>Ga0208612_1000105_pt1 | contig 48534 bp, 50 predicted proteins | sample AntDryMetagUQ889_FD_188089 | JGI IMG/M metagenome (GOLD analysis project Ga0208612, IMG submission 188089) | Polar desert microbial communities from Antarctic Dry Valleys - UQ889 (SPAdes) | ecosystem: Environmental > Terrestrial > Soil > Desert | place: Antarctic Dry Valleys | collected 2008-12-31 | reverse complement strand
GGCGGGCCTGGTAGTCCCGGGGTGTGAAGTCGGCTGCACTTTCTCACCGAACCTTCATGCCGAGGTGGGATTGGAAATTTCGGGGTGTAGAAGTCGGCTGCTGGCTACAACGCGCGAAGCCTGTTTGGACCGTCAGTCGTCCATCAGCGCGCGCACGGCGGCCCGGTCTACCGGACCTCCCGTGGCGATGAGGTCGCGCGCTGCGTCCACCTTGTCCCACACGTCCCAGAGCAGGAATCCGCGCGGCTTGCCGTCCTCGACGTAGCAGACGACACCTTTCCGGTTCGGCTCCGCCCATTCGGCAACGGTGTCGAGCCGGGAGTCCACGTCGCCAACGGCCTCGTAGCCAAGCTCGAAGAGGTCGGAGTAGAAGAAGGGAAGGTAGTCGTAGGGCGTGTCGGCCCCGGCCATGTTCGCGCCCACGTAGCGCCCGTGCGTGTTCGCATGGTTCTCGTGCTCGACCCGCCGAAGCCCGCCCAGCAGGGTCGCGGGAAAGCGGGCCACGTCGCCCGCGGCGAAGACGTCAGCGTGCCCCTCGACCCGTCCGTACTCGTCGACGAGCACGCCATCGTCGAGCAGGAGCCCCGCCTGCTCAGCGAGATCCGTGCGCGGCTCGATTCCGAGCCCCGCGACCACGACGTCGGCCTCGATCGAACGTCCGCTAGCGGTGACGACGCGAAAGTCCGCATCTCCCGCGCGGCCGATCTCGGCGACCTTTTCTCCCGGTAGGACCTCGACGTCCTTCGACCTGTAGTAGTCGTTGACGAACAGCGAGAGGTCTTCCGGGAACACCTTCGCGCCGATCCCCGCGTCCGGGAAGACGATCGTGACTTTGCACTCGTTCATCGCGAGCGCAGCTGCGATCTCGGAGCCGATGAATCCGCCTCCGATCACGGTCGCCCGCACCCCCGGCGCCGCGAGCGCGCGCAGGCGATGGTAGGTATCGAGCGTGCGGTAGTAGACGACCTCGTCGGGCGCCGATGTGAAGCGACGCGGCGTCCCACCGGTCGCGATGAGCAGCCGTTCGTAGGAGTGCGTCCCGCCTGCGTCGTCGGTGGCCGTTCTCGTGTCGAGATCGAGCGAGACGACGGTGCAGCCCGTATGGATGTCGACGTCGAGGTCGGACGTGCCTCGCCAGATCGAGCTTTCTTCCTTGCCCTTCCAGAGCCCCTTGGTCAGCGGCGGGCGCGCGTACGGGTCGTGCGCTTCCTCCGCGAAGAGCCCGATCGAGCCGTCCTTGTCGTGGTCACGGATGCCCTTGCACGCCGCGTCCCCGGTCATGCCGCCGCCGACGATCACATATCGGTAATCGGCCACTTCTCGTGATCCTAGTCGCACGACCTCAGCAGTCCGGTGCGCGTATTAGAGTCCGATACGGTGTGAGCGGAGCGCGAGTGTCCCTGGTAATCGTCGCTGCGCTCGTGGCCGCCGTCCTCACGCTGCCGGTCGCGACCGGCTCCGCTGGCAAGAGCGCGCCGAGCGCGCGCGAGTCCGCAATCTTCTACTACCCGTGGTACTCGACCCCGACGCGGGACGGGCGCTGGGCCCACTGGTACGTCGAGCGAGACGGCACACCCGTGCTCTCGACGCCGTACTTCCCCAGCCGCGGCCTCTACTCGTCGTCGAACGCACGTGTTGTTGCTGCGCAGATGCGTGAGATCGCGGCTGCGGGCATCACGACCGTCGTCGTCTCCTGGTGGGGAGCCGGCTCACCGGAGGACGACCGACTATCGCTCGTCGCTGAGGCCGCCCGCCGGTACGGGCTGGCGGTCGCCGTTCATCTCGAGCCGTACCGTGGACGCACCCCGGACGCAGCTGTGGCCGACATCGCTCGCCTGCAAGCGTCCGGCGTCAGGGACTTCTACGTGTACGACGCGGATCGCGACCCGGCCGCCGCCTGGGCGGACGCACTCGCCGAGGTGCAGGGCGACGCACGCATCTTCGGCAACACGACGCTCGTCGGTCGGGCGAAGGCCTCGGGCTTCGACGGGCTCTACACGTACGACGTGGTCACGTGGACCGGGTCGACCTTCCGGCGCCTCTGCACACAGGCGCACCGCTCCGGGCTTCTCTGTGCGCCCTCGGTCGGTCCAGGCTACGACGCGCGCCTCGCGACGAGCGATCGGGCTGTGCGGCCCCGGCTGCACGGTGCCACCTACGACCGGATGTGGAAGACCGCCCTCGAGGCCAACGCCGATGTGGTCACGATCACGAGCTACAACGAATGGCAGGAGGGAACGCAGATCGAGCCGGCGCAGTCGCAGGTCGAGAGGCTGGGATACGAGGGAGCGTGGGGGAGACACGGAGTCGCGGCGCGTCGCGCGTATCTGGAAGCCACCGCCCGCTGGACCGAGCGACTGCAGCTGGCGACGCGTCAGTAGAGCGCCGCAGCGAGCTGACGGCGGTACGCAACCGTCACAGAGTCGTCCTGCCCGAGCTGGTCGAAGATCGCGACGGCCAGGTCGCGCAGCTGCTCCCGGTCGGAAGGCCGCGCGTCGCGGATGGCCTCGAGGATGAGGTCGAGCGCAGTCTCTTCGTGACCGGCCTCGAGAGCCCGCAGGATCTCCGGAAGATCGCCCCGTGCGCGGAGTTTCTCGAGCGCGCCTTCGAGGCGCGGAGGCGCGAGCAGCTCGTCGACGAAGAGCGCGACGCCAGTCGGCGAGCGCGCGCCGACGAACTCCGCGACGACGCGGCCGTCCTTGAATCCCTTGACCGCGGGAATGCCCTGGATGCCGTGCTGAGCGGAGAGCGCAGGGTTTGCGTCGACGTCGATCTTGGCGAGCTCGACGGCTCCCGCACGACTCTCGACCTCTCGCTCGAGCACGGGAGCGAGCGCATGGCACGGCCCGCACCAGGCGGCCCAGAAGTCCACGATCACGGGAACGTCGTGGGACCTCTCGACGACATCTCGCTCGAAGGTCGCCTCAATGACGTGTACCGGGGTCATCGAGCTCGACTGTAGCTCGGCGGTGGGGTCTGGCTGAAGCCAGACCCCAGGTCCAAGGGTTGTCGGGTCTGGTTTAGCCAGAACCTCGATCTGCGAGGACGACATCCGCGCCGCACCCGGCCACGAGAGCGCCTTGGACGTGCTCGGGAGCGACCCCTTCGAGAGACCGGTGCGTGAGGTCGATCTCGATCCCGGGCCACGCATCGAGCGCGAGCGCGCGGGCGCCGATCTCGGAGCCGAAGCGAAAGAGCTCGTCGGTCGTGAAGATCCCGCGACGCCCCGTCTGCCGACGCGCAATGCCCTCGAGTTCGCGAAGCTCCTCGAAAGGATCGATGCGCACGTTCGAGTCGGTTCCTATGCAGAGGGGAATTGCCCGACCGCGGATTCGCTCGGCTGGCAGGAAGCCGTCGCCGAGGTCCGCTTCCGTCGTCGGGCAGGCGCAGATGGTCGAGCCCGTCGAGGCGAGCAGATCGAGCTCCGCGCCGTCGGCATGAGTTGCATGGACGACGGTCGTCAGCGTCCCGAGACACCCGGCCCGCGCCAGGAGCGCAATCGGCCGCAAGCCATGCTCCGCAAGACACTCCTCGATCTCCTTCGGCTGCTCGTCGGCGTGGACGTGCAGTGGAAGTCCCTCGCGTTCCGCATAGCGCCCGATCTTCTCCAGCCAGTCGAGTGGGCACGCACGTACCGAGTGCGGGGCGAGACCAACGCGCACGCCCGCACCTCGGAGCGCTTCGATCTCCGCGAGATACGCACCGACCGTCTCCTGGCGAAAGCGGGGGAGACCGCCGCGTGCGTAGGCGACGTGCAGGACGACGAGCTCGACGCCCGCAGCCGCCGCGGCTTTCGTAGCTGCGAACGCCTCAGCCACACCGAGATAGTGAAACTCTCCGACAGCCGTGAAGCCGGCGGCCCGCATCTCGCGGTACGAGCCCTCGTACGACGCGCGGACGAGCTCCGGCGACTGCAGGTCCGCCTCGGCGAGCATGTTCTCTCGCCATGCCCAGAAGTCTCCTCCGGCTGCACGGCCACGCAGCGCCCGCTGGAAGGTGTGGCTGTGCGCGTTGACGAAACCCGGCAGCGAAAGGGACTCGGCCACGAGGCGCGACGCTACCAGGGTGCCGAGTTTCGCTCAGCACAATCAGCGACGCCGCGGCGTCGCCCTGAGCGAAACTCGGCATAGGGTTCGCCCGTGGCCTGGAACGAGCTTCGACGCCATGTCCCGAACGCGCTCACGCTCGCGCGTTTTGGGGCAATCCCGGTGTTCGCCTGGCTCTACCTTCGAGCAGGAGACGGCGCAGCGTGGGGGGCGGGGCTCTTCTTCGCCGGCGCGGCATTGACGGATCAGATCGACGGCTATCTCGCGCGACGCTGGGACGTGCACTCTGCGTTCGGGAAGGTCGCAGACCCTCTCGCGGACCGGCTGATGATCGGCACGGCCGTCGTCTTGATGTGGGCGAGCGGCCGGATCCCGCTCGCCGCGGCCGTCCTCGTCCTCGCGCGCGACCTTGCACTCGTTCTCGGGTACAAGCTGCTGGCGCCGCGGGGCTTCGAGCTGGAGGTGACCTTCCTGGGGAAGCTCGCGACCTGGGTCCTGTACGCAGCGCTCGGTTTCGTGCTCGTGACGGACGAAGGGACGGCCTGGCCGCTCGTGTTCCTCTGGATCGGTATCGGGCTGGCGCTCGTGGCAGGGTTGCAGTACTTCGTGCGGGCGCGGGCAGCCTTGAACGCTCGGTGACGCCGCCCGGACGGGAGGGATGCCGGAGCGCAGCCCGAATGTAAACTCTCAAGCTGAGGTTGACCCCTGGGAACAGGTGCTGCTTTACTCCTGTGACCGACGAGGAAAGGCGACCGGTGGATCCACATCCCGATCTGACGACACTGTCCGACGACGACCTTCGGGTCATGATCCGCGACCTCGAGAAGGAAGAGGACGAGGTCTCCTTCCAGCGTCGCATGCTGCACGGCCGGATCGACATCCTCCGCGCCGAGCTCGTCGCGCGCCTCCGTGAGCAGGTGAGCGCAGGGGAGGCCAAGCTGGCGGACGTCGGCCGGCTCAGCGAGATCCTGTCCGCGAAGGCGTCTCCGAAGGCCGACGACGAGTGAGTCACGTCTACTGCCCCGAGTGCGGCTTCCAGAATCCGGAGACCTCGAACTACTGCTCACGCTGTGGAGCCCTGATCGTTCCCGAGGCGGGCTCCGAGACGACGATGAGCTTCGATGTCGGCGACGCCGGTGAGGAGGGCGAATCACTCCTGGAGACGCTCGGTATCACGGGCCCCGCGCTCGTCGTGCGGTCCGGTGGCGGGATCGCCGGCCAGCCGTTCCAGCCGACCGGGGCGCTGACACTCATCGGCCGCTCCCCGGAGTGCGACATCTTTCTGGACGACGTCACCGTCTCGCGCCGCCATGCCGAGATCGCACGCGAGGGCGACACTTTTACAATCCGAGATCTCGAGAGCCTGAACGGCACCTACGTCAACCGCAAGCGCATCGAGTCGACGGTGCTCGCAGACGACGACGAGGTGCAGATCGGCAAGTACCGCCTGACGTTTCTCCAGCGATGAGCACGGTGACGACGCGCCGACGCGAGCGGGGGGAAGCCGACCCGGGGCTTCGCACGATCGGCGTCGTCTGCGAGGAGCTTCGTGACGCGTTTCCCGACATCTCGGTGTCGAAGATCCGCTATCTGGAGGACCAGGGACTGATCGCCCCGCGGCGAACACGGGGTGGCTACCGACTCTTCTCGCCCGACGACATTGCGCGCCTGACGACGATCCTGCGCCTGCAACGCGATGAGTTCCTGCCCTTGCGCGTGATCCGAGAGGCGCTTGACGGACCTGGCGCATCCCCGGACCGTCCACGCCGACGGAACATCGGGCTCACCGAGCACGAGGACGAGATCGACGGCGCGGAGCTCTGCGAACGTGCCTCGGTCGCGCCCGAGTTCGTGAAGGAGCTCGAGGAGTACGGAGTGGTGCTCTCCCGCGTCGAGGCAGGCGAGCGCCTCTACGCGGAGAGCGAAGCCGACATCGCGGCCGCGTGCGGTCGGCTCTCGCGCTTCGGAATCCACGCCCGCCATCTCCGGACGTTCCTGACGGCCACGGGAAGACAGGCCGCACTCGTCGAGCAGCTCGTCGCACCGGGTCTGCGCTCGCGCAACCTCGAACGGCGGAAGGGTGCGCTCGACGATCTCGAAGCCCTGGCGCGAGTTGCGCAGGAGCTGTCACACCTGCTCTTCCTCCGTGACCTGCGCGGCGCCGTGGAGCGAAGCTCTTGAGCTACGCTCGCCTGTGGCTCGCGTTCGGGCAAACAGCTTGCCCATGAGCCTCGACCTGCGCGACCGCATCCTCGACGTCCCCGACTTCCCCACCGAGGGGATCGTGTTCAAGGACGTCATGCCGCTCCTCGCCGATCACGAGTACCTCGCTGAGTCGATTCGCCGGCTGGCCGACTGGGCCCGGCCACGCCGACCCGACCTGATCCTCGGCGCCGAGGCACGCGGATTCATCTTTGGAGGAGCGCTCGCGTACGAGCTCGGTGCCGGGTTCATCGCCGCACGCAAGCCGGGGAAGCTCCCGCGGGAAATCGTGGAGGCGACGTACGCGCTCGAGTACGGGACGGACAGCCTGCAGATTCACCGCGACGCGATCGCTCCCGGAGCACGCGTCATCGTCCTCGACGACGTGCTCGCCACCGGCGGCACGGCAAAGGCGAAAGTGGAGCTCGTGGAGGGGCTGGGCGGGACGGTCGTCGGCGCGCTGTTCGTCATCGAGTTGACGTTCCTGAACGGGCGCGACCGTCTCGAAGGCTATGACGTTCACTCGCTCATCCAGTACTAGCGCCCAGCGCGTCCTGGCCTGAAGGCGCGCGTGGCGTCCGACCGCGCGACTACAACGAGAACATGTACGACCCGTTGACGAGCATGTATTCGTTCGCGTGCCCCCGCGGACCGAAGGCGAACGTTCCGCTCTCCGCTTTCCGCTTCCTCGAACGGCTGCCGGCGGCGGTGCATCCCGCCGTCTATCGAGTGCTGTTCGAATGCCGCTGCGGGAAAGAGCACGTCGGGCTGGTCTCGCACGACGATCTCGACTGGGCGCCGCTCGGAACCGAAACCGCAGAGACGTTCAGAAATCTCCTCACCTCGCACGACGACTCACTGTCGGCAGAGCTCGTCGACGTCGCCGCGTCACGGATCCGAGCGGGGGAGTGGCCCTGGAGCTTCTACTGCTGCCTGGAGGGGCGCGCTCGACCGGTGACGCCGTCCGCGTTCGCGGTGATCGCGCCCGGTGACAACTCCTTCGCGGTCGCCGTCCAGTGCCCGGTGTGCGCTGCCATATCCGTCAATCTCGTCTCACGCGAGCACGTCGATCTCCCGTTCTGGAACGATCGGAGCATCGGGGTCGTTGAACACGTGTTTCGACGCGATGCGTTGCGGGCACTCGAAGAGTTCCGTGCGGAGCTGGACTCGGTTCGATTCGACGAGAGGAGGCTGGATCTCGAGCTCTGACCCCCATTCGCGTGACCCTTCCCTCCCGCCAGGGATGGAAAGCCGGCGTAGGCTCACCGATACGCGACATATGAGCACCGTCACTCTCACAAAGATCGCACCGGCGGCCTCGTCGCGCCTGCTTGCGGATGTCAACGCGCTGGGCAAGTCGGATCCAGGCCAGCGTGCATCCGCGCTCATCCGCCTCGAAGCCGCTCTCGGTCGCGACTTCGCTGACCGGCTAGTCGCCGCTCTCAGCGAAGCATCCGCACGAGCTGATTAGTGCGCAAGACGGAAATCCGCTAAGCGCGGATTTCCGTCTTGCGTAGCTTCCCTAAAAGGCGTCCGCTTCGCGGCCGCTGCCGAATACCTCAGATCGCGTCGTGACTGCGGTGACTCACGCGCTAGCGCGGGCCAGGGTAGTCGCCGCCCCGGGTGCGGACGAGGAGGAAGATCGCTCCGGCCGCAAGCAACGAGAGGATGAACGACGTTCCGCCTGGGAGCTTGAGCAGCAGCGCGCCGAACCAGAGAAAGAGAAAGAAGACGAGCGCCCAGACGAAGGCCTGGACACCCTGGTCGATGCTCGGCATGCGCAGGTGCATCGCGGCGAATCCTAGCGTCGGTCCAAAAAAATTCACCGAGCCGGTTGCGCTTTCGTCCACTCAGCCCGCTGACCGTCCGCTTCCGCGTAGAGCCTTCGAGCTGCGCTTCGACCTACTCGCGCTCCGTGCTCGGTGCAAGGGGGAAGCTATTGGACAGGGCAGACCGGGTCAAGGTGGTGCTACACCTCTTTGACGCAATTTGCGACGAATTCGTTGCAAACGCCTCCGACGAGAGCGTCCGCGTAGGATCCGACCGTGCGTCGCTCCCTCGTCTACGGCGTCGCGGGAGCGGCCTTCGGTATCGCGCTCGTCCTCACCCTCGTCGGCGCGGGCGACGATCCCGATGGGCTCACGAACCCGCAGGCCCTCGTGCTTGGCCTCGTCCAGGGGCTCACCGAACTCCTCCCGATCTCGTCGTCCGGTCATTTGATCCTGGTGCCCTGGGCGGCGGACTGGACCTACCTCGAGCAGAACGACCGCTTCAACCAGACATTCGACGTCGCGCTGCATCTCGGGACGCTCGTCGCGGTGGGCGCGTACTTCTGGGACGACATCGTCAGGCTCATCCACGCCTGGCTCGGCTCGGTACGGCAGCGAAGCATCGATTCCTCGGATCAACGCGTCGCCTGGTTCGTCCTCATCGCGACGATCCCTGCCGGAGTCGTCGGTCTCATCGGCGAGGACGCCATCGCGGACTCGCTGGGGGAGCCCTGGCAGATCGCGATCCTCCTCGCCGCAGGCGCAGCCTTGCTCTGGCTCGCCGATCGCGCTCCCCAGGAGCGAGCGATGGGCGATCTCGGAATGCGTCACGCGGTTGCGATGGGCCTCGCCCAGGCGCTCGCGCTCGCACCGGGCGTCTCGCGCTCCGGGATCACGATCACCGCAGGCCGCTTCATGCGCCTCGACCGAGACTCCGCGGCACGCTTCTCGTTCCTGCTCCTCGTGCCGGCGGTGCTCGGCGCGGTGCTCCTGAAGGGAGTGGGGGACGTGCTCCTCGGCGATCTGCCGGACGGCTGGCAAGGGCCGTTCCTCGTCGGAACGCTGGCGTCGCTTGCCAGCGGCCTGCTGGCGATCGACTGGCTGCTCGGCTATGTCCGCCGGCACACGTACGGCGTCTTCGTCTGGTACCGCTTGCTCGCGGCGGTGATCATCCTCTTCGTCATCGCGAGCGGGGTGCGGGAAGCGACGTTCTAACCGCGCTCATCTCTACTTGACATAACACCGATTACTGTGCATCGACCTTTTCGGGCCCGCCCTGAGATTCGGGCATCCGATCGTGCACACTCCAGCCGCACGTGAACAAGAGCGAGCTCACCCAGTTCGTCAGGGAGATCGCGTCCGAGCTCGATGCGGAGCTCGGGGGCGATCTCGTCGACGCAGACGACCTCGACGACAACGACACCTTCGAGAGCGCGGCTACGACTCTGGCCGAGAGCGACATGCCCGGAAACGAGTTGCTCGCGCTCTGCCGCGACCGCGACGAGCTCGTGACCTGCATCGCGCTCGCGGCGGTCGGCCATCGCCGGCACGTGCCGGCGAAGTTCGAGCAATGGGCATGGCGGACGCTCAAGAACACCACCACGGCGCAGGACACGTACATCTTCCGCGCGCTCCTGAGACACGGCACGCCGCCGCTCATCGGACGGGCACTCGCGGCCGTGAAACAAGGTGTTGGTCACGAGCTGATTGCGTGGCTCGTCTCGGAACGCATGCTTGCGGGCGAGCCTTTCGACGAGAGCGTGCTCGATGCGAGCGTCTCTCCTCATGACGCAGAAGATCTCGACGAGGTCGTCGACGCATGCCAAGACATCCTTGGCGCCGAATTTTGTGAGACGTACGCCGCGTGGCGCGCGGGGAGCGTCGACACGGAGTTCCTTTCCGGCATCGGGAGAATGTGGACGCGCCCCTACGACAGCCCTCCTGCCCTGCTCTCCGGCCGGCGCGCGGAGATCGTCGACCTGATAGCCGAGCGACTTGCCGAGACACCGCGGAGGTCAGTGCTTCTGGTCGGCCAGCACGGAGTTGGCAAGACCTCGCTCTTTCGCGCCGCGACCGGCCGTGTCGAAGATCTGAGCGTCTTCGAGGCGGCCGCGACCCAACTGCAGGCCGACTCCATGTCGGGATCGCGTACAGGCTCTTGGCGAGGCACGCGCCGAGCGCCTGCGAGCTCTTCGGCCGTCGTACCCACCGCTCGAGGACCTCACGCTCCTCATGATCGAGCACAATCTCTGCGCGCTTGGCCATCGTCGGCCTCCTATCGTCGCGGTTGCTGACGACGACTTCGTGGCCGATCCGCGGGTCCCTGCCGACTAACGACTCAGGTCACTAGTCGAGCGCCGGCACTTCGTGCAGAGCGACCTCGTAGCGGGCCACGCTCGAGATCGTGTCCCCCATCGCATCCGCCGCCTGGGTGCGAAGCTCGTCCGCCTTCGCCTCGCTCCCGCGAAGCGACTCCGGGCTATCCCAGAACGTGATCGTCTTCGCCTTTCCCGAGGTGCGGTCGGCGAGGGTGAGGATTCCGCGCCAACCCGTTATCTCCGCCGCCTCCGGCAGGATCGTCTCGTTGATGAAGGCGATGCCTTTGTCGATCCCGTCCGTCGAGCCCTCGAGCGAGCTCACCCGGGCGGCGCGAGCGCCGTCGGCGATGTCGTCGATAGCCACCTCGTAAGTCTCGACCGACGTTCGTCGTCCCCGGAGCTCTTCGGGAACCTCGTCGCCCATCTTCTCGAAGATCGGCTCGGCGGTGCGGATGGCATCCTCGGAGTCGAAGAAGGTGATGCCGAGCGTACTGCCGCCTTCCCGATCGACGAGCATCAGGAAGCGCTTCGCACCGGGGATGTCCTCGCCCGTGCTCATACGCTCGCGAATCATTCCTGTGAGCTCGTCGATACGGCTGATGTCGCCCTCGAATGCAGCGACGCGTGCGTGCATACGTGCCCCCTCTCGTGTCGATTTGCACGAGCGTACGACTTTTCGTCGAGTACGTCCATACGCCTCGATGTCGAAGTGGTGAGGATCAGCGCTCCAACCGGCGGCTAGCCAACCTGAGGGATTTCGACGCTCGCCCCTAGACACGGAGTATCCGAATGCGAGAGAGTGTGCGTTCACAGCGACCGCCTCACGCCCCGCCGCGTCTTGAGTCAAACCGACATCGAGCACATCCTCACCGTCGAGGACATCCGCCAGTTGCTCGAGACATCCGAGCAAGTGGGAACCGTGCGCGCCTCGGAGCTCGCAGAGGTCGCCGAGATCTACGAGCTGACCGAGCTCGAGCACGACGCGCTTCTGCGGGAGCTCGACCAGCGCTCGATCGAGATCGTCGAGCAACCGGCCCAATCGGAGGTCGTCGCCGCGATCACCGCGCCCGTGGAGACGACGACGGATGCGTTGCAACTCTTCCTGCGCGAGGCCGGCAGGCATCAGCTCCTGACCGCGGCGCAGGAGGTCGAGCTCGCGAAGCGCATCGAGCGCGGTGACATGGACGCCAAGGAGCGGATGATCCAGTCGAATCTGCGGCTGGTCGTCTCCATCGCGAAGAACTACCGAAACCAGGGTCTCCCGTTCCTCGATCTCATCCAGGAAGGCACGCTCGGCCTGATCCGGGCAGTCGAGAAGTTCGACTGGCGGCGGGGTTTCAAGTTCTCGACGTACGCGACCTGGTGGATCCGCCAGGCCGTCGCCCGTGCGCTCGCGGACAAGGCGAGGACGATCCGCATGCCGGTGCACATCGTCGAGCGGCTCCAGAAGATCAATCGCGCGGACCGTCTGCTCTGGACGCAGCTCGGACGCGAGCCCATCCTTGAGGAGATCGCGGACGAGGCGAACCTCACGGTCCAGCAGGTCCTCGAGGTGCGCGCCGCCGCCCGTGCGTCGACGAGCCTCGACGCGCCCGTCGGCGACGGCGACGACGCGGTCTTCGGCGACTTCGTGGCGGGTGACGAGCCACTGCCCGAGGAAGCGGTCGAGCTCAACCTCCGCAGCGAGGCGCTTCAGCGCGCGCTGGCGGCTCTTCCCGAGCGCGAGCGCGAGGTGGTCGCGATGCGCTATGGCCTCGGCGGCGCCGAGCCCCAGACCCTGGAGGAGATCGGCCGCCGGCTCGGGCTCACCCGCGAGCGGGTGCGCCAGATCGAGCTCGAGTCGCTGAGGCGGCTTTCCGGCCTACGCGAGATGCAGTCGGTCGACGCCGCCCTGTAGACGCGCGATCGCTACGTCCGCAGGTAGAGCTCGAGCGCCGGAGCTATTGCCCGCAGCTCGCGAAGTGCCCGCGCTTCCAACTGACGAACGCGCTCGCGGGTGATCCCGAGGTTCGCCCCCACCTCCTCGAGCGTCCGTGGGCGCACGCCGTCGAGCCCGAACCGCTCGATGACGACCCGCCGCTGTCGCGGCTGTAGCTTGGCGAGGGCCTCCAGGAGCTCCGTCGAGCGCGCGCGGTCTGCGGTCTCGAGCTCCGGCTGGTCGGCGCCCGTGTCGGGGATCAGGTCGGAGACGCTCGAGTCACCGTCGCCGATCGGCGTCTCCAGGCTGATCGGGTCCTGGACGAGGTCGAGGAGCTCCTGCACCCGCTCCGGCGTGATGCCGATCTCGAGGGCGATCTCGTCCAGTGAGGGATCCCGGTTGAGCTTCTGCCCGAGCAGCCGTCGCGTCTTGGTCACCTTGCGCACCTGGTCGGCGACGTGGACGGGGAGCCGGATCGTCCGTCCCTGCTCGGCCAGCGCGCGCGACACCGACTGCTTGATCCACCAGGTCGCATAGGTGGAGAGCTTGAAGCCCAGCTTGTAGTCGAACTTCTCGACGGCTCGAATCAGTCCGAGATTTCCCTCCTGGATGAGGTCGAGTAGCGGCACGTCGGCCCGCGTGTAGTTACGGGTGATCGACATGACGAGCCGGAGGTTGCACTCGATCAGGCGCCGCTTTGCCGCTTGGTCACCCTCGTCCTTCAAACGGGCGAGCTCGCGCTCCTCCGCCGTCGTGAGCAGGCGCCCATCCCCGATCTGGCGGACGTAGAGCTTGAGCGGATCGTCGGCACTCGGCCCGGCGAGATCGGGGCGCTCTCTCGGCGCGGGGTCGTCCGCGGCGACGGGTGCCTCGACGTCGGTCGGGTCGAAGAGATGCTCAGCGGCGTTGCCTTCCACGGCGCATGTATCGGCGCCGAAGTTGCCCCGCTTGAGGGATGACATCCGAGATGAGGGATCGGCGCCGTCTGCAAGAACCCGATGGAACCTGCAAACAGAGTCATCACTTCCGTCGTCTACCGTTCTTTGGTGTCGTCCGATCGAGGCAGTCGAAAGTCCTGAAATGTGCGGCATAGCCGGCTACAGCCTGAATCCCGAGTCACCCGCCCGACGCACGCTCGCGGCGCAGGCGCTGCTGGCCGGCATCGCCGAGCGCGGCGCCGATGCCGTCGGCTATGCGGCGCGGAGTGCTGAAGGTCCGGTCGAAGTGACGAAGCTGCGCGGCGGCGCGAGCGCTCTCCTGGACGAGATCGCGCTCCCAGCAACCGCGGAGCAGGCACTGATTCACGTCCGTGACTACACCAAGGGCCATCCCGGGATCGAGGCCAACAACCACCCCATCCGCCACGGGACCGTGGTCGGGATTCACAACGGCATCATCGAGAACGACGACGCGCTCTTCCTCCGTTACCGCCTCGATCGCGCGGAGCGCGACATGACCGTCGACTCGGAGGCGATCTTCGCGTTGATGGAGGTGCGGCGCAACGCTCCCCGCGCCCTCGCAGAGCTACGAGGCGCGATGGCGGCAGCCTGGCTCGACGAGCGCGAGCCGGCGACGCTCTTCCTGGCTCGGGGCGTCGCCCGCCCCCTCTGGATCGGCCGAACTCGCTCCGAGCTCTTCTTCGCTTCGACCCGCCGCGCACTTGCGATCGTCGAGGCCGCCCTACGTGTGCGCCTGGAGCTGAAGGAGGTCCGGGAAGGCCGGCTCCTCCACGTCGTTCGAGGACGGATAGTTCGCGAGCGCCGCTTTCGGCCCGACCGAAGCTACCGCGAAGAGGGATACCTCCCCCCGGTTCGCGCGCCGCAGGAGGGTGTGTCCTGCCTCGAACGGCTCGCAGTGCTGACGGCGCCCGCCGTGTGACCAGAACGGTTTGACGTAGCCCAGAGGGTCGAGCTTCAGGAGTCTCCTCCGAGCCGCGCGCCTAGACCGAGCCCCCCGACGCGAGGGTTCCGTCCGGGAGCACGTCGATCTGGTCCTCTCGGAGCCGCTCGCGCACGAGGTACTGGAAGGCCGTCCACGCCCCGCGGGGAACGTCGAGCAGCCGATAGACCTGCCACTCCGACAGCAGGTCGGGATCCGCGCGCCGCGCTCCGGCCCAGTCGGCCATCTTGGGGAGGCGCCCGAGGCCTCGAGCCAACTCGGCGCCCTGCACGATCGCGCGTTCGAGCCGCTCCTCGCCCTGTAGCACCTCGAACCCCGCCTCTCGCAGCGCGTTCGCGAGGGAGCCGAAGGTGTGGGCGTAGAGCGATACGGACGGCAGCGAACGCCGGCGCTCGCTGAGGTCGCGGGCTGTCGGTGTTCGATCGAGCTCCTCCCCCAGTCTCCGCAGCTGCTCCAGAAGCTCGTCGCGCGTGAGAAAGCGGCGGGGAAAGAGGCCAGCGGCACGCTTCGCGGCGTTCCACGTGCCGAAGTGCTCGATCACGGTCTGCGGGTGCACGCGCGCCTCCGGGTCCCGCGCAAACTCGCGCATCGTCGGAGAACGGCCATGCCGCGCCGCCGCCGCACGAAGCTCCTCGAGTATCTCCTCGTTCGTGTAGCGCCGACGCAAGCCGGCGCGGAACGCTGCGAGCTCAGCTTCGTCGATGCGAAGCTGAGCTCGCTTCCGAGAGCGCGGTCGTGCCATCCTGCAAGAAGCTTAGAGCGTTCTGATCATTCTGCAAGTTGTCTAGAGCAGCCGTATACCCCCACTCCGCTACCCTCGTCGCCGATGACGGTACGGCTCGGGCTCGAGACGATCGCCGCGCGGGCGGTCGGGGCGGTCTCTCGTGCGGCGGGCCGCGGCGGCGGCACGACGTTGCCGGGGAAGCTCCTCTGGAAGATCGATCCCGGGGCCGTCGACGCGCTTGCGGCTCGGTTGCCCTCGGGCGTCGCGCTCGTCTCGGCGACGAACGGCAAGACCACCACCACGGCGATGTCCGCGAAGGTCCTCGGTGAGAAGCACCGACTCGCCTGGAATCGAGCCGGCGCGAATCTCCTGTCCGGGGTCGCCTCGGCCCTCGTTACCGGGCGGGGCGCCGACCTGGGTCTCTTCGAAGTTGACGAAGGAGCGCTTCCCGAGGCGATCCGCCGCACACGTCCACGAGTCGTCTCGCTCGGGAACCTGTTTCGCGACCAGCTCGATCGCTATGGCGAGCTCGAGTTGGTCGCCGAGCGCTGGAGATCGGCCGTCGATCTCCTTCCCACGTCGACGACCCTGGTCGTCAACGTCGACGATCCGATTCTCGCGAAGCTCGCGGAGGGACGTGAGGCTGCTCTCCGATTCGGGCTCGACGACCCACGCCACGCACGTCCGACCCTTCAACACGCGGCTGATTCGAAGTACTGCGTTCGCTGCGGCCACCCATACGAGTACGCGGCCGCGTACGTCGGGCACCTGGGCGACTATCGCTGCCCCGCGTGCGGCCACGAACGGCCGCCGCTCGACGTCGCTGCACGCGACATCGAGCTCGTTGGACTGACCGGATCCCGCTTTCGGCTGGACACGCCGCTCGGCAGCACCGTCGTGGAGCTGTCCCTTCCCGGGCTCTACAACGTCTACAACGCCGTCGCTGCCGCCTCGCTTGCCACTGCACTCGGCACGAGTCCCGCGGCGACGGCCCGCGGGCTTGCAGACTTCAGCGCCGCGTTCGGCCGGTTCGAGCGGATTCCCGCGGGGGCGAAGACGATCGTCGTCCTCCTGATCAAGAACCCGGCCGCCGCGAACGAGGCGCTGCGCACGCTCGAGACTGGTGTGCCGCCCGTCCTCGTGATCGCGCTGAACGACGCCATCGCCGACGGTCGGGACATCTCGTGGATCTGGGACGTGGACTTCGAGCCGCTCCTCCCCCACGTCGGACGCGTCGTTGCGACGGGCGATCGCGCGGCCGAGCTGGGCCTCCGTCTCGTCTACGGTGGGCTCTCAGAGGATCAACTCGAAGTGATTCCAGCGCTCGAGCAGGCACTCGACCGCGGCCTCGGGCTCGTCGACGCGGGCACCGAGCTCGTCATCCTCCCGACCTACACCGCGATGCTCGCGCTGCGTGGTGTTCTGACGGAGCGCGGCTATGTCCGCCCGTACTGGGACGGCACGACGTGACGATCAGCGTGGGTCATCTCTATCCCGAGTACCTCAACATCTACGCCGACCGCGGGAACATCGCGGTACTCACGCGCCGGGCGGCGCTGCGCGGTCACGAGCTCGTCGTCCAGCCGATCGGAATCGGCGAGCAGCTGCGACCCGGCGCGCACGATCTCCTCTACATCGGAGGCGGCCAGGACCGCGAGCAGTCATTGATCGCGCCCGACCTGGCCGACAAGAGCTCGGCGATCCGCCACGCCGTTGCCGAGGGGGCAGCGCTCCTCGCGGTCTGTGGCGGGTACCAGCTCCTCGGACGGGGATACCGCGGTCGCGACGGCTCGTTCATGCCGGGCGCTGGGCTCTTCGGTCACGAGACCGTCGCCGGTACGACGCGGATGATCGGTGACGTGCTTCTCGAGTGCGAGCTGGAGCCCGGTGCTTCTCGGCAGCTTGCCGGGTTCGAGAACCACGCCGGACGCACCGTCCTGGATCGCGACGCCGAGCCTCTCGGGCGTGTGGTCTACGGCTTTGGGAACGACGGCGCGTCGGGTTTCGAGGGCACTCGCCTAGGGCGAGCGCTCGGCACCTATCTTCACGGGCCGTTGCTCCCGCGGAACCCGTGGCTCGCGGACTGGCTCCTCGCACAGGCTCTCGCCCATGCCGGGGGAGGCGAGCCACCGATCCTGGATCCGCTCTCCGACGAGCTCGAGGCGCAGGCGTTTCGCGTTGCTGCCGGGCGGGCTCGCGACCGAGGTGGTCGCCGCTAAAAGCGATAATTCGGAGGGGCACCCCGGCCCACCACCCACTGCGAGCGTAACGAGAAAATGCTCGCGCGTGGGATACGAACCTCCCGCAATCGTCACGAAAGCGTGAAAGAACGCGTCGCCTACGGCACCCACATCTCGCCGAGGTAGACGGCAGGATCACCGGGTTGCCACCGCTGCAAGAACCGCTGGATCGGAGGGTGCAGCGGAACGGAGTCGAGCTCCTGAAGCCGAAACGCGCGGTGCCCACGAACAGCCGTGTCCTGCGAGGTCACGTCCTCGAGCGACCCGGACACATCGGCCGCGAAGATGACATGGACGACGTGCTTCCTCCACGGGCTCGCCTCCGGCGCGATGGAGTCGACGAGCGCGACCGGTCCCTCGAGCGGCACCTCGGTGCCGGGCGGGAAGAGACCCGTTTCCTCCTCGAGCTCACGCTGCAGCGCCCGTAGGAGGCTCTCGCCGTTTCGCACGCCCCCTCCGGGAAGAAGCCAGACCTCACCGCTCGCTTTCACGTGCCGGAGGAGCAGGATCCGGCCGCGCCAGCGGAGGATGGCCGAGACACGTACCCTCGGCTCCCCCATATCTAACGCGAGGACCCGAAACCGCGGGAGCCTCGCTCGCTCGTCGCGAGCTCGCCGACCTCGACCAGGCGAACCGAGGCGACCGGCGCGATGACGAGTTGGGCGATGCGCATTCCGATCTCGACAGTGAACGACTCACGCGCGTCCGTGTTGAGGAGCACGACCAGGATCTCCCCCCGGTAACCGGAGTCGATCAGCCCTGGGGAGTTGACGATCCCGAGCCCGTGGCGTGCGGCGAGCCCTGATCGCGGCTGCACGAACCCCGCATATCCCTCCGGGATCTCGACTGCGACTCCGGTGGGAACAACGGCGCGCTCGCCCGGCTCGAGCCGGACCTCCTCGCATGCAGCGAGGTCGAGCCCGGCGTCACCGTCGTACCCCTGTGCCGGCAACCGCGCGCCCGCTCGCACGCGCCGGACGGCGACGTCGATCACCGCCCCGCAGCCTCCGCGTCGGAGTCGGTCTCCGGTTCTCCGGCGACGAGGTACTGCGCGAAACGCGGTATCTCCCGACGCGGAAGCCTGGCCCGCACGCGCACCCCTTCGGGCGTGTCTCGTCGCTCGGCGATCGGCATGCCCAATCCGTACAGCCGAGCCAGAGAGCGGCCGTCCTCGTAGGGAACGAGCAGGCGAACATCCTCGAAGCGGTCCGAGAAGAGCTCGGAGACCCGCTCCCGGAGCGCCTCGAGGCCCTCCCCCGTCCCCGCAGAGACCTGGAGCGCCCTCGGAAACACGTGACCGATCCGCCGCCTGGCGAGCGGGTCGAGAAGATCGACCTTGTTCAATACGAGCTCCACCGGAACTTCGTCGGCTCCTATCTCGGAAAGCACCGCGTGGACGGCGTCGATCGTCTCCCGCAGCCGGTCTTCGGGAAGCGAGGCGTCGACGATGTGGAGAACGAGGTCGGCTACCAGCGTCTCCTCCAGGGTGGCGGCAAAGCCTTCGACGAGCTGGGTCGGCAGCCGGCGAATGAAACCGACGGTGTCGGTGACCAGATATCGCTTGCCGTCATGCTCGAAGCCTCGGGTCGTCGGGTCGAGTGTCTCGAAGAGACGATCGTCGACGGATGCGTCGGCGCCGGTGAGCGCGTTCAGCAGCGTGGATTTGCCCACGTTCGTGTAGCCGGCGAGCGCGATCGTCGGCACGTTCGTCCGCTCGCGTTCCTTGCGGCGCGTGGCCCGCTGCCCGCTGAGCCCCCGCAGGCGGCGCTTGACGAGGGAGACACGCGTCCTGGCGAGCCGCCGGTCGGTTTCGAGCTGGCTCTCCCCCGGCCCGCGCGTTCCCACTCCGCCCCCGAGGCGCTCCAGGTGCTGCCAGAGACCACGCATGCGCGGCAGGTTGTACTCGAGCTGCGCGAGCTCGACCTGCAGCTTCCCCTCGGCACTCCGAGCGTGCTGCGCGAAGATGTCCAAGATCAGCTGCGTCCGGTCGACGACGCGTGCCTCGAGGGCATTCTCCAGCGATCGCTGCTGCGTTGGACTGAGCTCCTCGTCGACGAGGAGCACCTCTGCATCTGCCGACGCATACGCATCCTTCAGCTCGGTGAGCTTGCCCTTGCCCACGAACGTTTGCGGGTCAGGACGGGCGCGGTGCTGTACGACCTCGCCGATCGTGGATACCCCGGCCGTCCGCGCGAGCTCGCGTAGCTCGGCGAGCTCGGACTCCCCGTCGACTCCCTTCGGAAAGACTCCGACCACGAATCCGCGCTCCGGCTCTGTGCCGGGTGCGCGATCGGGCTGCCGCGGAGTCACCGAGGGATTATGCCGCGGTACGCTCCGCGGGTGAGCGCGCTCGCCGATCGTCTCGCCGAGCGGACGCTCGAGCTCGTGAACATTCCCTCCGAGAGTCGCCAGGAAGCCCAGATCCGAGAGCATCTGCTCGGGCTCGTACCGAGAGAGCTCAGCGCCGTCTACGCCCACGACGACGCCTTCTTCTTTCTCCCCGAACGGCGACTCGGCGTCCCTCTCGTCGTGCTCGCGGGGCACTATGACACCGTCCCCGCTCAGGCGAACATTCCGGGGCGTGTCGAGCTCGGCGCGGTCCATGGGCTGGGCGCCAGCGACATGAAAGGCGGGGTCGCCGTCGCCCTCGAGCTCGTGCGAGACCTCGCGTCCGAGCCGGCAGGGCGATACGACATCGGGCTACTCCTCTTCGGCCGCGAAGAGCTCCCACCGGAGCACAATCCGCTCCCCGCGCTCTTCGCCGTCTCGAGCGCGATCCACGACGCCGCACTGGCAATCCTCCTCGAGCCGACGGACGGGAAGGTGCATGCCGGCTGCCTCGGGCACCTGAGCGCACGCATCTCGTTCCGGGGCGTGAGCGGCCATTCCGCCCGACCCTGGCAGGCCGAGAACGCAATCGAGCGCGCGATCGACGGCCTTGGTCCGATCCTCGAGCACCAGCCGCGGGATGCAGTCGTCGGCGGCCTCACCTTCAAGGAGGTGATGAGCGTGACGCGATTCGCAGCCGGTATCGCGGACAACGTCATCCCTGATCTCGCCGTCGCCACCGTCAGCTTCCGGTATGCGCCGGACCGTACGCCCGCGAGTGCCCGCTCGTACCTCGAGGAGCTCGCCGGGGATCGAGCGGAGATCGAGGTGACGGGCGACTCGCCTCCGGGCAAGGTCGTCCTTGCGAACCCACTGGTCGAAGCGCTCGTTCGCGCGAGTGCGCACGGCGTCGAGCCGAAGCAAGCGTGGACGAACGTCGCAGACTTCACGACGCGGGGCGTCGATGCGATCAACTTCGGTCCCGGTCATACCGACCGCGCGCATCGCCGCGATGAGCTCGTCGAGGTCACGGCGCTCGTTCACGCGTACGAGACGCTCCGGCGATTGCTCACCGAGATCGGGGAGGATGGCGTGTGATGGAAGTGGCGCAACGCATCGACGAGCTGTGGGACAGCGGCGAGCTCGACCCCGAGCCCATCGAGGAGGCAATCGCGCTCCTCGACCGCGGCGAGACGCGGGTAGCCGAGAAGCGCGACGGCGAGTGGATCGTCAACGAGTGGGTGAAGAAGGCGATCCTCCTCTACTTCCGCCTGCGCAAGGTGCAGCCGATGGACGTCGGCGGCCTTCACTTCCTCGACAAGATTCCCGTGAAGGACGACTACGCGGCGCACGGTGTTCGTGTCGTGCCGCCAGGGGTAGCGCGCTACGGCTCGTTCCTGTCCGAGGGCGTCGTGCTCATGCCCGGCTTCGTGAACATCGGGGCCTGGGTCGGGCCGAGGACGATGGTCGACACGTGGGCGACGGTGGGATCGTGCGCCCAGATCGGTGCGGACGTCCACCTCGCCGGCGGTGTGGGCATCGGCGGCGTGCTGGAGCCGCCGCAGGCGCGTCCCGTCATCGTCGAGGATGGCGCCTTTCTTGGCTCGCGGGCCGTCGTCGTCGAAGGAGTGGTCGTCGGGAAGGAAGCGGTCATCGCGCCCAACGTCGTCCTCGCGGCCTCGATTCCGATTATCGATGTCACAGGCTCGCAGGCGGTGGAGCATCGCGGCTACGTGCCGCCTCGCTCGGTCGTGCTGCCCGGCTCGCGGCCGAAGGACTACCCCGCGGGGCGCTACGAACTCCCCTGCGCGCTGATCGTGGGCGAGCGAAGCGCCTCCACCGATCTGAAGACATCGCTCAACGATGTCTTGCGCGAATTCGAGATCGCAACCTGAGAAAGAAGGTCGAGGTCGCGTTCTTCACGGGGACGTTCACCCGGCCAATGCGCTTACGGCGATGTCCTCGGGACCGAGCCCGAGGCGCATCTAGACCGTCTCACCGCGAAAGATCTCTACAGCCGGGCCGCTCACGATCGCCCGCCCCTCGCGGATGTCCACGTCGAGCGTGCCCCCCGGGAGATGCACGCGGAGCGGTGTCTGACACCAACCGTGGGTCACAGCAGCGGCCGCAGCCGCAGCCGCGCTCGATCCCGACGAGCGGGTCTCCCCCGCTCCACGCTCCCACACGGCGACCGTCAGGTCCGTCGGGCCGTCGGTGCGGACGAGCTGGACGTTCGTGCGGCCTGGGAAGCGCGCATGGTTCTCGACCAGAGGGCCGAGGCGAAGCAGCTCGTCCCGCGTGGGATCGCGGCGAATGACCGCGTGGGGGTTACCCACGGACACTGGAGTCACTTCCACACGCTCCCCGTCGATCTCGAGCGCCTCGGGCTTGCCCACCGAGACCTCGCCCAGATCGACCTCGACCTCTCCCCCTTGCACGCGGGCCGGCACCGTCCGTCCGGCGAGGTGTAGGCGCGGAAAGGCAACGCCGCTTCGCCGTGCCAGCCACATGGCAGCGATGCGCGCTCCGTTCCCGGAGAGCTCGGCGGACGATCCGTCGGGATTCCACACGAGAACGTCGGCCTCAGCACCGCGAAGGTCGGCGATCTCGAGGACTCCGTCCGCTCCGATGCCTTCGTAGGGGTCACAGAGCCTCCGGGCGTCGTCCGCACCGAACGGCGAGTCGAGATCCGCCCGCTCGATGAGCAGATACGTGTTACCGAGCGCCTGCCACTTCGAGAATCGCATCCGCCACCTCGGTCGGGTTTTGGTCTCCGTCGATCATGACGATGCCGGGAATGCGGCGCATCCATTTCCTCTGGTATCCGGCATAGCGCCGCGTGCGAACGACGATGCGCTCGAAAGCCTCGTCTGGCGGAAGCCCGGAGAGCTCCGCCAGGCCGAGAGCTTTCTCGGCGGTGCGGGACACGGGACGCCGGCGGGCCTGACGGACCTCCTCGACGACGCCCCGGCTGAACATCTCCTCGGTCCGCACGACGATTCGTCGCTCGAGCACGTCGCGCGGAAGGTCGAGACCGACGACGAGCGTCGGTCGCCGGAGCTCCTCGGACCACAGGCGGTCGCGCTCGGGAACCAGCGAGCTTCCCGCTTCGGCAAGCTCGAGAGCGCGAACGACGCGGCGCCGGTCGTTCGGGTGGACCACAGCTCCGGCGCGGGGATCGAGCAGCGCAAGTTGGGCATGAGCTGCTTGCGGATCGGTGTCGTAGCGCGCCTCGACGCGGGCGCGCTCACCGTCAGAAGAAGGCATCGGAATCCTCAGGTTCGCGAGCGTCGCTCGCAAGTACAACCCGGTTCCGCCCGCGACGACTGCCGCGCCGTTCGTCTCGACGAGCTCGTCGACCGCATGGTGTGCGAGCCTCGCAAACGAGCCAACGGACATCTCGTGGGCGAGATCGGTGAACGCAACCAGCCGAGTCGGCGACATCGGCTGGTTGGTGAGGATCGGAAGCCCGCGGTAGACCTGCATCGCGTCGGCCGAGACGACCTCCGTTCCGAGACGCGTGGCGACGAGCTCGGCGACCGCTGACTTGCCGGAGGCCGTGGGCCCGAAAATGGCGATTACCTCGGGCGACGCGGTCATGTCCGTAGGGGCACCCCAGCCCACCACCCGCTGCGAGCGTAACGGTCCAATGTCTACAGGTGGGTCACGAGCCGTGCCGAAACTGCAACAACGCGCTCAGGCGGCGGCGAGAGCGTGCTCGCGGCCGCGCAAGGTCGTCGACGTGGACTCCTCCACCAGAACGTCGACGAAGGCTCCTGGCCGAGCGCTTCCAGTGAAGTTGACGGTGGTGTTTCGGCGCGTTCGACCGCGGAGGAGAGTCGCATCCGTCCGGCTTGGACCTTCGACGAGCACCTCTTCGACACGTCCGATGCGCTCGGCATTTCGCTCGGCGGCGATCCGCTGCACCGTGTCGACCAGGCACTCGAGACGTTCGTGCTTCACCTCGTCGGGCACCTGGTCCGGCATGGAAGCGGCTTCGGTGCCCGAGCGCGGGGAGAAGATGAACGTGAAAGCGCTTTCGTACCGAACCTCCTCGACGGCCGAAATGGTCGCTTCGAAGTCCTCGTCGGTCTCACCGGGAAAGCCGACGATGAGATCCGTCCCGAGGGCGACGTCCGGTATCGCCGACCGTAAGCTGTCGACGAGTCGAAGGTAGCGCTCGAGATCGTACGTGCGGCGCATGCGTTTGAGGAGGCGCGAGGATCCGGACTGGAGCGGGAGGTGAACCTGCTCGCAAACGGATTCGCACTCCGCCAGCGCGGCGATCACCGGTCGCCGGAAGTCTTTCGGATGCGGGCTCGTGAAGCGGATCCGCCGGATCCCCTCGACCGCGTCGCAGGCGCGCAAGAGTTCACCGAACTCCGTTCGGAGCCCCGGTGCGAGATCTCGTCCCCAGGAGTTGACGTTCTGACCGAGCAGGGTGACCTCCGTGATGCCCTGAGCCGCGAGCGCCGTGACCTCCGCGACGACCTCACCGGGTCGACGACTTTGCTCGCGGCCACGGACGGCCGGCACGATGCAGTACGCGCATTTGGAGTTGCAGCCCATCGACACCTGCACCCAGGCCTTGAACCGCCGCTCCTGATGCCGTGGCAGGTCGGCCGCGAAGTGCTCGTGCGTCCCGAACTTCCCGCGAGGCACGGCGTAGCCGCCGGCGGCGATCCACTCGCCCAGGTGTGGAATCGAGCCTGGTCCGAACGCGACATCGACGAACGGGTACCGCTCGAAGATCGTCTCGCGCTGCGCCTCGGCGTAGCAGCCGCCGACGGCGACGACGAGATCGGGCCGCTCGCGCTTGCGCGCGCCGGCATTCCCGAGATAGGCGGCCAGGCGCGTGTCCGGCTTCTCGCGAACGGTGCACGTGTTGAACACGATGACGTCCGCGGTCTCCGCGGATGTCGCCTCGCCGAGACCGAGCGACTCGAGCATGCCCTTGATCCGCTCGGAGTCGTGAGCGTTCATCTGGCAGCCGAACGTCGTTACGTGGTACCGCCTCACGGCTGGCCAGTCTAGAGGCTCGGTGCGAAATCGCCGCGCCGCCGCGGCCGTCACGACCTGGCCGATCAACGCACTGGTGAGAGTTGCCGCCTCGTCAGTCCCCGAGGGTCAGCTGCAAACCGGCACGCGCCTCGAGCCGCGCATTCAGTGAGTTCCACGGAGTCGTGGTGAGCTCGGCAACGATGCTCGCTCCCGCCGCCGCAAGTAGTTCGGCGGTTGCATCAGAGGCGTCGCTTCGAAGGCGACCTGGATGTGACCGGCGACTTTCCGTCCGACCTCGACCCTGTCTGTGAACTCGGCGTGCGTAATCTCGGTTGGCTCGAGCGTTGCTCGTCCGGCATCGATCGTGCCTCCCATCGTCGGTATTGCAACATTCGGACTCCGCGACGAGACTCACGCGGGGCCGGAAGCCCTGTCCGGGAGGTCGCGACGACCGGACTCGCTCGCCCAGACGTCACGCTGTTCGACGACGAGCCCGTGCTGGTCGAAGCGAAGAAGCGACGTGCCGGCGATCGACCGACCGAGCCATCGGTTGCCGACACCACCGCCCACCAGTCGACGGCGGCACGATCGCCGGCGACTATCGGGTCGCCGAACCGGCAAACGGCGTGCGCTTGATCCCCGAACGCCAGGTGACGTAGTCGCGCGGCTCCTGGCGCGCGCGAAACGGATGCGAATAAAAGAGAGCCTCTGCTGCGTAGAGGGCTGCGACCGCTTCCACATCGGCGACCACCCACGCACGAGGCCACAGGTCGGCCCACCGTCGGGCGGCCACCAGGGTCTCTATTTCGCCACCTCGATCGACCGTGACTCACGAATGACGATGACCTTCACCTGGCCCGGATACTCGAGCTGATCCTCGATCTCGCGCGCGATCTCGTGAGAGAGGAGCGCAGCGCCGTCGTCGTCGACCTCGCTCGGCTCGACGATGACCCGTATCTCACGCCCGGCCTGCAGAGCGTACGCCTTCGCCACACCTGGTTTCGCCGTGGCGATCTTTTCGAGCGCCTCCAGGCGCCGGATGTAGTTCTCGAGGCTCTCTCCGCGTGCGCCCGGCCGTGAGGCGGACACGGCATCGGCCGTGATCAGAAGCACCGCTTCGACCGTCTGGGGCTGCACCTCGTAGTGATGAGCCTCGATCGCATGAATGACTCCGTCCGACTCGCCGTAGCGGCGCGCGAGCTGCGCGGAGATCAGCGCGTGCGAGCCGTCCGCTTCGTGGCTCATCGCCTTTCCGACGTCGTGGAGCAAGGCGGCGCGCTTCGTTGTCTTCACCCCCGCCTTCAGCTCCGCTGCCATGATCCCACTGAGGTGGACGACCTCGAGTGTGTGCTTGAGCACGTTCTGCCCGTAGCTCGTCCGGTAGCGCAGGCGCCCGAGGATCTTGACCAGCTCTTCGTGGAACTCGCCGCAGTTGGCCTCGAACACCGCCTGCTCGCCAGCCTGGCGAACGTGCTCCTCGAGCTCCGCCTTCGAGTGGTAGTACATCTCCTCGATCCGCGCCGGGTGGATCCGTCCGTCCTCGATCAGCTTGTCGAGCGTCAGCCGCGCGATTTCGCGACGGAGAGGGTCGAACGACGAGAGCACGACCGCGTGCGGCGTGTCGTCGATGATGAAGTCGACGCCGGTGAGGTGCTCGAGCGCGCGGATATTCCGGCCCTCACGACCGATGATGCGTCCCTTGAGATCGTCTGACGCGAGCTCGACGACCGACACCGTCGCCTCCGCGGTGTGGCTTGCTGCGACGCGCTGGAGCGAATCCGCGACGAGCGCGCGCGCGCGGCGGCGAGAGTCGGCACGCGCCTCCTCCTCCATCTGGCGCACCTCCCGTGCGAGCTCGTGCCGGACGAGATCGGTCGAGCGCTCGAGAAGTTGCTGCTTCGCCTCGTGCACGGTCAGGCCGGAGAGTCGTTCGAGCGCCAGGAGCGCCTCGTCCTTGGCTTCCTTGAGCTCCTCCTGGAGTGCCTTGGCATGCACTTCCCGGTCGCCCAGGCCCTGCTCGCGCCGCTCGATCTCGGTGAGCTTCGCGTCGATCTCCTCCTCTTTTTGGAGGATGCGCTCCTCGATCTTGACGATTTCGAGCCGCTTGTCCTGAACCTCGGCCTCGATCTCGCTCCTCAGCTGGACGGCGTGCTCTCGTGCCTCGACCTGGGATTCTCGGCGTACCGTCTCCGCGTCGCGCTCCGCATCGGCGAGGATGCGCCCCCGCGCGGTCTCGGCCGCCCGCACACGGGTGCCGGACATCGCCAGCAGGCAGGCTGCGGCGCCGATCGCCCCGATGAGGATCCCGATGAGCGCCGCGACGACCGTGAGCATTGAGCCTCCGTGGAGGAATCGGTTGTCCGCGGCGAGCGCCGCGGTTGCTCACACCCCGCACTCAGCCTGTCGGCTGTGTCCGGTACCGCGCGTGACGCGCTCAGCTCAGGAGTTGCCGTGCCCTTTCGTGCCGGCCGTCGTCCGGTTGCTTGCGTCGGTTATCGAGAGCTGGATCGAGTTCACTGGGTTCGGAAAGTGTTCAGCGAGCAGGTAAATGTCGGGTGAAAGCCTGGTCATCCTAGCTCGTCTTCACGGCTCCCTGCAACGGCGGCCGCAACGACCTCGTCGGAGAACCCCTTCCCGTGCAGGAAGCGCGCAGTCTTGGCCCCCGGCCCGCGCCGTATGACGATGCTCCGCGCGCGGCTGGCTTCCGATTCGAGCGTCTCGAGAGCGTCCTCGACGATCTCCGACGGTATGCCCGCGCGCTCGAGCTCGTGGCGGATGCGATCGTCTCCGGCGCCTCGCTCGGCCAGCGACCGGGCCCGTAGCTCGGCGAAGCGGGCATCGTCCAGCAACCCTGTTCGAACCAGGGTCTCGATCGTTCTCTCGCGCTCCTCGTCCGCGTAGCCGGCTGCTTCGAGGCGGTCACACACCTCGGTCGTGCTCCGTTCGCGGTGACGGAGGACGCGATACGCCGCGTCCAGCGCGCTCTCGCTCCGGGCCGACATGTCAGCCTTCGACGGCGACGGCCTCCTCTGACTCCTCGACCTCGACTGCGACCACTTCCTCGCCAGGGGCCCGTGCCGGGAGGAGCCGTGCCGAGATGACCTGGCCGTCGTCTGCCTCGGCCTGGACGCGCGCGAGAATCTGCTGGACGAGGTCGGGGTTCTCCGCGAGAAAGGCGGTTGCATTCTGCCGGCCCTGGCCGAGCCGCTCGTCGCCGAAGCTGAAGTACGAGCCCGCCTTCTGGACGATCTTCTTCTCGAGCGCGACGTCGAGGACGGTTCCCTCCCAGGGGATGCCCTGTCCGTACACGATGTCGAACTCCGCCTGCTTGAACGGCGGCGCGACCTTGTTCTTGGCGACCTTGACGCGCACGCGGTTCCCGAACGCCTCCGCTCCGTCTTTCAGCGTCTCGATGCGCCGGATGTCGAGCCGCACGGACGCATAGAACTTCAGCGCACGGCCGCCCGGAGTCGTCTCCGGGTTGCCGAACATCACGCCGATCTTCTCGCGCAGCTGGTTCGTGAAGATGCAGATCGTGTCAGTGCGGTTCAAGGTGCCCGCGAGCTTGCGCAGCGCCTGGCTCATGAGACGCGCCTGGAGACCGACGTGGCTATCCCCCATCTCTCCTTCGATCTCCGCCTTCGGAACGAGCGCGGCGACCGAGTCGATCGCGACGATGTCGAGCGCCCCCGAGCGGATGAGGAGCTCGGTGATCTCGAGCGCCTGCTCGCCCGTGTCCGGCTGGGAGACGAGCAGCTGATCGATGTCCACGCCGATGCGGCGCGCATACTGCGGATCCATCGCGTGCTCGGCGTCGATGAAGGCGCAGATGCCACCTCTCCGCTGCGCTTCGGCCATCGCGTGGTAGACGAGTGTCGTCTTGCCTGAGGACTCGGGGCCGTAGATCTCGACGATACGGCCGCGCGGAAGACCGCCGATGCCGAGTGCGACGTCGAGCGAAAGCGATCCTGTCGAGACAGCGCCGATCGCGACCTGCGGGCGGTCGCTCATGCGCATGACCGACCCCTTCCCGAAATTGCGCTCGATCTGGCCGAGCGCGACGTCGAGGGCTTCTTCTCGTTTCATGCGGTCATCCTCCCCAAATCAATCGAACACTGCTGAATCCGACACTGCTGAATTCGACACTGCATCGAACCTCCGGCGATCACGTCCCGAACGGATACGACGCGAGCGCTTCGTGGCGCGCCCCGGTCGGGCGCAGACGGGAAAGGAAAGCAGCGGCACCGGACGGAGCGAAGCGCCCGAGCGCGGGAAGCGGTGGATCGAGCCGCGGACGTTCCCGGAAGCGCACGACCGTGACGTGCGGAAGCCACGGGCGCTCTTCGCGTCGATACACGTCCAGTCGCTCCAGCCGGCGCTGCAGAGCGATTGCGAGCCGGGTCGCCTTCCCGCTCTCGTCTCGGAGAACGAGCATTCCGACGGAGCGCGTCTCGCGGTAACACGCCGGCTCGAGCTCGAACGGGGGCGTCTCAGCGCTGGACTCGCGCAACGCGGAGAGGATTGAATCGAGCTCGCTCCGCGGCCGTGCTCCCAGGAACGCAAGCGTGACGTGAAAGCTCTCGACCGGTCGGCCACGCTCCAGGTGGCTTGCTCGCCAGACGCCAAGTGCGGTCGTGACGTCATCCGGGAGCTCGAGTGCGAGAAAGAGCCTGAGTCGCTCATTCCCCTCGACGCTACCGGCTTCCTTCACTCCGCTGTGTGCCGGTTCTCCAACAACTTCCGCACGAGATGAAGTGCAGCCACGGTCGCCCGGCTGCGAATCGTTTCCCGGTCTCCGGGGAGCTCCATGTGACGTGCCTTCTCTGCATCCGGGCCGACGGCATGGACGAGCACGAGCCCGACGGGCTTCTCCTCGGTGCCTCCATCCGGCCCGGCGATCCCGGTGACGGCGACGCCCACGTCCGCGCCGAAACGCTCCCGCACACCGTGCGCCATCGCCTGGGCGACCTCGGCCGAAACCGCTCCATGGCGTTCGAGAAGCGCGCGGGAGACGCCGAGGTGGTTCTCCTTCACATCGTTCGCATACGCGACGACTCCGCCCCGGAAGACGTCGCTCGAGCCCGCGACGTCCGTCAGGCGCGCCGCGACGAGGCCGCCGGTGCAGGACTCGGCCGCCGCGAGCGTCAGACCGCGGACGCGGCAGCGCTCGAGGACGAGCTCGGCCACCGAGCGTCCGTCCTCGCTGAACAGGTAGTGCTCGAGCCCGCCGCGGAGCAGGGCCGCCAGAGCCTCCGCCCTCTCCTCGGCGTCCGCGTCGTACACCAGGTCGACGTGGATCTCGAACTCCCGCGCGCAGATCGTCGCTTCCACGCCGTCTCCGTCGCCACCCGCCTCCGCGAGGGCCCGGGCGACGGCGGATTCCGGCGTGCCGTAGAAACGCAGGACGGCTCGACCCCGTCTCGGGGCGCGCTCGACCACGCGCTGCACGGGCGCGGTCTCCAGTGCGCGGGGCCACAGACGTCGAAGCTCGCGCGGAGGACCGGGCAGCACCACGACCACGGCCGATCCGGCGGTGTCCAGCACGAAGCCCGGGGCAGTTCCCGCGAGCCCGAGGGAGAGCGCGCCCTCCGGAAGCGTCGCCTGCTTGGTCACGCCTGTGGCGAACTCGGTGTACGGCCTGCCCATGCGCTCGGCGAACATGCGGGACACGCTTTCGATCTGCCGCTCGAGGGCCGGATCGACGATGAGTGGCCGCCCTGCGACCTGCGCGACCATCTCCACGGTTCTGTCGTCATGGGTGGGGCCGAGCCCACCCGAGACGACGCACAGATCGGCGTCGAAGCCCTCCGCGAGGGCTCGCTCGAGGTCCTCCGGCCGGTCGCCGACGATCGTGATCCGCTCCGGGTCGAGGCCCAATCGGAGCGCCTCGGCAGCGAGAAAAGGCCCGTTCCGATCGTTCCGCTCGCCACGGACGAGCTCCGAGCCCGTGACGACGACTGCGGCCCGCGGACGCGGCTGCGTCAAGAGGAGGCGGGGATGATCCGCCGCGCGCTGACGACGAAAGCAGTCCCGGCGGGAAGCTCGATGCGGTTCCCGTTCACCCGAACGACGACGTTCTCCGGCTCGGCCAGGGCGAGCTGGAGTCGCCGTCCCTGGAAGGGCTTCTGTTGTCCGCGCTCGAGTGTCCCGCTGTAGAGAAGCCTGCCGGAGACAGAGCCTGCGCGTACCTCCATCCACGAACCGCCTCGGACAGCCCGGACGACGAGGTTCACCCGCCCGTCTGCGGGCCGCGAGGGAGCAGTCGCCAGGACGTCACCCTGCGCGGGCAAGCCGTGCACGGTCTCGTCCTCCGGCCCGCCGAAGCGCCAGGCGGCGATGACGAGCGCCGTCAGCACGGCGATGCCGAGCAATGCGAGCACCGCCATGCGCGACTCCCGAACCGTCCGGTCCCGCCTCGGCGCCGGAGCTCGGCGCGCGCGCACCACGACCTCGTCGTCGCCGATCGCGAAGCGTGAGCTGTACTCGTCGACGAACGGCTGGCCGTCGAGGCCGAGCGCCTCCGCGTAGGAGCGGAGGAATCCCTTGACGTACGTCGGCGCAGGCAGGATGTCGAAGCGCTCGTCCTCGAGCGCGCGCAGGTACTTCGGCCGGATCTTCGTGCGGGCTTCGAGCTCGGGAAAGTCGAGCTGCTGGCGGAGACGCGCCTCGCGGAGGCTGGAGCCGATGTCGAACACGCGCAGAGGGTACACGGTCGAGGTCGGACCCCATGAATCCGGCCTCGGACTTCAGCTCGAGCCGGTGGCGGACTAGTCGCGACTGCCCACGTACTCGAGCAGCCCGTACACGCCGAGTGCGACCAGCGCGGCGAGCGCGATGCACACGCCGACGATCCCGAGGACGCGCCCCGTTTGCGCGAGGCCGTCGCCCCCTGCACGCTCGAGCGTGACGAGGATCCGCCTGCTGGCACGCCGGGCGAGCACGATCGCCACCAGCCCCAGACCGGCCGCCACCGGGATCACGAATCCCGCGTGCAGCAGCTCGTAGCGCTCGCTGAAGCGGCTGACGTAGATCGCGACGGGAAGCGCGACAACGGAGGCGGCTCCGGTCACGACGGACCCCCAGGCAGGGCCGTTCCTCGACCGAGCCACGCTACTGCTTGACGTACGGGCGACCAACGGCAGCGGGTGGAATCGAGCGGCCCACCACTCCGGCGACCACGATCAGGGTGACGACGTACGGCAGCGCTCGGAAGAGCGTCGTCCAGGCCGCGTCTTCGCCGTACGCGCCGGGCAAGCGCAGAGCGAGCGCTTCCGTGAACCCGAACAGAAGGCAGGCGACGAGGGCTCCGAACGGCCTCCAGCGACCGAAGATCACCGCGGCGAGCGCGATGAACCCCCGTCCGGCCGACATGTTCTCGTTGAAGGAGTGCGTGATCCCGTTCGACAGGTACACGCCGCCGAGCCCGGCAAGAGCGCCGGAGAGGATCACGGCGCCGTAGCGGATCGCGTACACGGAGATCCCGACGGTGTCCGCAGCTTTCGGGTGCTCGCCGACCGACCGCAGCCGAAGCCCGATCGGTGTGTGGAAGAGCAGAAGGTGTGACAGCACGACGAAGGCGAGCGCGACCCAGATCAACACGTGCATGTCCCCGATCGCGGGTCCGACGAACCCGAGATCGCGGATCCAGGGAATCGAGATCGGCGGGATGCTGGAAACGTCTCCGGGCGTCCCCTGGTCGGTATAGACCTCGATGAAGAAGTAGCCGGTAATGCCGAGAGCCAGGAAGTTGACGGCAAAGCCGCTGACGATCTGATCGGCCCGAAGATGGATCGCGATGAACGCGTGCACCGAGGCCAGCGCCGCCCCCGCGACGATCCCGCACAGAATCCCCCACCACCACGATCCGAGCTTGTCGGCGCCGAGGAAGCCGAAGAAGGCGCCCATCAGCAGCATTCCTTCGAGACCGATGTTCACGACGCCGCTCCGCTCCGAGACGATGCCGCCGAGCGCAGCGAACGTCAGCGGCGTCGCCGCCCGCAGCGTCGCCGCGATGAGAGCAGACCACACGAAGACCTGGTCGAGAGACTCGACGTTCGAACGGGTTGCCAGCCAGCCCAGGAGGATGCCGACCGCCCCCGCGGCCATCGCGCCCGTCGCCAGCCGACGGCCCGCACCTTCGCGCAGCGCCAACGCACCCGCTGCGATCCCCAGACCGCCGACGACGACAGGCACTACGAGCGAACGCGCCGTCACAGGTGGGAGAACGAGGAAGAACGCGAGCGCGCCCAACGTAACGCCGGCCCAGCCGAGGTAGCGAGCGAGCTCCGCTCGATCGACGCCCGCGCGCTCGAGCGCATGCGGAGCGGTGCTCAAACCGGTGACCTCCTACCGACCCCGATCCGCTGCCCCGTCTTCGCCCACAGGTAGAGGATCAAGATGTCTGCGCCGATGAAGAGCAGCACCAGCGCCTGGATCGTCAAGGAGAGGTTGCCCGCCTGCTCGGGAATGTCGAACGCCTCGACGGGGATGTTTCGCGCAGCCGTGCCGTTGACGAGTGCCCCGAAGACGAGCGCAGCCAGGCCGACTCCCACCGCGGTGTTGCGGCCGAGCAGCGCGACGGCGATCCCGACGAAGCCGATCGTCGAGGACTGGATGTCGCTGAACCCGATCGAGAAGCGCCAGCCCAGCATGTCTATCGCTCCGGCAAGACCCGCGAACGAGCCCGCGATGGCCATCGCCAGGAAGTAGTTGCGGGCGACCGAGATGCCGCCGTAGCGGGCAGCCTCGGGATTGAAGCCGACCGCGCGCACCTCGTACCCCAGGGTCGTTCGGTTGATGATCACCCAGAAGGCGATGAGCGCTCCGAGCGCGAGGAAGAGCCCCACGTGGAGCCCCTGGAGGAACGGGTCGCCCCAGAAGACCGGGAGGCGCGCCTCGTCGAGAACCTCGTTCGAAGTCGGACTGAAGACCTGGTCCTTGTTCTGGAGCGGTCCTCCCTGCCCGAAGAGGTAGAGCCCCGCGTAGAGGGCGACGAAGTTGAGCATGATCGTGGTGATCACCTCGTGGGCGCCGACCGTCGCCTTGAGGATGCCCGCGATTCCGGCAAACGCCGCTCCCGCGAATCCGGCCGCGACGATCGCGAACAGGATGTGCACGAGGCTGTTCATCCCGCCGAACGACGAGCCGATCCAGATCGCGACGTAGGCGCCCGCGAAGTACTGCCCCTGACCGCCGATGTTGAAGAGCCCGCAGCGGAAGGCGAAGGCGACGGCGAGCCCGGTCAAGATGAGGGACGCGGTCAGGATCAGGGTCTGCTGGAGGTTCTCGGCAGCGCGCGACCCCGTATCCCATGGGAACCAGATCTTGGCGTCCGACCACGGGAGCCCGACCTCGTGCGAACCCACCTGGTAGAACCATTCGAGGCCCGTGCCGTTCCAGATCCCTCGGTAGACCTCGACCGGGCTGTGGCCCGTCGCCAGCACGACGAAGCCGCCGGCGAGAAACGCGAGAATGGCCGTCAGCACCGGAGCGACGAGCCCGCCTGCTCTCTGCCACCGGTCGAGGCGGTACGCCGCACTCCCGCCGTCGACGGCCGGTACCTCGGAGGGAGGTTGCACGGTCGGCTCGGATGGACCGGTGGTCACGCGACCGCTTCCGTCTCGCGCGTCCCGCCCAGCATCGCGATGCCGAGCTCGTCCTCCGTGACGTCTGGCCCGTACTCGCCCACGAGCTCGCCTTCGTACATGACGAGGATCCGGTCCGAGAGCGAGAGGATCTCGTCGAGCTCGAGCGACACCAGGAACACCGCCCTGCCCTCGTCCCGCTCCTCGACGAGGCGGCGATGGACGAACTCGATCGCACCCACGTCGAGCCCACGGGTCGGCTGGGCGGCGATCAGCACGCGAGGGTCGTTCTCGACCTCCCGCGCGACGACGACCTTTTGCTGGTTCCCGCCGGAGAGCGCTCTGGCCGGTGTCTGCGGGCCGCCGCCCCGGACGTCGAACGCCTTCAGCAGTCGCTTCGCACGCTCGACCAGGTAGCGCGGGCGCAACCACCCCAGGCGCGAATTCGGGGGCCTGTCGAAGTCGTGGAGGGCCATGTTCTCCGCGAGCGAGAACTCGAGGACGAGACCACGCCGCTGGCGGTCTTCGGGGATGTGGCCGATTCCCGAGTCGAGGATGCGGTGGGTGCTCGCGCCCGTGAGACGACGCGCGTCGACCCGAAACTCGCCACTTGCAATCGGCCGCAGCCCGGTCAATGCCTCGACGAGCTCCGACTGGCCGTTTCCGTCGACTCCGGCGACCCCCACGATCTCTCCGGCCTTGACCTCGAACGTGACGCCGCGGACGGCTTCGAGCTCGCGGTCGTCGAGCACGTGGAGGTCTTCGACCTCGAGGAGTGCGTCGCCGGGCTTTGCCGGCGTCTTGTCGACGCGCAGGAGGACGTCACGTCCGACCATCAGACTGGCCAGGCTTGCCTCCGTCGCTCCTGCCGCCGGAAGCGTGTCGATCCGCTTTCCCCGCCTGAGGACGCTGATCCGGTCGGCGATCTCGAGCACCTCGTTCAGCTTGTGCGTGATGAAGATGATCGACATGCCTTCCCGCGTGAGGTTCTTCAGGATCGCGAAGAGCTCCTGGGCCTCCTGTGGGGTGAGCACAGCGGTCGGCTCGTCGAGGATGAGGATGTCCGCGCGCCGGTACAGCGCCTTCAGGATCTCGACCCGCTGCTGCTGGCCGACCGAGATGTTCTGGATCCGTGCCTGCGGATCGATTGCAAAGTTGAACCGCGCCGCGATGTCCTCGACGCGCCTCCTCGCCGTCGCGAAATCGAGAAGGACGCCGGCCCTGGTCGGCTCCTCCGCCAGCACGATGTTCTCGGCGACCGTCATGACCGGGATCAGCATGAAATGCTGGTGCACCATGCCGATCCCGCGCTCGATCGCCTCCTTGGGAGAGCTGATCCTCACGGGCTTCCCGTCGATGAGGATCTCCCCTTCGTCCGGGTGGTAGAGCCCGTAGAGAATGCTCATCAGCGTCGACTTGCCCGCCCCGTTCTCACCCAGGAGCGCGTGGACCTCTCCGCGGCGCAGGTCGAAGTCGATGTGGTCGTTTGCGAGAACGCCCGGAAACTGCTTCGTGATCCCGCGCAGCTCGAGGACGACGGGGGGGTCGCTCATTAGCGCGCGATTCTACGTCTCTACCGGGCGAGGGTGTCCCGCAACGAGAGAGCGAACGCGAGAGAGAGCGGGCCACTAGGGGCCCGCTCTCTCTCCGAGAACTATCGAACTACGCGGATCAGGTCTTCGTCGGCGGCTTGATCTTGCCGGCGAGGATCTGCTTGCCGAGAGCGTTCATCCGCGTGATGAACGCCTTCGGCACCTTCGAGCTGATCTTGCCGACGGCGACGCCCTTGTTCTTCAGGTTGAAGTTCAGGTCCCTGCCGCCCTTGTACGTGCCGTTCTTCGCCGAGAGAACTACCGTCTCCACTGCGACGTCCACGCGCTTGACCGCGCTCGTCAGGATGTGCGCTCCGAGGAACGCCTGGTCCTTGTCGACGCCGACACCCCAGGCGCCCGCCTCCTTCGCCGCATCCAGCGCGCCGAGACCGCAGTTGCCGGCGACGGCGAACACGACCTTGGAGCCGCGATCGAGCTGGTTGATGGCGAGCTCGTTGCACTTCGCCTGATCGACGAACTCCTGCGAGTAGTCGATGAACGTCCTCATCCCGGGCACGCACTTGCGTGCGCCCGCGCGGTACGCGGCGATGAAGATCTCCACCGTCGGGAGCTTGAGCCCGCCGACAGCACTGATCGCGTTCCCACCGTCGCGCTTCGCCATGAGGCCTGCGAGACAGCCGATCATGTAGCTGTTCTGGTTGGTGGCGAACGTCAGACCGACGACGTTCGGGGAGAGCACCTTGCCCTTCGGAGTCGAGAACGGAGGCGCCTTCGTCGAATAGTCGACGATCGTGAACTTCGAGTCCGGAAACCGCTTCGCGACGGTCGCCGTGCCCTCTGCAAGCAGGAACCCCGTGGCGATCGAGATGTCGGCTCCATCGCGCACGAGCCGTGCGAAGTTCGGGATGTAGTCGCCTGTCGAGCGGGACTCGAGCGCACGACAGGAGCCCTTGGCCTTCTTCGCTCCGGACTTACAGCCCTTCAGCGAGAGCTGGTTGAAGCCCTTGTCATTGAAACGACCGACGTCGGAGACGACCCCGGCGAGAAATGGATCCTGCTCGCTCTTCGCCGACCCGGCCGCACTGACGATGAGCGCTGTCGCCGCTACGAGCGCGAGCACAGCGCCGATCGCTGTTGTACGTACCTTCACATGCCCTCCTTACGAGTTAGACCTGCCGCCTCTCTTGGACGCTTGATCTAACCGCAAGTTGGGCTGCTTCTCAAGTCGGAACCGAGTCTTTACAACCTCGGTCAGACCCCGCTCAGACCTTGTTCAGCTCGTTTTCCGAGACGAGCACGCGCCGCGGCTTCGAGCCTTCGTAGCCGGAGATGATCCCGCGCCGCTCGAGCATGTCGATCAACCGGCCTGCCCGCGTATAGCCGACGCGGAGCCGGCGCTGGATGAGCGACACCGACGCGGTCTGGGTTTGCACGACGATGTCGATCGCGCGCTCGAGCAGCGGATCCTCGTCGGGGTCGAAGTCCAGATCGCCGTCCTCGGAGTCGACCGGCGCTTCAGCCGCCTCGAGCAGCGACTCGTCGAGGTCCTGTCCGCGCTGCGAGCGGCACTGCTCGACCACCAGCGCGACTTCCTCTTCCGTCACGTAGGCGCCCTGCAAGCGCTGGAGTCGTGACGTTCCGAGCGGCTTGAAGAGCATGTCGCCCTGGCCGAGGAGGCTCTCCGCGCCTGCGGTGTCGAGAATCACGCGGGAGTCGGTCTGGCTCGAGACCGCGAAAGCGATGCGGGACGGGACGTTGGCCTTGATCATCCCCGTGATCACGTCCACGGACGGGCGCTGAGTCGCGAGCACGAGATGGATGCCGACCGCACGTGACTTCTGCGCGAGACGAATGACACAGTCCTCGACCGCCTGCGGCGAGACCATCATCAGGTCGGCGAGCTCGTCGATGACGACCAGCAGGAACGGCAGCGGTGCCTCTCCACGCGCGCGAAACGCACGGTTCGCCTCGGGGAGGCTCCGCGCGCGGACGAGCGACAGGCGCTCGTAGCGCCGATCCATCTCGGCGACGACGTTCATGAGCACGGTCGCTGCCTCCTTGGGGCTCGAGACGACCGAGGTCAGAAGGTGCGGGATCGATTCGTAGTACCCGAGCTCGATCCGCTTCGGGTCGATGAGGATCATCCGCACCTCGTCGGGAGTCGAGCGCAGCAGCGTCGAGGTGAGGATCGTGTTGATGCAGCCGGACTTGCCCGATCCCGTCGTGCCCGCGATCAGGAGGTGCGGCATGCGGGCGAGGTCGGTCCAGACCGCGTTGCCGGAGATGTCCTTTCCGAGCCACACCGAGAGCGGGCTCGCGGTGGCGGGAAGGTCGCCGTAGATGTCGCCGAGCGTGACGAGCCGCGGGGAGAGGTTGGGCACCTCGACGCCCACCGCTTGCTTTCCCGGAATCGGCGCGAGGATGCGGATCTCCGTGGTCGCGAGGGCATACGAGAGGTCGTCCTTGAGGGCCGCGACCTTGGCCACCTTCGTCCCCGGCGCGAGCTGGAGCTCGTACCGCGTCACGCGCGGGCCCGAGATCTGGCCGAGCACGCTCGCATCGATCCCGAACTCCGAAAGCGTGCGTACGAGCACCTCCGCCGTGCGTGCGCCCGTGTCGTTGCTCGCGACCGGCGTCGCCGGGGACTTTCGGAGGATGTCACGGTCGGGAAGGCGGTACTCGGAGTGCCCGGGCGAATGCTCTGCCGAGTGCTCGAACACGGAGTCCAGGCTCTGGTGCTCGAGCTCGGGTGGGTCGGGCACGAGCGACTCGCGCTCACCCACTGCCGTGCTGACGAGGTCGGGGTATGCCTCCGCTCCGTCGACCACGTGCTTGGCGGCCGCAGGCTCGACCCGCTCCACGGATGGAGCGAACGTCTCGTCCGTCTGCGTCTCGGTCGACGCCCAGTGGTCGATGGAGTCGAGCGCCCGCCGGGCACCGGAGCCAGCCTGACGGACGACGTGACCGGTGTGGCGCAGGATCGCGCCGGTCGACGCGCCGCTCACGAGCAGGGCGCCGCCGAGCAGGAGCGCGCCGCCGATGATCGCGGCGCCCGTCTCGCCGACGAGCCCCGCGAGGGCTCCGCCGAGCGCGACCCCGACCCAGCCTCCGTTGTCCTTGCCGAGGAGCGTCATCAAGCCGAGGAAGCCGACAGCGAGGCCGAGCCTGAACGGGCGCACGTCGAGGAGCTCGCTCCGCGCGAGCATGAGCCCGCCCACGGCCAGCAGCGCCAAGGGGAGCGCGTACGCCGCCTGACCGAGCACCTCGCGAAGGGCATCGGCGAGCCACGAACCTACCGCCCCTCCGTCGAGACCCAGGTACAGGATGACCGCGAGCACCAGACCGAGCGCGGTCAGCGCGAGCCCGAAGAGCTCGTTCTCGCGATGCGAGCGGGAACGCTTCGTCCGTTTCTTGACGCGTGCGGGGACGCGTGGGCGAAGCGACCGCTTCCTCCTGCGGCGCGCCATGATGCGTCGATTCGCCGCCGCGCGGCGTGCTCCTCCGGCTCTACGAAGTCGCGCGTGCCCGGGCCTCGACGACGGCCCGCTCGGCCTGGGCCCGATTCCCGTAACCGAGGGTCATGGGGGGCAACCTACCCCAGGAGCGAGATTCGCTCGACGAGGAGATCGAAGAAGCGCTCGGTGTCCAGGTCGATCCCGACGTGGGCGTTCGCGTTGCGGTCGGTTCGGCTCCAGCGATCGACCACGGTGCGACCGCGGCAGAGCTCCGACTCGAGCTCGATCTCGACGTTGCAGTGACGCGTCTCCAGGAGCCCCGGCCTGACGACATGCGCGACCGCCACGGCGTCGTGTATCGGCGCTCCGTTCCAGCCGTAGGTTGCGCGGTGGTAGTGGCTGAAGAAGACGTTGAGCTCGGCGACGAAGATCCCGATCCGTCCCACGCCGCGAAGACGCTCCTCGATTTCGGGGCCAAGAATCGCCTTGTGCGTCACGTCGAGCCCGACCATGGTCACCTCGAGCCCGCTCGTGAACACGGTCCTCGCTGCCTCGGGGTCGCACCAGATGTTGAACTCGGCAGCAGGCGTGGAGTTGCCCTCGGCGATGGATCCCCCCATGAGCACGATGCGGGCGATCCCCTTGCTGCCGTGCGCGTCGAGGTACCGGGCGACGTTCGTGAGCGGGCCAGTGGGAACCAGCGTGACCTCCGCCCTGGCGTGACGGATGCGATCGGCGATGAACGCGGAGGCATCGGTGGACGCGGTGTCCGTCCGCGGCGGCGGCAGTGCAGGCCCGTCGAGCCCGCTCTCCCCGTGCACGTGTGCCGCGACCACGAGGTCGCGGGTCAGCGGACGATCGGCGCCGGCCGCGACCTCGACGTCGGTTCTGCCCACGAGCTCGAGAACCCGAAGCGCGTTCGCGGTGGTCTTTTCGAGGGTCTGGTTCCCGTACGTGGTGGTGACGCCGAGCACCTCCACCTCCGGGCTCGCGAGCGCGAGCAGGAGCGCGATGGCGTCGTCGTGCCCGGGATCGCAGTCGAGCACGATCGGGATCGGCGGCGGCACGCGGCGTACTGTAGGGCGGAGCCAGCCTCCCAACTCGCCCATGGCCGACGTCCGTGAGAAGGTCCGCACCTTCGCGCTCTCCCTTCCGGAGGCATCCGAGGAGCACCCGTGGGGCGAGGACGTCGCGAAGGTGCACGGGAAGATCTTCGTCTTCCTCGGCTCGACGGGCTCGGGTCGCATCACGGTCAAGCTCGAGGAGTCGCATGCCCATGCGCTGTCCATCGACCGCGCCGAGCCGACCGGTTACGGGCTCGGCAAGTCCGGCTGGGTGACGGTGCCGCTCAGGGCGCCGGGCGTGAGTGTCGCGCTCCTCCGAGACTGGGTCGAGGAGAGCTATCGGATCGTCGCGCCAAAACGGCTGGTTGCCGACTTCGACGCCAGATCTTCTCAACCCGGGTGGTGATGTCCGAAATGGACATGGCCGTTTAGACTCAGGGCGTCAGCGCCGGCACAGTCACCGGCTCGATGAAGGAGGGGGAAATCCTGATGACCGCAACCCGTTCTCGCCCGTTGTCCTGGCTCGGTGTCGTCCTTGCGCTCGCGCTCCTCGCGACGCTCACAACGCTCTCCGGAAGTGCCGGGGCGGCGTCGTCGACGCTCGTCATCAACGAGGTCGACTACGACCAGCCGGGGACTGACGCGGCCGAGTTCCTCGAGCTCGAGAATGTGAGCGGGTCGGCGATCGACCTCGATCCGTACTCGGTCGAGCTCGTCAACGGCAACGCAGGCGGTGCGGTCCTCTACCAGACGATCGGCCTCCCCGCCGCGATTCTCGCGAGCGGTGACGTCTACGTCATCTGCGCGAACGCGACCACGGTGGCGAACTGCGATCTCGACGTCACACCGGAAACGAACCTGATCCAGAACGGGTCCCCGGATGGAATCGGCCTGCGGCTCGGAGCGACGCTGATCGACGCGTTGAGCTACGAGGGAAACACGGGCGCGCCCTACACGGAAACCTCGGGAGCTGGGCTGGACGACGACGCGTCGTTGGCCGGCAAGGCGCTCTCACGATGCCCCGACGGCTTCGATACCGACCGGAACAACGCCGACTTCGGCCTGCGCGACGCTACCCCCGGCATCGCCAACTCGTGCCCGACGGTCACCCCGGCCGAGATCAACGACATCCAAGGTGCGGCGCACCTCTCGCCCCTCGCCGGAACGAGCGTTCTCACGACCGGAATCGTCACGGCGACCCGGTCGAACGGCTTTTGGATGCAGGACCCGAGCCCGGACTCCGACTCCGCGACCTCTGAGGGCATCCTGATCTTCACGGGGAGCGCTCCGACCGTTGTCGTCGGCGACTCCGTTCAGGTGAGTGGAACCGTCACCGAGTTTCGTCCCGGCGGCGCGACCTCGACGAACCTGACGACCACGGAGCTCATCTCGCCGTCCGTGGGAGTCCTGTCGACCGGAAACGCGCTGCCTGCGTCGACCGTGATCGGCTCCGGCGGTCGCGTGCCGCCGAACCTGGTGATCGAGGACGACGCGACCGGCTCGGTCGAGACGAGCGGCACGTTCGACCCTGCGACCGACGGAATCGACTTCTACGAGTCGCTCGAGGGAATGCGCGTGCAGGTGAATGATGCGGTCGCCGTCGGGCCGACGAGTAGATTCGGCGAGATTCCGGTGGTGGGTGACGACGGCGCGAACGCCGGCGTGCGCACGGTCCGGCACGGCGTGGTGATCCGGCCGAACGACTTCAATCCCGAGCGCATCCTGCTCGACGACACGCTCGTTCCTACCCCACTCGTCAACGTCGGCGATCATTTCGCGGCACCCGTCGTCGGCGTGTTGGACTACAGCTTCGGCAACTTCAAGCTGAACGTCACCACCTCGCCGACGCGCGTCGACGAGGGCCTCGCGCGCGAAGTGACGCGTGCGTCTCGCGACCAGGAGATCGCAGTCGCCACGTACAACGTCGAGAACCTCGATCCAGGTGACGGCAGCGCGGCGTTTGCCCGTCACGCCGATCTCATCGTCGACAACCTGCGCGCGCCCGACGTCCTCGCGATCGAGGAGATCCAGGACTCGGACGGAGCGACGAACAGCGCCGTGACGGATGCGTCGGCGACCTGGACCACGCTGATCTCGGCCATTGCAGCCGCCGGCGGGCCGACCTACGAGTACCGGCAGATCGATCCCGTGGACGACCAGGACGGCGGCGAGCCGGGCGGCAACATCCGCGTGGGCTTCCTGTTCCGTACCGATCGCGGTGTGAGCTTCACGGACCGCGCCGGCGGAACGTCGACCTCGACGACTACCGTCATCGACCACCCTTCCGGCCCTCGCCTCTCGTCGAGCCCTGGCCGCATCGACCCGTTGAACGCAGCGTGGACGACCTCGCGCAAGCCGCTCGCGGGCGAGTTCCGGATGCGGGGCAAGGAGGTGTTCCTGATCGTCAATCACTTCGCGTCGAAGGGCGGGGATCAGCCGCTCTTCGGCCACTTCCAGCCTCCGCAACGCTCGAGCGAGGTGCAGCGCCACGCGCAGGCACAGGTCGTGAACGACTTCGTCGACGAGCTGCTCGCGGCCGATCCTCGAGCGAACGTGATCGTGCTGGGAGACATCAACGACTTCGAGTTCTCGCAGACGGTCTCGATCCTCGAGAGCGGCGGCGCCCTCACCTCGCTGATGGACACCCTCCCGCAGCCGGAGCGCTACTCCTACGTGTTCGACGGGAACTCGCAAGTGCTCGACCAGATCCTCGTCAGCGGCAACCTGCTCAGCAGGTTCTGGGTCGACTACGACCCCGTGCACGTGAACGCGGAGTTCGCCGACCAGGCGTCCGACCACGATCCGCAGGTGGCGCGATTCGACTTGCGGGGGCCAAAGTGAGCTAGAGAATCGCGTCGATCTCGGCCGCGGTCGGCAGCGAGGGCTGTGCTCCGAACCGGGATGCAGCCAGCGCGCCGGCCGCGCAGGCCCGCACCAGCGCCTCCTCGTGGTCGCGGCCCTCGAGCAGCGAGACGACGAGGCACGCAGTGAAGGCATCACCTGCGGCCGTGCCGTCGACAGTCTCGATGGCAGGTGGCGCCGCCCGCGCGATCTCCTCGCCGTCTTCGAGCAGCGTTGCGCCGTCGGCACCAGCCGTGACGGCGACAAGGCCGTCGCGGCGGGAGAGAGTCTCGAGCTCGTAGCGGTTCACGACCGTCAAGTCCGGATCCATTGCAAGCGGTCGCGCCGGAGCCGCGTTCAGGCAGAAAAAGCCGGTGCATCCCTCCCAGGCCGAGATGACGGCCCGGTCCGGGATCTCGAGCTGGCAGACAACGGCGTCGTGCGCGGGGAGCTCGACCTCGTCGACACTCGCGTTCGCACCCGGCGCGACGATGATCTGGTTCTCACCCGACGTGTCGACGAGGATGAGGGCAACGCCGGTCGGCTCGTCAACCGTGCGGAGCTCGAGGTGTACCCCTGCCTCTCGTAACCCGCCGACTGCTTCCTCCCCGAACGAATCGCGGCCGACCGCTCCGATGAACGTCACGTCCGCTCCCAGCCGTGCGCACGCGACCGCCTGATTCGCGCCCTTTCCTCCAGGCACGCGGGAGAAAGTCGCTCCGGTCACCGTCTCGCCGGGCCTCGGCAGCCGCTCGCAGTGCGCGACGAGATCGAGGTTGACCGAGCCGACGACGGTTACGCGCGGGGAACTCATCGCGCCAAGTGACACTGTGTCACGAGGGCGCTCTGCCTCCTCGGATCAGGCCGCGAGGGCGCGAAGATCGTCCACCGTCGAGCTCAGCAGCGTGTCCCGCAGGTCGAAGAGTCCGGCCCAGAGCGACGAGCGGTCGGGTGGTGCATCGAGACTTGCCGCCGTTGCCAGGCCCTCGAGCGCGCGGACGAGGACGGCTAGTTCGAGGTAGACGGCGGCCACGCGGTTCGGACACGCTCGAACGCCTGCTCGGTCGAGCACCTGCCGCCACTCGACGAGCTCTGCGGCTCCCGGTCCTCCGTACCACGAACGACCTTCGGCGAGCTCCGGCTCGAGCTCGAGCAGGTAGCGCGAGAGAGGCTGCTCGAGACCGGCGATGGCGGTCTCGACCCGATCCGCCGCGTGCCGGAGCGCCGCCTGCCGACCTCCCGCCGTCGCGGGCATCGCATCTCCCCGCCCCCACCGCTCGAGGAGCCGGCAGAAGGCAAGGGCCGCCACCTCGCACGCCCGCAGCTGACTCACCAGCCTCACGCCGCCGGCCTTGCTCGACGCATTGTCCTCGATGACGCTCGCCCAGCTCACGAGTGCTTCCCGCTGTGGATACGGTCGTGCTTCGCCGGCGAGAACCGAGCAGGCCTAGGACGCAGGGGGCGCCAATATTCATGAATATCGGCACAAGGTCTTGGGGCCGCCAGGAAGTGCGCAGCACTTTCTGGGGTAGGACTGAGGACGACGGCATGCGAAGCGTTCGCAGCCGCGCGAAGTGCGGCCGTATCTGCAGCGGGGAGCACTAAACCTCGATCACCACGGGAAGGATCATCGGCCGCCGGCGCGTCCGGTCGTAGACCACCTGGCCGATCGCGTCGTGGATGTGCTCCTGGAGCAGCTTGATCTCGTTCACGTGCTGCGACGCAAGCTCACGGACGACGCGATCGGCTTCGGTGCGCAACTCGTCGAGCAGCTCCTCCGACTCCACGAATCCCCGGGCGATCAGCTCGGGCGGCGCGACCTCACCGCCGTCCGAAGATGCGACCGTCGTGACCACGATCAGTACGCCGTCGTCGGCAAGCCGGCGACGATCGCGGAGGGCGACGTCCTGGATGTCCCCGACCCGGAGGCCGTCGACGAACGTGACTCCGGCCTCGACCTTGTCCACCAGCCGCACGCCTCCGCGCGCGAGCTCCACCACCGAGCCGTTGTCGGCCAGGATGATCCTTTCCTCGGGCACTCCTGCCTCACGTGCGAGCTTGGCGTGGGCGGCCAGCATCCGGAACTCGCCGTGGATCGGCATCACGAAGCGCGGTCGGATGAGCGAGAGCATCGTGCGCAGCTCCTCCTGGCACGCATGGCCCGACACGTGCACCGTCGCGATCTCCTCGTGAAGGACTTCCGCCCCGGCGCGCGCGAGCTGATTGATCGAGTCGTGGACGCGAAGCTCGTTCCCGGGTACGGGCTTTGCCGAGATGATGACCGTGTCGCCGGGCTCGACCGTCAGAGCGGGATGATCGCCGTAGGCGATCCGCGTGAGCGCGGAGAGCGGCTCTCCCTGGCTTCCGGTGCAGAGCGCAAGGACCTGGTGCGGCGGGAGCTGGGCAGCTTCGCCCGGACTGATGATCTCGGATTCGGGAATCTCGACGTAGCCGAGGTTGCGCGCGATGTTCAGGTTCTTCCGCATCGACCGGCCGATGACCGTGATCTTGCGGCCGCTCTCGATCGCAACGTCGGCCGCCTGCTGCATGCGGTGGATGTTCGACGCGAACGACGCCACGAGGATCCGCCCGGTGCGGAGCGGGAAGAGCGCGCGGAACGCCTCCCCCACCAGCCTCTCGGAACCGGTCGATCCCGGCCGCTCGGCGTTCGTGGAGTCTCCGAGCAGGAGGTCGACCCCCCGATTGCCCACTTCGGCGAGCTTGCCCACGTCCGTCCGGAGCCCGTCCACCGGTGTGTGGTCGAGCTTCCAGTCGCCCGTGTGCACGACACGGCCCGCATTCGTCTCGATGACGAGCGCGACGGAGTCGGGAATCGAGTGCGCAACGCGGATCAGCTCCACGTGGAACGGGCCGAGCTCGAGCGGGGCGCCTTCCGGATCGGCCTCGAGCAGCTCCGCCGCCTGTCCGAGACCGTGCTCGTCGAGCTTCGACTTTATGAGCCCGAGCGTCAGCCGCGTCGCCACGACGGTCTCGACCTCGACCTCGCGGAGCAGGTACGGGAGACCGCCGACGTGATCCTCGTGCCCGTGCGTGAGGACTACCGCTCGAACGCGGCGTCCCGCCAGGTAGCCGACGTCGGGAAGCAGGAGATCGACCCCGAGATGCTCGTCGCGCGGGAACGCGAGGCCCGCGTCCACCACGAGCACCTCTCCCCCGGTCTCGTACACGGTCATGTTCTTGCCGACCTCGCCGAGACCGCCGAGCGGGATGATCCGAAGGGAGTCGCTCATCTCGACTGAGTGTATGCGCGCCCGGCCGAGCGACTGTCAGCCGAGGCTCAGAGCGAGAAGACGTCGACCGCAAACAGGTCCCCGTCGAGCCGTTCACCGTGCAGAGCGACATCGCCGCGTGGCTCGACGAGCGCATCCAAGGTCGGTAGTGGCCGGATCGTCCTCTCCTCGTCGATCGTGAGCGCCCGCTCGCTGCCCACGACCGTCAGGTCGATCGTGTCGCCCTCGAGACCGGCCAGCTCGACGATCTCGACCCGTTCGGCTACGACCGCCCAGACGTCGCTTCCGCGCCTGATCGCTGCCGCCCGATACGGTGGAGGCAGCGTGTGCTCGACGGCCTCGGCGAGGGGGACCAGCGAGCCGTCGGGAACGTCCTCCTCGACGACGATCGTCGCGTCAGGCAAGACGACGAACACCACCGTCTCTCCGACGAGATCGGGTGCATGGGCCGAGGCGGCTACGTCCCAGGTACGGCCCCGCGGAACACCGGAGATGCCGGGGATCCCGAGTCCGGGTTCGCCGTCGAGCCCGGGAGGCTGTGCCAGGAAGCCACCCGCTTGGGCGCCCATGAGCGCCGACAGAAGGTCGCGCCCCCGGGCACTAGGCTGCGGCCGGCTGCAGGAGCCCGAGCCGCTCGAGGCAGCCGCGTACCGCGTCGCGCTCTTCGCTCGTGGCTTCGACGAGGGGAAGGCGCAGGCCACCGACCTCGTGCCCGAGGAGATTGAGAGCGCACTTGATCGCGATCGGGTTGGGCGCAACCCGAAGCAGGTCGATCGACGGCCGCAGCTCGTCGTCCAGCGCGCGCGCCCCCTCGACGTCGCCCGCTCGGAAGCGCTGCGCCGTCTCTTTCACCTGCGGCCCTACGACGTGCGTGTGCACGCACACCCCGCCGATACCGCCGAGGCCGAGGAATGGGAAGATCAGGTCGTCGTCACCGGCGTACAGGTCGAGCCCGAGCTCGACGATCCGCCGGGCCTGATCCAGGTCGTCGTTGGCCTGCTTGACCGCCTTCACGGTCGAGATCTCAGCAAGCAGGGCGATCGCCTCCGTCTCGAGGTTCAAGACGACCCGCCCGGGAATGTTGTAGACGACGAGCGGACGGTCCGAGACCGCGGCGACGGCCTTGAAGTGCTCGACGATCCCGCGCACAGGAGGCTTCGAGTAGTACGGCGTCACGATCAGGAAGCCGTCGACGCCGATCTCGTGCGCGTGCTCGGTGAGATGAACCGAGTGGTCGGTGGAGTACGTCCCGGTTCCGGCGACGACGGTCGCCCTCTCTCCCACCTCGTCCACCGCGGCCTCGTACAGCTCGAGCCGCTCGGCATCCGAGAGCGTGGGCGACTCGCCCGTCGTTCCCGTAACCACCAGCCCGTCCGAGCCTGAGTCGACGAGATGCGCGGCAAGCGCGCGGAATCGATCCAGGTCGACAGCGCCGTCAGTCTTGAACGGGGTGACGATCGCTGTCAGGATTTCGCCCAGCACCGTCAGGATTCTACGAGACGAGCCCGGAGGTCAGGAAGTTTCCGTTCAGCGGCACGCTAGAGCTCGAGCGTCGCACCGGGCTGAAGAACGCGGACATCGACCCCGGGCGCCGCCAGCGCAGCCGCTCGGACGAACAGCGCCGGTGGATCGCGCATGAACGCAGGCGCCACGCGAAGCCCGAGGTGAAGCGGATGGTACGTCCCCCAGTGGATCGGCACGGCGATCCGAGGGCGCAGGAGCTTGAGCGCGTCGGCCGCTCGTTCCGGGTCGAGGTGCCCGCCCCTCCCGAGCGTGGGCCCCCAGCCCCAGATCGGGACGAACGCGACGTCGAGGCTCGCCGCGAGCGAGGTCATCCCGTCGAAGAGCTCGGTGTCGCCCGCAAAGTAGAGCCGATGCGAGCCGTCGAGCACGTATCCGAGCGCCCGAGCACGCGCCCCGAGCGGGCGGTCGCCCCGGTGCTCCGCGTGCGTCGCCTCCACGGTCAGCTCGCCGACGGTCACGCGCCCACCGACGTCCATTTCCACGACACGCTCGAACCCGCGGCGGCGGAGAAGCCCACCGAGCCCGCGTGGAACGACGACGAGCGTCGAACGGCCGAGCAGCTCGAGCGACCGGCGGTCCAGGTGGTCGTAGTGCGCGTGCGACACGAGGACTGCGTCGACTCCGCGAAGCGCGGCCGTATCGACCTCGCCCCTCCTGCGCAGGTGCGCGACTCGCCTCCGGAGCACGGGGTCGGTGAGCACCCGGCCGCCGTTCATCTCGACGAGCACCGTCGCATGCCCGACGTACGTGATCTGTGTCACGTGGCGCTGGATTCGTCTACCGGCTGTCGGGGGTCGAGCGTCGATCGTCTTCTCCC
>Ga0208612_1000102_pt1 | contig 50024 bp, 52 predicted proteins | sample AntDryMetagUQ889_FD_188089 | JGI IMG/M metagenome (GOLD analysis project Ga0208612, IMG submission 188089) | Polar desert microbial communities from Antarctic Dry Valleys - UQ889 (SPAdes) | ecosystem: Environmental > Terrestrial > Soil > Desert | place: Antarctic Dry Valleys | collected 2008-12-31 | reverse complement strand
TTCGGCCTCCGGGCGTGCACGGACTCATTCGGCAGGCTGAAGTTGGTCGTCCTTATCGACCAGCGGGACGGTGGGGTCAACAGCAGCCCCTAGATCGCGCGGCCCACTTGCGGAAGTTTGGTTCGCGCGGATCGGACAGCATGAGGTCGCCATCGCCGCCCGGGATGAACTGTTCGTACGAGAAGATTTGGTGCTCGGATGGGGACAGCTGTACTACTTGGGAGAAGAGCAGTTGAGGGATGGACCAGCCGCATGACTCCAGCTCGTGCTTATACGAATCGAGTCGCTGCCACATGCTTCGAGCTTCATCGTGGCTCAGCCGCTTCCCAACTCCCATCCGTTTCCAGATCACCCGTTGTTCGCTCTCAGGCTCGCCATATTCGAGCACCGAAACTCGCGACTGCCGTCCCTGGCTAATGCCTTCGAGATCGTCAAGCGCACGTAGCCGAACGCTGGGCTCGTTCTCGGCGAGCCAGCGCTTTTCGGCCTCAGTAAAGGCGCTGCTAGTGACTTGGGCGGCGTGAACGGCACACATCAGTGCAAGTGAGTTCGGTTGTGGGGTAGGCCCCATTGAGCAGCGTGGAGCGTCAGGCGAGTCAAGCAGGCCGAGCGGACGCTGGCCGTGCGCCCATCCGTGAGCGGCCCGCAATCGTACCCGCTGGGCGCTTGAGCCAGTTTGGGACGATTCGACATGATCCGCGCAAGCCTCATGCCCCCAGTCTGGCCCAGCGCCGGGAGGTTGGCAACGGCAGGGCTTCGGGGTTTCGGGCCTCACGGCCGCTCGTCAGGCGGCGTCAGCGTGCCGAGGTACCTAACCGGCTCGGGTTGGATCGCTGACGGGGGATACCCGTAGTGGCGCTTGAAGGCCTGGCGTAGTCCGCTGGCCTGCCGGTAGCCGACCCGCGGAGCGACGACGACGACCGGCAGCGGGTTATCGGGACGGGCGAGCAGTTCGGCAGCGCGATCCAGCGGATCCGCAGCAGATGATCGCGAAAGCTTTCGCCGGCCTCATCTTGGAAGATCAGCTGGAGCTGGCGGGCGGAAATGCCGAGGGTGTCGGCGACCTCCTGGAGCGCCAGGTCGGGATCGCGATAGCGGCGCCGTATCTCGCCCTGAGCCTGGCGGAGTAGCCGCCGCCGCTTCTTCCTCGTCTCGGCGCGGTGCATCGCCGGATTGTCGCGCGCGCAGGGAGCGTGGTCTTGTCGCGTTTATGGCGGCCTGCTGGCACGGCGTCCTGGGCTGAAGGTGCGATGCCGTGCCCATCACCGACTCGTTCACCAATCCGCCTGCTGCCTGCTTGACCGACGGTACGTATACCGTCATTCTGGAACTAGGACGCCCGAACGCCGTCCTCCCTTATCGGCCGTTCGACGGTACGCATACCGTGACTGCCCGAGCCGCCTTATGACTAAGCCTCGCCGCCAGTCCGGTACATGAACCAAACCGTTCGTGTACATCTTGCTCGTAGCATGGCCGAAGGTATATAGTCGGATGACGCAGATGCCCATGGAACCGCTCGGAACTCTGTGAGCCGGACACCACGCAACGGTCTGTGGGCAATCGTCGCCTTCCTAGCGTTGTCTTGCGGAGCGGCGGAGGCGAGCGCGACGATCATCCAGCCGCCGCGGCCAGCGGTCAGTTTTGGACGCGTTGGCCTGAGCGCTGAGCCTGGCGCGTTTTGCTATGCCCAGTCCGCTGGGATGGGGGTCTGCACCGCCGGGTTGCTGACGCCACCTACGACGGTGCGGGCGTTGCCCGTGATCTGCCGCGGCCGTGGGCTGATCCGCACCTATATCGCCGCGAGACGGATTCACCTCAGGACGCCTGCAAGTGACCGTCCCTTCGCCTATGCGTATGCCTTCCCGTCCCGGAAGCTATGGGCGTTTTACGTGCCCCGGACGCTGCGCGGGACGGTGACGATGCTCTTAGACATCGAGTACCCACGGGGAAAAGCGCTGTTCGGCGTCAAGCTCGCGTCTCGGTGCCCGCACTAGGACGCCTCTCTGCTGGAACTAGGGCGTCGCTGCTGCAGAAACGGTGGCGGAGTCGTCGGTGCCCGCCGGTTCGGGCCTTGACTTGGCCTCCCGGCGTCTGGTAGATCTGCCTCGCTGTAGTCGGCGGAGTATGAGCTTCGCTCGCGGTGCAGCGGAACGGAAAGTTCTATGTCAAAGCGCAGGTGGCGTTTGCGACGGGGTAGGCCTGCTGGCGGCCATCGTCGCTGTGGCCGCTACCAGCACGATGGCGCTCACCGTCCTCCTCGCGGGCGGCACTCGGCCGCCGCCACCACCTGCACATCAGTCCCTGTCTGCGACGTGGGACTATCGGCCGCCGAACGCGGCCGAAATGGCGAACGAGAGCGATGCCGTCGTCGAAGCGCAGGTCACGAGAGTCCAGACCGGGGCAACGCTCACCGAGCCGGAGTCCGATGGCGGGATTCCTACCCAGCGGATCGGCTTCCATACGCTGTCCGATCTCGGTACGCCGGCTCATTCGGCTGCGCCCGCTGACTTCACTCTTTTCCAGACGGGCTCATCGACGCTATCGCTCGAAGGAGATCCTCCGTACGTGGTCGGCGAGAAGTACGTGATCTTTCTGTCGCGTGAATCGCCCGATCCGACTGCGTGGAATTTCGTGGCGCCGGACGGGCGGCTACGGGAGGACATCGACGGCAAGCTTCAGGGACTGATTGAAGGCCCGGTCGCGACCGAGCTGGCCGACAAAACACCACAGGACGTGCGAACGATCGCGCTGCAGGCGAAGGTGAATGGTTCGACCTCCCCGCCCGACTTCACCCATGACTTTTTCAGTGGCAGCTGCAGCATGGGTAGTGGGACATACTCAGCAGTCGCAGAAAACCTACAGGGCATGTTCACGACCTTCTACGACTGGACGATCAGCGCCACCGGAACGTGCTCTGGCACGCTCAACGGCGAAGTGCTCGACGCGAGTCCGGCCACCCTGCGGACCGGGGGAGAGGTGGAATGCTCGCCCTTGCCGACGCTTACGACCGCGTTCCGCGGTGCGTGGACCCTCACCCTTACTAAGGACCCGAGCGACGACACCGATGACACGGTCATCCTCACAGGCGACACCTCGTCACTCGACGGCAATCAAGGCACATATATCATTCGTCTCTACGGGTACGACGGCGCGAGCTATGGGACGGCGCAAGGGCAGCTCACGACCAGCCGTCCTGTGAAGTGCGAGCGCCAGGGCGCCACCGAATCAACTGTTACGGCGAGCTTCCAAACCAGCCAGGCACTTCGGGGCCGAAAAGGAGGGTAAGGCACATGCTTTCCACCCGCAGCGCCTGTCAGGACGGCCCGCATCACGTCAGCCGCCTCGTATGGGTCGTTCTCGCCGTTGCGACGGGCATCTTTCTCGGCCATGCGATCATGGCGAGCGGCTATGCGATATTCAAACACGAGGGCGGAAACTGGCTTCATCATCACACCCGCACTTACGCCCTCTACAACGGCATTGACCAAGACAATCCACTACGGGGTCTTGCGTGGGGCGCCGGGGGTCAGTGGGATCAGAAAACGATTCTCGGCCTGCCCGGGACGTATGACCATAACTCGGCACGCATTCACCTGATCGACGGTACATACGGTCGCACCAGATGGGCGGGACTTGCATACTGGTGCCATCACTGCACGCATAGCCACGTCAAGTACAACCTAACCTACCTTTCAGGCAAGACCCCATACTATCGTCGCGCGGTAGCCTGCCAGGAGATTGGACACATCTTGGGTCTCGACCATGCGCCTGGCGACTGCATGGGTGCTGGTTACCACCGGCAGTGGACGAATGGCGTTGATTCCGATACCGCCACGAGCTTGAGTAACAAGTACATCAACACGGGCCACTAGCGGACGAGCGTGGTTGTTATCGCCAACTAGCGTCGCAGTTTGTTGGACCGGGAGCTTCTATTCGCACGGACGCCCCGGACCTTGTGCGCCAAAGCCAGTGCATTCGGCGAGAACTCGCATGGCGCCGTCAGCTCTCTTTGGCAGCACCCCGCGGCTTGACCGGCGGCGAAGCTGGGAACGAGTCAGGCAGCCATCACGTCTTTCCGCCGCCCCATGTTCCCAAGCGGCTTGTCGCCCCAGTCGACCGTCGGAATCTGGCTCCCGAAGCCCTGAACACAGCCCTCAAGGGCGCGGCATCCGCCGCGACGAGCAGCAGCGGCTGCGCTAATCCAAACCAAACAATTGCCGGTTCAGCATCTCGATCGTCCGGCGGTATCCGTTTTCATATGCCGTCGCGTGAGGGCCGCACGTTGGCAAATTACTTTGAGAAGTGGCTCAGTTGCAGGGCGTTTTTGACGGTGAGGTGTTCGCATCGCTCGGGTAGTCAGGGTGGCGTATTTGAAACCTCAGGCGTAGGCTGGGCGAGTGAGCAGTAGAAAGCAGGCCATTTCACGAAGCGGCATTCGCGTGACCGCGGTTCGTCGAGACCAGCCGGATATGGAGCGTTTCGTGGCGGCGCTTTTGTCGTTTGCCCTAGAGCGGCGGGCTCAGGAACGGAATCGTCGTCGGGTGCCACGGATCAATCTTCTCGGTCCCGCTGTGGCGCGTCTCGGTCGATGACGCGGCTCGCGGATCTCTCCGGTATCCCGCCCCTGGCGGATAGCGCTCGACAGCGGGTTGAGCGTCATCCAAATCAGATTGTGCGTGTGGAGCTGCATGACGAGAGCGGTCCAGCGGGAAACCCGTATGAGCTGCGAGACGGCGAGAATCGGTTCTTCTCATATGTGGTGTTCTTCGACGGAATCCTCGAGCGCTTTCCCTGCTATTGGCGGTGTTTCCCTCGCGGGGCGCGAGACGGGACGATGGTCTTTGGCACCGGGCGAAGCGATGAGGTCGTGGTACGCCGGGCTCCCCGCCATGAGGAGTACATGGAGCTGTCGTGCTGGGCGAAGGACCCGAAGAATGGCGACGCCGACATCCCGTTCGCAGGGATTGGCTTCAGGTATCCCGAGCCCCATGGGTGAAAGCCCACAGGAGGCCGATCAGCAAGAGAGCCTTGCTGTGGAGCTGATCGAGGGTGGTGGGGAGCTTGCGGGGGCGGCTAGCGGAGCCGCGATCGGCCTCCTTGGCGGACTGGGCGGAGCGATCGGCGGTGCTGTTGCCGGCGTGGCGATCACGCGCGTGCTGAAGCGAGTGGGCGCTGATCTGCGGCAGCGGCTCCTCGGACCGCGCGAAGAAGTACGCGTGGGAGCCGCAGCCGCCTTCGCGGGAGCAACGATCAAAGAGCTTCTCGACCAGGGGCATACCCCCCGTGACGACGGGTTCTTCGAGGAGCGGGGTGACGAGCGCCCGGCGGCAGAGGAAGTGCTCGAGGGCGTGCTCCTAAAAGCCCGAGATGCCTATGAGGAAAAGAAGGTTCGTCTGCTCGGGACGCTTTATGCCCAGGTGGGCTTTCACCCCGAGATCAGCCCAGCCCACGCCAATCACCTGATCGAACTGGCCTCCCGGCTGACGTATCGCCAGCTCGTAGTGATGGCGATCGCCCAGGACGAGACCCATCGAGCCCGGCTACGCGCTGCCGATTACCGCGGCGATTCCGAGGCCATCGGCCGGCTGGGGCTCGAGGGCGGAGCCCTTCTTACAGAGATCTACGACCTCTATCAGCAGGGGCTGGCCCATGGCGGAGGGGAAGCCTGGATCAGCGTGGGAGACGTCAATCCCGGCAAGATGCGTCTGCAAGGCTCGGGAGCGGTTCTCGCGCAACTCATGGCGCTGGACACGATCCCCGCGGCTGATCGTGTGCGCGTGATCCAGCTTCTTTCTCAGTAGCAGCAGTGCCAAGGCCGAGCCGACCGCTCAGTCGCAAGTCGTTTGCCGGTGGACTAGCGCATAAGGGGGACCGGGTTGCGGCGCTCCCTCCACACGATGAGTTTGTGGTCGATGCACTGACCATCAGCGCCGCACCGGGACACGTCGCCCGGCTTGACCGACCCGGCGGCCGGCGTAAGCTGGGGACATGAGTAGTCCACGCGAGTTTGACGTCATCTTCGAGCCCCAGGAGGACGGCGGCTATACGGCCTACGTCCCCGATCTGCCGGGCTGCGTCAGCGAAGGCGAGACGCTCGAGGAGGCCACCGCGATGATCCGCGATGCGATGCGCGGCTACCTCGACTCGTTGCAGGACCGCGGCTATCAGCTGCCGCAGGTGCAGCGCCGGAAAGTCACGCCTGCGTGAGCGGGCGGCTGCCCCGCGTCACCGGCGCCCAACTCGGCAAAGTCCTCGAACGGACCGGCTGGGAGCTCGATCGAGTCACCGGCAGTCACTTCATCTACGTCAAACCGCGCTCACCACTGACCCTGTCGGTACCGCGACATCGCCGTGAGATGAGTATTGGCACCCTGGCGCGATTGCTCAAGGACGCCGGCATCAGCCGAGAGGAGCTACAACGACGGCTCTAGCTCAAGATCCGGGCAAGCGCCGATGGAGATCGCCGATCATATCTCTCGTTTTGGGGTTCAAATACCGTCTCGCCAAGGCCGCTGAAGCAAGCAACCATTGGCTAGTCGCCTGCGCGCTCGGTATTGCGAATTCGCGCCGCGGTCGACGGGTCAAGGCTGGCGGCGGTCAGCGCGTCCTCCCAGGTGGGAAGTTCGCGGACGCGGATCGGGACGCCCTCCCGCAGTTCCCATACCTCCCCGAGGTCCACACGGGCTTCTGCGCGACTGGCGCCGCCCGTTCCCCGCCCGCGCAGGAGGACGACGAATACGCCGTCTGTGGCCTGGTCAAAGTGCACTGGGTCGGTCCGCCAGTCCGGGAACGTGTCGAAGATCTCCTGCTCGAAGAAACGGCACACCTCGCTTGGCCCCACGAGCACCCGCTCGGTCGCGTATGCGAGCGGGTGCCACTCGCAGTCGGGGGCCAACCCCGCAAAGGCGATTTTGAAATCACCCCGGTTGAACGCTCTGTTTCCGGCCAGAAACGCGTCCCTGAACTGTTCGAGCGAAGGATTGGCCACTATCGCCATATGGTCCCGGATCACCGTCTAGCTGGGTGGTCCGGGTCAACGGACAGACGAAGCCGCCGGATCCGGGCCCTGAACTCGGGGTTCAGAAACTGTCTCCTAGTCCCCGCTGAAGCAAGCAAGCATTGGGCCTGGTTTGAACCGCAACGAGGGCGCTGCCACGCGGAAGCGACACTCCCGGCAGTCGACTGCGAACGCGCATTTCATGGGAGAGGGGCACTTTCCGCTTTGGCGCGAACTCACAACGTCGCTCTCTGCGAGACTGGCGTCATGTCGGACTACCGTGTACAGGCCCACCTTGATGCGCCGCTAGATGACGTCTGGGCGCTTGTCGGCAACCCCGCCACCTATCCGAAGTGGTGGCCGGCCGCGGTGGAGATCCGGGGCGAGACGTTCGAGCTTGGCGACGTCTATACCCAGGTGGTGCGGATCGCTGGGCGGCGCCTGGAGTACAGCCGGATCATCGACCGTCGCGACGAGCTCAAGGAGCTGAAGTGGAGTTGCCCGACGACGGGCGGCTTCCAGCACTGGCTGCTGACCGATGCCCAGGGCGGCACGTTCGTGGACATGGAGATGGGAATCCACCCGCCCGCACTCCGGTACGGGCTATTCGACAAGACGGTCGGGCGCCAGTTCATCAAGCGCACGGCAGAGCAGGCCATCGACGGGTTGCGCCGGACGCTGGCCTCGGCCCGAACTCCTGGGGCCCCTAGCCCGGCGCGGGCGCCGGGAGTCGAGACGCCTCCGCCGGCGGGCTGATCTCGAGCGCGCCCGGAGAGACGACCGTTTTTCCGATCCGAACTGGACAAGCGCTCCGGCGGAGCATTCGGCAAGGCAAGCGGCTCAGGAAAAGACGAGCGCGTCTCGATCAGCGACTGGGCGCGCGGCACCCGCTGCTCCCTCCCATGAACGCGGCACTACTGCGCGCTACGGCCATGCAAGGATGACCGAGCCAGCCATCGGTGCAGGTGGGCTATTCGCTGGCGGATGTCGGGGTTCAAATACCGTTCCCTAATCCCCGCTGAGGAAGTCCCTGCTATCTCGCATGCCAGACTGGACCGCCAGGGAAACGCGACCCTGTTGCGGCAGCCGCAAAGCACTAGCCTGCGCGCATACCGCCGGAGACGCTCTATGCGAGGAAGGGTGAGACGAGCATCGCCTACCAGGTGGTGGGCGACGGCCCCGTGGACGTCGTCCTGGTCAACGGCATCGTCTCGCACATGGCGCTGTTCTGGGGCGACCCGGCGGCGAGCGCGATGTTCCGGCGGCTCACGTCGTTCTGCCGCCTGATCCTCTTCGACAAGCCCGGGACCGGGCTGTCCGACCCGATCGCCGGCCCTCCGTCGCTCGAGCAGCGAGTCGAGGACGTGCGTGTGGTGATGGACGCGGTCGGCGTCGAGCGCGCCTCGGTCATCGGCTACTCGGAAGGCGGGACTCCGGCCCTCATGTTCGCCGCCACCCATCCGGAGCGCTGCGACGCCCTCGTCCTCCTCGAGACGGCGGCCAAATGGGTGTCCGCGCCGGACTACCTGCCCGAGCACGGGCCGGCCCTCGAGCGCATGTGGGAACTCATGTTTGCGGGCGCCGAGCAGTGGGGGGACGGAAAGGTGATCGCGCTGTGGTCGCCGAGCGTCCGGGAGATGCCCGGGTTCATGCAGGCGGCGGGAAGCGCGGAACGCCTGTGCGCCAGCCCGGGGATGGCCCGCGCGCTCCTGCACGCGTGCCCGCTGATGGACGCGCGCGCCGCCCTCCCCCGGATCTCGGTACCAGCCCTGGTCGTCCACAACGAGCACAGCTTCCTCCGGGTGGAGCTCGGTCGCTACCTCGCCGAGGAGATCGGCGAGGCAAGACTCGCCGTCTTTCCGGGCGCCGACCACCTGATCTGGTTCGGGGCCTGGGAGCCCATCGTCGACGAGATAGAGGAGTTCCTCACCGGCGCCCGGCACTCCGCCGAGCCCGATCGAGCGCTGGCCACGATCCTCTTCACCGACATCGTCGGTTCGACCGAGCGCGCGGCTGCCCTCGGCGACGAGCGTTGGCGCGCGCTCGTCGAGCACCACGACCAGATCACGCGCCGCGAGCTCGAGCGCTACGGCGGCCGCGCGATCAAGACGCTGGGCGACGGCTTCTTGGCCGCCTTCGAGGGCCCGGCGAAGGCCATCCGGTGCGCGCGGGCGATCTGTGCCGAGATGAGCCCCCTGGGCATCGAGCTGCGCGCGGGCGTCCACACCGGCGAATGCGAGCTGCGCGGCGACGATCTCGCCGGGATCGCGGTGAACGTCGGCGCGCGGATCGGAGCCCTCGCCGGCCCCTCCGAGGTGCTGGTGTCGAGCACCGTACGCGAGCTCGTGCTCGGCTCCGGCCTCCAGTTCGACGAGCGCGGGGAGCACGCGCTCAAGGGCGTCCCCGGCGAGTGGCGCCTGTACGTGGCCACGGGCGACGGGCGAACCGACGCCCGTCCCGTGAGCGAGGTCTCGCCACAGGTCGCGGCGCTCACGCCGGGGCCCACCGAGACGCTGCGCCCGCGAGACCGCCTCATGCTCGCGGGCGCCAACCGCGCCCCGGGCGTGATGCGGTCCCTGAGCCGCGCCGCGCAACGCGGACAGCGACGTCGGGGCCGCCGGACCCGTGGCTCTGCGCGCGACCGATGATGGAAGCGTCGTGGAAGCGGCAGATGGCAGCAGCCTGGCGGCAGAAACCGAGGATCAGGCCGAGAAGCGGCCGATCTGCAGGCTGAACGTCACAAACGGCAGCAGACGGCAACAGCCTCGGCGCGCTAAGCGAGTATGGGGTTCACGCTCCATCGCGGGTTCGAATCCCGCCCTCTCCGCTAGAAGGCTCTTATCGGAACCCGGGCCTGAGAGAGCGACTTGTTTGGTCTCGGCTCGGAGCCGTCGGGGGGTGTCGTGGTCGGTGAGTTCTCGGATGCCGTCGTCGAGGGTGGCTTCTTCGATGTGGTCGGCGCTGATGCGGAAGTGTTGGAAGAGGGCTTGGTTGAGTTGGCGACGGAGCGGGGGGTCGGCGAGTTGGTAGGCGTGTTCGCAGTCGCGGGTAAGGTCGAGGGCTTGGTGGAGGACGTGGCCGAGCTTGTGGCTGTCTTGTTCGGCGACGGCGAGGAGGTGTTCGGCGTGGGCGAGGTCGGTGTCGAGGACGGCTTGCTTTTCGGCGAGCAGGGTCTTGGGGAGCGCGTCGTCGAGGTAGGCGTCGAGCAGTTTGCGCTGTTGGGCTTTGATGCGGGCGATGCGTCTGCGTTGGTGGCGTAGTTCGCGCTGGTTGTGGGTGCGCATGCCTGCGATCGCCTGGTCGAGCGCGGCGCGGATGTCGTCGATGTGACCGGCCCACTGCTTGTTCGTGGTGGCGCCGGCTTGTTGGACTTTGACGTCGGCGTAGCGGGCGGTGACGCGCTGCTCGATGTCGTCGGCGGGGAGGTAGGGCAGGCGGCAGCCGGTGCGTTTGACGCGGCCGAGGCAGGCGAAGTACCAGTAGATGCCGCCGTTCTTGCCCTTGGCTTTGACATAGGTGAGCCGTTCGCCGCAGCGGGCGCAGACCAGTGAGCCTTTGAGGTAGTGGTGGTGTTTGCGGTCGCGCTCGGCGGCGGCGGAGTGGGCGGACAGCACCGCTTGGACCCGTGAGAAGGTGTCCTTGTCGATCAGTCGTTGGTGGCGGCCGTCGTATTCGACACCGCCGTAGCGGACGGTGCCGACGTAGTAGGGGTTTGTGAGCAGCCGGGCGAGGTGCGCGCGGCTGACCGGGGTCGCGGCGTACTTGCGGGTTTGTCGGGTCACCAGCCCGCGGCGTTTGAGGGCGGCGTGGAGGGTGTCCAGGGTGTAGGCGCCGGTGGCGTAGGCGGTGAATGCCCAGGCGAGGTGGGGGGCGCGGTCGGGGTCGGGCTCGACGGTCTTTAGCTCGATGCCGTCGATGAGCTTGCGGGTGTTGAGGTAGCCGAGCGGGCTGGGGCCGGGGGTGCCGCCGAGCTGCGCCTTTTTGTGCAGGCCTTTCTTGGCTTCGGCGGACAGGTTGGCGGAGTACAGCTGGGCGTTGGCGGCGAAGATCGTCGTCATGTACTCGCCCAGCGGGGTGTCGTCGATGTTCTCGACCACCGAGATCAGCTCGGCGCCGGCCGCCTTGATCGCCAAGGTGATCTCGACGTGGTCGGCGAGGTTGCGGGCCAGGCGGTCGAGCTTGTGGACGATCACGTAGTCGAGGTCGCGCTCGGCGCGCAGCCGGGTCAGCAGGGTCTGTAGCTGGGGGCGGTTGGCCGAGCGGGCGGACTCGCCGCGGTCGACGTATTCGCCGGCCGGGTCGGCCTCGAGTTGGGCGGCGCGGCGGCGGCAGGCCTCGCGTTGGGCTTCGATCGAGTAGCCCTCCTCGGAGTAGGCGCGGGTGGTCTGCTCGGCGGTCGAGACGCGCAGGTAGATCGCGGCGCGCTTCATGCCAGCGCCTCTGGTTCGAGCAGTCCGAGTTGGTCGATGCGCACCCGCATCGCGGCGACGCTGACGTCGAAGTGGCGGGCGAGCAGTCGGTCGTCGCGGATGCCGTGGTCGTAGAAGGCGCGCTTGACCCAGGCCTTGGGCATCAGCAGCGCCGAGGCGAAGGTGTCGGCGGCGCGTTCAGCGGCCAGGTAGCCCGAGCGCCCCGCCTGATTCGGGTACACCCGCGCGGCGAGGTGGTGGTCGATGACGTGCTTGAACTCGTGGCACAGCGAGAAGCGCTGGCGGCCGATCGTGTCGTCGCGATTGACCAAGATCACCCAGCGGCGATGAGCCTTGCTCCACCGCGCGGTGGCCGAGAAGTTGCGGGCACGGACGTAGCTAACGCGAACGCGGGGCAGGCTCGCGATCACCGCCTCGGGCACCGGCGGGGCGATGACGCCGTGGCGGCGCAGCAGCCGGGCGGCCTGGCGCTCGGCCACCTGGCGGGCATCCCACGCCGACAAGCCTCGGTCGGGGCACAGCCCGCGCAACTCAGCCAGCACGCTTGCCACGGCCACCTCCTGCTTTCTTGGGCTTGGCGCGAGATTCCAGGTCGGCGAAGAAGCGCTCGGCTTCGGCGATCGCCTCAGCTGACATCCCGTACTTGGCGCGCAGGTAGGGCGCGAAGTCGGGCAGCTTCTCCGGCGCCGGGTAATGGGCAAACAGTTCTTCGGGGTCGATCGCCAAGGTGGCGGCGATCCGGGCCAGCTTGTCGGGGTCGGGCGCCTGGATCTCGGCCCGTTCGAGGCGCAGCACGGTCGAGGCCGGCACCCCGATCGCCTTCGCCAGGCCATCCTGGGTAAGCCCGGCCGCTTCGCGGTGGCGGCGGATCGTCTTGGCCAGGTTGGCGGCGTCTCGAGGACTCATATATCATTTTTCCTGATTTCAGTGTATCGGACTCTTTTGCGTTACGCAAGGAATCGAGCATGGAGTACTCCTAGTCTCGAAGCGAGCCCCATTAGGCTGCGAGATTTTCCCGCAGCGATGCCGCGGACGAGTAGGCTCACGCATCGATGACCGTCCGCGCTCCGGCTGCGTCAGATATGCCAGGGTTGACCGTCCCGCAACTCCTCGCGTTCGCCGCGTTCGGCGTCTTCGTGGTCTTCGCGGTCATCTCCACTGACAGCAAGGATGCCCTGGTCAAGCCGGAGGAGCTAGATGAAGTTCGCAAGCTCGCTCTTTTCTTGATCGGCGCTCTGCTGCCGTCCGACCTCCTCGTCCGGTTCGGACGAAATCTCCTGTTCCAGACCGTGGAAGATGCCGACACGGCCGCCTCCGAGACTCCAAAGTCCACCCTCGCTCAGAAGTTGGCCTTCGGCGCGTTTCTCGTCGTCGCGCTGCTGACGCTGGTTTCGAACGAGCTCGTCAGCACGGCCGAGTTTGCCCAAATCAACGAGGTTGCGAGGGTGCTGATCATCGCGTTGCTGCCGTCCGATGCGGGCATCCGCTTCGGCCGGGCACTCTACTTCCGCGCACCATCGACGCCAGCGCCGACGGCCGCCCAGCTCAAACTCGTTTAGCCGATGACGGGCTGCAGCGACGCCCCGACCCGTTAAAAGGGGAGGGGCGGCCTGAACAGATGAAGTTCATGTCCAGGCCGCCCGACCATCGTTAGGAGGAGAGCGCGTCGAGCTTGGCCTTGATGGCCTGCTTACGCTCGTTGGCCGAAGCCTTCATGGCCTCGAACTCGCTCTTGGCCTCGTCGGCCCTCGTTTTCGCGACCTCGATCTCGGCGTCGATCGAATCGATCGCCTGAGTGAGGACCGCCTGAGCGGACTCGACCGCATCGGCCGGCGTGGTCTCGCGCTTGCGGGGCTTGCGGCTACCACCATTGGCCTTGCGGCTGTGCTGGTAGTACGCCCCTTGGAGCGACTTGACCGCGGTGCCGGTCTCCTCGGCGAGCTGACGGAAGGCGTCAGCCTTCTTCAGCCCGCCTGCGATGAGCGCCTCGATGCGCTCGTACGTCTCCTGGGCCTTGGTCATGGCCCGACCTCCTTGTGGTGGATGGATGTACCGGCAAGCAGAAAGACCTGAGTCCTTCCGCCCACCGGGCAGCCCTCCACCGGGCTCACGCCGCCCGCCGATCAAGTCCGAGGCGTCGCTCGGCCAGCGCGGCGTACGCCGGATTCAGCTCGATTCCTAACCAATCCCGACCGAGCCGCTCGGCCACCTTGCCGACCGTGCCGGTACCGAAGAACGGGTCGAGCACCACGCCGGGCCGAGCGGGGGCGAAGCAGTCGCAGCGCTGCAGTTCTCCGACCTTCCGGACGTGCCGCGCGCCCTCGGCAGTGTGTACCTTCAGGATCCGCACCGGACGCCGCCAGGGGCGGTCGCACTGAACGCAGATCCGCTCCGGACAGGTGGCGAGGATCGGCCGTTCCACCAACAGCTCGGGAAACGTGGCCTGGTGGCCCAGCCGGTCGGCCGGGGTGGCGATCGTCCAGACGTCGCCGGGATTCTTCCCGCGCGGATTGCCGACCCGCCCGCTTGTCTTGAGCGCGGCCAGCCCGCCGTTGCCGCCCTGATAGCGGCACCCGGACTCGCTCGCCTGACGGCCCGCGCGGTCGGCGCTGCGGTGCGGAACCCGGATCGCGTCGAGGTCGAAGTAGTACCGCGGCTGTTTGGTCAGTAGGTAGACGACCTCGTAGGTTGGGCTCAAGCGATCGGCCGCCGACTGCGGGAGCGGGTTTCGCTTCGCCCAGACGACCTTGTTGCGAACGGTCCAGCCGTCGGCGAGCAGCGCCAGCAGCAGCCGCTCGGGTCCGGCCAGCAGGCTCTTGGCCGGCGCACCGGCCCGCCAGCGACGGGAGTAGGCATCGCCGAGGTTCAGCCACAGCGAGCCGGTCGGCTTGAGGACCCGGTTGAGCCCGCGGCAGACGGTGCGCAGCTCGGCCACCCAGGCATCGACGTGGGCTTCGCGGCCGAGCTGGCCCCGGACGCCGTAGTCGCGCAGCCCGAAGTAGGGCGGCGAGGTCACGACGCAGTCCACCGACTCCGCGAGCAGGCCGGCGAGGACCTCGGCGGCGTCGCCGCGGAGGATCGCGTTGCGCGGCAGGACTGTCACGACGTTTCTCCGGTCAGGGTGGCGAGCGCGTCGTCGTAGCGGGCGACCTGCCACAGCGGCCAGGAATCCGGCGGCTGGGCGCCGCAGACGTCGACGACCACCTGCTTGCGGGCCTCCGAGGGCGCCAGGATCACCACTTGCGGGAAAAGCCCGAAGCGTTCTTGCTCGCGACCGGTGGCGTAGAAGCGGCGATAGACGGCGAGTTTGCGCGCCAGCGCCGGCACCGACTGGGTCGCCCGGTCCACCTCCACGAAGCAGAAGTGCTCGAACTCCCCGGCCGCGACACGCACGAACGCGTCCGGCTTGAGCATCACCCGGGCCCCGCCGATTCCGGTGAACGCACGCCAGCAGGCCGGCTCGGCGTCGAAGGCGACGAGTTCCAGGCTGCCGGTCCGTTCGGCCTCGCGCAGGCGGACGTAGAGCTCGGTGACAGCCACGGTGTGGGCGAGGAAGCTGCGACCCGGTGTCCAGGGCCGACGAACCCGGGCGCCGCCTGCGGGGCCGCAGACCGAAGCCAGCCGCTGACCGGCGACGTCGAGCGCGTACACGTGGCCGGCCGACCCGGACCGCACGCCCCCGACCGGTCGCTCGAGACGGACTACGACCCGCCGCTCGGCCAGCCGTGCCAGTGTCCGACGGGCGCGCCGCGCCGCGGTGCGATCAGTCCCGTTCGGCAAGAAGTGCAGGCGCTCGAGCTGGGTGACGGTTGCCAGCCGGACGCGATCAAGCGTCGCGATCACCGCCTGCTCGGTTGGCGTCAGCCGGGCCGCCAGGTCGGCCACGACCGCCTCGCTTACGTAGGCGCGAGGACTCACAACTCCCTCCTGGAAGGGCAATGAGTCGTTGGCAAACTCGGCTGAAACGCTCGGTCCCATCGCGCGTCGCGGGGAGTGCCCGGCGACGCGACCGGTACAGCGACCGACCACCTCACGGCCGCCTCCGACTGCCCACCGTCACTGCCTTCGACTGCCCGTTGGTGCGCGACCGCAGCGCCGCCTCGACATCGGTGGCGTCGCGGCCGTAGCGCTGCCGCGACCGGGCCCGGGCCGCCTCGCCGTAGCCGGTCGGCTCAGGCGCCGGCAGTGTCGCGATCGTGGTCGGCGGCAGCACGCGGCCGCCGCTGCTGGCGGCAAGTACCGCTTCGAATGGGCCGAGGCCCTGCAAGTCGGTGGGGGTCAGGTAGGGGGCGAACTCGCGGGCCAAGAGGCGCGCGTCGCCCGCGGCGGTCTGAAATACCACGCGCGAGCGGGCGTTGGCCAGCACGGCGTGGCGCACCTCGGCCGGCAGCTGACCCAGGTGCTGGTGGGCCAGCGTCAGCCCGAGGCCATAGCCGCGTGCCTGAGCGAGCACGTCGGCGAGGTCGGTCGGCAGCCGCAGGTAGTCCTGAAACTCGTCGACGTAGCAGAACACCGGCGTGCGCTCGGCCGCGGGCAGCGCGGCTCGCGCCTGGACGGCCTGCCACAGCGCGGCCAAGATTGCCGCGCCGAGCAATGCCGCCGCGTCGGTGCCGAGCACGCCCTTGGAGAGCGACACCAGCAGCACGCCGCGGTTGGCGAGGATCGCCTCGAGCGAGAAGGTCGACTCGCTCTGACCGACCACGTTGCGCAGCCGGCGGCGCAGCAGGAACGTGCGCAGCTTGTTGAGCACCGGCCCGACGACCTGCGCGCGCTCGCCCGGGGAAAGCGCCTCATACCAGGCCCAGAACCCCTCCAGCACGTGATCGTCAAGCGCCCCGGTGAACCGCCGCCGAAAGCGCTCGTCGGTCAGCAACAGCGGCACCTCGGCCAGCGTCATCCCCGACCGACCCAGCAACGTCAACAGCGCCGCCCGCAGCACGTCATCGGTCCGCGGACCCCAAAACGCCGCGAACAGGTGGCGGAAAATCGCCACCACCTGATCGGCCGCCAGCTCCGGCGACCCCGCCTGGGCCAGCACGTTGAACCCGACTGGGCGCGCGACATCGGTCGGGTCGAGCAGCACAACGTCATCGACGCGGCCGGCCGGTAGCCGATCGAGCACATCGACGACCAAGTCGCCCTTCGGGTCAACGACGACCACGCCCCGACCCGCGGCAAGGTCGCCGCAAATCAGGTTGAGCAATAGCGTCGACTTGCCTACCCCGGTCGGGCCCACGACGTGCAGGTGGCGCAGGCTGTCGGCCACCGACAGCGCCACCGCACGCTCGGTCCCGGGAAACGTCGCCCGGCCGACTACGCGGCCCCGTCCGGGAATCACCGGCGACGGCGCCAACTGCCGCGCGCCGGCAAGCGAGAGCCCGGGCAGCGTCAGCTCGCCGATCGGGACCCCCGCGACCGCCGCCAGCTCCTTGGCATTGAGCAGCATCGGCCAGCGCCCCGCCGGAACCGCGCCGCGCGCGATCCGCCCGACCACCACCTGCTCGGGCAGCCAGCGCCGCCGCAACGACACGCCCGTATCGCTGGTGGCATGCAGGGCGCCCTCGATCCGGCGCACCAGCCGCCGCGCCCGCGCGACGCTCGCCGACCGCGCGCCGATCCGGCACACCGCCCAGACCGCCGGCTCGGCGTTCTTCTCGCGCTCCGCCGCCAGCTCACCGAACAAACGCCGCAACGACCGGCCTCGGTCATCGAAACCAAGCACGCCCAAGACATCGAGGGCGCTCGCTCGCGGCGGCGCTGACGCAGGCGCGGGACTGATCACCCACTGCACGACCACCGCTTCCTCGCCGCCCAGCGGCTGGAGCGTCGCCAGCACCCCGGCCGCCACGTTCTGCGGATCATCTGCGCGCAGCGCGAACCGGAAGCTGGAGGCCCGCAACTCGGCCCCAACCGTCAGGCGGTCCGGGCCCGGGGCGTCGACCGGCTCGATCCGCACGCCGGGCAGCGTCGCCCGCAGCTGGGCCAGGACGTACTCGCTCGATCCCGCCGCCACGGTCAGGAAGTGGCTGATGCCGCTCGCATCGGCGGACGTCTGGAGCACCAGAGCCGGGCTCTGCCGCCAGCGCTTCCACCACGGCGGGAGCAGCCCAGACACGCTGCGCCAAAACGCCACCACCTGCCCCGGCTCTGTCCCATACGCAAAGCTCAGCCGGAAGGTCCGCCGCCGTGACGCCTCGCGCGCGACAAACCCCCAGCGCAGCGCGACGACCACCACCGGCACGGCCGCCGCAGCCCAGATCGCGACCAGCTCACCCACGAGCCTCCTTCCCGCGCGCCTTGGCGACCCGGTCGGGCTTGGCCTCCTCGGCCTCGACCCGGGCGATCGCCAACGCCAGCAACGCCGCCACGAACCGATCCAGCTCGGGCGGCTGCTTCTTGACGGCACGGACGGTAATGCGGTGCTTCATGAGTTCAAAGATGGTTGTTTTGCGTAATGCAAAGCGTTCATGTCCATTGTCTTTGCGTAACGCAAGACGGGCAAGCGACCAGCCAACGGATTGGCAAACTGGGGCCGAGCTACCGCCGCCGCCGCGAGGGCGGTAACGCCAACCGCACCAGGGCGAGCAGAAAAATCACGCTGACCAGCGCCGGCACCGCCGCCTGCGCCAGCCGCGCCACCGCCGGCAACACGACGATCGCGACCAGCAACAGAACCGCGGTGCCGATCAACCGGTCCACCTACTCGGCCGCCTCACGGTGGCTCTGCTCGGCGACTTGGTGCATCAGCTCGTCCAGCTCCCAAGCCCGAGCCGAGATCCGCGCCGCCGCATCGAGCCCCTCGCGATACGGATCAGGTGGACCCGGCGGGGACTCATCGAAGACCCCGTCGCGGTACAGCGCGTAGACGGCGATCACGGCGAACAGGCCGATCAGGGCCAGGACCGCCTCCAAGAACGCGAACACGACGACCGCCTACTTGAACGCCAGGAGCGAGATCTCCTGACACGCATAGCCCGCGAAGGCGTCGACGATCGCGCGATAGCGGGCCTCACCGAGCGGCGCCATCTGAATCAACCGCGCCTCCGCCGCCGACAACATCCCGGCGTGCGATAGCGCAACGTGAGTCGCGAACGCCGCCGCCTCGATCTTCGCCGCCGCCACCTGCGCCGGCACCTGCGCCTGCCGCAGGTTGACGGCGAGCTGGCGCTGATCGCGACGGGTCAGCGGGGCGGCCTGCGTACGGGTGAGCTCGAGAGACATCGAGCACCTCCTTGAGAAGCGATTGCCCCGCCAGTCCGGCGGGGCCCGCCGGCACCTCCGGCGGCACCACAAACGCCAGCACGCCGTCCAAGCAAGCAAACATAAACGCGCCAACAACCAGACCGCCGATTCGGCCTGTTTTCAGCACAATCCTGGAGCTAAATGCCGCGTGCCGAAACGATCCAACGCCGACGCGCGCTACTGCGCGCCGCCCAGGCCTACATCCGCACGAACTACCCCGATCCGGACCTCGACCTGCGCGAGGTCGCCGCCGCGGTCGGCGCATCCACCCGGCAGCTGCAACGAGTCTTCCGCGATCAGGCGGGCGAAGACTTCCGCAGCTACCTGCTGCGGATCCGGATGGAGCAGGCGGTCAAGCTGCTCACCCGCCAACGCCACCCGCTCCCGATCCACAAAACCCCTAGGCGCGTTGGCTACCGCCAACACAGCGGCCTCCGCCAAGCCTTTCTGCGCCACTACGGCTACAACCCATCCGAGATCCAACGACCGCCGCCCAGCTACGTCGGCACCGAGGTCGAAGGGCAGCGGGCCGGCGCTCCCCGGTAGGGGCAAGGACGCGGCCGACCCGCCACTAGCTCGAAACGAAGTCGAACCCGACAACTGGCGGCCGTGGCGCCGCGGGAGTGAACTCGGTTCCACGATGCGCACCCTCGGATCGCGATCGTGGTCGCTGACCGATCGGCAGGCAGGGCGCACACTCTTCCGCCCGGACGTGCCCAGCCTAACTTACGCCGTGGGTCTTAGACCTGAACGATGGGCGGAAGGGCTACGAACGGCGTAGCTGCCGCTGTCAGGGCAGCGCCGCGCGCGGCGCTCGTCACTCGAAATGGGTCGATCGGAATGCGAGCAACCAACGCTTGTGCCGGGACGATGATCCTCGGAGGTGTGGTCACCGCCCTCTCCAACCTTGGGCAAGCGCCCTCTGACAACATAATGCCCCGAGTCCAGCCTCCGCGAAGGGCGGCGATGGCCACGCGCGTGTCACGACGGCGGAGCGCATCTGCACGAGCGGCCCCCCGGCGAACTCGCTGCCGGATGGCGGACTTTGGGTTGCCACGTTTGGCTGCGGGTTCGACCATCCGGATACACCCCAGGAGGCAAGATGCATCTACGCGACTATCAGCGCGAAGCCAATCTCACCGACCAGGCGACCGGCAAGGACGAACGGGCACTCGTATTTCCGCTCCTGGGTCTGGCGTCGGAGGTCGGATCCTTGGTCAACCAGTACAAGAAACGCGTCCGGGACGGAGAGGCCCACGACTTCTTCTCCGATCGCATCTCCGAGGAATTGGGCGACTGCCTGTGGTACGTCGCTAATCTCGCCGAGAAGCTCGACCTTTCCCTCGAGGACGTAGCGCAGCTCAATCTGCGCCGCACCCGCGAGCGCTGGCCCGCATCTGGCGAGGTGACGCCGCTACTCCGTCTGGACGAGGATTCTCCGCCCGAAGAGCAGCTCCCGCGCCAGGCCTCGGTGACCTTTCAAGAGGTTCGCGAAGGCGACGCCGTGAGGGTTCGCCTCTTCACCGACGGCGAGCAGCTCGGCCATGACCTCAGGGACATGGCCTGGGACCCGGACGGCTATCGCTTCCACGACGCCTTTCACCTCACCTACGCGGCCATGCTCGGCTGGTCGCCGATCACGCGCTTCTTCTTCGACTGTGATCGAAAGAGCACTCCCGAGCTGCGAGAGGTCGAGGACTCTGGCCGTGCCAAGGTCATCGAGGAGGGCATCGGTGCGTTCATGTTCGAGTACGCGCGGCAAATGCGATTCCTCGACGGGGTGCACCACATTGACTCCGCCCAGCTCGACACGATCCGCAACCTGGTCTCCCGGCTGGAGGTTCGTGTGCGCACCGCACGCGAGTGGGAGGAGACGATCCTGCGGTCTTTCGCGGTCTGGCGCGAGCTCCGCGACCATGGTGGCGGCACGCTGCACCTTGACCTCGAGGGCCGCACGATCGACTTCGAGCCGCCCGCGGCGGGGTAATCCTGCCTGCGGTTATACCCGGGGCAGCGCGTGCGCGACCGCACCGGCCATCGCTGCGACGTGGGTCATTGAGATGTTGACGACGACTCCCAGATCGTCGGCGCGGCGGGCGACGTCGCCGTGCAAGTGCACTCCGGTTCGCTCGCCCCCACCGGTGACCTCGATCTCCAGGGGGTCCCAGCCGTCGATGCCCAGCGCCTTGATGATCGCCTCCTTGGCACAGAACCGCGCGGTCAAGTGCAGGATCGGGTTGGGCTGGGCCTCGGCGTAGGCAAGCTCGCCGGCGGTGAACAACGTCTCCCGCAGCGCCGGTCTCCTCTCGAGCCGTGCGGCCAGCCGGTCTGGTTCGAGGAGGTCCAGACCGATCAGCGGCGGATTGTCGGGCATGGGTCAATCCTCCCGCAGGCGCGGGTCGGAGGTTTAGCGCTTGCCATCCGGCGGTGTCGGATACTTCGCTATACTGTCGGGTTACCCGACAGTGAGGTGATCTCTGATGGCCAAGGCCACTCCCACACGCGCGCCCGTCCGGCGCTTCACGCAGACCGAGCTCGAAACCATCATTCTCGAGCTGCTGGCCGAGTTGGACCGCAAGGACCCCGACGTCCTGCGGACGGAGCTCGAGGCTAATGGTGGCGGGCTCCCGGTCGACTCGCTGGACATGTTCGACATCATGCAGGGCTTCCACCAGGCGACCGGAATCAATATCCCGGTCAAGAGCGTGCGCCGCCGGACCATGCGGTCGGTCACGCTATTCGCACAGCTTGCGGCGGAGACCAGCCCCCGATGACCGACGATCGTCCCGTCGAGATCGGCGACGCCGATCGGCTGGCCAAGCGCCTGCGGGAGGCGCGTGAGTTCCTCAATGTCTCCCAACAGTTCGTCGCTGAGCAGACCGGCATTCCCCGCTCGGCAATTTCCGACATCGAGCGGGGCACCCGGCGTGTGGAGAGTCTCGAGCTCAAACGGCTGGCCAGCTTGTATCGGATGCCGCTGTCCTACTTCCTCGATGAAGCCCAATCCGAGCTGGCCGGGGGAGCGGAGGATCCCACCGTGCAGGTGCTCACCCGTGCGGCCAGCGAGATGGACGATGAGGGCAAGCGCCAGCTCGTCCGCTTCGCCATGTTCCTGCAGAACTTCGATCGCAAGCGGGGCGAGCCGCAATGACCACGTGGGCCGACGCCCATCGCCGGGCGGCCATCAAGGCGGGTGAGCTCCATGGGGAGCTCGAGTCGCCGATGGATCGACCCGTAGACGTTTTTGCGGCCGCGGCCAGCCTGGGGATCGTTGTCGGCTTCGCGCCCCTTGGGGGGGTCTCTGGTCTCTATCTGCCACGGCCCGGCGCCACGCCGGGCATCCTCCTGCACGAAGGCCACCCCCGTACCCGCCAGCGCTACACGGCGGGCCACGAACTTGGCCATCACGTCTTCGAGCACGCCGCCGAGGTCGACATCGACCCCGAGCTCGCGCTACGGCGAGGTGGGATGGACCGCTGGCCCGATCACGAGAAGGAGGCCGAAGCGTTCGGCGCGTGGTTCCTGATGCCCCGCCGGTTGATCAATCACGCGCGCCGCGAACTGGGCATCGACGAGCCGCGTAGCGAGTTCGATGTCTACGCGCTGTCTCTATGGCTCGGCACGAGCTACACCGCCACCGCCCGGCAGCTCGCTGCGACCCGGATCATCACTCCCGAGCAGTCCGACGACTGGGCGCGCATCCCCCCGGCCGAAATCAAGCGTGCGCTGGCCGGGGACATGGCTCCCGACGATCTGCGCAACGACGTTTGGTGGCTTGACGAGCGTCAGCAGCCGCAAGTCGTCGACGGTCGTCCCGGCGACCGGCTGGTCATCACGCTGCGCGAGATCCCCGCTTCGGGCATCTCGTGGCGGATCGCCGACCAGCCACACGAACTCCACCTTCTGGCCGACTCGTACGAGGACGACTACGAGCCCGATCTTCCTACCTTCGTGCCTGAGGCCGACGAGAGCCTCACGGGCGGCCCGGCCCCGCGCACCCTGGTCTTCGAGCTGGGCGCCCCCGGCGGAAACGCCGGCGTAGGGCGCCTGTCGCTGGTCAAGGACGCGCCATGGGAGCCCTCGGCATCCAGTGCCGAGTACAGACTGCTGGTGGGACTGCACCCTCCGATGCACGGCGCGCTGGTATCCGAGTCCGAGCTGGCCGCTCACCGGCCCTCGGCGTCGTGATCGACCAACGACCCCGCCAGTCACCTGTGCGCCGCCAGGGAGACCGCCCGTCCTGCGTCGCGTTCGCCGTGACCGCGGTGCACGAATGGATGGCTGGCGAGGACACGCAGCGCTCGCCTGAGGACGCCTTATGGGCCGGCCACGCGGTGGGAGGCGACCCGTGGCGTGAAGAGACCTCGGTCGCCCTGGCTCTTGAAGGGCTCGACGCCCACCATCACGCCACCGAGCAGGCGTGGCCCTACGGGACGCCGCCCTGGCCGGCCGACCGGCCCGCGGCGGCGTCGCAGGCTGCCAACCAGCGAGCGCTGCCTACATGGCGGCGCATGCCGGACCTGGGTCTGACCGAGATCGAGCGCGAGCTGACCGCTGGTTTCGCGGTAATCCTTACCGTTGGGGTCGTTCTGGCAGCGTGGCGGCGTCCCGGCGGCGGGGTCGACGCGCCCAATGGTGCCAAGACGCCCGGTAACCACGCGGTGGTCGCTGTCGGCGTGCTCGATGCACCCCCTCGCGTGGTGATTAAGAACTCCTGGGGTCCGGGCTGGGGTGACGCCGGCTACGGTTATCTCAGCGCGCGCTACGTCGAACAATACGGCCTCATCGGCCACGTCCTGGAGGCATGAGATGACCATCGTCGACGACCGCTACATCGTGTCCGACAGTCTGTCTGAAGCCTGGCTTGAGGCGGTCTATGCGCTGGATCGCATCAAGGGCAAGAAGGCCGTGCACCTGATCGTGCGCATTTCCCGGCCGACGGCCGAGGTCGAGGCCATCCGCGAAGGGGCTGAGTGGCTGATCGACGTGCGCAACGCCAAGCTCGCGGAGGACAAGGAGCTGCCGGCGATCGAGACGACCCGCAACACGATCTTTCCGGCGGTGTGGGCGCGTCGCCATCCCGATCCCGCCGACCTAAGCTCGTACTACCGCGAGCGCTACACGCGCGAGGGCCTGCGCGCGTTCGGCGAGAACGAGCGCGGAACGTACTTCGGGCGCATAGTGTCGTACCCAAGGGCGGGCGGGGAGGACAACGGCGACCAGCTTGTTGACACGATCCGCAAGCTGCGCGACGAACTCGCGCCGCCGAGTAGGAACAAGCCGCGCGGGGGTTCAAAGAAAAGCTCGCGCTACGAGATCAACATTTACAGCGAGCTGTGCGACACGAGCCCGATGGGCTTTCCGTGTCTAGCTCACCTCTCGGTACACATGCACGAGGGCGCGGTTCATGTGCAGGCCATCTACCGCAACGAGCTACTGGTCGCCCGCGCTTACGGCAACTACCTTGGCCTGGCCGAGCTGCAGGCCTACATCGCCGAGCAGTGCGGGCTTGAACTCGGCGAGCTGACGATAACGGTCGGCCACGTCGAGCTTGAGGCCACTCGAGCCCAGGTCAAGGAACTTCGAAAGCGCGTCGAGGCGACGCAGACGTAATCAGGCGGGCGGCGCCGGGGAACGCGATATCAGCCATGTCGGCGGCGCTTGCCTTGTCTGGCGAGCGTGGCATGCTCGGTGTATGGCACCAATCCCCCGCCGCGAAGTCTTCGACCAGTACTGGAAGTTCGCCGCCGAGCGCCAAGCTATCTTTCACCGACGCGCAGTCGGGAAGCCCCGGCCGTGGACGGACGATCCCATCCTTCGTGAGCACAAGTTCTGCAATGCGTACCGCGCCTCTGACAGGGTGTCGCAGTTCCTCATCCGCAACGTGATCCACGGTACCGGAGCGGAGGAGTTCTCCCCCGAAGACACGTTCTTGCGGATTGTCTTCTTCCGTTTGTTCTCCAAAGAGTCCACGTGGGAGGCTCTCGAGAACGCGACGGGCGGCGTGACCGTCGCCACCTTAGATTCGGAGCGGTTGGCCAGGGTGCTCGACAACTTGCGCGAGCGCCAATCGATCTACACCGCCGCGTTCATACTGTGTGCCAACAATGCCTATGGACAGACCTCTAAGCACCGCAACCACCTCGCGCTGCTCGAAGACATGTTCATCCGTAATGGCCTCGGCCGGGCGTTGGGCCGTGCGCGCTCGCTGCGCGACGTCTACGAGGCCTTACTGGCCTTCCCGCTCATGGGTCCCTTTATGGCTTACCAGACTGCCATCGACCTGAACTACTCACCCCACCTGGAATTCTCTGAGGACGACTGGACGGTCCCCGGCCCGGGCGCCGTCCGCGGGCTGCATAAGGTCTTCTCCGACTTCGGCGGCCTGACGCCCCAGCAGCTGATCATGTACATGGTTGACCGCCAAGATGAGGAGTTCGACCGCCTCGGACTGGGCTTCGACGACCTCTTCGGGCGCCCCCTGCATGCCATCGACTGCCAGGGGCTGTTCTGCGAGACCGACAAAGTCTCCCGGGTGCTTTTCCCGAACCTCAAGAGCGACCGCGTGCGTATCAAGCAGGGCTTCAACGAGCACCCTAAGCCGCTCTCGCTGTTCTACCCCCCGAAATGGGGCATCAGCGACGATGTGGCTCGCCGAACGGGATCGCCGGCAGCCGCGCAACAAGCGATCCCTGAGCTGGACCACGAACGATCAGACCAGCGCGCGACGCCGGCGGATTGATCACGACGTCAGAAACATGGCAGAAGACCAGACCAGCTCCTCCCTGTACCAACTCGAGGCGTTACTAGACAAGCTGCACCGACACAAGACCGTCGGATACGCCGACGCCTGGCGGAAGCGGGGCGAGCTCCTCTCGATCTTTGCCAACGTCGCCCGCAAGTACGATCGCCTTGACGTCGCGCTCGAGCAGCACGTTGAGGGCACGGATGAACGTCTCATCGACACCGCTGCGGACTTGTGTGTGTACGCCGCCAAGTACCTGACCTGGTTAGCCGAGGAGCATCCCGAATCCTTCTCCGAGCCGCCAGCCGCGCCGCCAGCAGCTGACTGCGCAGATGCCGACGGACCCAACGCGGTCACGACCGTCCTAGGAGCGCTGGCCTCGTGGGAAACCGCGTGCGGGGTAGGCAGCCCCCCAACGCTTGACGAAGCCTGGTCGCGGGTCAAAATCGCGTTCGTACCTCTGGAGGCGGCGCTCCTTGCGCAGGCCGGCGCAATCAACGGTCAGACTATTGGATGGGCTCATAAGTGTCGCCTGCTCTGGGAACTTACTCACGCGGCGGCTTGGCTGACGATCCACGTTGCTGAACGCCATCGAAGCCAGTTCGCCGAGTGGCAGGCAGAGATCGACGCGATGGACATCTCACCGACCTAATGGTCTCTTTCGTCTCCAGTCTTCTAGATGGTCTCCTGCGCGCGATCACAGAGGCCGGAGTGCGCCGGGTCGCGCTAATCGGTGCGACGCCAGCAGCACTAGAAATCCACGCGCGGCTTTCCGTAGCGGCGTCCTCCAAGCTCCTGGTGGGAGTCTTCGATCCCTCCGACGCGGGTCTCCACCTGCCGGATGGTCGCCCCTGGAACAGCCTGTCAGACGCGGCTCCCGATCTGCTCGTGATCTGTTCGGACGCCGCGAAGGAGGACCTGCTGCGCGCTGCCGCAGCGCAACTCGACGACATCGATCCGCCGCCCCGTGCCGTTCTCGCAGGCACCGCCCACCTCGACTACCGGGACGCTGACTTCCTTGAGCTCGATGAGCCGAGCTTGGTGCCCTCGTACGCGACGGGATATTCCCACACGCGCGTTCATCTCTTCCAGTGCCTAAAGGCCGCGGCTGCCAATGGCCTGACCGGGGCGGTCGTCGAATTCGGCGCATTTAAAGGGGGGACGACAGTCTGGTTGGCCAAGGCTGTCCGAGGGCTTGGACTTGACTCTCGGGTTATCGGTTTTGACTCATGGTCCGGGTTCCCGCCACGACGGTCGATTTTTGATCTGTATGAGCACCCGCGATGCATCTTCACTGAACTGGACGCCGTCCGCGCCTATGCAGATCCCCACAGCGTTGAACTCGTGCCCGGCGAAATATCCGAAACCTGCCGGCAGCTGGTGGGTACGCCGATCCTTGTCGCCTTCATGGACACGGACAATTACTCCGCCGCGCGCGCAGCGCTAGAAGTCTGTCTTTCAGAGCTTGTGGTCGGCGGCGCCATCGTCTTCGACCACTACTGGACCACCGAGGACTACGTCTACACCATCGGAGAGCGACTGGCTGCCCAAGACGTCCTCGCAGAGGCGGGACTGCTCCAGCTGCATGGAACCGGGGTATTCGTAAGAGTCGGATAGCGTGCCCTAAATCGACGCTGTGTTTCCGTCGGGAGTGATTGCTCACATCGGTTCGAATTTACCTAGTGGCGCGATCCAGCCGGCGTGAATAGACTTATGCTGACGTGCCAAGGACTCCTGACACGCCCTGGTCCAAGCTCGGAGTGCAGCGCCGCCCAACTCGAGTGTCTGCCCTGCTTGTTGATGTGGCGAACATCACTGTCGCGACCCATCGCTATGTGTGGCGCGGCGTAAAGAACGCGAACTACGGTCTGCACTCGGCTCTCGAAAGACGCCTCCGCGCGTCTGGCCTTGCAGTTACGTCGGCCGAGCTCAAGGCTCGCGAGCTGCAGCTCCTGGCATCCGCTCGCGCCGCGGGCCTCGGCTACGGGGATCATCAACTGACGGATGCCGACCTACTAGCGCTCCTTCAGCACGCGGGCGCGTCGACGTCACTGATCGATGTCACGCCTGACCCTTTCGTCGCGCTCTTCTTTGCGACGGAGCCGGTGGGCGAGCCTGCGCCCTGCGCTCTAATCGCGATCAAGGTGCACGGCCGGACTCCAGCGGAACAGGCGAGCCACACCGTGCAGGGGCCGCTCGAAAACGCGCCGGACAAATCGGTCTATGAACGTCTCGGAGACCGCCTTGCGCTACCGCCTGCCACGGTCGAACCGATCCTCTGGGAGGCGCCGTTCGTTGACAATCGAATGCGTGTTCAGCGCGGCATGTTTCTTGCGACCACGGCTGCACTGGATCCCGTCGACTACGCGAGCTTCAACCCGGACCTGGGGGTTCCCACGGTTGAGCGGCGTCGTGTGGCCAACGTGTGCCGACGCGCACCCGGGAAATGGACGCGACCGTCCCTCGTCGTGTTCTACATCAGCAAGGCGCTTCGGCAGCAGGCAACTGCGGAGCTCGACAAGCGCTTCGGATATCGGACAGAAACGATATACCCCGATCTCGCCGGGTTCGCTCTCGCCAACGCATGGAATCGTTCTCTGGGCTGAGTCCGTTCGTCGCACAACGGGTCGTTCTGCGAGCCCTAAGTTCTAAGGGGGATCTACTCGAGTGCTACGTCGCACAGAGATTTGTCGACGGCGAGCTGTTCGCCCAGGGCCCCGCAGGAGTGCCGGAACGCGCCCGACCTAGCTTTTTCCGGCGTTCTTCTGTTCGGCTCGAAGTTGTTCAAGCCTAGCGCGGATCCAGGGATCAGGTTCGACGGTCCCTCCGCCATTGAGCGATGGGAACGTCATCACCCCTTCGGCCGCCCGGACGTGCTCCGCGATCGTCCCTTCCGCCTCGCGGAAAAGGCGCTCTTGACCATCCTCAAGCTCGAGGCTCGCAGCCTCCTCAAGAGCGGCCAGTAGCGTTTCGCGAGGCTCCGCTGAAGACGGTCTTGGCTGCTTGTCGGATTCCATACGCTACCTAATATCGCCGATTAGCAGGGAAAAAGCAACTAGAGACCACATGAGGGACAACCATACTAGCTCGGTCGGAAGCTCTCATAAGACACTGCTCGGCCTCCGGCTGCCTGGAGTCAAGCTCCTCCCGCCCTGTCTGGCCGAGAAGGCAGTTGCTCTGGCGGACGCGCAACAAAGGTCGCAGCTCGCATGAGGACAACGAAGGTGGCCGCCGAGCAGCAGGTCAAGACGAAGAGCAGTATGGGCGTAGCGGGCCAGCTATCACAGCTTGACGCCCCGAAAACCGAAGTCGAGCATCGCCGTCCTCCGATAAGGAGGGCGGCGGCGGCGAAGGCCCAGGCGGCGCTAAGGAACGCTAGGACACGAAACCCAAACAGGATCTCTGTCGTCGCAGCGGGCTCCTGCGATCGTGCGATCCAGGCCGCCAGCCCGGCCGGTATCACTAGTAGAAGACCGGGAGCGGCGCCGAGATTGCTTGCGAGCGCAGCCGACCGGATGAGGACAAACAGAAGCAGGAGGGTCGTAAGGGCCGATGTGAGGACGGAAGCTCGTACCAACGTTTCCATCCGCGGGCGTAGATCAACTAGTACGCCGCCGCCCTCTCCTTCGCTCTGTCCAGAAAAGTAAAGATGAGCGTGCGAGACGCTTTGTGAGACGCCATCGACCTTCTTGTCCTCCGATCCCCGGCGAAGGACCGCCTGGGTGATCTGAAGTCCGGCGGGCGCCCGGACCTCGCAGTGGTAACTGCCCCCGTGCCCCATCGCTGGCGCGTCGAACGTAACCCGACGCGCCCACCGACCGTTGATCATCCGGACCCAGGTTCTCATGTCCATAAGTTGACGCCCTCGATCAAGCTCCGACAGGTGTTCTTGTTGCTCCTCGCTGACAAGTCTGCTGTACCAGCCGTCCCTGAGCTTCCTCATCCATGTGGGAAGATCGAGCATCGCTGGTGTGACTTCCTGGACGTACGAGTACTTCACGACCCGCCTTTCACCTCCGCGGGCAGAGAGGGGAACCAACATTAGGAAGCTCCGTGCCAAATCACCAGCCAACGCCATAAAGTCACCGTGCTCTGTTAGGAGCCGACGCCATTCGCGACTTTTAGCGCTTTCATTCCTTTCGTTCTGGGCAGAGAACGCCCGCCAGAGATCAAGACTCTTGTCACGATCGGGATTCCTAGTAATCTCCCATAATTCCTGAGCCAGGTCAGGCGGTAGATGTTCGCCAAACTGAGGAGCCACGACTTGACCTACCTCACGATCCGCCAAGGCGATAAGCGTTGCCGTCGCTATGGCAGCGTTCTGACTGTGGGTTAGAAGTGATAGTGCACGGTTGGACTCGTCCATGAGACTAAACTGCGTAAGCTTCTGCTTTCGCATCACGGCGATCGGTATCAGGTACAACGGACTGCCTAACGCCAGCAGAGGTGCCGGCGGGTCGTGAGGTACCGTAAAGTCGATGCTCAAGCGACGCGTCCGTGCCCATGGATCATCCACTTCGATGGTCTCCACGCGCCGGTGGATCCAGCGCCCTCTCGTCTCAAGCAGCCGTAGAAGCGTTACTCCTGCCGCAAGCTCGATCGGAGTCAGCTCGTCGGCAGCCGATGCGGGCCGGGGGAGAAGTACGTCCTCGGTACTCGGCGACTCCAGCACAGAGCTAGCCTCGCTTCAGCGGACCGCGACGTCAAGTGAGACTCACGGCCTGGGCTCTCTCCGGCCCTAGCGGAAGGCGCACGCGCACGCCTCCCAGGGCTCTGTCGTACAACAGACGATGTGCCAGCACACTTCCTTGCCAATGAGAATCCCGGCGCCTCCTGCGCTGCGCTCGCACGAGCAGTAGCGAAGAGACGATCCGAAGGCAGACTTCTTCGGCGGAGCCTGCGATGCAGTCCGGTTAGATGTCTACCGTCGTCTGGTGGAGAAATGGCCTGCTGTCATCGCCTCGCTGGCCGCACTCGGGGGAGCGGCGATCGGCTCCGTCTCCGGGGAGCTAGTTCGCGGGCACATTCAAGACGAGCGGGACGAGCGTCTCGCACGTGGTGCGGCCCGGCTTCTGTTTGACGAGTACTACAGCAGCGGCATTTACCTGCAGGTCATCCTCGAAGCACACCGCATCCTGCCGGTAGACCGGAAGTTCACGATCGAGCTATCCCAGGGAGATGAGCGGCTCATCGCGTCGCACTTGACCGGTCAGGAGTGGAACGAGGTGGCGCTGGCGAACGGGCTGATCGAACAGACGATTCTCATTCTTCGCGAGCGGCACCGGACGCGGGCGGGCTCTCCGCTCGATGCGCGCGACATTCGGGTGATCCAAGCGACGCTCGACCAAGTGATGCGGGCGCGGAGCTCGCTCGCAGGACTGGCCGGAGTAGACGCCGACCGGCGCTAGTCCGTGAGGAGTCTTGGCAACCGTTCTGGAACGATTCCACGGACTACCGCGGGCGCGCTACTAGCCGCCTTGCACCCTTGGCGCGCGGAGGCTCGCCCAAGCCGTGGTCGGGTTGGCTGGTGACGGCGGGCAGCGTGGCTCGGCCTGCGTGGTGCTCGCGACCACGCAAACCGAAGAGAAGCTTTGGTCGATGGGCACGGTGAGGGAGCGGTCGACGCTTCCGAGTGCGTCGGGGGCAAGGTTGGCGCTCGCGATCGTGCGGACTGCTTTGCCTACGCGTCCCTGGACGCGCAGTGCCAGGGCGTTTCCGGGGATGTCTCTGGCTGATGTCTTGACGATGAGTCCCTTGCGGCGATCGGCAGGGTCTTTCCAATCGACCGAGAGCTGCGGGCGCTCGGGGGCCCGGACTAGCGCCACCGTGACGCACCCGGACTTGCTGCCCTCCGTGTAGCAGTGCTTGGGGCGCTCGCCGACCCAGGCACGAACCTCGATGTCGGTGAAGTCGCCGGGTGGAACGGTCACGTCAGTCGAATAGTCGACGTCACCGGTGCGCGTGGCACCGAGGGAGGCGCCGAGCAGTGGCGGGCGGATTTCCAAGCGGGTACCGCTGGCCGTGCGGCGGCGGGTCAGCGGCTGGACCAGCACCGTGAGGTCGTCTTTGGCTTTGATGCCGTTCGCCTTCACGCCGATCGTCAGTTTGGTGCCGGTGGGTGCGAGGGTTGGTTGGGCGGAGACAGTTGGCTCTGGCTGGTCCCGCCAGGTGCGAACGCCGGCGACTGCAATCGCGATCAGGCCGACCGAGACAAGCACTAGGCCGGCCTTGAGGAGGTCTTTCTCCGTCGATGGATTCGTAAAGACATAGCCGGCGAGAAAACCACAGCCGACACCGAGGACCACGCAGACGATCGCCAGCAGCGACCAGATCGGATGGTTGCGCACCATTTGCGGCAGATCACCGGTGCCGATTCCGACGAGGGCTGGCACCGTGGCCAGCAGTGTCAGCCCTGAGAGCAGCCAGCCCGCACCCTTGCTCGGCTCCTCGACCCTCGGCTTGGCCTTAGCCGGGACTACGGCCATGCCAGCGATCCCTGACTCTCGCCCGCCACGCCCTACTGCGCTCCCCAGCCGCCCGGCGGGGGCTGCGGCAGCGGGCCGCACTGCTCGGGAACCGCGAAGCGCAGCAGGTCGGCCATCGTGATCCGGCCGTCCCGGTCGGAGTCCTCGATCTCAGGGATCCAGCCCGGCTCGACGTTGACGAAGGAAAGCGGGTCCCCATCGAGCAGCCCAAAGAGCACCTCCGCGACGATCCGCCCGCCGACCTCGCCCAAGCGTTGTCCGTCCTTGCGGAGCTCGGCCTCCTTGAGCACGTAGTACCACAGCGGCGCCGGCTGGGAGAACCCCAGCTCGTCACGCGTCAGCGGTTCTGCCGCCTGGACGGCCGTCGCGACCCGTCGACCGGAGGGCAGCGACAGCGCACGCCCGCGCTTGAGGTTGCGAAGCGCCAGGCTCTCGCGCTCGGGAGGCTCGCCGGGAAGCTTGAAGAGCCCCTCGGAGAGCTTAGTGTCGATCGTGCGGCTCGGCTGCTTGCTTGACCCGGGCCCGCCGACGTCGAAAAAGAACGTCCAGTCGATCGTCCACTGCGCCGGCAGCGGCCGGAACCCGTGGAAGTCCTCGAGCGGGCCTGGGTTCTCAGTCGGCGCGAAGATCGGGAGCTCGGGCACGGTCTCGTTGATGCGGTAGGTGGGTCGCACCTGGCTATGGCCGAAGCGGTAGGCGGCGACCGAGAACTCGACCGGCATGAACGGGTTCTGCTTGGCGCGGTAGAACCGCAATTCGATCGACGGCGCGCCGGTCGCGTCGGTCTTCCAAATCGAGTCGAAGACGTCCTCAGGAACGGTCCGGTGCAGGAAGTCGTGGACCACCACCCACTGGTAGTGCCAGCGCGTCAACCGCTGGGCTTCCTTGAACAAGTCCTCGCCAGTCAGCCCCTGTGCGGTGACCTCGTCGACGAACTTGTTGTGGAGCTTGATGAAGGCCAGCTGCAGCTGCGAGACGATCACGTTCTCGTCGTTGCGCGGATCGCCGATCAGCGCCCGACCCTGCCGGTTGCGCGGCAAGTCGTCCTCGCCGGTGTCCTGCCCGGTTTCGACGTCCTGGCCCTTGCCGACGAGCAGCTTCCCGTCGGCGGTCTGGTCATAGAGGAACGGCTCGTCGGCCGGACCGCGGCCGTAGATCGAGTCGAGATCGAACCGCGGCGTGCGGAAGTTGACTAGCCCGTCCGGGTCGTTGGCCCGCTGCAGACTCGACGCCGGATCAAACGTAAGATCGTGATCGAGGAACTGACCGAAGTACGTGTAGCCAGCCGGGATCGTCGGGTTATCGCCCTCGGGGCCGCCTGGATCGTGCATCCCGTCGGCCAGCGGCGCGAGAAACTCGTCGGACTGCCGAAACGTCGGCAGCCGCCGAAACATCCGGCCGAATCGCCCCTCATACGACGGACTCTGAGGAATCGCCTCCGAGAGCCCCCGTGTGCCGACTCCGTGATGGCGTCGCATCATCTCCTCCTACCGGCCGACGGCTTGGCGCGAGCCTATCCGCACCATCGCCACCACGCAACACTGGTTTCCCATCGCCACCGAAGACTGGTCACACTAATCCTCTGGGAGCCGAATCGAATTCGGCGATAGACGCCAATGATCGGAACGCGGGCCGTGGCGTTGGACGATGCGTTCCTCAACCAACCATCGGCTGCGGCCTAGCGGCTTAGGAGAACCGTCACGGTCTCATTGCTGCCGAGAGGATTGAGCACTGCGACGTCGGATCTTTGATCGTCGTTGAACCTACCGACGGCCAACGCGCCCGCGCTTGTCCCGGCGTGGTATCGCAAGGGGTCGGCAAACGTCCCGTTTCCTCGCCCACGGAGGAACGCAAACTTCTTGTTGGCTTCGCGGCTGGCCGTTACACCGAGGTCCTTTTTGTGATCGGCGTTGAAGTCGCCGACGGCTACTGCGGGCGCTCCTCCCGGTACCGACAACTCTACGGACCGAGCGAAGGTGCCGTCAGGGCGTCCGCGCAGGACGTGACGCATTCACGCGCGAGCCTGGCGCACGCTCGCCAAGAACGTCTTGAGACGCCACGACATGGGATGACTGTAGCGCGCGCGGCCTGAATCCCATCGATATGCGCGTGGAAAAGCCGTGCTGCTTCTTGGGTTCGGGGGGACGCGGCTCGTCAGCTCCGAAGTCACGCGCCCGGGCGTCCACAGCCTTGCCCTGAGGGCCGAGAATAATCGTGTTCGCGTCTCCGTGCCATTCGCGAAACTGGGACGTGCTCCGAGGCACGGAGCCCGAGGAGCTTCCTTCAGTCCACGTTCTAAACGGATATTCGATGGACGTAGCACTCCAGTTCGTAGAGTGTGGCGTCCTCAAAACAGAACTGGCGCATCGCAGGACGCGCTGAGAGGGCAGGGGTGAGATGGGACTACGCAGCACGCAGGTCGACTGCGGCGTAGCCCAGCCTCGTCCGCGTCAGCGCCGGAACGGGCGATCGGGAGCGTGGCTCCTCCTTACCCTGGTGAGCGGATCCGTACTGATCCTAGGAACGGGGAGTACCGCTTCCGCTAGTAGCGCGCATCGGGGTCCGCCGCCGCCTGCGGATGCCGCGCGAGACTCGGAGGACAGGTATGAGCGCTGGCGTGCTCGGCGTGAGACCGCTGAGGCTCGGGCAGAGCGGACAGCTTCTCGACGGGCCTACCGCAGTCTGTCACGCGATGAGGCGGTGTCAACCGCACTAGCGCGCCACCGCGTTGCGATGCTTAGTGCCAACTGGCAGCCCTTCCATCTCGTCAACGGCGAGCGAGTCGCCGCGTATCTCGGGGATCTGGCTGCCCGCATCGATACCGGACCCGGCCGCCGTGACGCTCTAGTGGAGTCTGTTCTGCCGCTGCGGTCACGCGATGAAGCCGGATCGCTCCGGCCAGTGGATTTGGACCTAGAGAATCGGGGCGGCTACTTCGCCTCGGATAACCCGCTCGTACGGGCGCGACTTAATCAACGCCTCGAGGCCGGGATCACGCTGGACGACATCGGGGTCAGCGTCGTGCCTCAGAATGCGGGGGCCGGGGGGCCGAGCGCGTTGCTCGTTTCCGGGAAGGCTTTCTACGCCAACGTGGCAACAGATAGCGACTTCTTTGTGAAGCCGATCCCGGCCGGCCTTGAGACCTACTGGCAGCTGCGCTCTGCCGACAGCCCGGAAGTCCTGACCCTCGACTTCAATCTCCCCGCGGGAGTCAGTCTTCGGACCTCGGTGAGCGACCCTGCCGCGATCGAAATCGTGCGCGGGCTGCACGTGTTGGCCACGCTGCCACCGCCTGCAGCGTATGACGCCGACGGGGCGCCGATCCCGGTCGCGCAGACCATTGCCGATGCCGACACAGTCTCCTTCGGGATCAGCCACCGCGGCGGCGACTGGGCCTACCCGCTGCTGGTGGATCCGGGCATCGCCGAGAACTACCAAGCCTGGCATGACGGCACCGCCACCGACTATTCCGGGTGGACCAGGGACGGCAATCTCGCTCCCGATCCGCAGGATCCACCCGTCTCTGGCGATCCGCCTTGGCCGGTGTTCAATCCCCTCCACGGTTACTTCCGGATCACCCACACGCAGGCCGACCAGCTGTACGGGCCAGGGCTCTATGTGATCCACCCCTCAGCATCATCGCCGGGCGTGTTCTCAAAGGGGGACTACGGTGAGTGGTTGTACGTGGCGCCTGGCACGAGCTACGTATATAAGGCAGACTTTCAGCAATGGTTCAACCCGTCGCCGACGGCGACTGCCTCGGCCTGCGCAATCTCGGGGATCTATCACAAGCTTCCTGTCCCCAGCTTCGAGCCCGCTGGCGCCTACCGCAGCGACTGCGGCCCAGCTGTTGTGACGGACCAGAAGCGCCTGAGCTGCGCAGATCCAACCGGGTACCCGGACGGGCCCCTGCCGTGCTCCTCCCAGGTAGGAGTAGCCGGCAACCTCGCGTTTCTCGGGGCCTGGACCTATTGGACCGGGAGCGACTCGACGAAAACCTTTGGCAAGTTCACCAGCTATGCCGGGTCGGCAGCGATTTACCAAAGCGATCGCGACGATCCGACGATCACAGGCGATAGCCGAACCGGCCTGGCTGTGGGTTGGAATCGTTCCGGCACAGACCAGGCCAGCATCACAACGACCGATTCGGGTCTTGGCGTTAAGTCAGTGAGCGTCGCGGTGCCGCAGGATGGCGCCGCGCCCGCCACCGTGACCGGCACCCACGGGTGTACGGGAGACCGACGAAATCGCTGCCCTGCGAGCTGGCAAGAGCCTCCGAATCACAGCTGGACCAAGACCCTGTCGTACGACGTGGCCGGTATGCCGGAGGGGATCAACACGGTCGCGGCGACGGCAGAAGATGTGATCGGCAATACGTCTGGTGCGACGAGCTGGCAAGTCAAAGTTGATCGCACTGCCCCGGAGTACGAGATGTCGGGCTCGCTACCGGGGGCACAAGGACGGCCACTCTACGATTCCACGTACGAGCTGAACGTTGCGGCGACTGATACAGATGCTGGCCACGCGACGGCAGGGGTCCGCGACATCGTAGTTACCGTGGACGGTACGGAGGCCACGCGAGTGGACCAGACATGTCCGACGACACAGGATGGCTGTCCCTTGGACCTCCATTGGTCAATGCAGACCGCGTCGTATTCGGAAGGGCAGCACACCATCGAGGTCAGCATCACCGATCGTGCCGGTAACGTGGGGCAAGAGAGTTGGCTGGTTTACGTCCCCGGTCCCGCAGAGACGCTACCACCGGAAATCCGTCCCGCGTCAGATGGACAGTGGGGGATGCGTATCAACGGAGCAACCGCAGGCGATAATCTCGGCGCCAGCACGTCTCGTTTGGGTGACCTAAATGGCGATGCCATCGATGACTTCGCAATTGGCGCGCCTGGCGCGAGTCCACGCGGCCGGGCTGGTGCCGGCACGGTATGGGTGGTGTTTGGGCGGCAGAGCGATGGGGGCACGCTCGATTTGCAAACCTTGCCCTCAAGCGACGGTTTTCGGATCGACGGCGCCGCGGCTGGGGATCATGCAGGCGCCTCCGTAGCCTCTGGGGATATTAACGGCGACGGGGTGCCTGACATGGTGATCGGCGTGCCTCGAACCACGTCGTCGCCGGTAACACACGGTGCCGTGATGGTCGTCTTTGGTTCAGCAAGTTCGCAAGATCGCGACCTAGCTGCGTTGGGTACACAGGGGTTTGTGATCGAAGGACCGCAGCTTACGTTGCCGCCACCTCCGATCGGTCGGCAGCCACAGCCTTTTGGTGCGCGCGTCGATGTAATCCGGTCGATCGTGGAGGGGCCTGACCTAACGCCACCGACCGAGAGCACCCCAATCGAAGGGGTGGAGGCGAAACGGGACTTCAATGGTGACGGGCTTGAGGATATCGTGGTGGGCGCCAGTGCCGCGAGCAACAATCTGAGATTAGCCTCGGGATCGGCATACGTCGTCTTCGGAAAGACGGACACCGCGACAGTCAGTCTTGATTCCCTATCAAACAGAGGGGTGCGAATCGATGGCGCACAGCTGACTGATCTCGCAGGCTTCGCTGTTGCCGCAGTCGGCGACGTGAACGCCGATGGACGCGGCGATGTCGGCATCGGCGCTCCGGGTCACAACGAGCTTGGGGCGACCAACGCCGGGGCCGCGTACATCGTCTACGGTCGCGACGCGCCGGGTGTGCTCGATTTGGCGAGTGCTGGGTCCGGCGCATGGCGACTCGATGGCGTCCCGAATGACCAGCTCGGCGTCTCCGTGACCGGTCTGGGCGACATCGATCGAGATGGTTACGGCGATGTCGCCGCTGCCGGCCGCGCTGCGTTCGTCGCTTTTGGGGGCCGGCTTGCGAACACGCACCTCGCCAGCGACACCACCCATGGCGTGCGGATTGACGGTGTGGGAGCTGATCTCACAGTGGCGCGAGTGGGAGATCAAGATCAAGACGGAATCGACGATCTCGGTGTTGGTACGCCAGGCTCGAGCTGGGTCGTCTTTGGTGCCGAGCGGCCTGGCAGCCGCTCTTTGGCGGCCTTGCCTGGGCAACACGGACGGCGCTATGACGCCCCCGCTGATGGCCAAGGCTTTGGCAGCGCGCTCGCTGGCGTGCAGCATGCGACGGAGGCCGACGCGGCAAATCAACTGGTCGGCGCGCCGACCGCCAACCCCGGTGGCCGGTCCGGAGCCGGGTCTGCATTCCTGCTGTACGGCGACTGGCGTCTGTCGTGCGCCGAATCCTACTCGCCAACGCCGGCGGAAATGGACGCCAGGGCCGTCGTTATCTGTACTGATGGCGACAACACCGTCGGCGTGTCGACACCGAGTAACTCGCAGCTGCAGACGCGCCAAACTTCGCAAGTCGCAGCGGGCGCCGCCTCGCACGGTGGGTCGGCGGGCGGCAATCGCAAGGCTGGCCAGCGAGACACGTATCTGTCCGGCTCGGTTTACGGCAATCGGTCTATCTGGCAAGTCGTGCGGACCGGTGTGATCGCGGAGCTCTCGCGATCGGGGGTAAGGGAAATCGGCCGAGTGCGCCTACGCTACGAAATCATGCTCAGGGGGCGGCAGTCACTCCATTCCGGCTATATGTATCCCGATGGCGGCGTATTGCAGAAACCCCGGGCCTTTATGTCGTGCCTCTATGGCTCGTACCCGAGTTACTTCCCATGCGGCTTTCGTGTCAGCACAGCCGACACGATTTTCAAGACTGCAACTCGCTACAGCAATACCGCCTCGCCCGGCAATGGTGTCCGCTTCGCTCGAACGCAGCGCTACCAATATCGTTCAGGGCGCTACCGTTGGCACGTTCACTGGAGCGCCCTGATTCAGTACCACGCAATCCAGAACGTCGAGTTCCCGCCGTTCTTCCGCTCGACATCGTACTACTGCCCAGCCGACCCCGATGATCAGTGCCTATTTCCCGGGTAATGAATGGTCCTCCGGCCGCGGGATCTGAGTTCCACGGCGCTGCATCGACGGACAATCCACAGGTGGTGCGTAAGCATCACAGCGCTCGTCTCCATCGGCACGGTAGTCGGCGGCTGTGGACAATCGAGCCATCGTGAGCCCGCAAGCGTGACGGACACTGTTAGGGCCTTTTATACCGCAGCGTTGCGCGACCAGGACTACCGTCGGGCATGCCGTGTCGCCGCACCGCACTTCTATTTGCGGGGATCGACGATTGGTGGGTCACACGTAGACAGCCGGCGTGCGGTCGCAAGCCAGCTGAAGGCGCGCGTCCGTCCTGACCGCCACGGTGATTGTGTATCGCTCGTCCAAGAGGTCGTACGCAAGCGACGCGCTGAATACCCGTTCTCGGCGTGGACAATCGAGCGCGTAAGGATTTCTGGGCGATCTGCCGAAGTCGTCACTACAGACGGGAGCAGTGGCCTAGAGCGTGTGGGACGAACCTGGCGGGTTTCGTGGGTATTCGGGTAGAGCGGCCGACCGAGCCAGCCGAGCCACATCAGCCAACGAGGGCCGCCCTCTAGGATCGTGCCCGAGGAGTACACATATCTCGGCGAGCTTGGGCAACTGGCGGCGGAGGTGTCATCGGGCGAGCGGGAAGCTTTTCTCGGTGCGTGGCAGATCGCGGCGCTTCTGCACGAAAACAGCTCCTTCTTTCGTCGTCTCGACTCTTTGACCTACCGACACCAGTTTGGCTTCGCGGCTGAGCACCCGGCGGTGGAACGCGAAATCCGCGAGATTGCGCAAGCGATTAGCGAACGCTGCCGTCAAGGTGATCCAGATGGAAGCCTACGGCCGTCTTGGCAGTGACACCGGTGTTCGGACCCGGCCTCGGCGTCCAGTACAAGTCCGCCTTGAATGCCAGGCAGCTCGTCAGCCAGGGCTACCTGAGGCGGTTGCCATGACGGTCGCCGAGCTTTCGACGCTGCTGTACGACCTCGGCGTGCCGACGGACGTCTACCGCCTCGACGGATCCCACTTTGAACTTGCTCACGTGCTGTGCCACGAGGGATCACGATGGGTCGTGTTCCTGAGCGAGCGCGGCGGTCAGTCCGACCGAATCGAGTTCGCCGACGCGCATGAAGCCTGCGTTCACCTGCTAGGGCGAATTTGGGTCGAGTTAGCTGAGCGCGGCCAGCTGCGCGTCGAAAGCAGTGGTCCCGCGGGGGACGGATGAGCGTGGTCGGTCGAATCGTCCCGCTCGTACTCGCGACCCTCGCGTGTCTTCTGACGACACGTCGCGACGCCCCGGCCTGGACCGGCTTCCACCCACTACGCGGTTGTCGCACCGTCCGGCTTTCGCGCGTCGAGGACTCGCAAGGTTCGCGCTGTTCGTAATCACTCGGCTCTCTTGAACCGCGCTCTTGGGCTAGAATCAAGCCTCGGCTTCAAGGAGTAGACCCATGACTCAATTGATGCCAACGGGAGACTGCTGGTGCGGATGCGGCGAGTCGGCCGCCCGGGGAGCCTTCTTTGTTCCCGGCCACGACAAGCGGGCCGAGGCGGCCGTCGTCAAGGTCGAGTACGGCAGCGTGCCCGATCTTCTCGTGTCCCACGGCTATGGGCCAGGCGGCAAGAAGGCTGCCGACGAACTGCGCAAGTACCAGCAGCGCGGCGGCGACTACCTCTAGGGCCGGAGCTGGCTGGCGTCCACTGTGGCTTCGTGGCCGTTCGGGCAGCGAACGACCTGAGAACCCTTACCCGCACGAATGGTCGCGCGGATCGTTGCGCCACAGACCGCGCACGGCTGCTTGAACGGCAAGTTGTCGAGCGGATCGGGCAGCTCGCCGCTAATGTCGACGGACATATATGCTCAGTCTAGTTCTCGGATCGCCGCGACCGATTAGCCTACGCATCGAGAAGGCGGGGGGTCGTCGCGGTCATGGAATACCTCACTTTGGGCGATCGGCGTGATGACGCTAATCAACATTTGGTTCAGCGTACCTACACTGATTCCAGGCGTGTCCGGCATACCGAGTCACGCACTAGGATCACAGCTCTGAGTGGTTCGCAGACCGACGAAGCTCTCTCTCTCTCTCTCTCTCTCTCTCTCTCTCTCTCTCTCTCTCTCTCTCTCTGAGATCCAGTCGAGCTTTTCTTTGGCTAAGAGTCGCTTCAAGACACGTCTTCAGAAACGTCTTCCGTCAGGCGCTGCAGCTCGCGATGCCACTCAATCGCGGCGCGAACCATCTCTTCTGAAGACTTCAGGGTAGGTCCGGGGCCGGGCCGGTCTTCGCCCTCGAGTCGCTCCCGCGCATGCTGAAGTCGGCGGCGAGCGATTTCCGCGACGAGATCGTCATTCCACGGCCGCTCGAGCTCGGTTGCCTCGGCTAGACGGTTGCGGATGAGCTCCCAGTCGCTGGCGATGTGTGCGTGCAGGCGTTCATCGCCTAGGAGGGCTGCCGCCAGGTCCCGTCGTGTTTCACTCTCCTGTGCTGTGGGATCGACGTCCATGTCGCCTTCGCTTCCATTATCCCTCTCCGGTACATAGTGTCCACCGCTGCCGTCAACTGGTACATGAGGCCTCGGCCGCTGGTCTGGCGCGGACGCGCGACCCGCGTCCTGACGCTCGGCGGCTTGCGACATAAGGTCAGCCGGTGCGATAACGCCCTCACAATAAAGGCGTCGCGCAAGCTGCCCGGTTACTCTGGTACGTAGCACCATCGGCGCCGAGGGATGGTGCAGCTCGGACGGCACGCGTCCGTGGCGCACCTCGTCAGCGAACAGATCGAGAAGATGTTGGACCGTTGGCTCGGGTCCGAGCGCCAGTAGGTAACAAACGACGGCAGTGCGGCGATAACCGCGACTTGCGTACCAAAAGACGCGCCGTGTAGCGTCTACGTGTACATGTCCAACGAACCGGACCTCCGCTTCGCTTGGCATGAGTAGTGTCTCAGCCCAGCGCGCGCGCACGCTGTGATATGCCGCTTGAACTGCTGAATGTCGGAGAAACGCCCTGACTCGATCCGTTACGAGCCGCTCCCGGCTGCGCTCAAGCCACTCCAGGGCGCAGTAGGCCGTTTCCCTCGCCAGGATGGAGCGCGGGTGCATGTGCCGAGCTTGCCATTCCCCGGGCAGGGGCAGCGAGTCGGGAAACTGCATGTAGTAGTGGAAGACGGCCTCCGCCTCGTTGCCCAGAGTGTGCCCTGGCGGGGGTGGCCTACGAACGACATCCACGACAGCGTGGACAGGTTCCTGCTCTGGAGACTGGCTGGATAGGGCAGCTTTAGACATCTAGAACCCCCGGTAGACCGAGGCGTGGAGTATCAACGAGACACGGTTGCTTAATAATGGCAGGATGTCGAACGGCAATTTGGACATGGTTTCGATCCAGTATTCCGGAACGCTGGCCAGAGGGGGACGTCCAAACCGGTTCGCCCTCCGCGAAAGCACACCGAACGCTAGCCACGCGGTATCCGAACTCTTCTACGTGCGGCACCGCGAAGTCAATGACTGCGCGGTCTAGCTGTCTGACCCGAGGCCCCTGTTTCAGCGTCGCAGCCAGCTCTTCGCCGACCGCCGCGGCGAACTCGTTGTACCAAGGCCTCACGAGCTCCGTGCCTACCGTATCGGTGAGGTCCAAACAGTCGACAAGGGAAACGCATGCACGAATCACGCAAGGCTCGCCCTCGTCAAGCCCGTCCCGACCAATCTTCTCGACCGCCCACTCATACGCCCGCCGGGGGGCCCGCTCAAAGAAGTACGTTCCCCTGCCGAGCCAATCATGTTCGTTCTGGCTCGGGATGAATCCATCCGAGAGGAGGCGCTTAGCTCGGTGTGTCGTGGTTCCATGATACGCAACAACGCGGTCAGCTTCCGTCACACGGCGTCCTCCCCGCGCCTGCATCGGGCGGTCGACGACAGGATCCTCTATCCACCAGAACTCTGCCGGAGACTAGCAACGTCCCTGGCCCGGGGAGAGGGGTTGTTCTCCCCGCCGACGTTGCTGCCGCAAGCCGGGGATTTAGCAACCGGCGCCCGTGGCTCCGCCGCCGGATCCCCAACGATCTGAGCGCGACGCGCCGTATTATGGAGGCTCCTTCCTCCTTTGCGATCGGATCCACGATTCTACCCCGCCGTTTAGTTGGCATGACTGACGATCGACAGATCAACAGGCGATGGAACTTCCGGTAGACCGTCGCCGCTCTCTTAGAAGGTCGGGGCTTGTTCTCGCGATTGGCGCGATTGGCGCTTTAGTGCTGAGCTTGGTTCTCATAGCCACGCTTTACTCGTGGTCGGCAGCGGCTTGGACTGCCTCAGCGGCGTGGGTCACTGCGGCCATCGCGTTCGCGGCGGGCGTCATTGCCGTCGGCCAGCTCGCAGAGGCGCGTCGGCTCCGTCTAGAGCAGGCCCAGCCCTACGTCGTCGTTTCGATGGAACTCAGCGCTCCGCACGCCAAGGCGATCGACCTAGTCGTGCGCAATCTCGGCGCGACGGCGGCGACAGACATTTCCCTGGAGTTGGAGCCCCCTCCCCAGCGGGCCGCCCACCCAGATGGGATCACTAACGTTTGGTTGCCGGAGAGCATCCCTGTCTTGGTCCCGGGGCAAGAGTGGCGAACAATGTGGGACTTCCTGCCTAAGAGGGCGGGAACCGATCTTCCAGATCGTCATCGAGCCATGGTGACCTTTAAGGACTCTCAGGGCGGCCATTTCGGTTTCGAGTATGTGCTCGATTGGGTGCCGTACAGGGACCGCGCGTCGCTCGTTGTCTACGGAACTCACGAGGCGGCAAAAGCATTGAGAGAGCTAAGCAAGACGCTCCAGCGGTGGGACGAGGGCCGCTCGGGAGGCCTCTCGGTATGTGTGCGTGACGGCGATGCTCGAGACGAACAGCGACGGTCTCACCAGTAGGTGCCCGAGTTGGTGGCTTGAGCTGATCACGTTGCCAGTGAGGTTGCCATCATCCGAGACTGGTTAAGCTGCGGCACGTGATGTCTGCGGGACCGCGACGGCGTCGTGGACATGAAGTCGGCAGGGTTGATTCGAGGCTACGCGTAGGCGTGAGACAAGCCGACCTGATCGGTGCTGCCCTTTCCAAACAGCGGCTCCAGCTCGCTGATCATCGACTGAAAGATCGCCTCGACGGCCGGGAGGCGAACATCGTGATCTGGAACCGGCTTGTCCTCTGCGAGCCAGACGGCTAGATCGCGGTGCCGGTATGCGCCGGAGGCCTTGCGTACTAGCAGCTCGCCTAGGGAACCGCCGTGATAAGCCAAAGCCAGCAACCGCTCGTACTCGCCGCCATCGAGTGCCTGGAGCGGTTCGACGCGTGCTTCTTTGAACGGTTTGCACTTGTCAGGGTCGCGGGAACTGTCCAGGTAATCCCAGAGGCTCTTGGTTTGCCAAAGTCGGCCTGCCGAGACGACTACCGGGATGATCCGTTTGATGCTGCTCATTTCGACGCCCGGCAACGTCGCGGCGCCATCGAGTAGCGCCCCAACTGACACGCCCAGCTGGTTGATTTTCTTCACGAGTAGCTTTGCCAGTTCCTCCGAGGCATCGAGGGGGTCGCCCGTCAGCAGCGGCTCCGCACCGACTCGTCGAGCGTTGACCTCGAACAGCACAAGGTCGTCCCCGACCACGGCTGCGACGTCGCTCGTCTTCTGGCCACCACCCTTCCCGTATCTCTGCTCACCCATGACGAACGCAGGCTCCGGAATACCTTCGAGCGCCAGCCTCAGGCAGTACGCCTCGAAGACCTGACCGGCGTAGCTGGTGAAACGCTGGACGTGATCGGCGCGAGGATTTGTGGTTGCCGCATCCTCGGCTTGTGCCACGCGCATGGCGCGGTAGTGAAAGCCCTCAGACAGCCAGCTAAGCATCCAGGGCCGACCGAGCAGTAGCAGTCCCGCGTTTCCCTGCAACTGGAGGAAGGGCCAGGTATTGAACGGACGCAACTCCCATATGAATCGCTTCCCGCTCGCCTTGAGCGCGCTGAACGCTGCCTGAAACGTCGCCCGACCCGCAGCGATGGCTCCGAGTGCTGAGTTGCTTCGGTCGCCCAAGCCCGCGCGCCCCAGTAGTTCATTCACTACGTTCGCCGGAACGTGCGGGTGGTTCTCGCCGTCCCACGCGTTCGCCATGCTGCTCAGTCCGAAGCCGAGCGCCCATTGCTCTTCAGCTGAAATACCGGCTTGGCCAATCCAGTCCTTCACCGGGACGTAGTCCGGTGACTTGAGCAGCTCCACGTCCTCGGACGCGAGGCGATGCAGCTCGCGAGCACGTGCCATCTCCTCCAGCCAAGGTGGCCGCGAGTAATAGTGGCCGATCTGCAGTTCGTAGGCCAACAGATCATCTCGCCCGAGTCCAACGCCGCTGTTACTCCCACGCTCTGTCACTGAATTGGCTGCCACAACTGCTTCCATCATCGCGAGCTTCTCCGCAGGCGTAAGCTCCTGCGTGATCGGCGCATCGTAGGCCTCGTCGATCGTGAGGCGCATCAACGTGTACAGCGACTGAGGTCCAAAAATGTGAGCTTTGGGGTCGTGCTTGATCAGGACCCGGTAGCGCTCGACGAGCTCGCTAGGTCCAAAGAAACCCTCGGCGATCGCCAGCTGCTTTTTGGGACGACTGATCGTTCGCTCTACCTTCCCTGCCAGGTTGGCCAGCAGCGACATGCACGGCTCGAACGGCAGGCGTGCGGCGATCGCGCGCAGCCCAGCCATATCCGTGGTCTCCAGGCCGAGCTGTGCCTCGACGATCAAGACGCCGATCTGGTCAAGCTCGGTCGGCTCGCTCGGCACCGGCACGGGCGGCCTTCTATTCAGGCTCCAGGTTGGAAGCCGCTCATCACGAGGGGCACTGGCCTTTGCCCTGCTGGCCTTGCGCTTGCGAGCCCACGCCTTCTTATTGCGGTTGCGCTTGGAGCTCACTGACTCCCACGTTACGCTCCCGGAACCGGATCTCTGTCGCAGCAGGGATTATGAAGCATGGGAAGTAGCCGGCCCAACGCCATTCCCACTTTGCAAAACCTCGTCGATTGACGAATCGGCCCCCAAGGCCAGAGCTGTTCCTAGCGTCGCTCGCGCCGCCGAAGCCTTGCCGCCAGGCGCGCGATCGCATCAGCCGTTCCTTGGTTCGAAAGCCGTCCACTTAGGCCCAGCCCATCCCGCAGACCAGCAGAGCGCGGCTGACACCGGCCCGGCGACCGCTGGGGCACTAAGGCGGCTGCGGCCACCGGCTCCTTCGCGGCCACCGGCTCCTTCGCCGCCCGCGCGGCGGTGCGCTCGATGCCGCGAATACCCGGGTGCGCAGCGACGGGCTTGCGCGGCCGCCGACCGGGTGACTAGTGTCGGCCCGTGGGGTGGAGGGTCGGCGGAGTTCGGATCGAGAGGGAGAACGCGCTCAGCGGAGTTGAGGCGCTCACGAGCGCCGTCGCCCTGGACCCCCCGCTGAACGCCGCCGAATCGCTCGTCGTCGAGGCCTTCTACAACGGCACGACGGCAAGGCTGGACGCAGACGCTTGGATCCGCGCCAGTCTGCTCCGCGGTCTTTGCGTCCACTCCGGCCTCGTGCCGGGCGGGACGCCGGCGGGCCTGCGCCTGGTGGGCCCGAAGCCGATCAAGGACAAGCCGCCCCCTGCCCCGCCGAGGGTCGCCGGTGAGCTGAATCTTCGCGGGCTCCAGTTCGACTTCCCGCTGGTGCTCAAGCGCTTGTTGCTCGAGCATGTGCAGCTCGCCGACGTGCGAGTCGTGGTCCTCGACCTCGGCGGAAGCGTCTGCGCCGGCTTCGGCGGCGGCCGTCTGCATGCATCTCACGCCGTGAACCTGAATGATGGCTTCGTGTCCAACGGGAGGGTCTGGCTCGTAGACGCCGAGATCGGGGGTGACCTGAACCTGGACCGCGCAGCGCTCCTCGGCCAGGCGGGCAAGAGGTCGGCACTCGTCCTGGACGGCACCCGGATTGGCGGTCGCCTTTACATGCGCAGCGGGTTCTGTGCCGAGAAGGAGGTCAGCGCACGCAGCGTCCGCGTAGAGGGCAGCGTCTACCTCGACGGTGGTGTTTTTAAGGGTGCGTTGTCCTTCGCCGGCGCGCGCGTCGGTGGCGACCTGAGCCTGTCCGACGCCACCCTGGACGGGAGTCGTTACGAACAGCAGGCGGCTCGCCATGAGGGGAACGAACGCCTTCACGGGCTCGACCTTCACCGCCTGCGTGTCGAGGGTGGGCTCGAGATGCTGCGTGTGAAGCTATCGCCGTGCAAGGGCAAGTTGACCGCGAACCTCGCGCAGGCGCACCTCGGCTACCTAAACGACAAAGTGAATTCCTGGCACGGTGCCGAAAAGCTCATGGACGGCTTCACGTTCGACGGGATCAGGATCTCCGACGAGAACGTGAACTCGGTGATCTGGCCCGTGATCAGGTGCCTTGCCGAAAGCGACTCGAGCTGGGTCGGCCAGCGGAGGAAATGGCTAGCGGAGCAGCCGCCGAAAAGCTGGAGCGCCCATCCCTACGACCAGGTGATCGCGGCGCTTCGAGCGAGCGGGCAGGAGGCGGCGGCGAGGTCGATCGCGGTCGCGCGCGAGCGCCAGCGCCGCAAGGCGGGCCGGCTGCGCGTGGGTTGGCCGCTGAACTGGCTCTTCGGCGCTGTGCTCGGCCACGGCTACCGGCCGGCCTTCGCGGTGCTCTGGTCAGCGGCGATCATCGGGGTCGGATCCCTGTGGTTCGGAAGCGCGTCCGAGAAGGCGACGAAGAAGCCGGCGCCCGACTTCGACGCGTTCGGGTATTCCCTCGATGCCTTCCTGCCGTTCGACCTCGGGCAGGTCAGCGCTTACGTGATGACCGAGAGGGCGGACAACTTCGCCCTCTGGACGATGACCGTCCTGGGTTGGCTTTTCGCCGCGCTGATCGCCGGGGCGGTCACCGGCCTGCTGCGAAAGAACTAACCGCGGGCCGTTGCGGCTCGGCCACCCGCATCGGTAGCACCCTTCTCCAGGGCGAGTCTCTACGTGGTCGGGTGGACGGTCGAAACCTCGGTATACACCCGCTGGAGAGGGAGCTGTGCAATGCCTCAAGCTGGGGCGGACGGAACGTCCTGGGCGCTGGCTACGGTCTGCGCTTCTCGATCCAGGGCCGCTCCCCCGCCTGCCAACAGATAGTTTCGGGGGAGCGGCCCACCTCGTTCTCTAGGCCGCTTCTAGCCCCGCGACGTTCCTGGTTTCGTAGTGAGGCGGCTAGCCGTCGGCTAGCGCCTCGCGGACGCGGCGAGCGAGCTCTTCCCACGCCTTAGCCGCGGCCATCTGAGGGCTGCGGCCCTCTTCGCGTGCGATGTCCTTGCCGGTGCCCTCGTCACGGACTACCGCGACCCACTCGCTCTCCTTCTCTTTGACCTCGATCACCAGGCGAATCGCGGCTCCCGTTGGCGGCAGAGGTGCCGGGCCGGGGCCGCGCTCGGGCGGAAACAATGCATCCCAAGTTGAGAAGTCCAACGCCATACGCAAGAACCTAGCGGCTCGATCCTACAAACGGCCGCGATCATGCGCCACATCTGCCATCTCGACACAACGACACTACTGGCCCGGCTACTACGGCGCCACACCTCGGGTATCCGCTCCCTGACATCAACGAGGCGCCATCGGCGGGGGCCGGGCTCTTTGCTCTCCTTACCCCATGGATCCTGACTACTACTACCGCCAGGCGGACCAGGAGCGCAGACGTCTCGCTGCCGTGGCCGTTCCTCAGCCCGGCCTACGGCGACACGCGGATCTTGGCGCCTTGACAACCAGATCCTGATCGAATTGAATCAGTCCAACTAGGCAAGTCTTCCGAGGGAGTGAGTTGGATGGGCGCAACTGACGCCTAAGGATCGTGCCAAGTGCATCGGTGGCCGCTTCTCCGACCCGACGTTGCTGCGAAACCTGTGCAGCACGCTGTGGAGAAGAAGGCCGAGCTGCCTGCGCCCAAATCGCTGAAGCTTCAGATCTTCGCGGTCGTGTTGCTCGTGGCAGTGACCGCGGCGCTGATCATGCTGCTTGCCAGCGACCCACGCGTCGTCGCGGCCGCCTTCTTGGGCGCCGGTGCGTTTATCTGCGTCTTCTGCCTCGCGCTGTGGGTGTCAGCGGTGCTCGGGCTCGGCATTGGGCCGGCGCAGCTGCTCGGAGCGCTGAAGGCGGTTGCACAAGCCATCAAGGAGTCAACGGCGACTCGGCCGGATACCACAAAGCCGGCGTCTACACGCGCCCAGCCGGGTGTACCTCCAAGCGGGACAGGTGGGGCCGGATAGCAACAGCTCCCGCCTTGACCGAACCCGACGACCCAGCCGGCCCGAGCTGGCTCGCAAACTGGGGCATGCACGACTTCCAGAGCCGGCGTCTCGGCCATACGGCCCAACAAGCCGCCGGCACTTGAACACCTCTTCCGGGATCCCAGACGGCTGTCTCCGGGGGAAGGTCAGCGACACGCAGCGAGTGATCGGGTGAGCCTCCCATGGGAGCGCAGCGAGGGTCCGTGCGAAGGCGTGGGAGTGTGCCTGTCCGGAGGGGGCCTACGCGCCGCGTCGTTCGCAATGGGGGCCGTCCAGGGGCTGCAGGCACATCGTGGTCTGCTGTTCGGCAGCAGGTGCGCGAGCCATCTGGCCGTCGTGTCCGGTGGGTCCTACCTGGCCGCGGCGCTGATCCTCAACTCGCGCGACCACCCGGGCGGATATCCGCCGCTGGCCGACTCGACCGGCGAGGCGCAGCATGTCATCAGTCATGGGGAGTACCTCAAGGGAGCCAGGGAGCTGGGCACGATCGCCCTGTGGGGGGCTCTCAATCTGGCCGCGTTCGTGTTGCTGTTCCTGTGGGCCGGCGTGATCCTGCGGGGAATCGCCGAGGCTGTCGACGGGACGAACCTGTTTTGGCTCGAGCCGCCGACTGACGATTTCGCGCTGTACGCCTTCGCCGCGGGGGCGCTGGTCGTCGGCGGGCGGATGCTGTTCCTGCGCGGGGCCTACATGGCGGGCGGGGCGGGGCGGGGCGTCAGGATGCTGCTGGGGTTGGTCGTGCTCGCCGCAGGCGCCCTGTCGATCGTGGAGGCGATGCACCGGGCCGCACCGCTCTCGGACACCCACTGGTGGACCGCGGGGTGGCGGCTGCCGATCGCGCTGGGCACCTGCGCTGCACTCGTGGGGATTGCTCTCGGGACGGCGAGGTTCTGGCCGCACAGCAC
>Ga0208612_1000099_pt1 | contig 52682 bp, 60 predicted proteins | sample AntDryMetagUQ889_FD_188089 | JGI IMG/M metagenome (GOLD analysis project Ga0208612, IMG submission 188089) | Polar desert microbial communities from Antarctic Dry Valleys - UQ889 (SPAdes) | ecosystem: Environmental > Terrestrial > Soil > Desert | place: Antarctic Dry Valleys | collected 2008-12-31 | reverse complement strand
GAACTCCTCGCCGCTACTCCCTGCGCCTGGGACTACGCGATCTCGCTCAACTGAGCCGCGCGGTGGAACTCAGACCGCCTTCTTGGACAGGCCCCTAACTCACGATCACCCGGACGAGGGCGACCGCAACCTGGCCGCCGGGTAGTTCTGCGGGTAGGTCGTCGGGCCCGTTCGGCTCCTACGACGCGGTTCCGAGGATGCTACGAGTGGGCCGATCTCGTAGGATCATGCTGCTGTGCTCTTTCCGCGGAAGCTCCTCCTCCTCGTCTACGTCGCGATCGGCGTGGCCGTAGCGGCATCGAAGAACTACCTCGACAACCTCGATACCGCGAAGCGGCTCGGGTCGGCGATTCTCGCGATCCTGCTCTGGCCGCTCCTCTTTCTCGGCATCGACCTCCGGATCGACTAGCCGCAAGCGACGTTCCAGGGAGAAAGCTTGTGTTCCAGGAACACAAGCTTTCGCTATCATCCGCCGCCGTGGCCGGGGACCGATTTCGCCTGGAAGTGCAGGAACGTGTGCTGCTCGGGTCGCCCGAGTCTCGGCGCATGCGCAAGCGCGGTCTCATCCCCGGCGTGCTCTACGGCAAGTCCAGCACGCGCGCGATCACGATCAGCGAGCGAGAGCTCCGCATTGCTCTGACCGGAGCATCCGGTCTGCATGCCGTCCTCGACGTGGTGCTCGAGGGTCAGTCGACTCCGCACCCGTCGATCCTGAAGGAGTACCAACGTGATCCGATCCGGGGTCACGTCCGGCACGTCGACCTCCAGGAGGTGCGGCTCGACCAGCCGATCCACGCGGCGGTCCAGGTGCACATCGTCGGCGTCGAGGACGCACCCGGCGTGCGTGAGGGAGGCGTGATGTCGCAGCCGACGACGGAGATCAACGTCGAGGCGCTGCCGATGGAGGTGCCCGAGTCGATCGAGGTCGACGTCAGCGGCATGGAGATGGGGGACACCCTTCGACTCGAGAGCGTCGCCGCGACGGAGGGAGTCACCTTCCTCGACGACCCGCAGGAGACAGTGATCGCGACGATCACCGCGCCGATGCGCGAGGAGGAGCTCGAGGCGGCGATCGACGAGGCGGCCGGCGAGGATGGCGACGAGCAGGCGCCCGAGGATGCCGCTGAAGAGCCCGAGGATGGCGACGCCGTCTCCGGCGAGGACGGCGAGCCCGGCACCGTTCCGGGCTAGATGCGCTTTTTCCGTCGAGGCGAACGCGCCTCGACGCTCGACCTGCTCGTTGTCGGTCTCGGCAATCCGGGACCCGAGCATGCGCAGGATCGGCACAACGTCGGCTGGATGGTCGTCGACGAGCTCGCAGGACGGCACGGGGGCTCGTATCGCGCCAAGTTCTCGGGCAAGCTGGCCGAGGTTCGACTGGGTGACCTGCGGCTCGCCCTCCTGAAGCCCGAGACGTTCATGAACCTCTCGGGCGGCTCGGTCGCGGCGGCCGCCCGCTTCTTCAAGGTGGCGACGGAGTCGCTGGCCGTCGTGCACGACGAGGTCGATCTCGAGCCGGGCCGGCTCCAGCTGCGACTCGGTGGGGGGCTCGCTGGCCACAACGGGCTGCGCTCGATCAGGACGTCGCTCCGCTCGAGCGACTTCCTGCGCGTTCGTGTCGGGGTGGGGCGACCGGGCCGAGGCGATCGCAGACCCGTGGCGGACTACGTCCTCTCGCCGTTCGCAGCCGACGAGGACGCCGAGACACTCGTCTCCCGCGCTGCCGATGCGGTTGAGGCGCTTGCCAGCGACGGCCTCGAGCGCGCACAGGCGCGGTTCAACTGAGAGCGGCCCGCGTTCGCACCGGGCAACCCGCCAAGTGGTCGTTCACGACGCCGCAGGCCTGCATAGCGGCGTAAGCCGTCGTCGGCCCGACGAAGCGGAAGCCGGCGGTCTTCAGCGCCTTCGCGAGCGCGACGGACTCCGGTGTCTGGGCCGGGAGGTCCGCAAGGGACTCCCGGGTTGCGGGGGGCTGGGCGGGCGCGTGCGACCAGAAGAGCGCCGGCAGCGGCATCTCCGTCTCCCGGAGGGCGAGCGTCGCGCGGGCGTTCGCGACCGTGGCCAAGATCTTCGCCCGGTTGCGCACGATCCCGGCGTCGCCCAGCAGCCGCTCGACGTCGCGCTCGCTGAAGCGCGCGACGGACTCCGGGACGAAGCCGGCGAACGCCAAGCGGAAGGCCTCCCGCTTGCGCAGGATCGTGATCCACGCGAGCCCAGACTGAAACGCCTCGAGCGAGATCCGCTCGTAGAGCCCCCGCTCGTCGCGAACGGGGAAGCCCCATTCCTCGTCGTGGTAGCGCTCGTAGAGCGGATTGCCGTCGCCGAAGCAGCGCATTTTAGCTGGCTGCGAAGATCCCTAAATGGCCGCCAGCGGCCCAAAGTCCCATCACATCGACGTCTAGGTTCGCCGGACGGAGACGACGCGCGCCTGCCAGGCTCCGCGCGGTGCTGAGACCTCCACGACGTCTCCGGCACGCGCTCCGATCAGCGCGCCGCCGAGTGGTGAGTCGGGCGAGACGCCGCCGACGCTCGAGATCTCGACCTCGAGGCGCTCGCCGGCCTCGTCCTCCACCTCCACGAGGGAGCCCACGCCGATCGCGCCGTCATCCGACTGCTCGACGATCACGGCGCCGTCGAGCCGAGCCCGGAGGATCGTGATCCGCCGCTCGAGCAGGCCCTGTTCGTTCTTCGCGTCGTGATAGGCGAAGTTCTCGGAGAGGTCGCCGAAGGCGCGCGCAGTCGCGATCGCCTCGACAGCGGCTGCCCGCCGTGGTCCCTCCAGCTCAGCGAGTTCCGCGGCCAGCGCCTCCCGCTGTGCGGCGGTCATCTCCTCGGCCATCCGCTCGGACACGCGTCCGATCCTAGTCCGACCAGCCCCGGCGCGCGCGTACACTGACCGCCGCGGAACCCCCGGCTCCGCCTTCCGTCATGGACCGGCCGCCCCTCCACGCCTTTGTCACCGCGCTGCTCGCGCACGAGCGGCTGCAGGAGTTCGCGGGCTCGCTGCCGGCGCGAGCGCGGGTCTCCGAGCCCGTCTTGCCGCTCTTGCTCGCAACCCTGCACGAGCGGCTCGGGCGGCCGCTCGTCTGCCTGCTACCGGAGGACGCAGACGCCCGCGACGCCGCCGAGGCGGCGAGCTGGTTCCTCGGCCCCGAGTCAGTCGCTCTCCTCCCGAGCCGAGGCGTGCACTGGGGCTCCGGACTCGAGCCCCCGCCGCACCTCGTTGGCGAGCGCGCGCGAGGGTTGGACGTACTCGGCCGCGGCGGTCTCATCTGCGCTTCGGCAGCCGCGCTTGCCGAAGGGATGGCGCCGGTCGCTGCCCGAGCCGAGTCCGTTCGTCTCGAGGTCGGCGAGGAGCCCGGTGTGGAGATGCTCGCCAAGCAGTTCGCGTTTGCCGGCTATGAGCGGGTCGAGCGCACGGAGGAGCGCGGGCAGTTCGCCGTTCGCGGCGGCATCGTGGACGTCTTTCCGACGACCGGCCGCGAGCCGCTGCGCGTGGAGTTCTTCGGAGACGAGATCGAGCAGGTGCGCGTGTTTTCGCCCTTCACGCAGCGCGCGCTCCATCCGGTCACGCGCGCCGTCGTCTACCCCGCGTCCGAGCGACGTCCAGACCTGAGTGATCCAGGCAACCGTCTGTTGTCGGGCGATGGGGACGGACCGCGCGCACCCGACGACCTCGTACCGGTGCTCGAACGCGTCCCCGACTTCGTGTGGCAGCCGGACGAGGTCCGGCGCGTGTGGTCGGAGGAAGGCCTCGAGCCGGTCTCGCTGGACGGAACGTCCGAGCTCGACCCGTTCCCGCAGCACCAGCCTTTCGCGTTCGAAGCGCAGCGCCCCGCCATCTCGGCACGCGGGCTCGCCGAGGCAGAGACCGAGCTGACCGGCTTCGTCCGCGGCGGCAACCGCGTCGTCGTCGCGTTCCCGCACACCGGCGAGGCGCTGCGGACGCAGAATCTGCTCAGGCGTGTGGAGGCGGGTCTGCTCGAGTCGGGGGCGGAGCTCCCTGACGAGCCGGCGCTCCTCTTCGCGGTAGCACCGGCCCGGCGCGGGTTTGTGTGGCGGGAGCTGGGCCTCGTCCTGCTGCCGGACACCCAGGTCTTCCGCAAGCGGCCGCCTCGCGCCGACCGACGCCTCGGGCGTGCGCTGGCCACCTTCGCCGACCTGCGCTCAGGTGACTTCGTCGTGCACGAGGATCACGGCGTCGGGAAGCTCCTGGGGTTCGAGACCCGGGAGGTCGCGGGGGTCACGCGCGACTACCTCTTCGTCGCCTTCCGCGGCGAGGACCGGCTGTACGTCCCGCACGAGCAGCTCGGGAAGATCTCGAAGTACATTGGCGCCGACGCCACAGCGCCGACCCTCTCCAAGCTCGGCGGCAAGGCGTGGCAGAACCTGAAGGCTCGAGCCCGTGAGTCGGTGCGCGAGCTCGCCGGAGAGCTGATCGCCCTCTACGCCCAGCGTCAGCAGGCGCCCGGACACCTCTTCGACCTGGGCAACGAGTGGCTGGAGCGGCTCGAGACGGAGTTTCCGTACCGCGAGACCGAGGATCAGGCGCGCGCCATCGAGTCGGTCAAGGAGGACCTCGAGGCGCCGCGGCCGATGGACCGGCTCGTCTGCGGAGACGTCGGCTTCGGGAAGACCGAGGTCGCCGTCCGAGCCGCGTTTGCGGTCGCTGTCAACGGCAAGCAGACCCTGTTCCTCTGTCCGACCACGATCCTCGCCGAGCAGCACTGGAACACCCTGCGAAGTCGCTATCGCGATTTCCCAGTTAGAGTCGAAATGGTCTCCCGCTTCAAGACGTCCTCCGAGGCAAGAGAGATCCTCCTAGACTTTTCCACAGGAAAAGTCGACGTCCTGATCGGAACCCACCGGCTCCTCTCGCGCGACGTGATCCCGAAGGAGCTCGGCTTGGTGATCCTCGACGAGGAGCAGCGCTTCGGCGTCGCTCAGAAGGAGCTGATCCGCAGCCTGCGCCTCGAGGTCGACGTGCTCGCGCTCTCCGCCACTCCCATCCCGCGTACCCTGCACATGTCGCTCTCGGGCCTCCGGGACATCTCGGTGATCGAGACGCCGCCGGAAGGGCGGCGACCGATTCGCACGACGGTCGGCGAGTACGATGAGGAAACCATCCGCCTCGCGCTGACGCGCGAGACGGACAGAGGCGGCCAATCCTTCTACCTTCACAATCGCGTCGAGACGATCGACGAGGCCGCCGACAAGCTCCGCCAGCTGTGCCCTGACCTTCGCTTCATCGTCGCGCACGGGAAGATGCGCGAGCGCGAGCTCGAGGAGAAGATGCACGCGTTCCTGCGCGGGGACGCCGACGTCCTTGTCTCGACGACGATCATCGAGTCCGGGATCGACATCCCCCAGGCCAACACGCTGATCGTCGAGCGCGCGGACGTCCTGGGCCTGGCGCAGCTCTACCAGATCCGCGGGCGGGTGGGTCGCTCCGACGTCACAGCGCACGCCTACCTGCTCTACCCGGATGCGCAGGAGCTCTCGGCCGAGGCGCGAGGGCGGCTGTCGACGCTCGCCGACCACACCGAGCTCGGTGCGGGCTTCCAGATCGCGATGCGCGACCTCGAGATCCGCGGGGCAGGCGACCTGCTCGGCGCCGAGCAGTCGGGCCACGTTGCCGCGCTCGGCTTCGAGCTCTACGTGGAGATGCTGAACGAGGCCGTAGCGGAGCTCTCGGGCCAGCGTCGGGCGGCCACCCGGCCCGTGCGGGTCGATGCCCGGGTGGACGCGTTCGTGCCGGCCACCTACGTGGCGTCCGAGGCGCTCAAGATCGACATCCACCGCCGCCTCGCGCTCGCAGAGTCCGACGACGAGCTGCGCGAGCTGCACGCGGCGCTCGAGGACCGCTACGGGCCCGTCCCCGAGCCGGTGGAGCACCTGTTTGCGATCCAGGAGGCAAAGCTGAAGCTTGCGCGGCTCGGAGCGGACTACCTCGTCTTCCGGGGCGGACGCGCGTCGGTCGGGCCCCTCGTGCTCGGCTCGGCGGAACTGCGCTCCCTACGGGACGTCTCGGACACGGCCGTCTACACGAGCGCGAAACGCGAGGTCTCACAGCGCACGCAGGAGCTCAAGGGAGCGCTGGCCCTGGTCGATGCTATCGTGGAAGCCCGTCAGGCGGCCTGACCGCCGCGGCTGAACGCAGAAAACCCCGGCTACACTGGAGCTCACTCTCTGATGACGATCTCGCGCCTCGCCCTTCTCCCTGCCCTGGTTCTCGCTCTCCTCCTCGCCGGTTGCGGCGGCGATGACGGCGGCGTGCCGGACGACGCTGTCGCGGTCGTGGACGGCTCGGAGATCCCTCGGTCGGAGTTCGACCAGCTGATCGACCAGGCCAAGAAGAGCTACGCGAATGCGAAGCGGGACTTCCCGGCAGCGGGCTCGGAGGAGTTCCAGACGCTCCGGAACCAGGCCGTCCAGCATCTCGTCCAGCGAGTGGAGCTGCAGCAGGCGGCCGAGGAGATGGGCCTCGAGGTGACCGACAAGGAGGTCGACGCCCGCGTCGAGAAGATCAAGAAGCAGTACTTCGGCGGCGACCAGAAGAAGCTCGACAAGCAACTCAAGGAGCAGAACCAGACCATCGAGCAGGTGCGCGAGGACCTCCGCAACCAGATCCTCTCGGAGAAGATCTTCAACGAGGTCACGAAGGACGTGCAGGTGACCGATCGGGAGATCGCCGACCACTACGCGAAGAACAAGGCGCAGTACAGCCAGGCCGAAAGCCGTGATGTGCGGCACATTCTCGTGAAGACGAAGGCCAAAGCGGAGCAGATCCGAGGCCAGCTTGCCGCCGACGGCTCGAACTTCGCGGCGTTGGCCAAGCAGCACACCGAGGACACGGGCTCGAAGGCGACGGGCGGCAAGCTGACCATCTCGCGGGGCCAGACGGTGGCGCCGTTCGACAAGGCCGCGTTCGCGCTGAAGACGAAGGAGATCTCCGGTCTCGTCAAGACCGACTTCGGGTTCCACATCATCCAGGCTCTAGCCGACGTGAAGAAGGCGACGACGACGCCGCTGAAGGCTGTCGAGGACTCGATCCGCCAGCAGCTTTTGCAGAGCAAGAAGAACGAAAAGATGACGGCCTGGGTGGAGGACCTGAAAAAAGACTACGACGACAAGGTCACCTACGCGGTCGGTTTCAGCCCGCCGCCGGCGGCGACCGGCACGACGACCGGCACGACCACCACCACCGATCCGTAGCGTGACCCTCGGGGACGCGCTCCTCGACCTCCAGGATCTGACGCGGCGGCTACGCCGCGACTGTCCGTGGGACCGGGAGCAGACTGCACGGACGATCGTCCCGCACACGGTCGAGGAGGCATACGAGGTCGCCGACGCAGCGCAGGCCGGAGACCCGGGGGAGCTGCTCGACGAGCTGGGCGACCTACTCTTCCAGGTCTACTTCCTGGCCCTGCTCCTGGAGGAGCAAGGCCATGGCGACTTGGAGAAGGTGGCCCGGGGCATCCACGCAAAGCTCGTGCGACGCCATCCGCACGTCTTCGGGGAAGCTGAAGCGCGCACGCCCGCGCGCGTCCGCCAGCGCTGGGAGGCACTGAAGACGGAGCAGGAGGGGCGCAGCGGTGTCTTCCACGACGTGCCGGAATCGCTCCCGGCGCTGCTACAGGCGCGCAAGCTGCAGCGGCGGGCTGCAAGTGTCGGCTTCGACTGGCCCGACCTCGAGGGGCCGCTGTCCAAGTTCCGCGAGGAGGTCGGCGAGCTCGAGGCCGAGCTCGCGCGCGTCCCTGAGCCCGCTCCGGAGGCCGAGCCGAACGCGGCCGTCGCGCACGAGATCGGCGACCTCCTCTTCACTGCAGTCAACCTTGCGCGTCGCGTGAACGTCGATCCCGAGCTCGCGCTCCGCGCGACGAACGCCCGCTTCGTCGCTCGCATCGAGCGCGCCGAGCAGCTCGCTACGGCCGCGGGGGAGACGTGGGCGAAGCTCCCACTGGAGGAGCAGGATCGCTACTACAACCTTGCCAAGGGGGAGACCGGATGAGCGCAATCACGAACGTTCGCGGCCGACAGATCCTCGACAGTCGCGGCAACCCGACCGTCGAGGTGGAGGTCGAGTTGGCCGGGGGCGCCCGCGGCCGCGCCGCCGTCCCGTCGGGCGCATCGACAGGTGTGCATGAAGCGGTCGAGCTCCGCGACGGCGGCGCCGACTGGGGCGGGAAGGGTGTCCGGCAGGCGGTCGAAAACGTCGGCGGCGAGATCGCCGATGCGGTGCGGGGGCTCTCGGCGGCCGACCAGCGTGCGGTCGACCTACGCCTGATCGAGCTCGACGGGACCCCGAACAAGGGGCGCCTGGGCGCGAACGCGATTCTCGGCGTGTCGATCGCGACGGCCAAGGCCGCCGCCGCTCACGCGGGGCAACCACTGTGGCGTTGGCTCGGGGGTGAGGATGCGTCGGTCCTGCCGGTGCCGATGATGAACGTCATCAACGGTGGTGCGCATGCCGACAACGCGATCGACTTCCAGGAGTTCATGGTCGTCCCGGCCGGCGCGGCCAAGTTCTCCGAGGCGCTGAGGATCGGTGTCGAGGTCTTCCACTCGCTCAAGGGGCTGCTGCACGAACGCGGCCTCTCGACCGCAGTCGGCGACGAGGGCGGCTTCGCGCCGGACCTGCCGACCGCCGAGGCGGCGATCGAGGCGGTGCTCGAGGCCGCTGAGCGCGCCGGCCACCGCGAGCATGTTGCGGTCGCGCTCGATCCAGCCTCGACCGAGTTCTTTCACGACGGGCGCTATCGGGTTGAAGGGGGCGAGCGCGATACGGACGCGATGATCGACCTGTACGCACACCTGTCGGAGCGCTTCCCGCTCGTGTCTGTCGAGGATGCGCTCGCGGAGGACGAGTGGGACGGGTGGCGCAGGCTCACGGGGCGGCTCGGCGACAGGCTGCAGCTCGTCGGCGACGATCTCTTCGTGACGAACGTGGAGCGCCTCCAGCGCGGGATCGAGAGCGGCGTCGGCAACGCCATCCTGATCAAGGTGAACCAGATCGGCACCCTCACGGAGACACTTGACGCGATCGAGCTCGCTCGCTCCCGTGGCTATGCGGCCGTCATCTCGCACCGCTCCGGGGAGACCGAGGACACGACGATCGCCGACCTTGCAGTCGCGACCGGCAGCGGCCAGATCAAGACGGGCGCTCCTTCGCGGACCGACCGCGTCGCGAAGTACAACCAGCTCTTGCGGATCGAGGAGGAGCTCGGGGAGCGAGCCGAATATCCGGGCTGGTCGAGCTTCCCGCGCACGTCCCGCTAGCCTGTTCGCGATGCCTGTCGAACCCCGCCGCACCAAGATCGTCGCCACGATCGGGCCCGTGACCTCCTCGCCCGAGGTGCTGCGCGATCTGCTCCAGCTCGTCGACGGTACGCGGCTCAATTTCTCGCACGGCACGCACGAGGACCACGCAACCACGGCGAGGCTGGTTCGCGAGCTGCGCGAGGAGCTCGACCGCCCCGTCGCGCTGATCGCGGACCTCCAGGGGCCGAAGCTACGTGTCGGCGACCTGCCGGGCGGCACCGTCGAGCTCGTGCGCGGCGAGCGAGTGACGATCGCCGGGGAGGACGTCGCACGCGATGGCGATCTGCCGGTGGCACCCGCCATACTCGGCTCGGTGCTCCAGGCGGGCAACGACGTTCTGATCGACGACGGTTCCATCCGCCTTCACGTCGAGCGCGTGGAGCGCGGTCGGGCGCAGTGTGAAGTCGTCGTCGGCGGCACCGTCAGCTCGCACAAGGGTGTCAACCTGCCTGGCGTCGCCCTGCCGATTCCCTCGCTGACCCGGAAGGACATCGACGACCTCCAGTTCGCGCTCGAGCTCGGCTGCGACTTCGTCGCGCTGTCGTTCGTCCGCTCCGGCTCCGATGTGCAGGCGCTGAAGACGCTGATCGAGGCCTCCGGCTCGACGGCACACGTGATCGCGAAGATCGAGAAGGCAGAGGCCGTGGCCGTGCTCGACGACGTCCTGCGCGAGTCGGACGCGGTGATGGTTGCCCGCGGAGACCTCGGCGTCGAGATCGGCGTCGCCGAGGTGCCGCTGCTGCAGAAGCGGATTATCCAGCGCGCACTCGAACGCGGGAAGCCCGTGATCACGGCGACGCAGATGCTGGAGTCGATGATCCACGCGCCGGAGCCGACACGCGCGGAGGCTTCAGACGTCGCGAACGCGGTGCTTGACGGTACGTCCGCAATCATGCTCTCCGGTGAGACGGCAATCGGCGAGTTCCCGCTCGAGGCCGTCGCGTACATGGATCGGATCGCCCGGGCGGTCGAGCCGCACCTCGGTTACCGCCACGAGATCCCGACTGCCGACGAGCAGCCGACGATCGGCCAGGCGATGTCGAACGCTGCGTGCGACATCGCCGAAGCCCTTGCCGCCCGGGCGCTGCTCGTCCCCACCTACACCGGTCGAACCGCAAGCGGGGTCGCGCGGCTGCGTCCGCGCAGGCCGATCATCGGGCTCACGCATCACGCCTATGCGCTGCAGCACATGTCGCTGGAGTGGGGGGTGACGCCGGTGGGGATCGCCGAGGCCCCCGATGTGGAGGAGCTCTGGAGGTCCTCCCTCGAGGCCGCCCGGAGCACAGGGATCGTCGAGCCGGGCGACAGGGTCGTCATCACCGCAGGCACTGCCGTGAACATTCCGGGCTCCACGAACGTGATCAAGGTCGACACCGTTTAGAACCGCGCGGGAAGGAGGCGAGCCGCGGCCGCGGAAACGAGTGCCGTGTCCGCCTCGAGACGAGTTCGGAGTGCGCGCGGGACCCCCCGCGCCGCCTCCCGGCCGAAGCCGCGCAAGCACGGTCGGCTCGGCCCCCAGCGCACGGCCGTGCTCCTGCGCTGGTGCGTCGTCGGCGTCCTCGGTCTCGTCGGGCTCCTCTACTACCGTCCGCTGGCGAACTACTTCGAGACTCGCACGACGCTCATCCAGCGTCAGGACGAGGTGCAGCAATTGCGCGTCGAGCGGGAGCGGCTCGAGGCGCGCCTCGTGCGCTCGTCCACCGTCGAGGCGCTCTCGCGCGAGGCCCGTCGCCTGGGTCTGGTGCGGGAGGGCGAGCGACTCTTCATCGTCAAGGGCATTCCGCTGTGGAGGCGTAGCATCCACTTGGATGGATGACCGCGCGCTCGTCGAGCGCCAGCTAGGGCGGCCGCCACGCGCCTTTCGTCGCGTCGTCGCGCGCTGTCAGTACGGTGCGCCGGCCGTCACCGAGCAGGATGCGTACGACGCGTCGGGTGAGCCGTTTCCGACCACGTTCTACGTGACCTGCCCTCACCTCGTCGCCGCGCTTGCGCGGCTCGAGGCCGCCGGAGGGGTGGACCGCTGGGGGGAGGAGCTCGAGCTCGACGCCCCGCTTGCAGCAGACCTCGAGCGGGCGACCGCCGAGCAGCGCGCCCTCCGGCGGGAGCTGGCGGCGGGTCGGACCGGCCGCGACGGAGGCGCATCGCTCGAGCTCGGCATCGGCGGTAGCCGGAATCCGCGCCGCCTCAAGTGCCTGCACGCGCACGCCGCGTTTGCCCTGGCTCGGCCAGGCTACGAGCTCGGGGCGCGGATTCTGGCCGAAGTGGAGCGGCTCTGGCCGCCTGAACGCTGCTGCATGGCCCGATAGCATCGGCGCGGATGTCAGCAGCCGAGATCGAGAGCGCACGCCGGGAGTGGCAGGAGGGACAGGAGCGACTGCTCGAGACGTACTCCGACCGCATCGCGCAGGAGCGCTTGCTGGCTCAGGTCGAGGCCGTGACGGAGGAGCTCCGGCGGCGCGTCGGCGGCACGTTCACCCTTGCCGAGCTCAGCCGCGCCTACGCGGGGGCGGAACGATGGAGTCGCGTGGCTGTGGCAGAGCGCGCCGCGGCTCCTGGCTGGCCCAGCACCCTGTCGTTCGTCGAGGCCGCGGCGTTCCATCAGTACTCGCGCGGCGCTGTCGACTACGAGCCCTGATGCTCTGGCCCTGATGCTCTGGCAGAGCAACCGGCCTCCTCAGAGCGGGCGGCGCCGCCGGCGGCGGTCGGCGCTCTGGCGGCCGCTGCTCGCGCTCGGAGCGGCCCTGCTCCTGCTTGCGATCGGGATCTCGATCGGTCGCGCGCTCGAGGACGGGCCCGCGGCGGGGGGGACGCGCACGAGCGTTCGCACGCTCGAACCGCACCCGCTGGCACCCGCGGCGACGACGGTGACGGTGACAGTGACCGTCCAGAGCGGTTGACCCGTGCTCCGACCGGGTTTCAGGTACCGGCAAGTTTGGGTAGGTTTTAAGCGTCGATGTCCTACGGGGACGTGAGAGCACGTCGGTCGGGGGCTCAGCCGGAGTGGCTGACGCTCGGGCAGGCAGCCAAATATCTCGGCGTTGCGCAGAGCACGATGCGCAAGTGGTCCGACCTCGGCCGCGTCTCGGCGTTCTACACACCGGGCGGCCACCGTCGCTACCGGCGCTCGGATCTCGATCAGTTCCTCGACCGGTCCGGGCGCAGCGGCGCGCCGACGGTTGAGGGGCCGGTCGTCCTGATCGTCGACGACGACGCTCGCCTGCGTGAGTATGTTCGGGTCAATCTCGAGGTCGAGGGCTACACCGTCCGGGAGGCCGCGAGTGCCGAGGAAGGACTTGCCTCGCTCGAGGAGGAGTCTCCAGACCTGATCCTGCTCGATGTGATGATGCCCAAGGTCGACGGCTGGGAGATGCTGCAGCGCGTGCAGGAAAAGCACGGCATCGGAGCCATTCCGGTGATCATGTTCAGCGGCAAGGTCGACGAACGTTCTGCCGCAGACGCGAGCTCACGCGGTGCCCAGGGCTTCATCGGCAAGCCGTTCGACCCGCGCGCGTTGATCGAGTCGACGAAGCAGCTGCTTCCGGTCTGACGGCTCGCACCGCGGGCCTCCAGCATTGGACACGAGCCTGCAGCGCTGGATCGTCGAGCATCGCTGGGGCCCGCTCGATCTGCTCTTCGAGGCGCTCTCGTACATTGGCTCGTTCGGGATCATCTGGCTCCTGCTCGCGCTCGCCGTCGCCGGAGCGTCGTGGCGAAGGTCCTGGCTTCCGCTGCGGGTGGCGGTCACGGTGCTCCTCGCAGAGATGCTCTCCGGTCTCCTGAAAGCGCGGCTGGAGCGTGACCGACCGCCCTTGGCCAATCCGGAGCCGGAGCCCCTCGTCGGGCTGCCCGCCACCAACTCGTTTCCGTCTGGACATACCACCGTGGGCTTCGCCTGCGCGACGGTCCTCGCGCTCGCCGTACCCCGGCTGCGCTGGCCGCTGTTCATGCTCGCCGCGCTGATCGCGTTCTCGCGCGTCTACGTCGGCGTCCACTACCCTCTCGACGTGCTCGCAGGGGCTCTAGTCGGAGTGGTCCTAGGGCTGGCGGTCAGAAGTTCCGGGCGCACGCTGCGACGCACGGCCAGGCCCAACAAGCACTAGAGCTCCTCCGAGACCTCGAGCAAGCCCGCGACGATCGCGGCGAGCGCAGCGACCAGGCTGATCCAGATCCCGACCCCCCGTCCCGCGAAGAAGAACTCGTCGGGGATCGAGATCGCACGCACGAGTGCGCAGATGAAGGCCGCACTCCCAAGGGCGATCACCACCAGGCTCTCGGGGACGGCCGCAGGCAGGTCGATACCCGTCTCGCGGAGGACGACGAGGGCGATCAGCGCCAGGCCGATGAAGAACACGAGCTTGCCAAAGAGGCCCGTATCCCACCCGAGCACGCTGACGTCCAAGCCCTCCCCGGTGCTTGGGCCCGAGTACCAGCCCGTGAACGCGGAGAGCGCGAGCGCGAGCCCCGCTACCCACGTCAGCCGCCCCCCCAAACCCCACAGGGCCACGCCGGTCCGGGGAGCTGCGGACGGCCCTTCGAGGGGATCGTATTCGGCTTCCACCACCGGCTCCGGAGTTTCCATGACCCAAAGTATGGGCACATTGCTCAACGGAAGTCACGCAGGCTCGTCAAAGGGGGTCGCACGCATGGGCATCCAGTCCGGTGGTCTGGAGACGGCTGCCGGGGACGGCACTCCGGTGTTTTGCGCCGCCGGAGCGAGGGCTGTAGGCGAATTTCACTGCGCCGAGTGCGGCTACGGCGTGACGGTGCGGCAGCAGTTGCCGCGATGCCCCATGTGCGGCGGCGACGCCTGGGAGCCTGCTGGGACGAGCTCCCACGCTCCCGTGTTCTCGGCCTGAGACGGAGCCCCGCTCCGCGGCGAGGACTACACTTTGTCGCATGGCCGAGCCCGCCACGCCCTCTTCTCTGCGGCCAGGGACGGCGGCAGACGACGATGCGCCACCACCCTTTGATCCGGTCGCGGTCGACCGTGCCTACCTCCAGGAGCGCGCCCGGCGGCGCGCTCGTAGCGAGCGGTTGCAGGCGCGCCGCCGCGCAAGCCTCCGCTTCTGGTTCGTGCTGCTCGTCCTGCTCACGGTGACCGTGGTGCTGACCGTGACGATCTGGCGCGAGATCGAGCGACTGTTCGGGCTCTAGTGCCCCTTCGCGCCACGCCACCCTCGCTGGCAGAGCAAGCGGAGGCGATCGATGGGATCGCGGCGCTCTCCGAGGCGAGCCGTGCGATCGCTGCCAGGGAGGAGTTGCAAGCAACACTCGAGCTGGTCGTCGCCGCTGCTGCCCAGGCAGCCGATGCCGAGGTGGGGGTGATCTGGTTGCGGGAGCGCGACTGCTTCGTCGTGCGTGCGGTCTTCGCGTCGTCGGGAGCCACAGCAGCCGAGATCGAAGGGCTGCGCGTCACCGCAGGCTCGCCCACGAGCGATCTCCTGCGCCTCCGGCTCGACCCCCAAACCCTGGCCCTCTCGCTCCCGCTGCATTCCGGGGGCGAGGAGCTCGGCTCGCTCGACCTGCTGCGTCGCGGATCGAAATTTGGGCCTGCGGAGGAGCGCTCCGCCGCTCTGGGCGCAGGCCTCGCCGTGCTCGCAGTGCACCTGTGCGGCGGCGACCGGACCGCCGGGGACGGCGGCGTGTCGACCTTTGATGTCGCAGGCGACGCACTTGCGGCCGCGTCGGCGGAGGAGCACGCGGATGCGAGAATCGCACGACTGGCAGCCGTGGTGGCGGGGGCGGACGGCGCGATCGTCTGGCGGCCGAGCTCGGACGGCAACGAGCCCGATGGCATCGCGGCCAGAGGAGTCCACGGGGCGTTGGAGCCGACCCCGGAGCTGTCCCGCGTGGCGCATCAGATCCTCCACGAGCACGGCGCGGTGTCGGTCGACACGGTAGGTCGTCCCGGCACGATCGTCACGCTGCAGCTCGGCCAGCCTGCACTCGGTGCGCTACAGATCGCCTTTGCCGACGGGCGTGCTCCCGGGGAGGACGAGTTGAGTAGGCTCGCGACCTTCGCCGTCCGGGCAGCACACGCCTTGCGTGCCTCCGAGCGCGCCCGCGCCCTCGGCTTCGAGCTGGAGCGGAGCCGGGCGTTGCTCGAGCTTGTCGGGGAAGCGATCTCTCGCCTGTCGCTGTCGCATACGCTCGAGACGACGCTCGACCGGCTCGCCGAGCTGCTCGGCGCGGGTCGAGTCGTCGTCTACCTCGAGGACGACGGACTGCTCTCGACAGCTGCTTCGCGCTCGGTCGAAGGGCCGCACGAGGCCGTCGCGCAGGCACTCCTCGGGCTCGCTCTCGGCCCGTGGCGCGGACGGGGGATCGTGCAGATCGAAGACGCCGCGCGCGACGGCCGGCTCGCCCCGGTGCGGTCAGAGGCGGCGGAGTCGAAGATCCGCTCGGTGATCGCGCTGCCGCTGCTCGTGGCGGACCAGCCGATCGGGCTGCTCGCTGTGTACCCGAAGCGGCGAAGGGGTCTGACCCCGAACGAGTCAACGCTCCTGGTGGCACTCGCGGCGCAGCTCGCGGTGGTCGTGCAGAACGCCCGCCTGCACGAGCAGGCGACGCGACTCGGCGAGGAGCTCGAAGGCGCGCTGGCTGCAGAACGCGAAACGGCGCGGCGGGTGCAGGCGCTCTACGAGATCTCCAGATCGTTCGCTCAGAGCCTCTCGCTCGACACTACCCTCGACGAGCTTGCGAAGTCGATCGTGCAGCTCCTCGGCGTCGACGCAGCCGTGATCCGGATGCCGGACGAGCGTGGTCTCGAGCTTGTCCCCAGAGCGATCCACGTCGATGACGAGCGCGTCGACGCGGCGGTGCGCGCGCTGCTCTCGCGACCGCAGCCCTTGGCGCCAGAGCTGCAGGATCTGGCGACCCGCGGCGAGGCGCTCGTGCTCGATCCGGCCACAGCCCGTCGGTTGGGCGGCTCGCTGACACTGTTCGCACCCTTTCTGGAGAAGGGCTCTAGCGTGGCCATCGTGCCGATCGCCAGCTCGGGCGACCTGCTCGCGACGCTCACGATCGTCTCGCTGCACCCCGACCGGCCTGTCGCCGGCAAGCTGACCGAGACTGCGCGCTCGATCTCGAGCCAGGCTGCCCTCGCGATCGACAACGCGCGGCTGTATGCACAGCAGAAGGCATTCGCCGACGCGATGCAGCGATCGCTCTTGCCGCGCGAGCCGCCGCAGCTGCCCGGGCTCGAGCTCGGCGACGTCTACGAGTCGTCGGCGCGTGTCGACGTCGGCGGCGATGTCTACGACTACCTGACGCTGGACGACGGGCGGCTCGCTGTCGTCCTGGGAGACGTGATGGGACATGGGGTCGACGCAACTGCCGACATGGCGATGGCGAAGTTCGTCTTCCGCTCGCTGGCGCGGGAGCGCACGGATCCGGGAGCGTTCCTGGCGGCGGCGAACGAGGTCGTCGCCTCGGAGATCGCCCCCGGCAAGTTCATCACGATGGTCGAGGTCGTGATCGACGCCAAGCGGGGACAGGTCGCCTGTGCGAGCGCGGGACACCCGGCGCCACGGCTTGTCCGTCCCGACGGGCGAGTCGAGGCGATCGCGGCCCGCGGTCTCGCCCTCGGGATCGACGCCCAGCAGGCCTACCTGCCCGTGACTGCCAACTTCTCTCCCGGCTCTACCCTCGTTCTCTACACCGATGGTCTCGTGGAGACCCGCCGTGGGGGCGAGCAGTACGGAATCGAGCGCTTCGACGAGCTCCTCTCGAACTCGCGAGGCTTGCCGGCGAGTGAGATCGCGCTCGCCGCCCTCGCCGCGTGCCGCGAATGGAACCACGACCTCACCGACGACGTCGCCGTCGTCGTGATCAAGCGAACGGACGGATGAGGCGCTCCCAGGCGGCTCTCCCGGCGCTCGTCTTCGGCGCCGGCATCGGCTCGCTCGCAACCGAGATCGCGGCCTCGCGCCTGATCGCGCCCTATTTCGGCTCCTCGACGATCGTCTGGGCCAACCTGATCGGAATCGTGCTCGCGGCGCTCGCGCTCGGCTACTTGCTGGGGGGCAGGCTCGCAGACCGGCGTCCGGAACCACGCCTCCTCGGCCTGATCGTGCTCGCGGCTGCGCTGTGGGTGGCGCTGACTCCCTTCCTCGCCCGGCCCTTCCTCGACGCGAGCATCAGGAACCTCGACGAAGCATCCGCCGGCGCAGTGATCGGCTCCTTCTTCGCGGTGCTGCTGCTGTTCGCGCCGGCGGTGGTGCTGCTCGGGATGGTGTCGCCCTTCGCGATCCGGCTCGCCATCGCGGACGTGGCCACGGCGGGTGCAGTGGCCGGCCGCTTCTACGCCCTCTCGACGGCTGGCTCACTGGTCGGGACGTTCGTGCCCGCGCTGATCATGATCCCACTCGTCGGCACTCAGCGAACGCTGCTCGGAACGGCGGCGCTACTCGCGCTTTCCGCGTCGCTTCTCCTGGGGCGCAGGCCCCTCGCGGTCGCCGCCGCGATCGCAGCCCTCGGGGTAATCCCGCCCGGGGCCGTGAAGACCGATTCCGGACTGCTCCACGAGGAGGACTCGCTCTATCAGTACATCCAGGTCGTCGAGCGGTCGGACGGTAGGCGGCTGCTCCGCCTGAACGAAGGTGTGGCCGTCCACTCCGTCTGGCGCAGGAACACGGTGCTGACCGGAGGGGTCTGGGACGCGTTCCTCGCGCTGCCCCGGCTCCTCGGCCGACCGCCGCGAACCGTGGCTATTCTGGGCAACGCGGCAGGCACGACCGCGCGAGCGCTGGGGGTCTTCTACCCCGGCGCCCAGATCGACGGCGTCGAGCTCGATCCCGCGGTGAGCCGAGTGGGGCGGCGGTACTTCGGCCTCGACGACAACCCGCGTCTGACCGTGCACGACGTCGACGCCCGCCCATTCCTGCGCAGTACGCGCGAGCGGTACGACCTGATCCTCGCCGACGCGTACCGCCAGCCCTACGTGCCCTTCTACCTGGCGACACGCGAGTTCTTCCAGCTGGCGCGCGAGCGGCTCACCGCGGGCGGGATCCTGGCGCTCAACGTCGCTGCCGTACCCGGAGACGACAGCCTCCTCGACGGGATCACGGGCACGCTCAAGCACGAGTTTCAGACCGTGGCGGTCTGGCCGGCACTCCGGTTCAACAGGATCGTGCTTGCCACGAGCGCACCGACCTTCGACGTCGGGCTGCTGAACGGTGGCCCGGAGCGGCTGCGACCGCTGCACCGGCTCCTCGGCCGAGATCTGCGCATCGTCGGCGAGAAGGCGGAGAACCCGTGGACGGACGATCAAGCGCCGGTCGAATGGGTGACGGACAAGATGATCATCGAGTACGCCGCGCGTGGAGGCGAGCTCGACGAGGACCTACTCCCGACAGCGCCATGAGGCTGCTCCGCGGCGAAGGGCCGCTGATTCGGGTCGGCCATCGCGGCGCACCAGCGCTGCAACCGGAAAACACCCTGCGCTCGTTCGAGGCAGCCGTCGCGGCCGGAGTCGACGCTGTCGAGTTCGACGTGCTCGACCTGCTCGACGGGCCCCTCGTGCTGGCGCACTCGAACGACCTCTTCGAGGTCAGCCACGGTGCTGCGGCCGGCACAGTCCGGAACCGCTCGCTCGCGGAGCTCCGCCAGCTCGCGCCGGAGCTGCCGACCCTCGACGAGGCACTCGCTTTCTTTGTCCAGCGTCCGGGGGTCGCGATTCACGTCGACTTGAAGCTCCAGACTCGGCTGGACGAGGTGGCGGCCGCGCTCATCGGCCACGGCCTGGTCGCCCGAACCGTCGTCAGCTCCTTCCACCGGCCGAGCCTGCGCGTACTCGCGCAGCATGCGCCCGACGTCAAGATCGGCTTCACCTACCCGGAGGATCGCCACGGAATCTCGCGGCGGCCCGCTTTGCGACCGGCGATCCGCATGTCGCTGGCAGCGTTTCGGACGGTGCTTGCGCGGCGTGTCCCGGCCATGGTCGCCTCGGCCGGAGCCGCGGCGCTGATGCTGCACCACGCGGTGGTGTCGCGAGCGGCCGTCGATCGCGCACACGCGGTTGGCGCGGCTGTGTGGGCGTGGACGGTCGACCTGCCGCATGAGCTCGAGGCGATGCAGGTTGCCGGTGTCGACGCCGTGATCACGAACGATCCCGGCCTCTTCGCCCCGGCTTGGGCTGAGTAGAGCGCCGATTTCCGTGCAAATCAGGCGTCTGGCTACACTTTTCGCCGTGAGACGCGGAGGGATTGCATTTCTGCTCGTCGCTTGTGCCGCAGCCGGACTGGCCGCGGCCCTGCTCGTGGTCGCGGCGCCCCCGGCGATCGGCCAGACAGTCACCGGCACGACGACCGGCACGACGACCGGCACGACGACAACCCCGCCCCCGCCGCCGACAACGACGACGGTGACCACGACCGCGCCGACTGGAACGACCACGACCACGCCGACTGGAACGACCACCACCACTCCGCTCCCGCCCCCGCCGCGGCGGCCGCGGCTGCGGCCGACGACCATCTCAGCCGGGGTCACGATCGGCGGCGACATCCTCGTCGGAGGTCTCTCGCCCACGTCTGCCGCCCTCGTCGTGCGCGACTACTTTGCGCAGCCGCTCACGATCCAGGTCGGCAAGAGGACGCTGCAGGTGACGCCGCGTCAGCTTGGCGCGCTCGCTCACGCGGCGGAGGCGATCAGGCGCGCGCGCCTCGTGCTACCGGGCCGCAACGTGCCGTTGAAGGTGACGATGCGGCCGGGTCCGCTCGACCGGTACGTGGACAAGCTCCGTGGCCGCTTCGACCGTGCTCCCGTGGAGTCGCGGCTGTTCCTGCGGGCCGCGAAGCCGTTCATCACGAGGCACAAGGAGGGACGCTCCCTGAACCGCGTGCTCCTCGAGCGGGCGCTCGTGCGGAGCCTGAAGACACACGAGCGAAGTCGCATCGTGGCCAGCTTCCGGGAGCTGCAGCCGGCGGTGAGGCGCTCGTCGTTCACGGATGTGATCGTGATCAGGCGCGGCGCAAACAAGCTCTCGCTCTACAACGGCATGAAGCTGCGGCGGACGTTCGGCATTGCCACCGGGCAGGCCCAGTACCCGACGCCGCTCGGCCGCTTCCACATCATCGTCAAGTGGCTCGATCCCTGGTGGTATCCGCCCTCGTCCGACTGGGCGAAGGATGCCAAGCCGATCCCGCCCGGGCCCGGCAATCCACTCGGCACTCGCTGGATGGGGATCTCTTCACCCGCGGTCGGCATCCACGGCACGCCAGATGCGGCGTCGATCGGCTACTCCGCCTCGCACGGCTGCATCCGGATGCTGATCCCCGAGGTCGAGTGGCTCTTCGAGCAAGTCGAGATCGGCACTCCGGTCTTCATCATTCGGTGACGGTCGCTCGCCTTCGGCTCGGCGCTCAGGTCGCCGCCGTCGGGATCGTCGCGGCGCTGCTCGGGCTGCTCGTCTGGAAGGTGGCGAGAGGAACCGGCAACGACGTCACAGGGTCGCTCGTCGAGGGTGGCACCCCGGCGGCGCCGGCATTCTCGCTCGAACGGCTCGACCGCGAGGGTGAGCTCGAGCTCGCGTCGCTGCGCGGGAAGGCGGTCGTCCTCAACTTCTGGGCGTCCTGGTGCGGACCGTGCCGGGAGGAGACCTCGCTGCTGGAGAAGGGATGGAAGCGCTGGCAGGAGAAGGGGGTCGTCTTCGTCGGCGTCAACGTGAAGGACTTCCGTGGCGATGCACGGAGTTTCATGCGCCGATACGGGGTCAGCTATCCGAACGTGTACGACGGCAAGGGCTCCACGGTCGGACGCTATGGCGTCACGGGCTACCCCGAGACCTACTTCGTCGACGCGCGCGGTCGTGTCGTCTACCGGATCGCCGGCGAGGTGCGTGACCCCGACGAGCTTGACGAAGGCATCGAGCGCGCGCTCGCGGCCGCATGAGAGCGCTGCTCGCGACGAGTCTCGTGGCGCTCGCCGCCGCGCTGCCGGCGGTCGCGAGCGAGGAGCGTCCAACCCCGGCTGAGCTCGAGTCTGAGCTCATCTGCCCGGTCTGCGAGTCGACGCTCGATACATCGAACGCGGAGATTGCACGACGGATGAAGGTGAAGATCCGCCAGCGGATCGCCGCCGGGGCGACGAAGAGCGAGATCAAGGCGGAGTTCGTCAAGGATTTCGGCCCCGGAGTGCTGGCAGTGCCACCGAAAGAGGGCTTCGGCCTCCTCGCCTGGCTGTTGCCGCTCGCCGGGATCTCCGTCGCAGCGATCGTGGTCGGCCTGTTCGCGTGGCGCTGGAGCCGCGGGCGCGCGGAGGAACCGGGTCCGCCGCTCGATCCGGAGCTCGACCGCCGTCTCGACACCGAGCTGGCCCGCTTCGAGTGAGCGGCGGGGCCGTCGCCGTGGCGTTCGCCGCCGGCTTCGTGTCCTTCCTCGCCCCCTGTGTGCTGCCGCTCGTCCCGGGCTACCTCGCGACCGTGTCGTCGATCGAAGCCGATCGGCTTGGCCAACCCGGGGCCGCTCGGCGCGTCGTCGTCGCGAGCCTGCCGTTCGTCGGCGGAATGGTCACGATCTTCGTTCTGCTCGGTGCGGGCGCGGCCGCCATCGGTCTCTCCGTGCAGCGAAACCAGTTCCTGCTGGAGCAGGTCGCCGGCTTCGTCCTGATCGTCTTCGGCTTCGTCTTCATGGGCCTGCTGCCGTGGCCGAGCAGACTGGTGGGTGCCGGGCTCGTCCAGGGTGCGCGGCGACGCGGCTCGTCGTTCCTGCTCGGCGGTGCCTTCGCGGTCTGCATGGCGCCTTGTATCGGGCCGGTGCTCGTCTCCATCCTCGTACTCGCCGGCGATTCCGAGACCGTCGTGCAGGGCTCAGCGCTACTCGCCGTCTACGCGCTCGGCCTCACCGTGCCGTTCCTGCTCGCGGCGGCGTTGTTCGTCCCGGCCATGGGCTTCTTCCGACGCATCCGTGATCACTATGCTGCGATCCAGTTCGTGAGCGGCACCATCCTCGTCCTCCTCGGAGCGCTGCTCTTCTTCGACCGGTTCTGGTGGCTGCGCGTCTATCTCGACCGAGCCTTCCGGTTCGTCGGTCTCGACGGCTGAGGTGATCCGCGGCGGTGGCAGGGCCAGGGTGCCCGCTGCGACGAGGGCTGCCGCTTCCTCGACGGACCGGAGGACGGCCGCGACGTCGAGCTTCCGGTGCACCGGCGCGTAGCCGCCCAGCCGGCGGCGTGCCTTCGCGAGTTGCCGCTCGCAGCCGACGCGGTTCCCTCGCCCGGCCTGGTACCACGCAACCGCCACGTGGACGAGTCCCTGGAGGAAGTCGCGCTCGGCGGGTGGGGCGGTCCGCCAGGCCACCTCGAGCTCCTCGTGGGCGGCGAAGTGCTCGCCCGCGTCGATCAACTCGAGGCCGCGCCGAAGGCTCATCTGCCCATCTTGGCCCTCCTGGCGCTGCCTGCTACATTCGCCGCGTGGCGACCATCCTGCTCGCAGGGGTCGATCTCTTTTTCCGGGGCAAGCTCGAGGCGCTTCTGCCCGGCCATCATTGCGTCACGACCGACAGCATCGACGCCCCGGACCTCGTGATCGTCGACGTCTCTCGGATCGATCCGGACGAGGCGGCCGACGCCTGGCCCGACGTTCCCCTTCTGGGGTTCACGAACCACACGGACAAGTCGGGGCTCCAGCGCGCGCACATGGCGGGATTCGACCAGGTGCTGGTCAAATCTGCCCTCGTGGAGCGGGTGCCGCAGGTGGTTGCCGAGCTGGTTGAACCGCCCTCCTGACCGTCTGGGGCCTGGGTAGACTCGACGCCGTGACGTACATCATCGCCGAGCCATGCATCGACATCAAAGACAAGTCCTGCGTCGATGTCTGCCCGGTCGACTGCATCCACGAATTCGAGCGGATGCTCATCATCGATCCCGAGGAGTGCATCGATTGCGGGGCCTGCGAGCCGGAGTGCCCGGTCGAGGCGATCTTTCCCGAGGACGCGCTACCGGACAAATGGGACCCCTTCGTGAAGATCAACTATGCCTATAGCGAGGGCGCCGACGTGATCAACGCGCTCGTCGACGAGTACGCGACGGAGCACAACGTTCAGAATCCGCCGCTGGAGTAGATGCAGCGCGCGACGGGAATCCCTTCCTCGTCACCGACGGAAGGAGGGTCATGCCGCAGCAGGCCTGGAGCAAGAAGCGTGAGCGCCAGTACGAGCACATCAAGGAGAGCCTCGAGGACCGCGGAACTCCGGACGCGAAGGCCGAGGAGATCGCCGCGCGGACGGTCAACAAGGAACGTGCGCGGGCGGGCGAGGCGAAGACCTGGTCGCGCAGTAGGACTCAGCTGTGAACCCCCGGACGCTCGACCACATTGCCCTCTGGGTTGCGGACCGCGACGGGATCGCCGAGATCGCCGCCGAGAGCCTCGGCATGCACGTGATCGAGCGCACCGACCGTTTCACCCTGCTCGGGGCGGATGCGCGCCGCGGGAAGCTGACGCTCTTCGCTGCAGCGGGCCCGCGAGAGCGGGGGGTGCTGCGGCGGATCGGTCTGCGCGTTACCTCCACCGGCGGCCGCGAGCCGCTCGTGAATCTGGGTGAAGGGCTCGAGGTCGTGCTCGTGGAGGGCGAGACGGACGTGGAGTTCGACCTCGATCACGTCGCGCTCGTCTCACCCGATCCTGTTGCAGCGGCCGATGCCTGGGAGGCATACGGGTTCTCCCGCGCGGGCGAGACTCGGCTCGAGGTGGGCGGTGCCTATCTCGAGCTGCACGAAGGAAATCCGGGGGCACCCGAGCGGCCGCTGCTGAACCACCTCGCCGTACTGGTCGATTCGGTCGACGAGCACGTCAGCGGAGCGGAGGAGCACGGAATCGAGATCGACGATCTGGTCGACGCACCGAACACGATCGCCCTGTTCGTCTGGGGGCCCGACCGCGTGAAACTCGAGTACGTCGAGCACAAGCCCTCGTTCTCGCTCTCCTGATCGAGCTGCCCATTGCGGGTGCGGGGATGGCGGGTCTCACGGCTGCCGCCCGCGCACGTGAGCTCGGCGCCGCTCCAGTCGTGCTCGAGAAAGGGGACCGGCCGGGGGGCTCGATGCTGGTGTCGAGCGGCGTCGTTTGGCGCCATCGCTCGCTCGGGGAGTTCCGCGACGAATGTCCTCGAGGGGAGCCGGCTCTGCAGCGGCGAATCATCGAGGAACTCGACGAGGCGCTCGACTGGCTCGAGGCCCTCGGTGCGCCCGTACTCGCGCGGGAGACGGGCAACCTCCGCACGATCGGCAGGCGTTTCGACACCCGCGGTCTGACAGCCGCTCTCGTTCGGGCTGCCGGCGAGGTGCGCCTTCGCGAGCCGTTCCGTGAGGCGCGAATCCTCGCCACCGGCGGCTTCGGCGCGCGCCTCGCCGAGGAGCGAGGCTTGTTGCTCCGGGGGAACCCCTGGAGCGCCGGTGACGGACTCGTCTACGCGCTCGGGCGCGCCGCCGATCTGTCTGCGGGGATGGACGAGTTCTACGGCCGCAATCTCCCCGCTGCCGTGCCCGAGGAGCTCTACGTCGAAGCCTCGCAGCTCTACGGAACGCACGCGCTCGTGCTGGACGAGGCCGGGCGCGAGTTCTTCCCCGGCGAGCCGTCGTGGTCGGAGAACGACCTCGTGCAGGCGACGGCTCGTTTGCCCGACGGCGCCGCCTGGTACGTGGTGGACAGGCTTGCAATGCGCGAGCAGGTCCGAGATCGGACGGTGGCGGAGCTCGTGGAGGTGGCGAGGGAGCTCGGGGCCGACGTGCGGCCGGCGACAGAGCTCCCGTTCGAGCTCCCACCGTCGCCCAAGCTGGCGGAGCCGCCGTTCGTCGCAGTCCGTGTGCGGGCGGCAGTGACGCACACGATTGGCGGCCTGGCGGTCGACGATCGCGCCCGCGTGCTGCGGGCCGACCGAGCGCCGGTGGGGGGTCTCTACGCGGCCGGCGCAGACGCGGGCGGCATCTTCACGGGCGGCTACGGGAGCGGCCTCGCGGCCGCGCTCGTCTTCGGCCGGATCGCGGCCGAGACCGCGGTGTCCGAGGCCTAGTTGGCAGGCGTGGGCGCTCCCGCAGCGTAGGCGGGGAGGACGACGTGGAGCGAGGTACCCCCGTCGCCGCCCTGCTCGACCGAGAAGCGGCCGTTCAGCGTCGTCACCCGCTCGCCGATTGCGTCCAGCGCGGCCTTGCGTCGTTCCCCCTTGCCGTTGTCCGCAACGATCGTCTCGAGCGCGCCGCCGGCGAGCTCACGCACGACGACCGAGATCCGCGTCGGCGGTCCCCGCCGAACGGCCTGTTCAAGCGACTCCCGGATGATCTGGTAGAGCCCGACCTGTTCCTTCGCGCCGAGCCGCTCGGCAGGCTTGACATCGACCTCTACCTGCAGCGCGTGCAGGATGCCCAGCTGGTTCGCGAGCTCCCGTACGGCGGGCGCGAATCCCTGGTCGCGCAGCACCACAGGCTCGATGTTGAAGGAGAGGTCGCGCAGGGACCGGATCGTGCCCCGATGCTTCTCGAGCGCAGAGCCGATGATGTTTCGCGCGTCCTCACCCCTGTCGTCTTCGATCGCGTGAACGGCGGCGTCCAGCATCAAGGCGATTCCGGACAGGTTCTGCACGGGGCCGTCGTGGAGGAACAGGGCGAGACGCCGACGTTCGTCCTGCTCGGCGGTAATGAGCCGATCGGAGAGCCGCGACCGTTCAGCCTCGCGCCTGCTCACCTCGTCGAGCAGTCGTGCGTTCTCCCGTTCCACCTCCTCGTGCCGACGACGCTCGCTGAGGATGAGGTAGAGCGCGGCCAGGGCGGTGGCCAGCACGGCAGCGAGCAGGAGCGAGACGAAGACCGCGATGCTCAATCGATGATCGCCTCGCGCAGCGCGATCGCGACCGCGTGTGTACGCGTGTCGGCCTCGAGCTTCGCGAGGATGTGCCGGACATGGCTCTTCACGGTCTCCTGACTGATGAAGAGGCGTCCCGCGACGTCCGCGTTCGACATCCCGTCTGCGAGCAGCTGCAGGATCTCCCGCTCCCGGGAGGTCAACATCTCGTTCTGCTCCTTGCCGGTGAGGAACGCGGGCATCAACGCGGGATCGACGAAGCTCTCCCCGCCCGCGACCTTCTCGATCGCCCGTAGCAACGTCGCGTGAGGCGCCTCTTTGAGGATGTAACCCTTAGCGCCGGACTCGAGCCCGCGGCTGAGCAGCGAGCGTTCGCTGTAGGCCGTGAAGATCAGCACGGCGGTCTCGGGCACCTTCTCCCGGATCTCTCTCGTCGCTTCGAGGCCGTCCATGCCAGGCATGCGGACGTCCATGATCACGACGTCCGGCCGTCGGCGCTCGACCAGGGCGACGGCGCCGGCGCCGTCCGAGGCCTCGCCGATCACGCGGATGTGCGGCGCCCGAGAGAGCGACAGACGGAGCCCTTCGCGCACGACCTCGTGGTCGTCGACGATCAGGCAGGTGATCTCCTCGGGCACGGCCAAGGATTCTATGCCCGCCGTCGGCCCCTACACCGCGAGGCTGAGCTGCTCCGGTTCCGTCGGCGGCTCGGGCGGTCGGAGAGCGTTCGCTCGCCGATCGCGGATGCCGTGTTCCCGAGCGAGCTCACGCACGAGCGCCCGCACGGGCTGCGTCTCAGCGGCAGGCAGATACGCCTTCCTCGCGTAGAGCCGCTCGTACTGTCCGAGCTGATCCGGCCAGTCGCGCGCGAGCGCCTCGAGGAAGTGCTCGCGCGTGCCGGGCCTCAGGTAGAGCAGGTTCGCCCACACGCCTGTTGCGCCCGCCTCGCGTGCCGCCCTGACGACCTCGGCGAGCTGCTCCGGCCGGTCCGAGAGCCCCGGGAGGATCGGCGCCATCCCCACGTCTGCCCTGACGCCGGCGTCCACCAGCTCTTTGAGCGCCCGCAGCCGCTGGCGGGGCGGCGCAGTCCCCGGCTCGGTAGTGCGCCAGACCTCCTCGTCAAGTGTGGGAACGGAGAACGTGACCGAGACCTCCGCGCGCGCGGTTGCTTGCTGGAGCACGTCGAGGTCGCGCAGGATCATCGGGCCACGCGTGATCAGCGAGAACGGGTTGGCGGCCTCTGCGAGCACCTCCAGACAGGCTCGGGTGAGTCGGTAGCGGCCCTCGACAGGCTGGTAGGGGTCCGTGGCTGCCCCGATCGCGATCCCCTCGCGCTGCCACGACCGCCGCGCCAACTCGCGCGCCAGCACCTGTGCGACGTTCGTCTTGACGCGGATCGAGCGCCCGTAGCGGTCGTCCGAGGGGCGGTCGGCACGGAGCTCGAAGGCCCGGACGTAGCAGAAGGTGCAGCGGTGCGCACAGCCCATATACGGGTTGAGCGACCACCCGAAGGGCATGCCGCGCACGCGGTTCAGCGCGCTCCGGCACGGCTCCTCGCGGTACTCGACCCGCACGGCCCGCAGTATAGAACACACGTTCGGCTGCTCGCAGCAGTGTTAGATAGATGGATGGAGGAGCTCGCCGGCGGGATCCGCCGCATCACGTGCCCACTGCCGACGCGCCCCGGTCACGTGCACGCCTACCTCCTGCCCGGCAGCGACGGCTGGACGCTCGTCGACACCGGGATCGGGCTGCCGGATGCGCAGGAGCGCTGGGCGGCCGAGCTCGGTCGAGTCTCCGGGCCGGTCGTCAGGATCCTCATCACGCATTTCCACCCCGACCACGTCGGTGCGGCCGCCGACGTCGCCGCTTTGACTGGGGCGCCCGTCTACGAGGGGGAGGTCGACTACGCGCAATGCAGCCTCGTCTGGGGGAATCCCGCGTGGCCGCAACGGATCGCGGACTGGTTCCTGCACCACGGCGTGCCACAACCGAACGCGGAGGAGTTGATCGAGTCCGGCTCGGTCTACACGCCCTTCATCCGCTACCAGCCCGATCCGGAGCTCGCGGCGGAAGGGGATCGCCTGGACGGCTGGGAGCTGGTAGCCGCGCCGGGGCACGCGGACGGCCAGCTCTGCCTGATCAAGGACGGCATCCTCATCTCCGCCGACCACCTGCTCGGCCGGATCTCGCCGACGGTCGGCCTCTGGCCGGAGAGCAGGCCGGATCCGCTGGGCGACTTTCTCCACTCGCTCCGGCGCACGATCGCGCTGGCACCGTCCCTTGCGCTCCCGGGTCATGGCGAGCCGATCGAGGATCCTGTCGGCCGGGCACACGAGCTGATCGAGCACCACCGCCAGCGACTCGAGGTGGCCGAAGCCGCGCTCACGAAAGGGCCGCGCAGCGGCTACGAGCTCTCGTTCGATCTCTTCGGCAGAGATCTGAAGCCTGCGGCCAGGCGCTTCGCGGTCGCCGAGACCCTCTCCCACCTCGAGCGGCTCGTGCTCGAGGAGCGTGCCGTGCGGCAAGACACGATGGGCGGAGACATCGACCATGTCGCCTATACTGCGCGCCAGCTTGGAAGACGAGCTACCGCCTAGTACCTGCGCCCCGGGGCGAACCGGGGCATGAGCGACTTCCTCCGGATCCTCGTGATCCTCCTGCTCGTACTGGGCAACGCGATCTTCGTCGCGGCCGAGTACTCCCTCGTGACGGCGCGCAGGACGCGGCTCGAGCCCGACGCTCAGCGAGGGAGCGCGGCGGCGCGGGCGGCCCTCGGACTGATGGATCATCCCGTCCGCTTCATCAGCACCGTGCAGATCGGCATCACCGTCTTCGGGATCGCACTCGGCTCGGTCGGTGAGCCGCTGCTCTCGGACTACTTCGACCCGATCATGTCGAACGGCCTCGCCTACGCGCTCTCGTTCCTGATCCTCACCTATCTCAGCGTCACCCTCGGCGAGCTCGTCCCGAAGGCGATCGCGCTGCAGAAGGCCGAGCAGATCGCGAAGGCGCTGGCGCTCCCCCTGGGTCTGCTGCAGAAGGTCACGACGCCCTTCGTCTACCTCCTCCAAGTCTCGGGGAACGCGGTCACGCGCCTGTTCGGGATCAAGCCCGCTCGCGCCGGAGACCTTGCTCACACCGAGGAGGACATCCGCCACATCGTCGCGGGGGCGGAGGATGCCGGCGTGATCGCGACGACCGAGGAGGAGATGCTCTACAAGGTCTTCGACTTCGCGGACAAGGAGGTCCACGAGGTCATGGTGCCGCGGCCGCAGGTGGTCGCCCTCTCGGCCGACCTCCCGCCCGAAGAGGCGCTCTCCGCGCTGATGTCCTCCCCGTACACGCGCTATCCCGTCTACCACGGGTCGGTGGACAGCATCGTCGGGATCCTGCACGTGCGGGACCTCTTCGGGGCGATGCACGACCGCGGGATAGCTGAGGTCGAGCTCGAGGCGCTGCTCCGGCCCGCCTACATCGTCCCGGAGACGAAGGATCTGGCCGCGCTGCTCGCCGAGTTCCGCAAGCAGAACCAGCATATGGCGGTTGTCGTCGACGAGTACGGTTCGATGCAGGGGATCGTCACGCTGGAGGATCTGCTGGAGGAGATCGTCGGCGAGATCGAGGACGAGTACGACCTCCCCGACGAGTCGGTGGAGCGGCTGGACGACCGACGAATCCGGATCGACGGCACCTTCCCGATCGACGACTTCAACGAGCAGTTCGGGACGGAGATCGAGGTCGAGGACTACCACACCATGGCGGGGTTCGTCTTCGGCCGCCTCGGCCGCGCTCCGGAGGTGGGCGACGAGGTGCCGGCGGACGGCAACGTGATGCGCGTCGTCGAGGTCGAGGGCTCGCGCATCCAGCGCCTGGAGATCGAGTTTCCTGAGCCGCGCGAAGCACCCGCCGACCAGAGCTGATCGTGCTGCCGATCGAGCGGCCGGGGAAGATCATCTGTGTCGGCCTGAACTACCGCTCCCACGCCGAGGAGCAGGCTCGCGAGCCGCCGAAGCGCCCGATGCTTTTCGCCAAGTGGGCGACGTCGCTGATCGGGCCCAGCGACCCCATCGTGCTGCCGCCGATCACCAGGGCGGTCGACTACGAGGCGGAGCTCGGCGTCGTGATCGGCTCGCGGGTGAAGGGCGTGTCGCCCGAGAACGCGCTCGAGGCGGTGCGCGGCTACCTCTGCGCGAACGACGTCAGCGCGCGCGACCTGCAGCGCGCCGACCGGCAGTACACGCGCGGCAAGTCCCTCGACACCTTCTGCCCGGTTGGCCCCGAGCTCGTGCCCGCCGCGGAGCTGCCCGACCCGGGCGTGCTCCGCATCCGCTGCCTCGTCAACGGCGAGGTGCGGCAGGACTCGACGACGGCCGACCTGATCTTCTCGGTCGCCGAGCTGATCGCCTTCGCGTCGGAAGCGATCACGCTCGAGCCGGGCGACCTCATCCTCACGGGAACGCCCTCGGGCGTGGGAGAGTTCCGCGAACCGCCCCTCTACCTCGCCGACGGGGACGAGGTGACCGTCGAGATCGACCGGATCGGCGTCCTGACGAACCCGGTGCGCGCTGATGCTCTATGACCCGGAGCGGTTCGAGCCGCTCACGGAAACGCCGTGGCGCGAGGCCCGTGTTCGAGACGGGATCGCCGAGATCGTCGCCGATGCCGACGAGGCCTTCGACGACGACGGCCTGTGGCCGGCGGCGGAGTGGGACTCGTGGCAGACCCCGGTCCCGCTCAAGAGCCTCTACGTCGGGGCGTCAGGCGTGCTCTGGGCCCTCGACGTGCTGCGACGGCGGGGGCACGCGGAACCGCGGCTCGACCTCGCGCGGGCGGCGCGGCGAACCTACGAGCTCTGGCACGAGACGCCCGATCTGATGAGGGACATCGAGCTGCCGGAGCCGGCGACATCGGGCCTCCTCTCGGGAGGCGGCGGGCTGCTCACCGTCCTCTGGCGACTCGATCCGAGCGACGAGATCGCCGACGAGCTGTACGCCCGCGTCCGCGAGAACCGCGACAACGCCGCGGACGAGATCATGTGGGGCTCGCCGGGGACGATGCTCGCGGCTCGCGCGATGCTCGGCTGGACCGGCGACAAGCGCTGGGCGGACGCCTGGCGCGAGAGCGCCGCTGCGCTGCTCGCGCGCCGCCAGCCTGACGGGCTGTGGGCGAACAGACTCTATGGCGAGGTGGTGGCGCGCCGGCTCACCCCGCCGCACGGATTGGTGGGCAACGTTCAGGCCTTGCTCGACGGGGGCGAGCTCCTGGGCGCGGAGACTCGCGCGTCGCTCGTGGATGACACCAAGGCCGCGCTCGAGCGGACGGCCGTGTGGGAGGACGGGCTCGCGAGCTGGCCCACCGGCGAGAAGCGGCCGCTCGAGGGATCCGATGGGGAGATCCGGCTGCAGTGGTGTGCCGGCGCTCCCGGAATCGTGTGCTCGGCAGCCTCTTATGTCGACGAGGAGCTGCTTCTTGCGGGCGCGGGGACGATTTGGCAAGCAGGCCCGCACGGGCCGGGGAAGGGCGGTTGCATCTGCCACGGCACCGCCGGCAACGGCTATGCCTTCCTGAAGGTGTTCGAGCGGACCGGGGACGAGCGCTGCTCCTGCGGGCGCGACGGTTTGCGATGCACGCGCTCGAGCAGGTGCGAAGAGCGCGCGAGGAGCGAGGCCGCGGCCGCTACTCGTTGTGGACGGGCGACGTGGGTGTCGCGCTCTATGCCGCCGACTGCCTGCACGCGACGACGCGCTACCCGATCCTCGAGACCTGGGCGTAGTCCGAAGGGAGATAGTTGCTGACAGCAACTATGTCGGCCGGTGCGCCCAGAACTGCTCGAACGCAGCTGGATCGTTCGGCAGCGCGAGCACCTCGGTGACGAGGCCGTCGCGGATCGTGAACAGCAGCAGCTGGTCGATGTCGAGCGACATGTCGGCACGGTCGCCGAACGCGCGGTAGAGCGCGGCGGCGCGCTCCTCGCTGGCCAGAACGTCGATGAGACGCGAGCCGTAGGTGCCGTTCGTCTGCTTCGGGAGGGCCGCGAGGAAGCGGAAGATCTCCGTGCGGCCGCGGTACGTGCCCGCCATGATGCTGGCGCCGGGCACGTGCCAGACAGCGTCCTCCGCGAAACAGTCACGCAGCGCAAAGCCTTCCTTCCGCGCGAAGGCGTCGAAGATGTGCCGGACCAGCGCGGCGTTCTGCTGCGTCTTCAGCGCCCCTCCTCCCAGCGCTCGATGAGGCCCGCTACGTGCCGACGCTGGGCGTCCGAGAAGTCCATCTGCCCGAGCAGCCGGCGCGCCTCCCCGGGGTCGTCGTTCGCAACGGCCGCCTCCAGGCGCTCCCGCCAGGGCGTCGGCTCACGCAGCTGTCGACGCAGCCAGCGCAAGAGGCTGACGCTCGCCTGGTTGCTCACCATGGCTCGGGAGGCTATCGCGATAATGGTGACGTGAAGGAGATCCTTCCCGAGATCGACCGCTGGCGCCGCGAAGGCGAGCGAATCGTGGTCGCCACCGTCGTCGCGACGCGACGATCGGCACCGCGTCCGGTCGGCTCGAGCCTCGCGATCTCCGAGAGCGGCAAGCTGTGCGGCTCGGTGTCCGGCGGCTGCGTCGAGGGCGACGTCTACGAGCAGGCGCGTGAGGTGCTCGAGGGCGGCGAGCCGAAGCTCCTCTCGTACGGGATCTCGGACGATCAGGCGTGGAGCGTGGGCCTTCCGTGTGGCGGCGAGATCGACGTGTTCGTCGAGCGCCTGCCGTGATCGAGCGGCTAGTCGCGCTTCAGACGAGCGGGGATCGCGGTGTCCTCTTCACGGTCGTCGAGGGCGAGGGCGCAGGTTCGAAGCTGCTTGTGCTCGACAGCGGGGAGACGGTAGGCGAGGGGCCGTCCGAGCTTGCCTCGCATGCAACCGAGCTGATCCGCCGCGGCCGAAACAGACTGATCGAGCTGGCTGGCCGGAGAGTCTTCTGCGAGGTCTACGGGCCGCCGCCGCGGCTGCTCGTCTACGGTGCGGTGGACACCGCCGAATCGCTCTGCCGCGCCGCGAAATTGCTCGGCTGGACGACGATCGTCGCCGACGCCCGCGCAAAGTTCGCGACGGCGGAGCGGATCCCCAGCGCCGACGAGCTCCTCATCGAGTGGCCGGAGGAGGCGTTTGCGCGCGCGGCACCGGACCACTCGACCGCCATTGTCGTCCTCACCCACGACGACAAGTTCGACGTGCCGGCGCTGAAGGCGGCTCTGGCGACGGAGGCCTTCTACATCGGCGCGCTCGGCGCTCGCAGAAACCAGGAGCGCCGGCGGGGGCGGCTGCTCGAGACGGGCGTGGACGAGGCCCAGCTCGCCCGCATCGCCGGGCCGTGCGGCCTCGACATCGGCGCCGACTCCAACGAGGAGACCGCGGTGTCGATCCTCTCCGAGGCGCTGGCAACGCGCGCCGGTAGGGGCGGCGGGCCGCTGCGCACCGCGAAGCAGCGCATCCACGTCGAGGTCGAGTAGGTTGAGGACCCGAGCCGCGGTGATGTTCGAGCCTGGGCGGCTCGAGGTTCGCGAGCTCGAGGTCGAGGAGCTGCAGTCGCATGAGGCCCTCGTGCGGATGGTGGCCGTCGGGGTCTGCGGCACCGACCTCCACTCCTACAAGGGCGAATGGGAGCGGCCGACGCCGATCGTCCTCGGACACGAGGGGGCCGGGATCGTGGAAGCGGTGGGGGACGAGGTCGAGGAAGTGCGTCCCGGCGACCGGATCGTGCTCTCCTGGGCGCCTGCCTGCGGTGAGTGCGGCGCATGCCGCCGGAACCGCCCGGCAGCCTGCGGGCCGCTCTCGACGGCGATCGGGCGCGGGACGTTGCTCGGCGGCCGCACGGGACTCAGTCTCGACGGCGAGACCGTCTACCGGGGCACCGCGACGGGGGCCCTCGCGGAGCGCGTCGTCGTCGCCGCCCATGCGGCCCTGCCGATCGGCGAGGACGTCCCACTCGAGCAGGCGGCGCTCCTCGGCTGTGCAGCGCTCACCGGCGTCGGCGCTGTGCTCAACGCGGCGCGGCCGGAGCCGGGCTTCACGGCGCTCGTGATCGGTGCGGGCGGAGTCGGCCAGTTCGTCGTCCAGGGCGCGCGGATCGCGGGCGCCAGCGCGATCCTCGTCGTCGATCCCGTGCAGGCCCGCCGGGAGCAAGCGCTCCGGTTGGGCGGCAGCGTGGCCTGCGTTCCGGAGGACATACGCGAGGCGATGCGGGCGCTCGATCCGGAAGGCGTCGACTGTGCGTTCGACGCCGTCGGTGCGCCCGAGACGACCGCTCTCGCGCTGCGCTGGACGCGCGGCGGCGGCACGACCGTCATGGTCGGGCTCCCGGCCGCGGGTGCGAAGCTCTCGCTCGATCCGCTCGACTTCACGAACCGGGAGAAGACGCTCACCGGGACGATCTACGGCTCCGAAAATCCCGCGGTTGCGCTCCCCGACCTGCTTGACCTCGTCCGGAGGGGCGAGCTCGAGCTCGCGAGCCTCGTCGGCCCGAGCTTCGCCCTGGACAGGGCGGACGACGCCTTCCGGGCGAGCCTCGCCGGCGAGCCGGGTCGGGTGCTGGTCGCGCCGTGACGTCGCTGGCCGATCGACCTCTGATAGAGAGGAGAGCAGTGAAAGTGACGCTGCTCCCCCTCGCCCTCGCCCTCGCGGCTCTCCTCGTCGGCTGTGGCTCGGACGACTCCGAGGAGCCTGCTGCGCGCGAGCCTGTCACGCTCACCGAGACGGTGACGAGCACCGAGATCGTGGACGAAAAGCCGGAGCCCGGGTGCTCCACAGCGGGTCTGCGCCTCACGCTGACCGAGCAGGAACTGCCGCAGCCGGTCGCGGACGTCCGGAAGCGCGTTTTCGACGCGGCCGTCGCGTGTGACTACGAGCTGCTCGAGGAGATCGCGCTCGAACAGGGAGAAGGGTTCACCTACAGCTACGGCGGCGACGAGTCTGCAAGCCAGTTCTGGCGCGAGCGAGAAGAGGCGGGCGCGAATGAGCCCGGGCCGAAGCCGATGCAGGCGCTCGCGGCGATCCTCGCCATGCCCTACACCCGCAACGAGACGGGTTCCTACGCGTGGCCGACCGCCTATCAGGAGTCTCCGAGCGAGGAGGACTGGCAGGCGATCGTCGATGCTGGCCTCTACACGCAGGAACAGGTCGATTCGATGAGGACCGGCGGCAGTGGCTACCTCGGCTACCGAACCGCCATCACCGCAGAGGGTGACTGGCAGTTCTTCGTCGCCGGCGACTGAAGACGACTGGAGGGACCTAACCCCTAGGGCAGTCGCTCGTACGCCGGCAGCGTCAGGAACTCGACGAAGTCCTCACCCAGCGCGACCTGCTCGAACAGCGCGCGCGCCTCGCCGTAGCCGTCCCCGAGCCTCGCCGTTTCCTCCTCGATCACCCGCTCGACCTCGGCGCGCTCGACCTTTCCGTGCCGGAGCCACTGCCAGACCTGGGAGCGTGAGATCTCGGACGTCGCTGCGTCCTCCATCAGGTTGAAGATCGCGACGGCGCCCGAGCCACGCAGCCACGCGGCGAGGTACTGGATCCCGACGGAGACGTTGTTGCGCAAACCTTCCTCCGTGATCTCCCCGGGTTTCGCCGCCACGTCGAGCAGGGCCGCAGCGTTCGCGGTCACGTCGTCGCGCTGCCGCTCGACCTGGTTCGGCCGGTTGCCGAGGACGCGGTCGAAGATCTCCATCGCGATGGGCACGAGGTCGGGGTGGGCCACCCAGGTGCCGTCGAAGCCCTGCCCGGCCTCGCGCTCCTTGTCCTCGCGCACCTTCGTGAGGGCGACGGCGTTCACCTCGGGGTCGCGACGGGAAGGAATGAAGGCCGCCATCCCGCCGATCGCGTGCGCGCCGCGGCTGTGGCACGTCTTGACCAGCAGGTCTGTGTAGGCACGCATGAACGGGACTGCCATCGTGACCGCCGCGCGGTCGGGAAGAAGGAACTCTGGCCGGTGGCCGAGCTTCTTGATCACCGAGAAGATGTAGTCCCAGCGCCCCGCATTGAGCCCAGCCGAGTGCTCGTGCAGCTCGTAGAGGATCTCGTCCATCTCGAACGCCGCGAGGATCGTCTCGATCAGGACCGTCGCCTTGATCGAGCCCTGGGGCACCCCCAGCTCGTCCTGCGCCCAGACGAAGACGTCGTTCCAGAGCCGCGCCTCGAGGTGGCTCTCGAGCTTCGGGAGGTAGAAGAAGCGACCGCCACGCCCGTGGTTGCGGAGGAAGTAGAGGCCGAAGTCGAAGAGGCTGGCGGAGACGGGCGCCCCGTCCGCCTCGAAGTGGCGCTCGACGAGATGCCAGCCGCGCGGACGCACGAGCAGCGTCGCGATCTCGTCGTTCAGTCGGTAGCTCTTCTCCCCCGTTTCCAGGGAGATCGTGCGCTCCAGCGCGTCGGTCAGGTTGGCCTGGCCCTCGATGCAGTTCTCCCACGTGGGAGAGTTCGAGTCCTCGAAGTCGGCCATGAACATGCGTGCGCCCGAGTTGAGCGCGTTGATCACCATCTTTCGGTCGACCGGCCCGGTGATCTCGACGCGCCGGTCCTGGAGCTCGTCGGGCACCGGCGCCACGCGCCAGTCCCCGTCGCGGACCGCCTTCGTCTCCGCCAGGAAGTCCGGAAGCTCTCCGGCCTGCAACCTCCCGGCGCGCTCGTGCCGCGCAGCGAGCACCTCTCGGCGGCGCGGACCGAAGCGGCGCTCGAGCTCGGTCAGGAACTCAACGGCGTCGGGTGTCAGCACGTCGGACGTGGGCTGAGCTTACTGCGCACCTCGCGATCGCCCGTTGAAAGCGCTCCGAAAGCGGCGTAGCGTTGCGACCGGATCTCACTCTCCAGGCAGGCTCACTTGCACAAGCTCACGCGCATCACAAATCCAGGCGATCGCCAACGGCATCGGCCTCGTCGGCTACAGCTCGTCGACACAGTTCATCGTCACCGGCGTGATCCTGCTGGCGGCGGTCACGCTCGACACGCTCTCGCGCCGCCGGCTCGCCAAGTCAGGCCGCTGAAAGCCATCACGTATCTTCGCTGTACCGACCGGAGGGTTCGTTCAACGTCTCCTGAGCACGCCGCTGCGCGCGGTCGCAGGCTATCTCGACGTGTTCGAAACGACGAAGGAGTCCTCCTCGACGGTGCCGAGAAGCGAGGTCTGCCGCTCGGATGGCTCGAGGTCGTCGCCCCGTAGCCGCAGCGACGGTTCACCACACTGTGGTGGGTACGACTCGAGGATCGCCGAGCAGAGGCGAAGCTCCCCGGCGCGTTCGATGAGGTAGCCCCGCACCATCAGCGGCCCCGGCAGGTCGGAGTCGATCGCCTCCTGCACGGTGAGGCCACCGTTCGGACTGGGCGCCCCGGCCGAAGGAGTCGACTGCTGGGACTCCTTGGAGCCGCCGCAGCCCGCGAGCAGGACCACCAGCACGAGCATGAGTGCGACGACGATTCGCATACCGCTCCTACGCCGCCGGACGCTCCTCCGTCACGCCGAGCGCCACGATGCGATCCTCTTCGATCGTCCAGCCGGCGAGCTCGCCAGTGCGTAGCGAGAGGATCAGGTACGGCCTCCCTTGCCAGAGGCCGATGTTCTCGACGTCGGTGCGCGAGGGTCGTGGTGGCGAGGAGGGGTGCGAGTGGAAGACCGCAAGCTGGAATCCCTCGTCCTCGAGGAACCACGCCTCCGGATCGACCTCGAGCTCGAAGCGGTAGGGACTCGAGGCCGCGTTCCGCCCGCGCACGTAATGCTCGGCGAGACCCTCCTTCAGCACGACCAGCCCGCAGGCCTCGTTCGGCGCCTCCTCGCGCGCATGCGACTCGAGCGCGGCGCGAACGTCGGCCGGAATCACCACCAGACCGTTCGCTCCATCGACCTCTCCACGTCGGCCGCGTCCCAGAAATCGGCCGAGAGATACTTCCAGCCCCCGTCGGCGAGCACGCAGACGACCGCGCCCTCGTCCAGTTCGCTCGCGAGCCTGCGAGCGACATGCACGACCGCGCCCGCGGAGACACCGCCGAAGATCCCCTCCGTCGCGAGCAGTTCTCGCAGTGCGGTCACTGACTCCTCGTTCGAGACGAGCACCTTCCGGTCGAGCTTCGACACATCGAGGATCGGCGGGACGTAGCCGTCCGCGAGCGAGCGCAGGCCCATCACGGGGTCGCCAGGCAGCGGCTCGGCGGCGGCGACGACCACGTCCGGGAAACTCTCGCGGAGCCTGTCGCCTGCACCCATCAGCGTGCCGCCGGTGCCGAGCCCCGCCACGAGCACGTCCACGCGGTCGAGTGCCTCCGCAATCTCCGCTCCCGTGCCCTCGTAATGCGCGCGCGGGTTCGACTCGTTCCCGTACTGGAACGGCATGAAGAAAGAAGGATCAGCCTCCGCCAACTCGAGCGCCTTGCGTACGGCGCCGTTCGAGCCCTCCTCGCCTGGCGACTCGACGATCGCGGCGCCGTAGAGCCGGAGCAGCCGTCGCCGCTCCTCGGTCGCGTTCTCCGGCATCACACATGTCAGCGGGTAGCCCTTCAGCTTCGCTACGAGCGCGAGCGAGATGCCGGTGTTCCCGCTCGTCGGCTCGAGGAGGCGCCGGCCGGGCTCCAGCTCGCCCGAGGACTCGGCGGCTTCGATCATCGACTTCGCGACGCGGTCCTTGATCGAGCCGGTCGGGTTCTGGCCCTCGAGCTTCGCCAACAGCCGCACCGGGCCGGGGGCGAAGCGGGACAGCTCGACGAGCGGCGTCTGCCCGACGAGCGAGAGAAGCGAGTCCGCTGTTCTCAGCATTCGACCTTGTGGCGCTGAACCACAAGGCTTCCCCCTGCCATCGCAGGCAGAAGGATCATCGGCTGGCCGTCGACAGTCGTGTCCAGGCCGTCGAGCGTGCGGACGTCCTCGCCACCGAGATAGACGTTCACGAACGGCGCGAGCTCGCCGTCCTCGAAGAGCTGCGGTGCGAGTGCGGGATAGCGGCGGGCGAGATCCTGAAGCACCTCGCGGACGCTGCCGCCGAACGCCTCGACCTGGCGCTCGCCGCCAACCTCGTTCCGCAGCGTTGGCGGGATCCGGACGGCGGTCACAGGCGCACCGTCATAGCCGAACGCCCTGACAGAACTCGACGTAGTCGACGTAGTCGGTGATGGTCGGGCTCTCGCCGCAGAGCGGGCAGGCCGGATCGCGCCTCACCGAGACCTCGTCGAAGGTCGTCGCGAGCGCGTCGAAGAGGAGCAGGCGGCCCTGCAGCGTCTCGCCCACGCCGAGCATGAGCTTCAGCGCCTCGCTCGCCTGGAGCGAGCCGATGATCCCGGGGAGGACGCCGAGCACGCCGCCCTCGGCGCAGCTCGGGGCAAGCTCCGGTGGCGGGGGGGTGGGGAAGAGGCAGCGGTAGCACGGGCCCCCTTCTTCCGCCCGGGCGCCGTCGGCCTCGCCGGCGACGCTTCCAGGCATGCGCGGCTTGAAGACGGTCACCTGGCCCTCGAAGCGGTAGATCGAGCCGTGCACGACCGGGATGTCGTGCCAGACCGAGGCGTCGTTGACGAGGTAGCGCGTGGGGAAGTTGTCGGCGCCGTCGACGATCACGTCCCAGCCGTCCGAGAGGATGCGCTCGACGTTCTCCGACGTGAGCCGCTCCTCGTAGGTCTTCACCTCGACATCCGGATTGAGAGCCTCGATCGTCCGTTTCGCCGACAGCACCTTCGGCTCTCCGAGACTCTCGGTCGAGTGCACGATCTGGCGCTGGAGGTTGGAGTCGTCCACGACGTCCGCATCGACGATTCCGAGCGTGCCGACGCCGGCTGCGGCCAGGTAGAGCGACGCAGGCGAACCGAGACCGCCGGCACCGACGAGGAGCACACGCGACGACAGCAGCTTCTGCTGACCGGCCTCGCCGACCTCGGGGATCAGGAGGTGGCGCGAGTAGCGCGCCCGCTGCTCCGGCGAGAGCGTGCGTGGGGTCTCGACGGGATAGCCGTTCCGCTTCCAGTCAGTGAAGCCGCCCGCGAGGGACGCGACGTTCTCGTAGCCGAGCTCGCCGAGCGACTTGGCGGCGAACGCCGAGCGGGAGCCGCCGGCGCAGTAGACGACGATCTCGCGCGAGCGGTCGGGCAGCAGGCCCTCGATCCGGGACTCGAGCTGACCGCGCGGGATGTGAATCGCTCCCGGAACGGCCCCTTCGTCCCATTCGTCCTGCTCTCGCACGTCGAGGAAGAGCGTGGCCCCGCCGGCTGGCGCAACGCGCTCGCGCGCGTCGGCCGCTCCGACCTCGTCGATCTCGGCCTTCACCTGCTGTAGGAGCTCTCGGTAGGACGCCATTACTTTCCAGAGTGTAGCGAGGCTCTGCTGGCTATCGTCGGTGCGTGTCCGCACGTTTTCGAGTCTCCCTGCTCGTCGCCGCCCTCGCCGCCGCCGCGGCGGTAGTCGTGGCAGGTGTGGCAGTCCTTTCGGCGGAGGAGATTCCCGAGCGTGAGGACGGGTCCGCGCGGGCCCGGCCTCGCGAGGGCGTGCCGCGCCTCGTCCTCGACCTCGGCGTGCGCGATGATCCGGAGGCGCGCGATCTGCGCCGCGCAACCGGGCTCTACGAGCGTGGGCGGCGCCGGCAGGCGGCGGTCCTGTTCGCCCGGCACGACTCGCTCGAGGCAAAGGTGGGCGCCGCCTTCGCGGCCTGGCCGGCTTCCGTCGACCGCATCGAGCAGCTCGGCGCGCTCTACCCGCGCAGCGCGCTCGCGCAGCTGCATGTCGGGCTCGCGCGCTTCTGGGCCGGGGAGGAAGGCGCGATCACTGCCTGGCGGGAGGCGCGCGACGTGGAGCCCGACACGGTCTACGCGGTCTGGGCAAACGACCTGCTCCATCCCGGGTTCGCACAAGGGCTCCCGTTCTTCGTCCCGTCGGCACCGTTCCCGCAGCGCCTCGAAGGGCGCTCGCCGGCCGAGCAGCTCGAGGCGCTGGAACGGGCGGCCGCAGGCGGCTCGCTCCAGGCGCTGCTGCTCTACGGGACTGCCTTGCAGCGGCTCGGACGAGCGGTTTCGGCGCGACGCACCTTCGACAAGGCGGCCCGCGCTTTCCCGAACGATCCGGAGGCACTCGCGGCCGCCGCAGTAGGGCGGTACTCGAAGGACCGACCCGCGGAGGCATTCTCTCGCCTCGGCCCCCTGACGCGCCGATTCCCGCAGGCGGCGACCGTGCGTTTCCACCTCGGCCTGCTCCTGCTGTGGCAGCGTGACGTCGCGGAGGCAAAACGGCAGCTGCGGCTGGCGGTCGCAGCGAAACCGGTGTCGCGGCTCGCGCGGGAGGCGCAGCGCTACCTCGACGCTCTTCGCTAAAGCAAGGGGGACCCAGGGATGGAAAAGATGGGTCGGACGGCCTATGCACGCTCGCGCTCCGCATGTCAACCTTCCGGCGCCTCCGCTGGAAGATGTTGCGGTCACGGGCCGTCGTGACTACTGTGAAAGAGCCGAAACGGAGGGGGAGCCGGGTTGAGCGCAGGGAGTGGTCGCAGCATCGCCGCTACAGGTCCGGCTGGCTTTGACCTGTTGGAGACCCAGGAGGCCCGCCTTCTGCTCGAGAGCGGCCGCCAGACCGGCCGGCTCGTCGCCGACGACATCGCCAAGGCGCTCGACGAGCTCGACGTCGACGCGGCGCAGCTCGTCGAGTTCTATGCGGCACTTGACGAAGCGCACATCGAGGTCGTGGAGCGGGCCGACGTGGTGGAAGAGGACATCGCGCCCCAGAGCGACGTGTCCGAGATCTCGACGGACACGCTGCAGCTCTTCCTGAAGGACATCGGGCGCGTGCCCCTGCTCACCGCTGCGCAGGAGGTGGAGCTCGCGAAGAGGATCGAACGCGGCGATCACTCGGCAAAGCAGGCGATGGTCGAGGCGAACCTCCGCCTGGTCGTCTCGATCGCGAAGCGCTACCGCAACCAGGGCCTGCCCTTCCTCGACCTGATCCAGGAGGGTACGATCGGGCTCGTCCGCGCTGCGGAGAAGTTCGACTATCGCAAGGGCTTCAAGTTCTCGACCTATGCGACGTGGTGGATCAGGCAGGCCGTCGCGCGCGCTCTCGCCGACAAGGCACGCACCATCCGCATGCCGGTACACGTCGTCGAGAAGCTGAACAAGATCGTCCGGGTCGAGCGGACCCTCCGCGCGAAGCTGGGCCGCGAACCCAGCTCGGAGGAGATCGCCGTCGAGCTCGATCTGCCCCCGGAAGAGGTCGAGCAGATTCGCCGCAGCGCCCAGACACCCGTTTCGCTCGAGAAGCCGGTCGGCGACGAGGACGAGTCGGAGTTCGGGCACTTCCTCAGCGACTCGACCGCACCGCTCCCCGATGAGCTTGCAGAGGAGACGATGCGGAACGAGTCGTTGCGCGCCATCCTCGCGACGCTGTCGCACCGCGAGCGGCGGGTGCTCGAGCTGCGCTACGGCCTGAACGGCGAGCATCCCCGGACGCTCGACGAGGTGGGCCGCACATTCAACGTCACGCGCGAGCGGATCCGGCAGATCGAGAACCAGAGCCTGAAGAAGCTGCGGGCGCTCGCCGACGCAGGCAAGCTGCGCGAAGTAGCCTAACCATCGGGCTCTCGCCCGATGGTTAGACTCGCGCGGTGCCGAAACTGCCGCAAGACTGGCTCGACGAGCTCTCGGAGCTCCTGCGTATTCCTTCGGTGAGCGCCGACCCGGCGCACGCCGGCGACGTCGAGCGGGCGGCCGAGTGGGTTGCCGACAAGATCAGGCGCGGCGGCGGCGAGGCCGAGCTCGTGCCCTACGGCAAGCGGCCGCTCGTCGTCGGGGAGATTCGCGCTTCGACCGGCGCTACGGAGGCGCCAACCGTCCTCTGCTACGGCCATTTCGACGTTCAGCCGCCCGCGCCGCTCGAGCTCTGGGAGTCCGATCCGTTCGAGGCGACGATTCGCGACGAGTGGCTCTACGCGCGCGGGGTCGCCGACGACAAGGGGCAGCTGTGGATGCTGCTGCACGCCGCCTCCCTGCTCGCCGCAGACGACGCGCTGCCGATCAACATCCGCGTGGTCTCGGATGGCGAGGAGGAGGTCGGCGGGCAGTCGATCGTCCGCTTCCTCGAGCAAGACGAGCGCGGCGCCGACGCCTGCGTGATCTTCGACGGCGGGATGGAGAATCGGAACCTGCCGGCGATCTCGGTTGCGACGCGCGGCCTTGCCGCCTTCAACCTGCGCGTGCGCACCGGCACCCGCGACCTGCACTCCGGCATGTACGGGAACGCGGCCCTGAACGCGATCCATGCGCTCACGACGACGCTCGCGGGGATCCTCCCGCGTGAGGGACGCGTGCCCGAGCCCTTGCGGGCCGGCATCGCCGAGCCGACAGCCGAGGAGCGGTCGGGCTGGGACAAGCAGCCGAAGGGCCGCGACGTCCTGCTCGAAGCGGGTGCAGTGCCGTACGATCATGCCGCCGCGGAGGAGTTCTACCTCCGGACAACGGCGGAGCCCGCCGTGGACGTGAACGGCATCCTGGGCGGCAAGCCGGGCCTGAAGAACACCACCATTCCGGCGGAGGCGCAGGCGAACTTCACCGTCCGGCTCGCCCCCGGCCAGGATCCGAGCGTCATCGAGCCCGCCGTCGAGCAGCTCTTGCGGGAGTCGGCCCCCGAGGGCGCGACGGTCGAGGTGGAGATGGAGGACGCCAGCCGCCCAGGTCTCGTCCGGGCCGATTCCGAGGTCGTGAAGATCGCGCAGGACGCGTTCGAGTCGGCGTTCGGGATCAGGCCGATCCTGACGCGCTCCGGCGGGACGCTGCCGATCATGCCCGCTCTGCAGGACAAGGGCATCCCCACCATCCTGACCGGCTTCGCGCTCCCGGAGAGCAACGTCCACTCGCCGAACGAGCGGATGCTGGTCGAATTCTTCCCGCGCGGGGTCGACACCATCCGAGAGCTCTACCGGCGGCTTGGCGACCTCGCCTAGAGCCGAATTCGTCTCGCCGCTCGCCGCGGAGCTCGCCGAGGACGTGCTCGAGCGCTTCCTCCGCTACGCGCGCATCGATACGCAATCCGCTCACGTCTCCGACACCTACCCGAGCACGCTGAAGCAGCTCGACCTCTCCCGTCTGCTCGTGGAGGAGCTGCGCGAGGCCGGTCTCGAAGACGCCGAGCTGACCGAGCACGGTTACGTCTTCGCCACGCTCCCCGGAACGGCCGAGTCGCCGACGGTCGGACTGAACGCCCACGTCGACACCAGCCCGGACGCATCGGGTACGGGCGTCCTGCCGCTGCTGATCCGAGGCTACGACGGCGATCGGATCGTCCTGCCGGGCGACCCGTCGCAGGTGCTCGACCCGGCGGAGAACGAGGAGCTCGCCGCGCGCGTGGGGCACGACCTCGTCGCCACGGACGGCACCACCCTGCTCGGCGCCGACGACAAGGCGGGCGTGGCCGAGATCGTGGCCGCGGTCGCCTATCTCGCGCGCCATCCGGAGCCGCCGCGGGCGCCCGTACGGGTTGCGTTCACGGTCGACGAGGAGGTCGCGGGCGGAACCACCCACTTCGAGCTCGCGAAGTTCGGGGCCGACGTCGCGTACACGCTCGACGGCTCGGGCCTGGGCGAGCTGCAGACGGAGACGTTCTCGGCGAAGCGAGCGATCGTCACGATCCGCGGCCACAGCACGCACCCCGGCACGGCGAAGGGCCGGCTCGTGAACAGCGTGAAGCTCGCCGCCGACCTGGTCGCGGCGCTGCCGCGGGACCGGCTCTCGCCGGAGACGACCGAGGAGCGGGAGGGCTTCGTGCACCCGACCCGGATCGAGGGAGGCGCGGAGCGGACGACGGTCGACTTCATTCTCCGCGACCATGACGACGCGAAGCTGGAGGAGCATCTTGCGTTCCTGCGCGGGCTCGTCGACGAGCTCGGCGCGAGCGAGCCACGCGCGCACGTGACGATGGACGTGGAGCACCAGTACTCGAACATGGGGAGCGTGATCGAGCAGTACCCCCGGGTGGTGGAGGCCGCGGAGGAGGCGATTCGGCGGGCGGGCGCCGAGCCGGTGCGGACGATCATCCGCGGCGGGACCGACGGCTCACGGATCTCGGCGATGGGCCTGCCGACACCGAACATCTTCACCGGTGGCCAGAACTACCACTCGGTGAAGGAGTGGGCGAGCGTTCAGGACATGGCCGCGGCGGCGGCGACAGTCGTGGAGCTCGTACGAGTGTGGGCGGAAAAGCCCTAGTCGGAGCCGCGACAGCCGAGGAACTCGTGGCCGAAGCGTCGCATCTCGTCGATGATCGGCAGCAGGCCCGCGCCCTTCTCGGTCAGCTCGTATTCGACGCGCGGCGGTGACTCGGCGTAGCTGCGGCGGGCGATCATGCCCTCGCTCTCGAGCCAGCGCAGCCGTTCCGACAGCGTCCGCGGGCTGATCCCGCGGCAGGAGTGCTCGAGCTCCGAGAAGCGACGGGCGCCCTCTGAGAGGTCGTGCACGAGGAGCGCTGTCCATTTGGCGCCGATGATCTCCGCACAGCAGGCGACGGAGCAGGTCGCGTCGTGCACGGGGTTCATCGTGCGCATGGTCACGGTCAAAGTGTACTCCTCGCCCGAGCCGCTCATCCCCAGGGGGGCGGGTTGTGCACCCAGCGGCCGCCGACCATCGTCGCGACGACCTGGACCTCACGCAGCTCCTCCGGCTCGCACGTCACGGGATCGCGATCGAGCACGACAAGATCTGCCAGATAGCCCGGCAGCAGCTTGCCGCGCCGGCGCTCGTCGCGGGAGAGCCAGGCCGGGTTAACGGTCGCCGCCGTGAGTGCCTCCTCGACCGCGAGCCGCTGCTCCGGCCGCCAGGCAGGCCGCTCGTCGATCGTGCGCAGGACGCCGGCCGCCAGCCCGGCGAGGGGGTCGAGCTCCTCGACGGGGGCGTCGGAGCCGTTCGCGAGCAGCGCGCCCGAGTCCAGGAGCGAGCGGAAGGCGTAGGCGCCCTCGAGCCGCTCGGGCCAGAGGCGCTCAGCCAGGTCCCGATCGGAGGGGGCGTGCGAGAATTGCACCGAGCAGGCAATCTTGAGCGCCGCGAACCGCGGCAGATCCTCGGGTGTCAGGCACTGCGCGTGCTCGATCCGGTGCCGCAGGCCCAGTGGCTGCCACACGTCCCTCGTCGCCTCGAAGGCGTCGAGGGCGTCGCGGTTCGCCTGGTCGCCGATCGCGTGCACGGCCACCGGCCAGCCTGCTTCGGCCCCGCGTCGCACGATCTCCTCGAGCTCCTCGCGGCTCGTGAGGCGGACGCCCGTGCCGTCGGTCAAGAGCGCCGTCTGCGAGCCGAGCGTGCCGTCCATGAAGCACTTGAGGTAGCCGACCCGCAGATACTCGTCGCCGAAACCGGCGCGGAGCGAGAGCTCCCGCGCGTGGTCGACGAGGTCGGCCGGGATCGAGCCCCAGACGCGCAGGCTGAGGCTGCCCTCGTCGCGCAGCCGCTGGAAGATGCCGGGAGCGCCCAGCCAGCCGTCCTTGTCGTGGATCGCGCCGACGCCGCGCGAGTTCGCGATGCTGATCCCGATCCGCGTCGCCTCAAGCCACTCCTCCTGCGTCGTCAGGACGTACCGGTCGCGGAACCGCCACGCCGATTGCTCGCGCAGGACCCCCGTCGGCTCCCCGCGCTCGTCCCGCTCGACGACCCCGCCCTCGACCTGGAGATCACCGTTGGCCGCGGCCAGGGCGGCGGAGTTGAGCCAGACGGAGTGGTAGTCCTTCGAGATCAGGATCGTCGGGGTCTGCCCGGTCACCTCGTCGAGCGCCTCCTTGGTCGGCTCGACTCTCTGCCCGCCGATGGGGCTCCAGTCGCCGTCGCGCCAGCCGTAGCCGCGCAGCCAGCGACCTTCGCTCGTCTGCGCACCGCGAACGCGCGCGAGCGCCTCCTCGAGGGACGAGCACCCGTCGAGCTTCACCTGCCGCTGCGCGAGCGACCAGGTCGGGAAGTGCACGTGCGAGTCGGTGAAGGCAGGGAGGACGCAGCGGCCGCCGAGATTCACGGTCTCCGGGCTCGCGAGCGCACTCTCGTGCACGCCGACGCCGCCTGCGATCTGCGCGCCGGCGATCGCCAGTGCCCGGGCGGTCGGCAGAGACGCGTCCATCGTGCGAATGACGCCGTTCTCGAAGATCACGCAGTGAGCCTAGCTAGGCTCACTGCGTGTCCTGGCGGGTGGCGATCGCCGTGGCTCTCGCGGTCTTCGCGGCCGCTGCCGCGTTGGTCGTGAGCCGCGGTGAGCCGCACCCCGAGCCCGCGTCTGGGTTCCGCGACATGGTCGTGCTGCGCGGGCTCCATGAGCCGCTCGGCGTCACGTTCGCTCCCGACGGGCGCGTCTTCGTCGCTGAGAAGCACGGAGTCGTCAAGGAGTTCTCGGGTTTCGAAGACCGCACGCCGCGTGTCTTCGCCGACCTCGGCGAGCGCGTCTTCACGAACGGCGACCGGGGACTCTTCGCGCTCGCGCTCGACCCCGGCTTCCCAGAGCGCCCGTACGTCTACGTCCTCTACACCTTCGATGGGCCGATCGGCGCGCGCGAGCCGCTCGGGCGGCGGGGGTGTCGGGGCCTCTTCGAGGGCCGCTGCCCGGTCAGCGGCCGCGTTTCGCGGCTCGCGCCGGACGGCAGTGAGACGGTGCTGGTGTCGGGCTGGTGCCAGCAATACCCGAGCCATGGCGTGGGCGATCTCGCCTTCGGCGCCGACGGCACCCTGTACGCAAGCGGCGGCGAGGGCGCGAGCTACGAGCGCGTCGACACGGGCGATGCGCGCAACGTCTGCGGCGACCCCGCCGGAGAGGGCGGAGCACTGCGCGCCCAGGACCTGCGCACCGCGGGTGATCCTCCCGGTGTGAGCGGGTCGGTGATCGCGATCGACCCGGAGCGCGGCCGGCACAGAGTCGTCGCGTACGGCCTGCGGAGCCCGTTCCGCTTCGCTGTGCGGCCCCGCTCGTCCGAGCTCTGGATCGGCGATGTCGGCTCGACTCGGGCCGACGAGCTCGACGTCGTCGACACGCGCGCTGCCGAGCCCGTCAACTTCGGCTGGCCCTGCTACGAGGGCGACGCGTCCCTGCGGAGCTACGACGAGGCCGACGTGCCGATCTGCGAGCGGTTGTACGAGGAGGAAAGCGTCCAGGCGCCGGCGGCGGTCTTCCCCCGTGATGAGGACGTTGTCGAGGGCGACGGCTGTGGGCGCGGCACGCAGGCGCTCTCGGGGCTCGCGCTCTATCCCGGCGGCTCGTACCCGGCTCGATACCGCGGCGCACTCTTCGTCTCTGACTATGTACGCCGCTGCATCTGGGTGCTGCTGCCCGACGAGGAGGGCCGACCCGACCCTGAGCGGCTGGAGCTCTGGCGCAGAGGCGTCGCGAGCCCGGTCGATCTCGTGGTTGGGCCGGAGGGCTACCTCTACTACCTCGACTTCGCCGCCGGCACCCTCCGCCGGATCGTTTACGACGGCCGCTGAGAAACGTCACAAAGTCGTTGCAATCGTGTGATCGTCGCGCGGCTACGGTCATCGCATGGGCCTGTCCGCCGCGTCGACTACTCTCTCACTCGAGAGGAGGGAGCAGGAGCTGGACGAGCAGCACTTCGCGGAGATCGATGTCGCGATGCTTTACATCGAGGAGGCGCGCGTGCGCGCCGAGCGCGCGGCTGCGGCGCTCCGCACCACCGGAGCCGACGACCACCTGGTCGAGGCGCTCGATCGCACCCAGGCGGAGCTTTCCGACGTCGCGCGAAGGCTCCGGCAAGGCACCCTCTTCGCCGTCCCGAAAGAACAGCTGACGCTCTAATTTCGGCCTCGTGCCGCTCTCGGGAGAAGAGATTCGCCGGCGAGTCGCCGAGTTCGCCGCGAGCTGGGGTGGCTACCAGGGAACCGAGCGAAGCGAGGCGCAGACGTTCCTGAACGGGCTGCTCGCCTGCTACGGAACGGACCGTCGCGAGGCGGGCGCACGCTTCGAGGAGGGCACCGGCGGGGGTTTCATGGATCTCTTCTGGCCCGGCGTCTGCATCGTCGAGATGAAACGGCCGAGAGAGGCGAAGCGGCTCGCGGAGCACCGCGAACAGATGCTCCGCTACTGGCAACGCTCGGGAACGCCGCAGGTCCCCGCGCCGCGCTACGTCGTCCTCTGTGCCTTCCATCGGTTCGAAGTGTGGGAGCCCGGCGCCGTCTACACCGAGCCGCGCGTCGTCTTCGATCTCGCACAGCTACCCGAGCACCTCGACGCGCTGCTGTTCCTTGCGGGGCGCCAGCCGGTGTTCGTGGGCGACCAGACCGAGGTGACTCGCGAGGCGGTCGCGCTGGTCACCGATGTCTACCGCCGCCTCCGCGAGCGCAAGGCCGCCGACCTCGACGTCCTGCGCGACTTCGTGCTCCAGTCGGTGTGGGCGATGTTCGCCGAGGACCTCGCCATGCTGCCCTCTCACCTGTTCACACGGGTGCTCGACGAGCTGCTCGCGAATCCGGGCCGGTCGAGCCGCGAGGATCTCGGACAGCTCTTCGCCTACCTGAACGAACCTGCGGACAGGCCGCTCGAGGGCCTGTACGCGGGCACTCCCTACGCCAACGGCTCGCTGTTCGCTCGTCCCGCGCGCGTGCACCTCGACCGGGAAGAGCTCGAACTGATGCGGCAGGCGTGCGAGTCGAGCTGGCGGAAGGTCGAGCCTGCGATCTTCGGTGTTCTACTGCAGGGCGCTCTCGGCCGCGAGCGGCAATGGGCACTCGGTGCCCACTACACCGCGGAGGCGGACATCCTGAAGATCGTCCTGCCGACGATCGTCGAGCCCTGGCGTGAGCGCATCGCCGCCTGCCGCACTGTCGCGGACGTCCAGGCTGCGCAGGATGAGCTGATGCGGTACGTCGTGCTCGACCCGGCTTGCGGCTCGGGGAACTTCCTCTACGTTGCCTACCGCGAGCTACGACGGATTGAGGCGGAGCTGCGGCTCCGCGCCCGCGACATGCGTCGCAGCGAGGGGCGGCGGGAGCAGGAGTCGCTCGCGCTGTACTTCCCGCTCACGAACATCCGCGGGATCGAGATCGATCAATTCGCGGTTCAGCTCGCGCGCGTGACGCTCTGGATGGGACATAAGCTCGCCGTCGACGAGCTCGACCTCGAGGAACGCGTGCTCCCGCTCGTCGATCTTTCGGGGATCCGCCGGGGCGACGCGTTGCGGCTCGACTGGCCGAGGGCGGAAGCGATCATCGGCAACCCGCCCTATCACGGTTCTCAGCGGCTGCGCGGAGAGCTCGGCGACGACTACGTGGAGTGGCTGAAACAGGAATTCGGAGTCGGCGTGAAGGACTACGCCGTCTACTGGTTCCGCAAGGCGCACGAGCGGCTCGAGCCGGGTGGCCGAGCCGGTCTCGTGGCGACGAACTCGATCTCTCAGAACAAGAGCCGCGAGCCCAGCCTCGATTGGATCGTTCAGAGCGGTAGCGTGATTACGAGTGCCATCTCGTCGCAGCCGTGGGTCGGGGAGGCGAACGTCCACGTGAGTATCGTCAACTGGGTGAAGAGTCCGACGCATCCTGAGCGGGCCAGTCGTCTCGATGGGCAAGAGGTCGACGGAATAACGTCAGCTCTCCGGCCCGGCGTCACGCGGATGTCTCCCGTTCACCTAGCGGCTAACGCTGGCGTGTGTTTTCAGGGCTCGATACCTGTGGGGATGGGATTCATCATTCCCGAGAGAGAGGCAGCAGAACTGCTTGCCGACCCGAGCGCTGATTACTCGAATGTGATTCGTCGCTACCTCATGGGTGATGACGTGGCGAATGATCCTGCTCAGGAACCCACTCGATGGATCATCGATTTCGCGTCGCGTTCGCTCGAAGATGTCGCTCAGTGGCCCCGCGCCCTCGCGATCGTCAACGAGCGCGTGAGGCCGCTACGTCTTCAGAACCGCGATCGGGGTTTCCGCGAGAAGTGGTGGCTGTTCGGCCGGCCCAGAGGCGAGATGCGGAGGGCGCTCGCAGGGCTTGACCGTTTCATCTCGGCGAATCGCGTAGGAAAGCGGCTCTACTTTATCTGGGGCGACCGAGGCTGGTGCCCCGGTGACAAGGTCGTTGTGTTCAAGCTCGCGGACGACGCGAGTATCGGGATCCTGTCCTCAAGCATCCATGGCGCCTGGGCCTGGGCGCTCTCATCCACCCTCAAGGCCGATTTGAACTACACGCCCACCTCCGCGTTCGAGACATTTCCGTGGCCGCGGAGCGATGAGGCAGCTCGCGAGGAGATCGCAGCCTGGGCGCGCGACTTGATCGCGCGCCGCTCGGACATCTGTCTCGAACGCCAGATCGGGCTGACGACGCTCTACAACGAGGTGGATGACGGCGCTTATGACGATCTGCGCGACCTGCACCGGCGGCTCGACGAAGCCGTTGCCGCCGCCTACGGCTGGCCCGCGTCAGCCGCGCACGACCCGCAGGAGTCGAATCGGCTGCTGCTCGAGCTCAACCGCCGTATCGCCGCGGGAGAGGTCGAGTACAGCCCGTTCGACTAAATCTCGAGCGAGCCCCGTCGGGCCGCCTCGTCGGCCCAGGCGGCGATCTCTTCTACGTCGACTTCGCGGCCGGTGCGCTGCATCGTCTGTCCTACACTGGCTGAGTGCCCGAAAGCCACGCCGGCCGGCTGTTCGACCACGTCCATCTGCGGGTGCGCGAGCTCGAGGCGAGCCGGGCGTTCTACGTGGCCGCGCTCGGCGCGCTCGGACGAGAGGTAGGAGGGGCCGGAAGCTACTTCAACTCGGACGAGCTCTGGGTCACGAGCGACGGCGACCCAACCGCGGGCCTTCATCTCGCGTTCCAGGCGGACGACCGTGAGACGGTGCAGCGGTTCTACCAGGCGGCTCTCGCGGCCGGAGGCCGCGACAACGGCCATCCGGGCGAGCGCGACTATCACCCCGGCTACTACGCCTGCTACGTCCTCGATCCCGACGGCAACAACGTCGAGGCCGTCTACCACGGCCCGGCGGAGCGGTCCGCGCCCTCCGTTGTGTTCTCCTGGGACGACGAGACATAGGCCCCACCTGACATGGCCTGGCGCTCGCATCTCTTCTGCGCGCTCCGGCATCCCACACAGCCGAAGATCCTGCTCCTCCGCACTGGCGGCGCCTGGCGGCTCCCACACGTCCTCGTCCCCGAGAGGGTTTGGGCAGCGGACGCAAGCGTCGTCGTGTCCGCCTTCGAGCGACGACTGCGCACCCGGCCATGGCTGCTGAGACAGCTTCGCGACGCCGAGGACCGCGAGGCCAAGCGGAGCGAAGTGGTTGTCGAGCTCGAGCTGACCGACCTCCACTGGCGCGCGCCCACCCACGGTCGGTGGGTGGGGGAGAGTGACCTCGCGGGGCTCTCGCTCGCGGACGACGAGCACCGAGGCCTGCTGACGGGATACCTGAAAGCGCTCGCCGCGGACGAGATCCCCGAGCAACGGCCCCCGTGGGCGCGGCCGGGTTGGCTCGAGGTCGTGCGTCGCTGGATCACGAGCGAGGTGCTGCGTCTGGGCCATGTCGTCGTGGGGTTAGGGGCCTGTCCAAGAAGGCGGTCTGAGTTCCACCGCGCGGCTCAGTTGAGCGAGATCGCGTAGTCCCAGGCGCAGGGAGTAGCGGCGAGGAGTTC
>Ga0208612_1000098_pt1 | contig 52810 bp, 61 predicted proteins | sample AntDryMetagUQ889_FD_188089 | JGI IMG/M metagenome (GOLD analysis project Ga0208612, IMG submission 188089) | Polar desert microbial communities from Antarctic Dry Valleys - UQ889 (SPAdes) | ecosystem: Environmental > Terrestrial > Soil > Desert | place: Antarctic Dry Valleys | collected 2008-12-31 | reverse complement strand
TTCGTCCCGGCTCATTACTACGGGGCATTTGTCTTCCTGGCGGCGCTTGGGCTCCACCTGGTGGCGAAAATCTCCGTCGCGCGGCGCGCGTTTCGCGAGCAGGGCGTGGTCAAGCCTCTTCGCGCGGACGTGCGCCACACCGAGCCCGAGCCCTATGACGAGAACACCACCGCTCCGTATGCCCCGTCGGCTCCCACGATGTCCCGCCGCGGCCTCTTGGGCGTGGTGGGAGCAGGGTCGCTGGGCTTGACGCTCATGGCCGTGGGTCAGGTCGTTGGTGGCCCGTTCAGAAGCCTCGCGCTCCTTTCGCCGCGAGGCCGCGGGTTCGGCTCGGGGCCGAACGAATTTCAGGTGAACAGGACGGCGCTGGAGGCCGCGATCAAGCCTGCTACGACCACATCGACCTGGCGCCTCAAGCTGGAGGGTGGTGGCGTCCCGGTCGAGTTCTCCCGCGAAGAGCTTCTGGGGATGACCCAGCACACGGAGTCGCTTCCGATCGCTTGCGTCGAAGGCTGGTCGACCACGCAGGACTGGACTGGCGTGCGCCTCAAGGATCTGGCCGCCCTTGCGGGCATCGACGGCGACGCCGAGCTGACCGTGCAATCGCTCGAAGAAGGCGGTTCCTTCAACCAGGCAACGCTGTCCGATTCTCAGGTAGCCGACGAGCGCTCGCTCTTGGCGTTGCAGGTAAACGGCGCGGATCTATCCCTCGACCACGGCTTCCCGGCGCGTGTCATCGCTCCCGCGGTGCCCGGCGTTCACTGCACGAAGTGGGTCTCCTCGATGACGTTCAGCGGGGTTGACGCCTGATGGCGCTGTTTCGCTCGCGCTACGGCGAGGGGCCGCTCCACCTGTTAGCGGCGATCGCGAGCTTTGCGATCGCGACCTACGCGTTCCTCGAGATCGCCGACGGCACCGCTCCGGTCAACTTCGCGATCTGGTTCGTCGCGGCGATCGTCCTCCACGACATGCTCGCCTTCCCGTTCTATTCGGTCCTCGGAGTGATCGTCGGGGAGACGCTTCGCGACCCCCCGGCGGCCCCGGCACGCCCTTCGGCGCTCAACTACGTGCGTGTCCCGGCTCTTCTCTCCGCTTTCTTCTTCATCGTCTGGTTCCCGGTAATCCTCGGCTTCTCGGACACGGAGGTCGTGGAGTCGACGGGCCTCGACACGAGCCCGTTCCTGGAGCGCTGGCTGCTCCTCACCGGAGCGATGTTCGCGATCTCGGCGGTGCTCTACGCGGTAAAGCTCCGCGGCGGCGGACTGAGATCTAGACGCGCGCGGAGGTAGCCGCGAGGGCCCGATCGAGATCGCGCCACAGATCGTCGGGGTGCTCGCAACCGACACTCAGGCGAAGCAGGCCGGACGGTACGTGTGAGGCAGAGCACCAGCGCCCGTGGCGCTCGATCAGTGTCTCGACGCCGCCGAGGCTTGCCGCGTGGGTGATGACCTCGACCGCTTCGCAGATCGCCTCTGCGCGCTCGGCGCCGCCTTCGATTTCGAACGCGATCATCGTGCCGGGGCCGTCGAGGAGGCGCTCAGCCGCGCCGTGGGCGGGGTCTGAAGCAAGGCCGGGGTAGCGGACCCACTTGACCTCCTCACGGGTGGCAAGGTCGGCGGCCAGGCGTGAAGCGGTTGTCTGTGCCCGCTCGGCGCGAAGGGGAAGCGTGCGGAGTCCGCGCAGCGCGAGCCATGCCTCGAACGTGCCGGGCACGGCGCCGAACATGGTCCGCGCGTCTCCGAGGCGCGCCGCGGTCTCCTGCGTGCGGGCGACCGCGACGCCGAGGAGCAGGTCCGAGTGGCCGCCGATTGCCTTTGTCGCTGAGTGGACGACGATGTCCGCGCCGAGAGCCAGGGGGCGCTGGAGGACCGGCGTGGCAAGTGTCGCGTCCACCACCACGAGGACGCCCTGGTCATGCGCGGCCTGCGCGAGCAAGTCCAGCTCGGGGACGTCAAGCAAGGGGTTGGAGATTGAGTCGAGCCACAGCATGTCAGCCCCTGGTAGGGCCGCAACCATCGCGTCGAGGTCCGTGGGATCAGCGTAGGTCGCCTGGAGGCGGCCGGCGGCCTCTCGCTCGGCGAGCACCTCTCGCACCTCCGAGTAGGCGGACTCCGCCATCACGACCTGGCCGGTGGGCGCAAGGCCTTCAAGGATCGCGGACGTGGCGGCCATGCCCGAGGAGAACGCGACCGCGGTGCCTCGTTCGAGCGCGCCGATAGCCGCCTCGAACGCTTGCCAGGTGGGGTTGCCGTCGCGCGAGTAGCTCTGATCAGAGCCCGCGTGGAAGGAAGAGGCGAGGACCGGAGGGACGCTCAGGGAGCCGCCGGGCACGCGCTGTGCCCTCCCTGCCGTGACGGCGAGGGTCGAGGGGTCCAAGTTCTCGTCCACCGGTCGATCTGTATTCCCCGAAGTCATCGTGTTACGCCTCCGCCGTATGTTTTGCCGCGGGTGAGCGTGAAGTTCGAAAAGTGGCAGGCGCTGGGCAACGACTATGTGATCGTCGAGGCGGCTGCGCTTTCTTTCGAGCTCACATCCAACCGCGTCAAGCGTATCTGCGATCCGCATTTCGGTGTCGGCTCCGACGGCGTCCTTCTGCTCACCCCCGTCGAGGATCCCGACCACGTCGCGGAGCTTCGGATCTTCAACCCCGACGGATCCGAGGCCGAACTCTCCGGAAACGGTGCGCGCGAGGCGGTCCTCTACCTGCGCGCCGCGGGCTGGACTCAGGACGACACCTTTTCGGTGATCACGAAGGCCGGCCCCGTGACGCCGACGATCACCGGGCCGGGTGAAGTGCGGATGGAGATCGGGCGCGCGCGCGACGAAGGCACCGGCACCCTGATGTCGGGAGGCCGGGAATGGTCCTACCGCGCCGTGAACGTCGGCAACCCGCAGTGCGTGGTAGCGGCCGGCGAGGAGGTCGATGACCTCGACCTCGGCGAGATCGGCCCCGGGATCGAATCGAACACCGAGCTATTCCCGAACCGCACGAACGTTTCGTTCACGCGGGTCGAGGGCTCGACGGTCCGCGCTCGCATCTTCGAGCGCGGGGTGGGGGAGACGCTGTCCTCCGGGACCGGCGCCTCGGGAGCCGCAGTCGCCGTGTTCCTGGACGGCGCACCGAGCCCAATTGCGGTCGACCTCGACGGCGGCCGGCTCAGTGTCGACGTCTCCGAAGACCTCGACGTGACGCTCACCGGCACCGCCGAGCCGATCTACGCCGGAGAGCTCTCGAGCGAGCTGCTCAGTGCGCTCGAGCGACTTGGTTAAGTTCGAGCGCTAATGGGCAGAACCGACCCCTCGGAGCGCCTCCAGGCGATCCCTCCCTACATGTTCGCCGAGCTCGAGCGGAAAGTGGCCGACAAGAGGGCCGCCGGCATCGACGTGATCTCGCTCGGCATCGGAGATCCAGACACGCCGACCTATCCGCACATCGTCGAGGCGCTCAAGAGCGCGGTGGAGGACCCCTCGACCCACCAGTACCCGTCAAACCGAGGTCGTGCGGAGTTCCGCGAAGCGCTTGCGCGTTTTTATGAGAACCGCTTCGGCGTCGAGATCGACCCCGAGACAGAGGTCATCCCCGCAATCGGCGCCAAGGAGTGCATCTACAACCTCTGTTTCGCGTTTCTCGACCCCGGCGACATCGCGCTCGCCTCGGACCCGGGCTACCCGGTCTACACGGGCGGCCCAGTCCTCGCGGGCGCGGAGACGGTCGTGTTGCCGCTCGCGCCCGAGCTGGGCTTCGTGCCGGATCTCGACGCGATCGACCCGATGGCGATCTCGAAGGCGCGCCTTATGTTCTTGAACTACCCGAACAACCCGACGGGCGCCGTTGCTCCCGAGGGGTTCTTCGAGCGCGTTGTGGAGCTTGCGCGCAAGCACGAGTTCCTCGTGGTCCACGACAACGCCTACTCGGAGACGACCTACGACGGCTACGTGGCACCCAGCTTCCTGGCCACGGAAGGCGCCAAGGAGGTCGGGGTCGAGGTCTTCTCGCTCTCCAAGGGCTTCAACATGACCGGCTGGCGCTGCGCCGCGATCCTCGGCAACGCAGACGCGATCGAGACCTACTGGCGCCTCAAGACCAACGTCGACTCGGGCCTCTTCGAAGCGGTTCAGCTGGCCGGGGCGGCGGCACTGGACGCGCCGCGCGACTCGGTCGACGAGATGAACGCCGTGTACGAGCGCAGGCGCGATCTGGTCGTCTCGGCGCTTCGCGACATCGGCGTAAAGGTCGACGCTCCCAAGGGAACCATTTACGTGTGGGCGCCCGTGCCGGAGGGACACACCTCAACCTCTTTCGCCGAGCTGGCGCTCTCCGAAGCTGCGGTCATCATCTCGCCCGGCTCGATGTACGGGCCGTCCGGCGAGGGCTTTTTCCGCATCTCCTTGACCACGCCCGACGAGCGCATCACCGAGGCGGTCGAGCGCATGCGCGAGCACCTCGACGGCTCTGCCTGAGCGACATCGTGGCCGATCGGAAGCGAATCCACTCGGGCTCGCCGCTTGAAGGGCGCTACGGGTACGCACGCGCGGTCGTGGTGGGTGACCGGATCCTCGTCGCGGGCACCGCGCCCATCTGGCCGGACGACACCTGCGACCCCGACCCCGGCGTCCAAGCGCGGCGATGCCTCGAGATCATCCGGACGGCGCTCGAAGAGGCGGACTCGTCACTCGGCGAGGTCGTGAGGACGCGCATGTTCGTGACCGATGCCTCCTATGCAGGCGTTGTGGGAGCCGCTCACGGCGAGGCATTTGCCGAAAACCCGCCGGTCACTTCGATGCTGGTGGTCGCCGGCCTCATCGACGAGCGCTGGAAGGTCGAGATCGAAGCGGAGGCGGTTAAAGCGTCCAGTTAGGCGCGGGGTCTCAAGATCCGCCGCTACTCGCCATAGGCGCCACGGCACCTGGCGAGCCGTATCCTCAACCTCCGTGGGCTGTTGACGATGAAGTCAGTGATGCGGATTGCGCTGATCGGAGCCGCCCTGACGACGCTAGCGCTGGCCCTGATCTCTTCGGCTCGAGCCGGGGGCTCGGACGATCCCCAGCTCGCCGGCGCCGAATCCTTCGCGTTTGGAATCGGGAATGGCATGCTGAGCGGCAACTCCGATGCGCTCGCACGGCGTCTCGGCGACTACGACGTGGTCGTGGTCGACGGGGAGGAGGCCTCGCCCCGGGACGTCTCGGCCCTCCAGGATGAGGGCGCGACGGTCCTCGCCTATCTCAGCGTCGGCACGATCGAGAAGTGGCGCGGCTGGTACTCGAACGTAAAGCGCTACCGGCTTGCGGCCTGGCAGGACTGGAAGGACGAGTGGTTCGCGGACGTCTCCAAGCGCGGCCTCCGCGACGCCCTGGCGGAAGAGATCGCGCCGGACATCCTCGAGAAGGGCTTCGACGGCCTCTTCCTCGACAACGTGGACATGATGGAGCCAAATCGCTACAAGAAGCAGCGCGCGGGCATGCGCGACCTCGTCGCACAGCTCGGAGGGCTCGTCCACGCCGATGGCGGACTCCTCTTCGCGCAGAACGGCTATTGGGGCCTCCGCAAGTTCGGCATCCTCAAGGACGGCCACCTCGACGGCTGGAACCGCGAGGACGTCACCTGGACCTACGACTTCGACCGCCGCGAATACGTGCGCAACTCAAGCCGCGATCGCGACGAGGCCCTTGACGACCTTGCCGCGATGCGCGATCGCGGCCTGTTCACGATGGCGACGAACTACACCAAGCGCTCAACGGGCGCCGCGGTCCAGGAGTCGATAGACGACGCCTGCGCGGTGGGTGCGCTGCCTTTCATCGGCGACATCGGCCTGACGGCGAAGCGGCTTCCGCGCTCTCCGTACGTCTGTCCTTAGAACTCATCTAGACCTTCCGCAACGCGCCTACAATCGGTTGGGTGGAGCTTTCCGCTAAATCGAACGGCTCAAGCGCGGGCCTCAGAAATCCGCGGGCGCGACAGCGTGCGCTAGCGATCGGCGCGCTGCCGCAGGCCCCGGGGTCTGAGGACGACCCGCTCGCCGAGCTGAAGGAGCTCCTTCGCACGGCCGGCGTGGCGACGACGGGCGAGGTCGTCCAGGCTCGTGACGAGCCCGATCCCGACCGCTACCTGGGCCGCGGCAAGCTCGCTGAGGTCAAGGAGGCGATCAAGGCGACTGGAGCGAACCTCGTCGCTTGTGACGACGAGCTGAAGCCACGCCAGGAGCGAAACCTCGAGGCAGCGCTCGACGTGCCGGTGATCGATCGCACCGCGGTGATCCTTGACATCTTCGCCGACCACGCCCACTCGGCCGAGGGCAAGCTTCAGGTCGAGCTCGCGCAGCTCGAGTACAACCTCGCCCGCATGCGAGGGCTGTGGACCCACCTCGAACGCCTTGGCGCGGGGCGTATGGACGGCGGCATCGGCACCAGGGGCCCTGGCGAGTCCCAGATCGAGACGGACCGCCGTCTCGCCCGCGACCGGATCACGGCGCTGAGGCGAAAACTCGACCAAGTCGAGCGCGGGCGCGGGACAATGCGCGCGCGCCGCGAGGCGGCGGCTGTACCCGCCGTGGCGCTCGCCGGATACACGAACGCCGGCAAGTCGACGCTCTTGAACGGGCTCACCGGAGCGGGAGTCAGCGTTGGCTCGCGTCTTTTCCAAACGCTGGATCCCACGACCCGCGCCTACGAGCACGAGGGCCGGCGATACCTCGTGACCGACACGGTCGGGTTCATTCGAAAGCTTCCGCATCAGCTCGTCGAGGCGTTCAAGGCGACGCTCGAGGAGACCCGCCTGGCCGACCTCATCCTTCACGTCGTCGACTCATCAGAGCCCGACGAGCAGCGCGCTGGCTCGATCGCGGCGGTCAACGCGGTGCTCGACGAGATGAACGCCGGCGACCGCCCACGCGTCCTCGTCTTCAACAAGTTGGACCTCCTCACCGACGAGGAGCGCCGCCGCGTCCTCGTCGGCCAACGAGGGGCCGTCGGAATCTCCGCCGAGACGGGGGAGGGCCTCGACCAGCTGCGGAACCTGATCGCCACCGAGTTCGAGCGCACGCTTGAGCAGCTCGAGCTCCTCGTTCCCTACAGCGAGGGTTCGCGCCTTGCCGAGCTCTACGAGCTTGCCGGCGACCTCGAGCGGGAGGAGAGCGCCGACGGCGTTCGCGTCAGCGTGAAGGTTCCGAAGGCGCTTGCTCACCGCTTCGAGGAGTTCTCGGTCAACGGACGCCTGGCTTGAGCGAGCTGCGCGTCCGGCGGCTCGTCGCCACCGCGAAGCTCCCGACCCGCGCAACCTCAGGGGATGCCGGGCTCGATCTCTACGCATCCGAGCCGGCGCGCCTGAAGCCGGGTGAACGCGCAAGCGTGGGGACCGGCATCGCGATCGAGATTCCTGAGGGCCACGCGGGATTGGTGCTTCCACGCTCGGGGTGGGCCGCACGCCACGGAATCTCGCTGGTGAACGCGCCGGGACTGATCGACGCGGGCTATCGCGGCGAGGTGCGCGTCCTCCTGCTGAACACGGACCGCGAGGAGATTTTTGAGATCTCGGAAGGCGACCGCATCGCGCAACTTCTCGTCGTCCCGTTCGCTTCCCTCGAACCGGTCGAAGCCGAGACGCTCGGCGAGTCCGAGCGGGGCGAGGGTGGCTTTGGGTCGACCGGCCACTGACACCGGTGCGAGTTGGTACATACGACTTCACCCTAAACGTCATCGAGCATGGGCTCTTGAGGTTGAACTCGAGGCCGCCGGCGACTTCATGCCCGCTGGTGCGGGCGTACCAGGGCAACTGACCATCGCTTCCTAGGATCGTTGAGGTGCTCATCCGAGAAGTCACAACCGACGACTGGCCCGCGATCTGGCGGATCATCGAGCCGATCGTCGGGACGGGGGAGACCTATGCCCTCGATCAGGAGATGGACGAGGACGAGGCGCGCCGCTTCTGGATGCTCGGCGATGAGGTGCGCACGGTCGTCGCGGAGCTCGATGGCAAGATCGCGGGTACCGCCTGCACGTGATGCACCTCGAGCTAGAGCCATGACCGAGAAGCTTCGCGTCGCCGAGCGCGGGCAAGTGCTGGAGTTCACCTTCTCAGACCTCATGCGCTACCACGGGCCCGGTTCACCCGGAGGCGTGGCTCACGCCTACAAGGTGCTCGAGCAAGCGCTGCCGCTGCTCGATCCCGACGGGCCGTGCGAGCGGCGCGAGATCTCGATCGTGACCGCCTTCGGCGGGCCCGGTGCCCGTGACGGCTTCGAGATGGTCACGCGCGCCGTCACGGATGAGCGCTACCTGATCGACGCGTCTTTGGCTCAGCCTGCGCTCGGGCGCGCGCGGGAGCGGTTCGTGTTCAGGCTCACCTATCGCGAGCGGTCGGCGACGTTGGTCTTGCGCGAGGGCTTCGTGACCGAAGAGTTCATCGACCTCGCCAGGGCCGGCAACCGCTCGAGCGAGGAGGAAGCAAAGCTCGATCGCATGAAGCTGGACCTGGCCGAGCGCGTCATGTCTCGGCCCGCCACCGAGGTCTACGACGCAAGCGCTGGGTGATCCGCAGCGCGCCTCCCGCACCCGCCGCCAACCGCCGAAGTCGTCATCGACGCGCATAGGCAAAGTCAATCGCGACTTCGATCTCGTGCCTGGATCGAAGTTGACATCGATTTGGCTCAGACGCGTCGATGACGACTTCGATGGTGGGACGGCCTTTAGCCCCGCATCGCCGCGGTGCGGGCGCTCTCGTGGCCTTCGGTCTCGAGCCGGTCGTCGAGCGGCTCCAGCTCAGGCTCAGAGCCCTCGTTGCGAGCGATCGCGAGCTGGATCAGGCGGTCGGCCAGCCACGCGTTCTTGGGCAGGAGCGGGCCGTGGAGGTACGTGCCGAAGAGGTTTTGTCGGCGAACGCCTTCGAAGCCTGAGCGGCCGTCGTTCCCATGGCCCTTGATGACGCGCCCGAGCGGCGTCGCATCGACGCCGAGGTAGGTCCGGCCGCCGTGATTCTCGAAGCCTGCGAGCACCTTTGGGCCGGTGCCGAGATCGACTTCGATGGCGACGTTCCCGATCAGGCGAGGTCCGTCCTCGCGCACCGTCTCCAGATCGGCAAGGCCGAGTCCCGCGATCCGCTCTTCGCCAAGCTGGTAGGAATGGCCGAGGAGCTGGTAGCCGCCGCAGACCGCGAGGAGAACAGCGCCGTCATCGACCGCCGCGGCCAGCCCCTCGCGCTTGGTCGCGACCATGTCCTCGGCGACGAGTTGCTGATCGCGGTCTTGGCCGCCGCCGATGTAGATGAGGTCGTGGGCGGTGGGATCGACCGGCTCGCCCGGCCCAGCGCTCGCGTGCTCGAAGCCAATGCCCCGCCATTCGCAACGGCGCTGCCAGAAGAGGATGTTGCCGCGGTCGGCGTAGATGTTCATCTGCTCGGGATAGAGCGTCAGCAGCCTGAGCTTCTTCATTCGGCAGCCTCCAGCAGGACGACCGTCGAACCGACGTGTGCCTCGGTCGCGGCGATCTCGCGACGCCCTGCTGAGCGAAGACCGGCAGCGCGAGCCTCGGCCTCGAGCGAGTCCGAGTCGAGCACCGCCAGGGCCAGCTCCGAGTGCTCGTCGGTCAGATCGCCGTCGCGAGTGACGATCTGACGGAGCCGGGAGATGACGATCCGGCCCGCCTCGGCACGCAGCTCGACCGGCAGACTGGAGTAGACCCAATCGTCGATCTCGCCGATGTCGGGCAGGGGGCGCCCGAGCTCGAAGCCCGGGGTGCCGGCGCCCAGGTCCCCATCGACGATGGCGAGCGCGATGACTCCGCGCGGTGCGAGCAGGCGGCGCATGGAGACAAGGGTGGCCAGACGCTCGTCAGGCCCTTCGAGGAGCTGAATCGTCTGCATGGGCACGATGACGAGAGCGAACTCGCCCTCGACCCGGAGGTCACGGATGTCTCCGACCTCGGCGCTCGCCTCTGCGCCCGCAGCCTTGGCACGCTCACGAAACGTTTGAACGAACTCCGGCTCTATGTCCACGCCGAGGACGTGCTGGCCGCGCTTGGCGATGTCGAGCCCGACCCGGCCGGTGCCGCAGCCGAGGTCCAGGACGGGTCCGCCGGCGCTCGCCGCCAGCTCGCGCCAGATGGAGAGGTCTGCGTCGTAGGCGCCGTTTTCGACGTCATGCCAGATCACCGCTTCTGAGGACGCGCTCACGCTCACTCCCAGTACGCCTTCGCGAGGCCGCGCTCGGCAAGGAGCGTCCGGAGCTCGATCAGCGCGGTGTATGTGGGGAGGGCGAAGAGGCGCCCGGGTGCGTCGGCGACGGCGCCGTCGAGCGAGGATGCGATGTCCTCGCACACCTGGATCCGCTCGGGCGCGATCCCTGCGTACTTGAGGCGCACGGCCATCTCCGGAGCGCGGGTGCCGGCGCAGGTGATGCGCGCAAGCGAGCCGGCCAGGAGCTCGAAGTCGGCGTCCCAGACCCACGAGACGTCGCGGCCGTCGGCGATCCGGTCATTAAGGGCCACCCAAAGGTGTACGCCGTCCTCGTTGCCGTACTGCTCGTTCTCGAGCCGCAAAGTCCGGATCACCTCGTTCGCTCCGGCCGGGTTCTTGACCAGAAGGATCGAGACCAGCTTTCCGGCAACCTCGAGCGTCTCGACGCGCCCGAACGCCGCTTGCGTTCGCTGGAGGCCTGCAACCGCCTGCGCCGGCTCGACACCCATTCGAAGCGCTGCCGCGAGCGCGGCGAGCGCGTTGTAGACGTTGTAGAGCCCGGGGAGGGGGAGGCGGACTTCGAGCGGGCCGTCCGGGGTGGCCACCTCGACGCGCGATCCGCGCATCCCGTCGAGCTCGATCCGGGTCGCGGCGATATCCGGGCTGGGGCGGTCGGCGGCGCAGTTGGGGCAGGAGTAGTGGCCGAGGTGTCCGACGAATGCCCGCTCGTAGGCGTACGGCGCGCCGCAGCGGCGGCAGTGCTTTGCGTCGTGGGCGTGCTGGAGCCCGGGGAGGGCCTGGGAGGTGTCTTCGATCCCGAAGAAGGTCACGTCCGGGCGCCGAACCAGGTCTGAGTCACGGCCGAGGTCTGCGACCAGCGGATCGTCGGCGTTCAGGACGAGCCCGGTTCGCCCGGACGCTTGGCGCGCGGTCACCATCTCGGCCCACTCGTCAGCAAGCCGCTCGAGCTCCCCGTAGCGGTCGAGCTGGTCGCGGAAGAGGTTGGAGAGGACGATCAGGCCGGGGTGGAGGGCCTCCACGACGCGCGGAAGCCAGGCCTCGTCTACTTCGAAGAGGCCCTCGGCGCCGTCCTGCTCCAAGAGCGCGGTCGCGACGCCCCAGCTCATGTTCGAGCCGGCGCGGTTGTGGATGGGCGAGCGGCCCACTTCGCGGAGCGCCGAGGCGAGCATGCCGGCGGTCGTGGTCTTGCCGTTCGTGGCGCTGATTACGGTTGCGCCCGCGGTCAGACGGGACCCCAAGCGCTCGATCGCGTCGGGCGCCATGCGAATAAGCATCCGGCCGGGGAGCGTCGTGCCGCCGCCTCGGCCCGAGCGCCTCGACATCTTGCCTGCGGCGCGTGCGAGGGCGAGCTTTGCGCGGAATGCAGGTGTGGCGCTCTCGTTGTTCACGTCGCGGGCCCGGGAGGCACGATTACCCGTAGGGCCCGCGGGAGAATGCGCAGGGTGGCGGGCAGCTCTGCGACCGGGTCGCCGTCGGCGTAGATGGAGAAGGGGCGGTCGGCCTCGATCTTGAGCTCGCGACAGCGGCGCACGCTCACTTCCGGCTTGTTTACGTGCTTGCCCTTGAACACGTCCGGAAGGCCGCGGATGAAGCGTGCCTTCGAGACGTCGCCGATCGTGACGACGTCGAAGAGGCCATCATCAAGCTCTGCGTCAGGGGCGATGAACATGCCTCCGCCATACGCCTTGGAGTTGCCCGCCGCGACGGTGTAGCCCTTGACCTCGGTGCGCTCGCCGTCAAGCGTGAGCGTAAAGGTCGCGGGCCTCCAGGCCGCGAGCGCTCGGATCGCCGCGTAGGCGTAAACGAACGAGCCGGTGACCCGCTTTGCCTCGTTAGCGATCCGGTTCGCGTCCGAGTCGAAACCGCAGCTTGCGATGCAGAGGAAGCGCGCGCCGTTGGCCTCGCCCACGTCTACGTCGCGGGTCGAGCCACCCGCGATAAAACCCGCGGCTTCCTCGACGTCGTCGGGAATGCCGAGCACGCGAGCGAAGTCGTTCCCGCGGCCTCCGGGAATGATCCCGAGGGTCGCGCCAGTGTTAGCGAGCTCGCCGCCGACCTGCCCGATCAGGCCGTCGCCTGACATCACGATGACGGCCTGGCCTCGCTCAGCCGCCCGCCTGGCCTCCTCGCGTCCGTGTTCGATGTTCTGCGTCAGGACGACGCGATGCCCGATCCCGCCGTCAGCAAGTGCCGCCTGGGCCATCGGCAGGAGCTTTCGCGTGCGCCCGCCGCCCGAGGCCGGGTTAACGAGGAAGAGGTGCGTCGGCTCTTCGGGCACGCGTTTGAATCTATTCGCGCCCGCGGAGGGTCACTCGACGCCCCACCCCACCCAGTAGGTACCGGGGCCCGCCTCGCCCTTCACGTGCTCGGTGATCCCGTGGCGCCGAAAGCCCCGCTCGAGGACCGAGCCGGGCGTATAGAACGGCGTCTCGGCGCCCCAGCTCGCGGCGACAACGACATGGCCTCCTGGGCGCAGGACCCGGGCGATCTCGGCGAAGAATGGCGGCACGTTGATCTGCATGACGAGGTCGAAGGAGTCCTCGGGCCAGGGGATTTTGCCCGCGTCGCCGACCTTGAAGGCGATCCGGCCGTCGGGGTCGAGCCCGACCTTCGCCTTAGCCGCCGCGATCATCTCCTCGGAGATGTCGATGCCGCGAACGCTGGCGCGCGAGAACTCGCGAGCGGCCAGAAGCGCCGCCTCGCCGGTGCCGGTCCCGAGGTCGAGGACCCGTTCTGGCGCCGGGGTCACGTGGAGGAAGCCCGCCGCGAGTGAAGTGAGGTGGGCGGTCGAGCCGGCGCCCGTGCGCTCGTCCCAACCCAGTGCCGAGCGGTTGAAGAAGCGGCGCATCGGGTGTTTGAGGACGGGCCAAAGCCACGGTGCGTGGGCAACGGCGTTATTGAGCGTGCGGCCGATGACCCGGATTCGGTCAGAGCTGCCGCGTGGTCCCGTCTGTCCAGCTTCTGCCACAGGTAGATCATGCCAAGGCGGAGCCGGTTAGCCTTCCGGCCGATGTCGAAACTTTCACCCTTTCTCGCAGTGCTTCTGGTGGCCTTCGGGCTTTTCGTCTCGGCATGCGGGGGAGACGACGAGGAGTCCTCCGGCGAGGACGAGGAGTCATCGCTCGCGGCCGAGTCGCCGTGCGAGACGGTAGAGGCGCCGGAGCCGAAAGAGTTCGACCTCGACCCGCCGCCCGCCAAGCCTTCCGCAGGCGATCTGACGGCCGTCGTCGACACGAGCTGCGGGACCTTCGAGATCGCCCTCGATACCAAGGGAAGCCCGAAGACGGCCGCTTCATTTGAGTACCTCGCAAACGAGGGAGTCCTGGACGGCACCCCGTTTCACCGGATCGTTCCCGGCTTCGTCATCCAGGCGGGCGACCCCGCCGGAACCGGTTCGGGTCCGGGCCCCGGCTATTCGGTGGACGAGCCCCCTCCTGACGATGTGGCGTACACGATGGGCGTCGTCGCGATGGCAAAGACCGAGGCTGAGCCGCCAGGTCGCTCGGGCAGCCAGTTCTTCGTCGTCACCGGCGCCGACGCGGGCCTTCCGCCCGACTATGCGACGGCAGGCGAGGTGACCGAGGGCATGGATGTTGTCCAGACGATCGAGAGCTTCGGTGATCCCGCCAGCGGCGGAACCGGCACCCCGCTCGACATCGTCGTCATCAACTCGGTCACGATCAAAAAGGGCTAGAGAGGCTTGACCGTGGCGGCCGAGGCGCGCCCCTTCGAGGTCCGCGCCCCGGGCGGGAACGTCCTCCGGGGCGAAGCTGTCGGCGACGGTCCCGCGGTGCTCCAGGCGCACGGGATCACCGCGGCGCGAACCTACGTGACGCACGGCTCGCACCTGCTGGAACGGCAAGGGTTCGAGGTCGCGATGTACGACGCGCGCGGGCACGGGGAGTCAGGCCCGGCGCCCGACGGCGAGGGATACGAGTACGCCGAGCTTGCGCGCGACATGGCGGCGGTCGCCGCTGACGTCGGGCGTGGGCAGGGGGTCGTGGTGGCGGGCCACTCGATGGGCGCCCATACCGCCACCGCCTTCGCCCTGGCCGAGCCAGACCGGGTGGCGGGCCTGGTCGCGATCGGCCCGGCTTCGCTTGGCGAGCCTCCGTCTGAGAAGACGATCGCCTACTGGAACGGCCTGGCCGACGGGCTCGAGCGGGGCGGGGTGGAGGGTTTCATCGAGGTCTACGATGACGGCTCACACAACCCCGAATGGCGAGACGTCGTGCTGCGCCTGGCGCGGACCCGGCTCGAGCTTCACCGCTCGCCGGACGCGGTGGCGCGAGCGCTCCGCGAGACGACCGCGTCGCTGCCGTTCTCGGGCATCGAAACGCTGGAGCAGCTCGGGGTGCCGGTGCTCGTGGTCGCAAGCCACGACGACGCCGATCCCGGCCACCCGTGGGACGTTGCGGTGGAGTGGACCGAGCGGATCCCGGGCGCGCGGATGGTGAGCGAGGCCGACGGGGAATCTCCCCTCGCCTGGCAGGGAGGCAAGCTCTCCCGCGAGATCGCGGACTTCTGCTCAGAAGACGCGGTGGCCGAGCGGCTTTAAGGACTCGACCTGAACATCGTGGAAAGTGTTCCGCGGAACACGACCGATACTCGAGCGCGCACCCGCGATCCCGCGCTCGTATCCTGTGCAGGATGAGCGACGAAGCGCAAGAGCGCGACGACGGCATCGCCGTCCACTACTTGACGATCGGCAGGGGAACCCCGATATACGCCTCCGACGGCGTCGAGGTTGGCAAGGTGCTGAAGATGATGGACAACGACCGCGAACACATCCTCGACGGCTTCGTTTTCGAGGACACCAAGGGAGAGACGAAGTTCGTGGACGCACCGGAGGTCCAGCGCACCTTCGAGCGCGCGGTGGAGCTCAACATCGACTCGGCCCAGGCGGCGAAGCTCGGTCCGCCCGAGTCGACCGGCGCCGGCGAGGCCGCCAAGAAGTCGCCGCTCGGCCGCCTCTTCGGCCGCTGAGCCGAGTCCCGGCGGGCGGCGGCGCATAAAACGCCGTCAGCTCTCGTCGAAGCCGGCCAAGCGACGCTTCGGAGCGCGCCGGCGCCATGACTCGATCAGCACCTCACGAAGCTCGGCCTTCGGCACCGCGTCAAGGTTTACGAGCATCATCGGGTGGTCGCGGTAGTGGTCGGTGACGAGGTAGACGTCCGGGCTTTCCTGCACGAGCGCCTCGCGCTCCATGAAGTCGACGAAGACAGCGATCTGATCACCGTCCTCCTTGAGCCGAGCAAAGAGCTTCTTGCGGACCTTGAGCGCGGGCGTGTTGTATGACGTCGAGCGCTCGACCTCGGGCAGCTCTGCCTCGCAAAGTGCGATCACGTCGTCCCAAGTGGCCATGCGCGCACCGTAACGACTCGGTTTAAGCTGGGCGTCGTGGCCTACGACGAGGTTTTCGCGGAACGCGTGCGCGAGGTGATCTCGCTGCGCGAGAGTTGGACCGAGCGCAAGATGTTCGGCGGGCTGGGCTTCATGATCGGCGGGAACATGGCGTGCGGCGTTACCAGCACCTCGGAGCTGATGGTGCGCCCGGCGCCCGGCGACAACGACGCCGCGCTCGCAGAAGTGCACGTGCGCGAGTTCGAGATGTCCGGCAAGAAGATGGGCGGCTGGCTGATCGTCGCGCGAGACGGCCTTGAATCCGACGAGGATCTGGCCGGGTGGGTGGATGCCGGGGCCGACCACGCCGCCTCGCTGCCGCCTAAGTGATTTCAGGAGCAATGCTCGATAATGAAGGTTATGTAGACCTGGCCAGGGCGGATTCAAGCGCCTCGTGAGCTCCGCTTAACGACAGCCGTCCAGCGGTGAAGGCCCGGCGGGATCTCCTCGAGGATCGGCACGGTCCCTCGCCAGGCGTCAGTTGAGGCTCGGGTCTTCCGGCATTCGCGAGATGAGCATGTATGAGCCGCCCTTGCGCGCCAAGACGTCGCTCCAGAGGGACTCCGGGTCGTCCGGGAAGAGCTCGGCCGGAAGCGGCGGCTCGATGATCCACGAATCGAGTTCGATCTCTGCCTCGAGCTGGCCCGGGCCCCAGCCCGAGTAACCGGCGTAGAAGCGGCCGCGCCTCACCGCGTCGCCGAGGTCGTCGAACTCGGTGTCGGCCGAGGCCAGGCCCACGTCGGCGACCACGATCCACGCCGCCGCGCTCGTATCGGCGAACTCGGCCAAGAGCACGACCGCCTGCGGCTGGACCGGCCCGCCGATGAAGATCGGATCGTCGTGGGCGATCTCTTCGAGCGAGGGCATGAGATCGCGGGCTGCCGAGTCCGCGGGCTGGTTCAAGACGATCCCCATCGCTCCGTCTTCGGAATGCTCGGTCATGAGCACCACCGCGCGGTCAAAGCTAGGGTCCGTGAGCGCCGGCGAGGCAACCAGGAGCTTTCCGCGAAGGGAATCGTCCATTCCTCTCTCATGCCCGGAACGGGCGAGCGCAAGCGGATCGCCACGAAACCCGATTCTGGCTGCGTCTGAGTACGCTCGAATGGTGATCTCAGACGTCACTCAAGCCGATTTTGAGGCCAAGGTCGTCGAGCGCTCTCGGGAACTTCCGGTGGTTGTCGACTTCTGGGCTGAGTGGTGCGGTCCGTGCCGAGCGCTCGGACCCGCCATCGAGACCGAGGTAAAGCGACGCGAAGGCGCGATCGAGCTGGCAAAGGTCGACGTGGACGCCAACCCCACGCTCGCCCAGGCCTTCGGCATCCGCGGCATCCCGGACGTGCGCGCCTTCCACGACGCGAAGATCGTCAGCCAGTTCACGGGCGCCCTCCCTCCCGCCCAGATCTCGGCCTTCCTCGACTCCCTCCTCCCCTCCGAGGCCGACGCGCTCGCTCAAGGCGGCGACGAGGAGTCTTTTCGCGCCGCGCTCGCGGCCGATCCTCACCATTCGGGCGCCGCGCTGGGCCTGGCCCGCATCCTTCTCCAGCAGGGCGAGGTCGACGAGGCAAAGGCCCTGCTCGAAGAGAAGGCCGGTGGCGACTTCGCCGCTCGCGGCCTTTTGGCCCGGATCGAGCTGGAAGCCCTCGAGGAGGCTCAGGCGAACGGCGACGGCCCCACCGACGCGCAGAACGCGATCGCCGCCTGGGTCGAAGGAGACGTCGCGGAAGCGCTCGAGCTCTTCCAGAGGATCATCGCCGCGGAAACCGATCCCGAGCGGCGCGACCTCGTGCGCCTCATCATGGTCGCGATCTTCACGGAGCTGGGCGACGATCCGCTCGTCTCTGAGCATCGCCGCCGCCTCGCTGCCGCTCTCAACTAGGAGGCTGATGCCCGACCCCGTCTCAGGCGCAGACGTCCCGGTCGCCTTTATCGCCGGGCTCGTCTCGTTCCTCTCACCCTGCGTGCTTCCGCTCGTGCCGGGATACCTGTCCGCGATCACCGGCGTAAGCCCAGGCGACATCGAGGACGAGAGTTGGCGCCGGGTGCTGGTGCCGAGCCTCCTCTTCATCGCCTCGTTCTCGGCGATCTTCATCTTGCTGGGCCTCGCGGCGACGCAGATCGGCTCCTCGCTTCGCGAAAACCAGGAGACCCTGACCAACGTCGGGGCCGTGCTCCTGATCGTCATGGGAGTGCTCTTCATCGCGGCGATGTTCGTCGATCGCCTCAACCGAGAGTGGCGCGTCGACTCGCTGATGGAGCGCGCCGGCAAGGGCGGGCCACTCGTTGCAGGCGCGGCTTTTTCGATCGCCTGGACGCCCTGCGTCGGCCCCACCCTGGGCGGCATCTTCACGCTCGCCGCCATCGACGACGGCGCGCTTCACGGCGCCTTCCTCCTGGCCGTCTACTCGCTCGGGCTGGCGCTGCCGTTCCTCGTAACTGCGCTCGCCTTCTCGCGGGCGACCGAGGCGTTCAACGTGGTCAAGCGCCACTACCGCGCGATCACGACTGTGGGCGGAGCGATCCTCATCGCGATGGGAGTCCTGATCCTCTCGGGAGGCTTCACCGAGCTCAACAACTGGGCTCAGCGTGTGACCTCAGAATTGGGCCTGAACCTCTAGCCATAGGGGGCAAACGTCCCGCGCTCCACACAGGAGGGGGTAGCGCTGGACGTTTGGGCGTCTAGACGGGGAACGTCGGCCGCTCGGCCGGTGCCGAGGGAGCACCCACCTCGACCGGCTCGCCAATCGCCTCGACCTCTTCGAGCTCCTCGCCGTCGGTGCCATCGCCCGAGCAGACGATGTTGAACCGCCCCGTCGTGACCTTCGGGTCCCCGACGATCGGCAGCCCCCGGATCTGCTCCCAGCCGAGGCGCTCGATCTCGAACGGGTTCATCCGCACTTCGGACGCCGGATACGGGCAGTTCGCGTTGTGCTGGTCGATCGCCTTGGAGATCGCCTCGAGGTTCTTGGCCTCTGAGCCCATGCTCAGAACGGTACCGAGCCAGAACCGAGGAAGCGGCGTCGATGAGCGACGCTAGCGATCGACCAGGATCTGGCCCGTGCTACCGAAGCCGAGATCGTTCTTCGTCGCCTGGGTGAGGTCGAACTCGCGATCGCCGACATACGGTCCTCTGTCGATCACCCGGACATCGACCTCCTTCGACCCATAACGGATAGAGAGCTTCGTACCGCAAGGGAGCGACTTATGCGCGACGCCGCGCGTCGACGGGCTGAGCGTCTGGCCGCAGGCCGTCCGGTTGCCGAAGAGGCCCGGGCCGTACCAGGACGCCAGCGCGTAGCGGTAAGCGGTGAGCTTGCCGCCCGAGTCCTTCGACCCGGTCGCATCACGATTGCCCTTAGCCTTGGCCTTCACTTTGTAGTCGCCGGCATAAGGCACCTTCCAGTCGACCTCGTAGCGCCCGCTCTTGTTGGTGCGGGTGCGCTTGCTCTTGCCTTCGAGAGTGACCACGACCTGGCGCTGCCCTTCGGGGAAGACGCGTCCGCGGATCTCGAACTTCTGGCCGGCAACGACGTCGCGCTTCGCGGGTTGGACGCGCGTGATCGACTGCACGCGGATCACCTTGGGATCCGAGGTGGAATCGGGGGCCCTCTCGTCCGAGAGGGGATCTTCCTGAGGCTGCGAGACGAGCTCGGCGCGCCATACGCCGGAGCGGCGCGGCTTCACGCGCGCCTTCCATTGCCCGGCGCCGCCGGTGCGAGTTGTGCCTGCACGCTTGAAGTTGCTCTCCCCCGCTTGGCGGTGAAGGATCGAGACCTGGGCGTTGCCGGCGCCGGGAAACTCTCCCCGGAGCGTTGCCGCGTCGCCGATGCGAACGGAGCTGGGCGCCGAGACGGTCGCCTTCCGCTGCTCGGCAGGGGCGCCGGAGGCCTGACCGAGGCCGATCGAAAGTGCGGTAAACGGCAGGAGCGCTGCCGCGAGCGCTCGGCTTCTTTGAATTCGTCGTCTTCTTTTCATGACGAGCGACGGTAGGGCGAACGTACGTTCTGTGAGTGACGGTGGTCACACTGCTCACAAACCCGCAACATTTGTCATGAGCGACGCAAGTCGCGAATCAAGCATGTGCCGGTGGATATTTGTCATGAGCGACGCAAGTCGCGAATCAAGCATGTGCCGGTGGTGTTGTCGTCCATCTGGAAAGATCAACACCATGGCCTCCGGCGACCGCCTCACCGGACTTGACTCGTCCTTCCTCCATCTGGAGGACGGCCCCGCCCACATGCACGTGGCCTCGACCAAGGTGTTCGAGGGTCCCGCCCCCGATATCGAGGAGCTTCGCCACCACGTTGCGACGCGGCTTCACCTGGTGCCTCGCTTTCGTCAGAAGCTCCGCTTCGTCCCCTACGGGCAGGGCCGCCCTGTCTGGATCGACGACCCGCAGTTCAACCTGAGCTATCACGTCCGCCACACCGCCCTGCCTGAGCCCGGCACCGAGCAGCAGCTCCGGACACTCGGCGCGCGCGTCTTCAGCCAGCGCCTTGACCGATCGAAGCCGATGTGGGAAATGTGGCTGGTCGACGGGCTCGACGGCGGGCGCTTCGGGATCGTCACGAAGACCCACCACTGCCTAATCGACGGGATCTCCGGGGTTGACATAACTTCGGTCCTCTTCGACACCAAGCCGGATGCCTCTACCCCCTCCGAGCCCGAGCCCTGGGTAGCGGGCCCCGAGCCCTCGGACGCCGAGCTCTTGAGCCGCGCCCTGATCGAGCGCGCGCTCACCCCCGCCGAGGCCATTCGCGGCGTACGTGCGGCGTTTCGCCGGCCGCGTAAGTTCGCGCAATCCGTGGTCGAGGGCCTCGGATCGGTGGGTGCGCTCGCCAAGGCCGGCGTCGCTGCGCCGGACTCCCCTTTCAACGAGGAGATCAGCCCCTATCGCCGCTTCGCCTGGGTACGCGGCGACCTCGCCGAGTTCAAGCGCGTAAAGGACACAGCCGGAGGAACGGTGAACGACGTGGTGATCGCGGCGGTCGCGGGCGGGCTTGGGCGCTTCATGCGTGCTCGCGGACACGCGACGGCCGGGGTCGAGCTGAAGGCGATGGTGCCGATCAGCGTCAGGTCCGACGCAGAGCGCGGCGACCTCGGAAACCAGGTGAGCGCGATGTACGCAGTCCTGCCCGTGGGCATCGAGGATCCGGCCGAGCGCCTGCGCGCGGTATCGGCCGGCATGGGCGACCTCAAGGAGTCAAAGCAGGCCGTCGGAGCGACCCTCCTGACAGAGCTCGCCGACTTCGCGCCGCCGACGATCCTGAGCCAGGCCGGGCGTCTTCAGTCGCGCCAGCGCTTCTTCAACATGGTCGTGACGAACGTTCCGGGCCCGCAGTTCCCGCTCTACCTCCTGGGCCGAGAGCTGGAGGCGATCTTCCCGATGGTTCCACTCGCCAAGAACCAGGCGATCTGCTTCGGGATCATGAGCTACAACGGCCAGGTGAACTTCGGCCTGATCGGCGACTACGAGGCGATGACCGAGATCGACGCGCTCGCCCATGACCTCTCGGAGTCGCTGGCCGAGCTGATCGAGCTGGCGCCGAGCCCCAAGAAGTCGCAGAACGGCAAGCCGAGGGGCCGGAAGGCCTCAAAAGCGGCTTCAAAGCAGAAGTGAGCTTCGAGATCCGAGACGCGGGGCCCGGCGACGCCGAGGCGGTCTCCTCGATCCACGACGAGGCGGTCCTCGCTGGAAACGCCACCTTTCGCTCGGAGCCGAGGCCCCTCGAAGACGTCGAGTCGATGATCGCGGAGATCAAGCCCTTCCTGGTCTACGTCCACGATGCTCAGGTCGTGGGCTGGGCAGGCGCCGCTCCCTACGAGGAGTCGAACCCCTATTACGACGGGGTGCGAGAGGTCGCCGTCTACGTCGGTTCCGCCTCGCGCGGGCAGGGCGCGGGTAGCGCTCTTCTCGCCGCAGTTGCGGACGCCGCCTTGCAAGCGGGCGTCTTCAAGCTGGTGGCCAAGGTGTTCACGACCAACACCACCAGCCTTCGTCTCTTCGAGCGCGCGGGCTACTCGAAGGTCGGCACGCACCTTCGACATGGTCGCCTGCGCGGCGAATGGAAGGACGTGATCGTCCTCGAGATCCTCCTGGGAGACGCCCAGGCGAGCTGAAGCGCCCGGCTAAAGCCCGAGGTCGCGCAGGAACTGCGGCTTGTACGAGCCGAGCATCACGAACGCGGGGCGCTTGATCCCGTCGTCTTCGTCCGCTTGGCGCTCCTCGCGGGCGTGTTCCTCGGCCTCGAGCGCATCAGGCGTCTCGGGCAGAGGTTCGGAGATGTCCTTCCACGCCTCTTCGACCGGGTGCCAGCGGGTCGAGCGCACATCGGCGGTCAGCTCATCTTCCGCGAGGAGCTCGCGAACCACCCGCTCGGCCTCCTCGCAGCTTGCCTGCGTACTGGCGTAGAGGAAGACGTGCGATCCGTCTCGGGTCACGATCACCCGCGAGCCGAGCCGCTCGCGCGCCTCGTCGTCGAGATCGACGGCACGGAGGCGCTCGCTGAGGGTGAGGTGGTGCTCGTCGTCTGAGAGCTCGACCTCGACGCGAAACTCTTCTTTTCCTTCGGAGTTATTCATCTAGCGCACCTTGAGCCGGAACTCCTGGGCGTTCCGCGTGTAGTTGAAGTTCCCGAACGTTGGCTTTGTACCGGAAACTCGGCCGTCCGCATTGGTCACGACCGCCGTGATGCGGTCGTAGAGCCGCGCGTCGGGCAGCCTCACGTTTTGCACGTTGTCGGCGTCCGAGTAGGCGATGGGCCTGTCCACGCTGCCCTGAAAGCGCCCCCCGACGCGTCCGACGAGGGCGATGCTCCACTGAACGGAGCCGGACGAGCGCCCCGAGAGCCTGATCGAGTCCGCGTTCCTCGCGTTCACGCGAAAGAGGGCGTAGCTCGTGTTGTGGAGGACCTTCTCCGTCGACTTGTCTCCAAGCGAGAGCTTCCCGGCGCGCGCGACGTTCGGCAGCTCGGCCGCGTCGGGCAGGTTGCCTTCGCCGGTGTTCCACTCGGCCGTGGCGGCCGTGAACGCGGCGAACTCCTGCGGGAAGCCAGCCCCGCCTTCGTCCTTGATCGCGTCGTCGTAGGCACCCACCGCGTAGTCCTTCGGCGTCACGTCGCGCGAAGACTCCCAGGCGTTCAGGATCACGTCCGGCCCGAAGGAGTTGTCTCCGTTTTCGAGCCAGTGGTTCCAGACCGCCGATCCGTAGAAGCGAAAGACGGGCTTCGTGATCGGTGTCTCGGACTCCTGCGCCCAGTCGTCCATGTAGCTGCGGACCCAGTCGTCGTCGTCCGGGAACACCTGCTCCTCCGACCAGGTGGCCGTCGACTCGAACATCCAGTCGTCCTGGTTCGCGTCAAGGTTGAACTGAAGGACGTGGTTGTACTCATGCGCGGTCGTGACCCGGAGGCCGAGTTCTCCGCCCGAGGCGCCGAACTCCGAGTAATCGTTGTCGAGCACCAAGTGGGCGCTACAGAGGTACGGGGCATTTCTACAGCTCGAGGAATTGTCGTCGGGACTCGCGTAGCCGAAGACGCAAGGCCGGAAGTCGCGTTCGTCGCAAAGATCGGAGAGATAGATGTCGATGCGGTCTTCCTCAGAGCCTCCCGACGGCTCTCCTTCGTCGCCATCGCCTTTGGGAAGTGGCCATCCGAGCTCTCCGTTCTCGACGGCGATGGACTCGTTCACGGCATCGACGGTGGCGTCGACGTAGTCGGGGATGCCGTTCGAGTTGTCGTCGGTGAGATCGGGCTCGTCGCAGTCGTCGTCTGGGTTTGGCGGCGAGACGTCGCAGTCAGGCACGTTCGCGTAGTGGACGACGAAGCTCGGCGTCTCGACGATCTCCTCGGTGGCGTTGGCCGGCCAGCGACCACCAAACGGGGCGGAGCCGTCGGGCGGGCGGGCGAGAATCGAGCGGGCGCGGCGACTGTCGGCTCCGTCCAGCTTGGGCAGGGCGAGGGCGAGGTCTCGAAGGGCGACGGTCGGATCGGCGACCTCTGTGCGTGTGGACTCGAGGCTCTCGACTTCCCGAAGCTGCTCTTGAGCCTGCCTCTCGGTAGTGCCCGCGGGCGAGGCCGAAGCGATGCCTGGGAGGACGAGGAGACAGAGGCAAACGAGGGCGACCAGCGCGCGCGATCCGTCAAGCATTCTCCGCATCGTCCATTCCTCGCTGATCTTCATGCTGGCCCCCTGCCGGCGCGTTTCGGATGACGATACATACCCTCGTCTACGTGACTGACCGAGGACTGAAGATCGCACTCGCCCAGATCAACCCCACCGTCGGGGCGGTCGCCGAGAACGCTGCGCTCGTTAGGGCCGCAATAGCGCGCGCGAAGGAGGAGCAGGCGGACCTGGTCGTCTTCGGCGAGCTCTGCCTTTCCGGCTATCCCGCCGAGGACCTCTACCTCAAGCGCCACTTCCTGGCGCGTTGCGAAGAAGAGATGACCGCCTTGGCCGAAGATGTACACGGAATCGCCGCGCTGGTCGGCTATCCGGAGCCTCGTCTTGCCTCGGCCGACCCCCACAAGGGCGACGCGCCACGGCCCCGGCACGCTCACAACTCGCTCGCGCTGCTTCGCGACGGGCGGATCGAAGTCGTTTATCGCAAACAGCGCTTGCCGAACTACGCGGTCTTCGACGAGCGTCGCTACTTCGAGCCCGGCACCGAGCCGGTCGTGGTCGACGTCGCGGGGATGAGGATCGGCCTGACGATCTGCGAAGACGCCTGGGAGCCCGGGCCGCCTGCTTCCGAGGAGGCTCAGATGGGCGCGCGCCTCGTTGTGAACGCGTCGGGCTCGCCGTACCTGCGCGGCAAGCGAGACGAGCGCGAGGCGATGTTTGCCCGCCGGGCCAGCGAGTGCGGTGCTGCGTTCGCCTTCGTGAATCTCGTCGGCGGCCAGGACGAACTGGTCTTCGACGGCTCGAGCTCCGTCGTCGATTCAAGCGGCGAGGTCCTCGCGCGCGCGTCCCAGTTCTCAGACGACTTCCTGGTGGTCGAGCTCGGCGCGGACAAAGCGAGGATCGAGGAGCCCCTGCCCGACCTCGACGAGGTCTATACGGCGCTGGTCACCGGCCTTCGCGACTACGTGGAGAAGAACGGCTTTAAGCACGTGCTCGTGGCCGTCTCGGGCGGGATCGACTCGGCGCTCGTCGCGATGGTCGCTGCGGACGCGATTGGCGGCGATCGGCTGACCGGCGTGGTTATGCCCTCCCCCCACTCGAGCTCCGAGACCCAGGAGGACGCCCGGGCGATCGTGCGCAACCTGGGAGGCGAGTTGATCGAAATCCCGATCGAGGGCGCGATGGGGGTCTACGCCGACGCGCTCGAGGGCAGCCTGAACGACTCTGGCGGCCTGGGCGGGATCACCGCGGAGAACCTCCAGGCTCGCATCCGCGGAAATCTGATGATGGCCCTCTCCAATACGCACGGCTGGCTGGTCCTGACGACCGGCAACAAGTCGGAGATGTCGGTCGGCTACGCGACGCTCTACGGCGACATGGCGGGCGGCTTCGCCGTCATCAAGGACGTGCCGAAGACGCTTGTCTACGACCTCGTCCGCCACCGGAACGCAGCCGAGCAAGAGCCGCTCGTTCCCACCGCCGTGATCGACCGCCCGCCTTCGGCCGAGCTTCGCCCCGACCAGCGAGACGACGAGTCTCTGCCTCCCTACCAGGTCCTCGACAGGATCCTCGACGCCTACATCGTCCAGGACCGCTCCCGCGACGAGATCGTCGCCGCCGGCGACGACGCCGAGATCGTCGACGAGGTGATCGGCATGGTCGACCGGGCCGAATACAAGCGCCGCCAGGCGCCTCCGGGGATCCGCATCACCGCGAAGGCGTTCGGCCGAGACCGCCGCCTGCCGATCACCAACCGGTACACGGGCTAGGGCGCGTCGCGCACCGCCACGGTCATCCGCACGGTTGCGCACAGCTTGCCTGCGTCGTCGGTGAAGTCGACGTCCCAAAGCCAAGTCGTCCGCCCCGCGTGGCGCCTGGTCGCGACGGCGTGAACCGTGCCCTCGGTGACGGGGCGAAGGAAGGTCGCCGCGTTCGCCTGGCCCATCGCGATCTTGCCTTCGGAGGCGACGGCCACCGCTGTCGCTGACGAGCAGATGCTCTCGGCGATCGAGGAGTAGACGCCGCCGTGGACGAGGCCGAAGTGTTGCTGGACGGGTGCTTCGACCGGGACGCTTGCCTCCACGCGCTCGGCGGTCACTTCGCCATAGACGAGGCCGAACGCGACGGCTGGGCCGTCCTGGCCCGCCCTCGAGATGTCGGGGGATGAGGCGATGACCGCGAGAGTATCCATGCGGGAGTACCCGACCGGCGCGAAATGGCGGCCCGACTCCATACCCTTCACGTATGCCGATCAGTGCCGACCAGAGCGCCGTGCTCGAGATGCTCCTTACCGGGGGGCAGAGCTATTCGGACCTCGACGACCTTTTCGGCCTCGAGGAGGGCGACACGCGCGAGCGCGCACGCGCCGCGCTTCAGGACTTGGGCGGGGACGATCCGGACCGAAACGTCGGCCTCACCGACTACCTGCTTGGCCAGGCGGACCCGATCGGGCGCGCCGACGCCGTGCGCCACCTGCGCTCCGATGCAGCCGACCGCGACTTGGCGGCCAAGATCGAATCCGAGCTCGAGACCCACTTTCCGAAAGCAGAGCTCCCCAAGCTTCCGCAGGCCTCGGGCGGTGGACGATTCGGCGGCCGAGCGAGCGCCACACCCGTGCAGCCGGCGGGCGAGCCGAAGACCGCGAGGGAACCTCGCGTGGACCTCTCCTCGAAGCAGACCCGCATCTTTGCCGGCCTCGGAGCCGCGGCGATCGTCTTGATCGCGGTCGTCCTTGCCGTGACCGGGGTCTTCTCGGGTGACGAGTCCGACGCAACGGAAAGCGAGGCTGGCGGTGACGAGCTGGCCCTCGAGCAGGGCGACGATCCCACCAATCCAGCCAACCCGACCGATCCCTCGACGCCGATCCCCGACGGCCAGGAGATCAGCCGCATCCCGCTCTCGCCGCCCGGTGGTGGCAAGGAGGGCGGCGCCGCGATCGTCGCCGTCACCGACTCCGACCAGCCCTATCTGGATCTGGTCCTCTCGAACGTGAGCCCGGCGCCGGAGGACCAGGCCTACCTCGTCTGGTTCATGTTCGACGAGAACAACGGCTACCCGCTTCCCGCCCAGATCGCGCCCACCGGCAACACGTTCGAGGATCGTTTCGCGATCCCGGTCGAGGCCGCCGGCCTGATCGCGCGCGCACAGGTGATCGAGGTTTCGCTCTCAGACCCTAAAGACGTGCTGGACGCAGTGGAAGCAGCCGCGGCGGCCAACTCGCCCGCCATCGAGCGTCCGGGCAAGACGATCCTGAGCGGCGAAGTCCCCCGCGACCCGGCGAGCACCGCACCTCCTGAGGACCAGCCGGCCCCGGGCGAGGGCGCTCCGGAGGGCGGCGGCTAAAGCCCCAACTTGCCGGGGTTCATGATCCCGGCAGGATCCAGACGCTCTTTAAGGGCCCGCAGTACATCGAGCCCTAGCTCGCCCACCTCGGCGGGCATGTAAGGCGCATGGTCGCGTCCCACGGCGTGGTGGTGCGTAATCGTGCCACCGGTAGCCACAATCGCCTCGCAGGCGGCGCTCTTTAGCGCTCGCCAGTGCTCGATCTCCCCGCCAGGCCTCGAAGGCGCGATGAACGTGTAATAGAGGGATGCGCCGTCGCGGTAGGCATGCGAGAGATGGCACATGACGATGCCGGGAGTGCCCTGGCTCTCCAGGGCGGATCGCAGAGCGCCGTGGACGGCGCCGTAGAGCTCCTCGTAGCGCGACCAGGTGTGGGACGTCTCGAGCGTCTCGACGAGATAGCCGAGGCTGATCAGCTCGTCACGGAGGTATGGCCCCTCGAAGCGCCCGTGCGCCCACGCCTTGCCGGGCGCCGCTCCCAGCGAGACTGCGCCTCCTGAGCGAAGGATCCGCGCAGAAACAGAGCGGCGGCGCTCGAGGTCCTCGGCCTCTCCTTCCCAGCCACAGATCAGCATGCAGCCGCCGGTGCGCCGACGCAGGCGCAGGTAGGCGTCGAGCGCCGAGCGTTTGAGCCCGGCCGTGCCCGACATCGCAAGGGAGATGCGCGTCTCCTCGGGGTCCGAGAGCCGCGTGACATCGGGGAGCGCACCGGCTTGGGCGAGCGTGCGGACGATCTCGGCGCCGGCGGCGAAGTCTTCGGCGATCCAGCCTTCGTAGCGTGTCTTTCGCGGCGCGGGCCGGACGCGCACCGACACGACCGTGATCACACCCAGCATGCCCTCAGAGCCAACGACGAGCTCGCGCAGCGCGGGCCCTGCCGCCGTGTGGGGCGTCTCGAGCGTTCTGAGGGGGCCCGCTGGGCTCACCATCTCGATCGCGCTCACCAGATCGTCGAAGCGCCCGTACCCCGCCGAGGCCTGCCCGGCCGAGCGGGTTGCGGCAAAGCCGCCGATGGTCGCGTACTCGAACGACTGCGGGAAGTGGCCGAGCGTCATCCCGTGCTCGCTCAGCAAAGCCTCGGCTTCAGGCCCGCGGAGGCCTGGCCCAAGTCGCGCCGTGAGCGAGACCGGGTCCACCGTAAAGTCGCGCATCCGGGTGAGATCGAGCGCGATCACGGCGCGGTGCGATCCCGCATAGGGATCTACGCCTCCCACGACGCTCGTGCCCCCGCCGAATGGCACCACAGCGACGCTCTCGCGCGCGCACGCGTCGAGCACTGCGGCGACCTGTCCCGAGTCGGCGGGAAGCACGACAGCGTCGGGTGCGACCTCGAACGTGCCCGAGCGCGCACGGACGAGGTCGGGGTAGCTCTTGCCGCCCGCTCGCAAGAGGCGCTCGGCGTCGGCCGTGACGATCGCGTCGGCCCCGACCGCGCTTCTGAGCGCTTCCGGAAGTTCGCGGGGCGAGGGTAGGCTCACGCTCTCGATCGGCGGGACCTCCGTGGACTCGGCGGGTCCTAGTACGTCGCGGAGCATCCCGCGGGCGTCCTCGCCCAGCTCGTTGCGCTTCGCGGGATCGCCCCAGCCCCACCACTTCATCGGGCCCGAGGGAATCGGGCCGGCGCCAGGACTCAAGCCGCCGGATCTCCTACCAGCGCGAGCTCGATGCCCGCGAACGCCTCGTCGAGGCGCTTTCGCGCCGCTCCGCGCATCATCGGCGTCCCCAGGCGCGAGAGGCCTTTGAGCGACTCCTCCGTGGTCAGGCGCACCGTTGTCTCTCCCCCGTCGGAGGGCTCAAGCTTGATCTCCATCGCGGCCTGGCTCAGGATCCGCTCGAACGCCGTTCCGGCCAGGTCCTGGGACCAGGCGTAGCGCTCCTCCTCGGTTGAGGCGGTGCAGCGAAAGTCGGCCCGCACCCCGTTCCCGGTGTCCGTTTCGAGCACAGCGGTCCAGCGAGAGCGGTTGCCCCGGCCCGTAACGTCCTCGACGCGCATGACCTTCGGCCACCAGCGTGGAAGGCTGTGCGGGTCAGAGACCAGCTTCCAGACAGCTCCAACGGGTGCTGCGATCGTTCGGGAGCGCGTGACCTTCATGCGCCTAAAGGCTCCTCGCGAGGCGGGTCAGGCCTCGTCGCCCTTGAGGCGGCGAAGGTCGCGAACGAGGAGAAGCTGCTTCAGGTGGCCGCAGACGGCGGCGAGGTTCTCGAGGTTCTCCACGGCCTCGCGCCGGCGCGCGGGGCTTCGCGAGCGAAGGGAGGCGCCGAGGAGCTGTTCGAGGAGTGCCGCCTCGCGGTCGGCCGATGTGCGAAAGACGCGAAGGTTCCGACCTGCGACGCCGTGCTGGGCCAGCTCGGCTGCGGCGCGGACGATCTCGAGGTCGGTCTCGTCGAAGCGGGGGCGGCCGTCGGCGCGGTCGGGCTGGACGACCCCATACTCGCCGAGCTCTCGCAGGAAGTCGGTCGAGACGCCGGCCTGCTCGGCAAGCTCTTCGGGGCCCATCGTCTGCACCTGCGAGTCGACCGTCAGCGCACGGCGCTTCTGGCCGACATCGGCGGCGGGGCGCCGCTCGGCGTCGAAGGTGCCCGTGGCGAGCTCCTGGCGGATCACGCGGAGCGGCAGGAACTCGTCGCGTTGCATGCGAAGGATCGCTTGGAGGCGCTCGACGTCTGCCTGGGAGTAGAGGCGATAGCCACCCGGCGTGCGCCGGGGAGCGAGGAGCTTTTGATCCTCGAGGTAGCGGATCTTGGAGATCGAGATGTCATCGAACTCCTGCGAGAGGATCTTGGCGACGGCGCCGATCGTGAGCGCCTTGCGCGGGCGCGAGCCACCCTCGCGGTCGCGGTCGCGGCGAGTGGCCTCCGGCGCGTTTTGGACGTCGTGCCTGGCCACCGTCGGCATCTCAGGCCTCCAGATACGAAAGCTTGTACTTGCCGATCTGGATCTCGTCGCCATCGACCAAGCGATGCGACTCGATGCGCCGGCGGTTCACGTAAGAGCCGTTCAGAGAGCCGAGGTCGTCGATGTAGATGCCGTCGTCGCGGCGAACCAGGAGCGCGTGGTTCCGCGAAACGGTGACGTCATCCAGGAAGACGCCTGCGTCGGGTGTACGGCCGATCGACATGCGGTCGCCCTGGATCTGAAAGCTCTCCCCCGCCCTGCCGCCGCCGGAGCGGATCACAAGCGCCGCGCCCGCGTCCTCGACCTCCTCCTCGATGTCGACGGGCGTGTACTCGCCCGTCTCGTCGACCTTGTAGGTCATGGTCGTCGGCTCGTCGGCACCCTCGGGCCTGCCCAGGTACGCGCCGCACTTTTGGCAGTAGTTCGCACCCTCCGGGTTCACGAACCCGCACTCGGGGCAGTGCACCGCCATCAGACCTTCTCCTCGTCCTCCTGCGAAACCGACGGCACCTTGCCGAGGAGGATGTCGGTCAGCTGCTGAACGTCGGCGCCGGAAAGCAGATGCTGCCCGCCCTCGCGCTTTGACTTCAGGCGGTTGACAAGCTCTGCGCGCAGGATGTCGATCTGTCCGTGGAGTACACGCCGCCTGAACGAGACTTGGCGCTCCTCGTCCGTGAGCCTTTGGATCGTCTCCTTGAGCTCGGAATCGTCCATCGCGCCGATGTCTGGAAACTCATGGTCGAAGGTCATCGCTCGCGAGTATACGCCCCATCCGACAAGGTCAAGTTGAGCTTTAGCGTTCGGGCGAAAAAGCCCAGCAAAAGTAGAAAGAATCGGCTGCCTAGCGCCGCGCGGATCCAATCATTTGGCGCGCCTGCTCGGCCAGATAGCGCCTGGAAGCCCGGATGTAGAGCCCGGTGGCGATGAAACCAAGCGCGACACCGATGATGAACATCGCCACCGTGATCCAGGAGTCGAAGACGAGCGACCAGAAGAGCCCGCCGAAGGTAAACAGCGTCGCGAGCCGCCCGATCCAGCTGATCTCGAGGTCGGCGCCGCTGTTGAGAGCCATGCGGGCCAGCACCAGGGTTGAGAGCTCGCGTATCGCGAGCGCGATCAGCGCCCATCGCGGCAGGAACTCGAACTTCCAGTTGACGACGACTCCCGCGAGCGCGGACATGCGATCGACGATCGGGTCGAGCAGCGCGCCCATCCGTGAGTATTGGCCGGTCGCGCGGGCCAGGAAGCCGTCGAGTAGGTCGCCGAGGGTGATGAAGAGGTAGAGGAGCGTCGCGCCGGTGACGCGCCCGTCGTCCGACCCCAACGCCCAGATGAGGAAGAACGGGATCGCCGCAAGGCGCAGATAGCCGACGATGTTCGGAAGCGTCCAGGGATGGAGCGGCGCTCCCGCGCGCGTCGCCTCGGGGCTCGGGCCGGAGCGGTCGAGCCCGACCAAGCGCCTGCGGCTGAGCCGCTCTCTGACCGGGGTGCGCTTTGAAGCCATTAGTGGCTCCTAGTTTGCGGCATCGAGGAGCGCCGCCGCCTCCGCGGCGACGTTTGCGACGTCGATTCGGCTGTCCTCGCCCGTTGCGCGAACCTGCGCCTCGACCTGGCCCTCGGCCAGGGTGCGCTTTCCGACGACAATGCGTACCGGGCAGCCGATCAGCTCGGCGTCGGTGAGCTTCTCGCCCGCATTGGCCTTCCGATCGTCGAAGAGCGGGTCGAGGCCGGCCTCGGAGAGCTCTGCGTAGATGCGCTCTGCTGCTTCGGTCGCTTCGTCCTCGCCGCGGCCGAGGCTGACCAGCTCGACCGGCCAAGGCGAGATTGCCTTCGGCCAGACGATGCCGCGCTCGTCCGCGCCCTGCTCGACCGCCGCCGCGGCGATCCGGGCGGGGCCGATCCCGTAGGAGCCCATGACGACCGGGTGCTCCTTGCCGGTCTCGTCGAGGAAGGTGGCCCCGAGCGCCTCGGAGTAACGCGTGCCCAGCTTGAAGATGTTGCCGACCTCGATCGCGGGCTCGATCGTGATCTCGGCGCCCGTCTCGGTGGTGTCCCCCGTCTCGACTGTGCGGACATCCATCTCCTCGAATTGGAAGTCCCGGCCGGGCTCGACGCCGATCAGGTGGCAGTCTGCGCGGTTGGCGCCGCAGACGTATCCGCCCACCGCGTTGATCGCCGCGTCTTTGACGATCGGCACGTCGGCATCCACGGGGCCGATAAACCCCGCCGGGCCGATCTTCTCGGCGATCTCCTCAGGCGTGGCCTGGCGGAAGCTCTCGCCCAGCGCGTTCGCGAGCTTGATCTCGTTCAGGCGGTGGTCGCCGCGGACTAAGACCAAGACCATCCCGCGCCGCTCGGCGATCACCGGCACGGCCTTCATCAGCGCCCCGGACGGCACGCCCAGCGCGTTCGAGACCTCTTCGACGGTGGTGAGCTCGGGCGTTGGAACCTCTCGCGGCTCGTCCAGCTCGGGCGGCTGCTCGACGGGCTGTGGGTTTGCGCTCGCCACCTCGACGTTCGCCGCATAGCCGGGCGCGAGGGCGACGTCGTTCTCTCCCGCGGGACCGGGCGCCATGTACTCGTGAGCGCCCGAGCCGCCCATCATCCCCACGTCGGCCTCCACCTCGTAGAAGTCAAGGCCGCAGCGCTCCATGATGCGTGCGTAAGCGATCCGGTTCCGCTCGTACTGGACGTCAAGCCCGGCCTCGTCGACGTCGAACGAGTATCCGTCCTTCATCACGAACTCCCGGGTGCGAAGGACGCCGGCGCGCGGGCGCGGCTCGTCTCGCTCCTTGACCTGGAACTGGTAGAGAAAGAGCGGCAGGTCGCGATAGGAGCGCACGTCGCGCGAGATGTGGAAGGCGAGCCCCTCCTCGTGCGTCATGGCGAGGACGTGCGGGGAACCCTTGCGATCGTCGAGCTTTAAGAGCTCGTCGATCTCGTAGCGCCCGGTCGACTGCCAAAGGCCGGCGGGTTGAAGCACGGGCACGAGCATCTCCTGCCCGCCGATCGCGTTCATCTCTTCGCGAACGATGGCCTTGACGTTCTCGATCACGCGGTGACCGGCCGGCAGCCAGGTCCAAAGGCCCGCGCCGAGCTGGCGCACAAGGCCCGCGCGCACCATCAGCTTGTGCGAGATCGCCTCGGCATCCGCGGGGTTGTCGCGGAGCGTCGGCATGAAGTATCCGCTGAGGCGGGTCAAGGCCGAGCGAGCCTATCTCCGCGCCTGGGCGAATATGCGCGAGCGCCCACTTAGTCGCATCGAGCACGCATTTTCGGGCGCTCGGTGCTCAGCAGCAGGGCCCGCTGCCCGGGCGGTGGAGGATCTCGAGCTTCAACCCGTCTGGGTCGTAGAAGAAGACCGCGTAATAGCCCTCGGTGTAGGTGTACTCTTTCGGGCCGGACTCGATCTCGGCGCCTTGCTCGCGCAGCCACTCGGCCCGCTCCTCGACTACATCGCGCGACTCCGCCGAGAACGCGATGTGGTGGATGCCAAGGTCGTAGCGGTCGTATGGCCTCTCGCGCTGATGGGACTGGCGCTCGCGCAGGCTGACCGAGCCCATGCCGCCCTCACGGCCGATGTAAAGGACGCGCTCGCCACGCTCGCCCTCGATCTCGCTCAGCCGCGAGTAGCCGAGCGGGGCGAGCAGCTCGCGGTAGAAGGCGAGGCTTTGCTCCAGGTCTGAGACGACCAGGTCGAGGTGATCAACGCCTCCGCCCACGAGAGCTCAGGCGCGGGTGAAGCGGCGGCTTGCGGTCGGCGAGGCCTCCTCGGAGAGGCGCTCGCGCTCGCGCTCCGGGGACGGCACGGTGATGTCCTCGGCGATCCGCGCGGCTTCTGACTCCATCGCGGCGATTCGCTCTGGCGTCAGGTCGCCGACGTTCTCCTCCTCGATCTTGCGGAGCCACTCGGCGCCTTCGGCGACCTCGGTGTCGTCCGAGACGACCTCTCCCCCGCGCTCGACCGACTTGTCGATCTCGTCGAAGAGCCGGTCCACCAGCTCCTCCTGCGGGACCTTCTTGAGCGGCTCGCCGTGGGCGAAGATGAGGCCCTCGTTCTTGGCGCCGGTGATGCCGAAGTCGGCGTGGGACGCCTCGCCGATGCCGTTGACTGCGCAGCCCAGCACGGCGACCTCGATCGGGTCGTCGTAGGCCTGGAGGCGATCCTCGATCTCGGTGACGACGGTGTCCATGTCGAACTGGAGGCGCCCGCAGGTAGGGCACGCGATCAGCTCGGGGCCGTGCTCGCGGAGCTTCAGTGCCTTGAGGATCTCCCAAGCGACCTTGACCTCCTCCTCAGCGTGGAAGGTCGAGAGCGAGATGCGGATCGTGTCGCCGATTCCGTCGGCCAGGAGCGTCCCCAGCCCGACGGCCGACTTGAGCGAGCCGGACCACTTCGTGCCGGCCTCGGTGATGCCGAGATGGAGCGGGTAGTCGATCCGCTCGGAGAGGAGACGGTTGGCGGCGATCGTGTTGGGCACGTTCGTCGACTTGATCGAGACCTTGAAGTCCGTGAAGTCGAGCGACTCCATCAGCTCGACGAACTCGACGGCCGCCTGTGTCAACGCCTCAACCGGGTTTTCGCGCTCCAGCGCGTGGAGGTGCTTTGGAAGCGATCCGGAGTTGACGCCGATTCGCATCGGCACGCTCGCGGCGGTCGCCTCTCGGGCGACCTCGGCAACCTTGTCGCGCCCTCCGATGTTCCCCGGATTCAGGCGAATGCAATGCGCGCCGGCGTCGATCGCCTTGAGCGCGAGGGTGTGGTTGAAGTGGATGTCGGCGATGACGGGGATCGGCGAGTCGCGCACGATCGTCTTCAGCGCATCGGCGTCCTTCTCGCGCGGCACGGCGACACGGACCAACTCCGCCCCAGCCTCTGCGACCTTGCCGATCTGCTCCATCGTGGCCTCGAGATTGGCCGTCTCGGTCTTCGTCATCGTCTGAACAGCAACCGGTGCGCCCCCACCGATGAGGACCCCGCCGACGTTCACTTGGCGCTTAGAAGCCATGCCTCAATTGTGACAGCGAAAGGTCCGGTCTCGCCAGATTCATGCCTACTCGGTCTCGCGGCCCGCCCAGGCCTCGAGGATCCAGCCGAGGTGGTACGGGCGGTCGGTGGGGTTGATCTCGAGCGGTCCCTTCGCGCGGGCCAGCGGCGGCTTTGCCGCCATCGACGTCGCGGTGTTCGCGTAGAGGAGCGCGCGGTCGAAGCCTCGCTTGCGGCGGATCGAGCGGTAGAGGATCCCCTCATCGCGATCCAGCATCTCGCGGGCGAGGTCGTTCTCGCCGAAGACCCAGCCGAGGCCGCGGATCGCCGCGTCGCGGTACTTGGGATCGCCGGTGACCTCGGAGAGCTCCAGAAGGGCCATCGGCGCCATCGCGTCCTGGTGGACCGAATAGACCTCATAGGGCTCGACCACCGTTCCACGCTCGGCATCGAAGATCCAGGGCCAACCGCCGTCCGAGCGCTGCAGCTCGAGCAGGCGCCCGGCGACCCGGCGCGCGACGGCGAGCGTCCGGTCTCCCCCGTGCCCGTTCCGCGCGGCGACGGCGAGCGCGAGCACGCCATAGATCTGCGTGGCGAAGTTGGGAAAGCGCGCGCGCCACCCCGAGTCGCGGTGGGTGAAGAGGCGACCCGGCGCGCTCGCTCGGCCGAACTGGCGCTCAAGCGCCCGGTCGCAGAGTTCGTACGCGCCGGCCTCAGCGGCGCCGATCACGATCCAGCTCAGTTCAAGCCCCTCCAGGTCCGGAACGTCCGACCCGATGCGCTTGTGAAGGCGATATGCGATCGCGTCCATCGCGCTCATGTCGGCGCGCGAGTCGGCCCACAAAAGCAGTGCGAGATCCCCCGCTGTCATCTCGGGCGAATCGATCTGGTCCATGACCACGTCTCGGAGCTCGCCCGGGTCGATCGGCACGGCCAGGCCTGCCGCTTTGGCCCGCTGAAGTCCGAGTAGACAGATCAGGGTGTAGCGAAGCGAGCGGCCCGTGGGCTCAAGCCCGGGCGCCGTGACCTCATAGCAAAACGTCCCGTCCGCGAGGCGCATCGAGGAGAGCGTCTCGAGCGCGAAGGCGACCAGCTTGCTTACCTGCTCGCGCGCGACTGATTCAGGCATCGACCCGGTCCTGCGGGGGCACCGTGGGCGGGCTTGATGGCACCTCCGCGTCGTAGATCGTGATCCCTTGCTGGACGAGCTTTTCGAAGACCTCGAAAAGCGCAAGAAGGCGGAGCGCGATGATCTCGCCGTGGCCGAGCTTCACGGCGCGACCGCCGGCTTCGAGGATCGCGTCGCGATAGACCTTCTGCAGGCGCGGGTTCGAGTCGATCCGGCCCGGGTGGAGAGCCGGGTTGTGAACGAGGGTGCGGACCGTCATCTCGTTGCCGTCGCGGTCGAGGCAGCGCGCATCGAAACGCCGGTTCGCGAAGACGTCGAGCGGGAACGGGGGCACACGCACGCACTCGAACGAGTGGTACATCGTGATCGCGCCCGTGCCGCAGCCGAAGAAGAGCTGAAGCGCGTCACGCTCGACGATGCGCGGGAAGGGCGTCCCTTCGCCGAACGGTGTCGCCGCCGTCTCGTGGCCCTGGGAGATCTCCTCGGCCCCACTCCCCCAAACCGAGGTCGAATGGGTCGGATGGATGCTGCGGAGCGTTCCTGGCATGAGCCTAAAGCCCTCAGAGATGGCGCCCATCCGCGACGGAGTCCTCTGCGGGTCGAAGAGCTGGTCCGCGGCGAGGTGCTCGATCGCCGGGCCTGTGAGGGAGTAGGCGGGCATCGCGATCAGGCCGTCGGGTCCGACGACTCCGCTCAGCGCGTTCAGCACGCTGTCTGGGCCTTCCTCGAAGGCGCCGAAGGCGCTCATCGCCGCCTGAACGAAGCAGGCGTCGCCGTCTGAGAGCCCGCACTCGCGAAGCGCAGCCTCAACAGCAGCCTGGCTGATAGCGGTCGGCCGGAGGCGCTCCCGCAACCGATAGCGGGCGCTCCGGTACTGCTTGCGGCCCGAGCGAAGCGCCTCGCGCACCGGGCGCGGCATGCTCCGTGCGGCCTTGCGCGCTCTCTCTCCGGGGGACGTCACGCGCCGAGAGTAGGGAACGCCTCGCTATGCGAGTGAATTCCTACTCTCGGCAAGGCGCAGGCGCGCTCAGTTCAGGAGTAGAGCTTCTCGATCTCGTCCGAGTACTTCTCGGCGATGGGCTTGCGCTTGAGCTTCATCGTCGGGGTGAGCTCGTCGCCGCCCGGCTCCCACTCGGTCGGCAGCACCTTGAACTTCTTGATCTGCTCGACGCGCGACATCTTCGCGTTGGCCTCGTCTACGCCCTGCTGAATGGCTTCGAGCACCTTCTCGTCCGCGGCCATCGACTCGGGCGAGGAATCGTCGAGGGCGTGCTTCTCGGCAAACGAGGGAGCGAAGTCCGGATCGAGCACGATGAGTGCCGTGTTGTACGGGCGCGCGTCGCCGATCGCCGCGGCCTGCCCGATCAGCGGGCTCGCTGCCTTCAGCTTCGACTCGATGTTCGCGGGCGACATGTTCTTGCCGGCCGCGTTGATGATCAGCTCCTTCTTGCGATCGACGATCTTGAGGTAGCCGTCCTCGTCGAGCTCGCCGATGTCGCCTGTGAGCAGCCACTCGCCGTCGAACGTCTCGGCCGTCTTGTCGGGCAGGTTGCGATAGCCGGGCATGACGAGATCGCCCTTCACCATGACCTCGCCGTCCTCGGCAAGCTTGATCTCAACGCCCGCGACGGGCGGGCCGACGGTGCCGAGCTTCACCTTCTCGGGCGGATTGACCGTGGCGGCACCACACGTCTCCGACATGCCCCAGAGCTCGCCGATCGGGATACCGATCGCGTGGAAGAACTCCAGGACCTCGACGGGCGTGGGCGCAGCGCCCACGTTGACCGATGCCGCTTCGTCGAGGCCGAGGGCCTTGCGCAGATGCTGGAACATGGCCTCGTCCGCCTTGGCCACGCCCGCTGCCAGTTCCTCTGGCACCTCTTCGCCGGCTTGCTCCAGCTTCACCTTCTTGATGGCGGCGTCGAGACCCGCGCGGGCCTGCTCGCCCTCTTCGCCCGGGATCGCGCCAAGCTTGGCCTCGAGGCTCGCCTTGACCTTCTCCCAGATTCGCGGGACGGCGAAGAAGAAGGTCGGGTTGACCTCAGGCAGAGTTTCGACGATCTTCCGCGGATCGGCGCAGATCGTGACGGAGGCTCCGTTCATCACTGGGAGGTAGTAGTTGGCCCCCCGCTCGGCGATATGGGCTGCCGGGAGCCAGGAGATCACCTTGGAGCCACGCTCGGGGAACTCGATCATGTCGTCGAGGCCGGCGACGAGAGTCATCAGGTTGCGCTGAGTGAGCTGGACACCCTTGGGCGGCCCGGTCGTTCCCGAGGTGTAGATCAGGGTAAGGAGATCGTCTGGGCCGACGTCGTCGGCCGCGGCGCGGGCGTCGAAGTCGGGATCGGCTCCCTCGAGGTCTTCGAGAGTGTGGGTCCCGCCGTCGCCGTCGATGACGACCACGTGCTCGAGCTTCGGCAGGTCCTTCTTCGCTTCGTTGAAGACGTCGAGGAAGGCCGACTCGATGATCATCACCGTTGCGTCGGCGTCCTCGCAGACGTACTGGATCTGCTCGGGCGAAGAGGTTTGATAGATCGAGAACGGGACGGCGCCAAGGTACGCGGCGCCCAAGTCGATCGGGATGAACTCCCAGCGATTGTTCAGCATGATCGCGACGGTGTCGCCCTTGCCGATGCCGAGGCTTGCGAGGCCGCCTGCGACGCGGTACGCCATCTCGCGAGTCTCCGAGAACGTGAGCGACTTCTCGCGCGTAGGGTCGATGATCGCGTCATCGTCGGGAATGCGGTCGACCGATGCCTCGAAGGCAAGCGGCAGGTTCTGGTGCAGCATCTCCTTCGCGGGTCCACCACTCGCGTGGCGCGTTCCGGCGGTTGCGACCTCCATCAAGCTCTCCTCCTAGTTCTCCGACTCCCGCTGACTCTGTAGCCAGTGGAAAGAAACTATCGCAGGATCAGCGAATGTTGAAACCCTCGCCCGTGAGGCGGCCGATGTCGTTGGATAAGCCGATCGCGAAGAGCATCGCCACGAGGAGGATCCCGACCACGCTCGCGCGCTCCATGACGCTGAACGAGACGGGCCGCCCGCGGACCTTTTCTACGAGCGACCAGAAGATGTGGCCCCCGTCGAGAGGGAGGAACGGGAAGAGGTTGATGATCGCGAGCGAGAGCGAGATCACGCCCAGGAGGAAGAGCGCTTGAGTAGCCGAGAACTCGATCGCCTGGCGGGTCACTTCGTAAGAGCCGACCACGGATGAGATCTGTTCGCGCTGCTCGGCCTCGAAGATCCGCACGAGGACGCCCACGGTGCCGGACGTGATCCGCCACATGCCGTCTGCGGCCTGAGTGGTCGCCTCGCCGGGGGAGACGTCCACAGACTGGAGGGCCGGCACGTAGCCCAAGAGCGGGCGGCCGTTGTCCACTGAGTAGACCGGCGTCACCTCGCGGGTGATCTCCTCGCCGCCGCGATCGATCGTGAGCACCGCTGGGGTCGCTGCCTCGCAGCCGTCTTCCTCTGAGCCGTCCGCGCATTCGTGCGTTGCGATCTGCTCACGAATCTCGAAGAAGTCGCCGCGCTCGCCGTCGACAGCGACGATGGTGTCGCCCGGCTGGAGGATCCCAGAGGCCGCGCCGTCCTCGGCCACAGTGTCGACGCCGCTGGTGGGCTCCTGATTCACCGAAAGCTCGAGCGCGAACAGGATGATGAAGGCGATGATGATGTTGACCAGCGGGCCTGCCGCGATCACGACGATGCGCTTCCAGATGGGGGCCGAGTAGTAGGTGCGGTGGGCGTCGTCGGGCGGGACCTCCTCGTCCGGGTTCATCCCGGCGATCTTCACGAAGCCGCCCAGCGGGATGACGCCGACCCCGTACTCGGTCTCGCCGCGCTGCACCGAGACCTTCGCCTTGCCGACGGGAAAAAACAGGAAGAAGCGCTCGACCTTCATGCCCACGGCCTTGGCTGCGGCGAAGTGTCCGGCCTCGTGCAGGACGACCAGCGCGGCGAAGCCCGCGAACGCGAGGAACCAGCTCATGCGGCTTGCTCTTGAACGGCCTCGCGGGCACGTTTTCGCGCTTCCGAGTCGGTTGCGATGAGGTCGTCGAAGTGGGTCGGAGCGTGCGCGGGCATCTCCTCAAGGGTACGAGCGACCACGCGGGGGATCGCCATGAACGGGATCTCGCCGCCGAGGAACGCCTCGACCGCGACCTCATCCGCGGCGTTCAGGACGCATGGAGCGGTCCCCCCCGCCTCGCCGGCCTCGCGCGCCAAGCGCAGGCACGGGAAGCGCTCGAGGTCGGGCTCTTCGAAGGTCAGGTTCTGAAGCTGGGCCAGGTCGAGCGAGGGCAGCGGTACGTCCGCGCGGTCGGGGTGATGAAGCGCGTAGGAGATCGGCACACGCATGTCTGGGTAGCCCAGGTGAGCGAGCGATGCGCCGTCATTCAGGTGGATCAGGGAGTGGACGATCGACTGCGGGTGGACGACGACGCCGATCTGCGAGTAGGGGACGTCGAAGAGGTGATGCGCTTCGATCACTTCAAGGCCCTTGTTGAAGAGCGTCGCCGAGTCGATCGTGATTCGCCCTCCCATCTCCCAAGTTGGGTGCGCAAGCGCCTCGTCGATGGTCACTCCGCTCAGGTCTTCGCGCTCGCGGAACGGGCCGCCCGACGCGGTGAGGACGAGCTTTTCGACTGTGCCCGGCGCAGCTTCGGCATTGATGAGCTGAAAGAGCGCCGAGTGCTCGGAGTCGACCGGGATGATCTTGGTCTGCGTCGCCTCGGCGAGGGCTGTAATCAGTTCGCCGCCCACCACGAGACTCTCCTTGTTCGCGAGCGCCAGGTCGATGCCCTCGGTCAGCGCGACGATCGTGGGCCCGAGGCCGGCCGACCCCGTGATCGCGTTCAGGATCAGGTCGGCGTCGGAGGTCGCGACCAGCTCGCGCACGCCCTCGGGACCGGTCAGGATCCCCGGGCGTTCGGCCGCACACCGCTCCGCTGCGGCGCCGTCCGCGATCGCGATCCGCTCCACGCCGTGTCTCTCGGCCTGCGCTAGCGCCGTTTCCCAGCTCGTCTGAGCCGAGATCCCGACCAGCTCCAGGTCCGTTCCGGCCGCCTCGATGACCTCGAGCGCCTGGACGCCGATCGAGCCGGTGGAGCCGAGCACGACCACGCGCTTCATGGAGCGAAGGGTACGAGGGCGGCCGAGAAGCGCCGTCAATCGCGCCCGACCGTAGGGCGCCAGCGACATCGCCTTGCGAACTGAGGTGATCTGGGACCACCCCTCGGTCCCTATCTACCTCAGTTCGGCGTGCTCAGTAAACGAACGCCACCGACAGGTAGTAGCCCGCGGTGATCGTGAAGAGGACGGCATCCAGGCGGTCGAGGAGGCCTCCGTGGGGGCCGACGGCTGTGCCCGAGTCCTTGACGCCGAGGTCGCGCTTCACCGTGGACTCGAAGAGGTCGCCGATTGGGGCGACGAGGGCGATGGCGGCTCCGATCGCGAGCGCGTCGGCGCCGGGCAGCCAGTCCTGGTAGAGGCCGGCGAACCAGAAGGCCGCGGTGCCGCCGGCGATCCCGAACAGGAGGCCTTCGACCGTCTTCGATGGCGAGATCGCCTCGGCCAGGCAGTGGCGGCCGAAGGCACGGCCGCCGGCGTAGGCGGCGGTGTCGGCGACGATCGTCGCGATCAGGACGTCGATAAGGAGTGCCTGCCCGTGCTCAGGAAGCTCTCGAAGGAGCACAGCGTGGGCAAACGCCAGGCCGATCCACACGATCCCGAGCACGGTGACGGCCGCAGCGCCGGTGGCGCCTGTGACTCGCCCGCGCAGGACGATGAAGACGAAGAGAACGGGGAAGGTCGCCACGAGGGCCAGGACCATCTGGTACTGATCGCCGAAGTACGCGGCCGCGATGAGCCCGGCCGTTGCGAGCATGGCCACCGCGGGATACGGCCGGGCGACCCGCGCCATCCCGAATAGCTCGGTGATGCAGACCGCCGCGATCACGAAGATCGCCCCGGCGAAGACGCCACCCCCCGCAACGATGATCGTGATCGCGAACGCGGCCCACGGCAGCGCCCAGAGAAAACGATTGAGCGTCTCTGAGCGACGGCGAAGCGCGACGGGGTCGACATCGGGCCCCGGCGCCTCCGGCGGCGGCGAGGGCGCGCGGCGGCGAGGCGGAGAGCTTTGCGGCGGACGGGCGCGCTGCGGGCGCCTGCGTCGCGGGCGGTCGGGCGGCGTGCTCATGCGCGCGAACCTATCGTGAGCGGTTGTATTCGCCGAGCGAGGTCTTTCTCGCGCTCTTCGCGAGTTTCACCTCGCTCGGGCTAATCAGCGTCCGCCGAAGCGGCGACGCCTGCGCTCGAACTCGGCGAGCGACTCCTCAAACGCCTCGCGGGTGAAGTCCGGCCACAGCTCGTCGCGGAAGATGAACTCCGAGTAGGCGCATTGCCACAGGAGGTAGTTCGAGATGCGCTGCTCGCCCGACGTGCGGATGAGCAGGTCAGGGTCGTGCATGTCGGGCGCGTAGAGATGGGCCCGAAACGCGTCCTCGGTCTCGCCCGAAAAGCTCCGTGCGGCGTCCACGATCTCGGCTCGACCGCCGTAGTTGAAGGCGACGAACAGCGTGATGCGCTCGTTCTCGTGTGTGGTCTCCTCGGCCCAGTCCATGAGCTCGACCAAATCGTCCGGGACACCCTCGCGCCGCCCGACGAAGCGCATCCGCACTCCCTCGGAGTCGAGCTCGGGCGTCTCACGGCGGATCCGCTCGCCGAACATCTGCATAAGGCCGGCGACCTCTTCCGGCGAGCGCTGCCAGTTCTCGGTCGAAAACGAGAAGACGGTGAGCTCTGAGATCCCCAGACGCGCCGCGTCGCGAAGCCGCGCTTTGACGACGTCCGCGCCGGCTTCATGTCCCTCGAGCGTCGGCACGCCTTCGCGCTCGGCCCAACGGCCGTTGCCGTCCGTGATGATCGCGACGTAGCGCGGAGCGGCGCTACTCAAACCGCCAGGATCTCTTCTTCTTTGGACTTGAGAGCGGTGTCGATGTCCTTGACCGCGTCGTCGGTCAGGCGCTGAAGCTCGGACTCGGCTCGGCGCTCGTCGTCTTCGCCGATCTCGCCCTCCTTCTTCAGCTCGCGCAGGTCGGTCATCACGTCGCGGCGAATGTTGCGGATCGACACCTTGCCGCCCTCGCCCACACCGTGGACGACCTTGACCATCTCGCGGCGGCGCTCCTCTGTGAGGTCGGGAATCTGAAGGCGGATCACGTTGCCGTCATTCGATGGCGTCAGGCCCAGGTCGGACTCCTGGATGGCCTTCTCGATCAGCCCGATCGCGTTCTTGTCGTAAGGGGTGAGGGTGAGGAGCCGAGCGTCGGTTGCCGCGACGTTCGCGAGCTGCTTGAGAGGCGTCTCAGCGCCGTAGTAGTCGACGATCACCCGGTCGAGCAGATGAGGACTGGCTCGGCCGGTCCTGACCGTGGCCAGCTCGGAGCGGCACGACTCGAGCGACTTCTCCATCCGCTCCTCGGCCTCGTCGAGGAGGACATCCGACATCGCGTCATTTGTAGCCATGTCGCAACCTTATTCCGAGGCGCCCACGATCGTCCCGACGCGCTCTCCGTGGACGATCCGGTCGATGTTCCGCTCGTCGGCGAGGTTGAAGACGTGGATCGGCAAGTCGTTGTCCATGCAGAGAGAAAGCGCAGTCGAGTCCATGACGCGAAGGCCCTGCTCGATCGCCTGCATGTGCGTGATCTCGGGCAGGAACGTCGCGTCTGGATTCTCGGAGGGGTCCGAGTCATAGATGCCCTCGACGCCGTGCTTGGCCATCAGGATCGCGTCCGCGTGGATCTCGAGGGCGCGCAGCGCGGCGGCGGTGTCGGTGGTGAAGAACGGGTTGCCCGTCCCCGCCGCGAAGATGACCACCCGGCCCTTCTCCAGGTGGCGCATGGCGCGGCGCCGGATGTAGGGCTCGGCCACCTCGGTCACCTGGATCGCAGACATGACCCGCGTGTAGGAGCCTTGGCGCTCGAGTGCGTCCTGGAGCGTTAGGGCGTTCAGGACCGTGGCGAGCATGCCCATGTAGTCCGCCGTCGCCCGGTCCATTCCCGCGGCGGCGCCCGCCAGGCCGCGGTAGATGTTGCCGGCGCCGACGACCACCGCCACCTCCACCCCGCCCTTCGCGATGTCTGAGACCTGCCGGGCGATTCCCTCGACTCGCTCGGGGTCCGTGCCGTACTCGAGCGATCCCATCAGCGCCTCGCCCGAGAGCTTGAGCATGATGCGTTTGAAGACGGGGTCTGCCACGGCGGGCGGAACCCTACTCGGGGCTCGACGGGATACCTAACGGCACATGCTGGTTTCGCACCTAAAGGTGCTCACTCCATATCTTCGCCGACCTGGAAGCGGGCGAAGCGTGCGATCACGATGTTCTCGCCGGTCTTTGCCGCGAGCTCTTCGCGGAGCTTTTCGATCGTCTTGCCCTCGTAGCGGTCTGAGCGAATGTGCTCCTGCTCGAGGAGGGCGATCTCCTTCGACCATTTTGCGAGCTGTCCGTCGATGATCTTCTCGATGATGTGCTCGGGCTTATCCTCCTCGGCCGCCTTGGCCTGAAAGACGCGTCGCTCGGCGTCGCGAGCATCCTCGGAGATTTCGTCGGCCGAGACGAACTCCGGTACGGACGGGGAGCCTGCAATGTGCAGGGCGACCTCGCGGGCGAAGTCCTGGAAGTCGTCGTTTCTGGCGACGAAGTCGGTCTCGCACTGGACCTCGACCATCACGCCGACCTTGCCGGTCGCATGGACGTAGGTGGCGACGGTTCCCTCGGATGTTGAGCGGCCGCTCCGCTTGGCGGCAGATGCCTGGCCCTTCACGCGAAGAATCTCGACGGCCTTGTCCATGTCGCCGCCGGCCTCGACAAGGGCCGACTTCGAGTCCATCATCGCGGCGCCCGTGCGCTCGCGAAGGACCTTTACGTCGGCTGCGGAGATCTTCGTCTCGCTCACTGGCCTTGTCCTCCTTGCGGGTTAGCCGGGGCGGCGGGCGTCTGCGCCGGGGCGGCCTGCTGCGCGGGCGGGTTGCCCTGCGCAGCCTGCTGTGCGGCCTGCGCCTTCGCGGCCTTCGACGCGGCCATCTCGGCCTCCTGGGCCTCACGACGCGCCGCGTCCTCGGCCTCGCGGGCCGCGCGCTCGTCGGCCTCGCGTTGGCGTTTGGCCTCCTCTTCGGCGCGGCGCTTCTCTTCGGCATCGCGGAAGTTGCCCGCGGCTGCCTCGACTGCCTCGCCGATGGTGCCGATCACGAGCGAGCACGAGCGGATCGCGTCGTCGTTACCGGGCACCGGGAAGTCGACCGGGACGGGATCGACGTTCGAGTCGACCAGCCCGATTAGCGGCAGGCGAAGGCGCTTGGCCTCGGCCACGGCAATCGCCTCGGTCTTTAGGTCGACCACGAAGACGGCGTCGGGAACCCGCTTCATGTCACGGACGCCGCCGAGGTTGTACTCGAGCTTGGTGAGCTCGGCTTGGCGCGTCATCCGCTCTTTGGTCGGCAGCAGGTCGAGCTGCCCGCCGTCGGCCAGCGTGCGCAGGTCGTGAAGGCGGTCGATCCGCTGCGACATCGTGTGGAAGTTGGTGAGAAGGCCGCCCAGCCAGCGCTGGTTCACGTACGGCATGCCGCAGCGATCAGCCCATTCCTTGACCGAATCGCGGGCCTGCTTCTTCGTGCCTACGAACAGGACCGATCCGCCCTTGCCGGCGATCTCTGCGGCAAAGCGTCGAGCCTCGGCCAGGAGGTGCTCGGTCTGGAGCAGGTCGATGATGTGGATGCCCTCGTGCTCCCCGTGGATGTAGGGACGCATGCGCGGGTTCCAGCGGCGCGTCTGGTGGCCGAAATGCAGACCGGCCTGTAGGAGCTCTTTGACTCCGGGCTCTGACACTTGATTGTTCCCTTCGGTTTGGTTCGAGTTCATGCCCGCGGCGCTTTGGGGACCCGGTCTTCGGCTGCTTAATGCGGCCGGGCCGGGCAGGGCCCCTCTGCGTGTCTCCACGGGATAGTGGCTTGACCTTTCGCTTGAAAGCTTAGCCGCGCCCTACGCTTGCGCTCCCGTGAGCCGTGAATCCTCGGAGACCCAGCGGAGCCTGCCTCGCACGCTGGCAAAGCTCGCCTTGAACCACCGCGGATATCGCAAGGCCTGGCCGCGCGAGCGATTCTTCCTGGGCGCCAAGCGCCACACCCCAGTTGTGGCGGTCGACACCGGCGGCGCGCGCTATTTCGTTTCGACTTCCGACGAGGCGGTCGGGCTCGGCCTCTTTGCCCACGGCTCGCACGAGCGCGAGCAGCTCGAGGCGGTCTCGGCCGCGCTTTCAATTTGGGGCGGCACGGAGAGCCCCTTGGCTGGCCGGAAGATCATCGACATCGGCGCGAATATCGGCACGTCCATCATCGAAGCCGCCGTTTCGTTTGATTGCGCCGGGGGCTGGGCGCTCGAGCCCCACCCCGGCAACTTCAAGCTGCTGCGCCACAACCTGCTCGAAAACGAGCTCGACGGCCGCATCGAGGCGCTTGAGCTAGCCGTCTCCGACGAGGACGGTTCGGCCACGCTCGAAGTGGCAAAGATGAACATGGGCGACCACCGGGTGCGGGTCGGCGCTGGGGCCGGATCGGGCTTCGCCGGACGCCCGGGATCGATGGCTGAGGAGAACCGCGAGACGATCGAGGTGCCGATGCGCTCGCTCGACTCGCTCGTGGCCGACGGGACGGTCTCTCTCGCTGACGTGGCCCTCGCCTGGGTCGACACCCAGGGGCACGAGGGGCATGTCCTGGCGGGCGCTTCTTGCCTGGCCGAAGCTCGCGTTCCCGCCTACATCGAGTACTGGCCGTACGCGCTCGAGCGCGCAGGAGGGCTCGACAGGCTTAACGACATCATCCAGGGAACGTGGGGCCAGGCGGCGGACATCGGCTTCGGGCGCGAGGCCGCGAAGCGACGGGACGCGGGTGAGATCGAGGCGATCGCGGCGGGCTACGACGCCTCGGACCCAAACTCGGCCACGAATCTGCTGCTCCTCCCGTCGTAGCTGCGAAGACGTTCGCGGACTTGCACATGCTGAGCATGTAGAAACCCGCAAACGTTTGAAGGAGCCCCTTACTGCGCCGTTCCGCTGCGGTCTCGAGCCACCTCCAACGCCTCACGGAGATCACCCGGCAGCGCGCTCTCAAACGTGAGCCGCTCGTCGCCCGCGGGGTGCGTGAACCCCAGCCTCGCGCTGTGGAGGAACTGGCGTCCGAGCCCGAACAATGCCCCGCCGCCGTAGCGCGCGTCGCTCACGAGCGGATGCCCAATCGCCGCGAAGTGCGCTCTGATCTGATGGGTCCGCCCCGTCTCGAGGCGCACCCGCACCAGCGTCACAGGGCCGAGTTTCTCCTCCACCTCGAAATGGGTCTTGGCGTCGCGCGAGCCGCGGCCTCCGACGGCTCTCTTTTCGGGTGAGCGGAAGTCCCGGCCGAGCGGCGCGTCGATCGTGCCCGAGCGCGAACGCGGGCTGCCGTGGATCAGCGCCAGGTACTCGCGGCCCACATGCCGATCCTTGATCTGAGCCGAGAGCACCCGATGCGCCTCGTCGGTGCGGGCGACGACCATCAGGCCCGACGTGTCCTTGTCGAGGCGGTGGACGATCCCGGGCCGCTCGGAGTCCTCGCCGCCGCCCAGGAGGTCGCCGAGCACGTCGACGAGCGTCTCGCCTCGGTGGCCGGGAGCGGCGTGGACGACGAGCCCGGCCGGCTTGTCGATGACGGCCAGATGGTCGTCGCGATGGACGACCGAAACACCCGCGCCCGCGCCAGAGGGGTCAGACACCTCTCCGGTTCCGGGTCTGACCCCCTCCGGAGTCACCCGGTGGTTTCTCGGGAGGCTTCCGCCTCGGCGCTCGGATCGGGGGCCATCAGGGCTACGAGTGCGAGCGTGACCGCCCCAAGGGTGATCGCGATGTCGGCGACGTTGAATGACGGCCAGGCCGGGAAGTCGATGAAGTCGACGACGCCGTCGCGAACCAAGCGGTCGATCAGGTTGCCGATCGCGCCGCCGGCGAGCAGGCCGATCGCAAGCCACGCGAACGGGCGCACGCGGTTGAACGCGAACCAGGCGACGACGAGGACGAGCGCAGCGAGCGTCACCGCCAGCACAAGGCCGCGGCCTGAGCCACCCAAAAAGCCGAAGGCAACGCCCTCGTTCTCGATGTGCACGAGGTCCAAGAACGGCAGTACCTCTTCTCGCTCCCCCATCGCGATCGAGTTGATCACCAATGCCTTGGTGACCTGGTCGAGAGCTACGACCATCACGACCGAGAGCATCATCCAAGCCCACGGGCGGGGTTCCGCGGACCGGTCCTCGGCGCTCACCCTCGGATTGTGCCGACGACCAGGCTCTGGACGATAAAGAGCAGGATGATCCCGATCATCGGGCTCAGGTCGATGCCCATGCCCGGACCGCCGATCGGCGGGATTAGGCGGCGGAAGATGTTGAGGTAGGGGCGGACGCTCTCCTCGATGAAACCGGTCACCGCTCGCAGCGGCACGTTGTAGGGAATCGGGCGGAACATCTGGATCCAGCCGAGCACGATGAAGCTGATGATGAGAATCAGATAGACGGTGAAGAGCGCGTCCACGTAGTTCGCGACCTCGCCCCGTCCGATCGCGGCGAGAACGCTCATCGGAACCTCGCAAGCGACGCGTCCACGGCATTCGCGATCGTCTGCTCGAACTCGCCTTCGCGCAGCGCGTCAAGCCCGGCCTCGGTCGCGCCGCCCGGAGGAGCCACGGCCCTTTGAATGGCCTCGGGATCGCGCTCGCGCAAAAGCTCCGCGGTCCCCTCGAGCGTGCCGGCGACCAGTTCTAGCGTGAGCGCCGGCTCCAGGCCGTCGCGCGCGCCGGCTTCAGCCAGCGCCTGCGCAAAGAGCGCCACGTAAGCGGGCGAGCACGACATCACGGCCATCGCCGCCTCGATGGTCTTCTCGGGCAGCTCAAACGTGGTGCCGAGCGCCGGCAAGAGCTTCAAAAGCTCCTCGGCGCCTGCCTGGGGCGCGGCGTGGACCATGACGCCCCTTCCCACCTCAGCAGGCTGGTTGGGCATGACCCGCAGCGCAGGGACACCGGGGAAGGCCTCGTTCAGGCGCTCGAGCGAAGTTGCGGCGATGACCGAGATCATCGGCGGGGCCTTGCCACCAAGCTCTTTCGCCACCTCGTTAAGCGCGGCAGGCTTCACCGCAAGGAGCAGGGCGTCCGAGTCGGCGACAAGCGAGGCAAGGTCGGGACGGGTCTCCCCCTCGACCTCGTCGGCGAGTCTCTGTGCCCGCTCGGCATCGAGGTCATTGAAGAGCATCTCGGGCCCCGAGCCTGAGCGTGCCCAGCCGCGCGCCATGGCGGCAGCCATGTTTCCCGCTCCTATGAACCCGAGCTTCACCAGCCGGATTCTACGAGCGGCGCGGGCGTCGCCCGCTAAGCCGCTATGACTGGTTGAAGAAGCTCTTCTCGACGAGCTGAGCCGTCTGCTCGGCCGAGACCTCGACGTTGCGAGGCGTGAGCATGAAGGTCTTCTCCGCGACCTTCTGCATGCCGCCGCCGAGCGCATAGGTAAGCCCGGAGGCAAAGTCGATCAAGCGCTTTGCCAACTCGGAGTCCGTGGTCTGGAGGTTCAGAATCACCGGCGTCGACTGCTTGAAGTGGTCCGCGACTTCCTGGGCGTCGTTGAAGCTGGTCGGGTTGACGAGGTGAACCCGGACATCCATACCGCCGCCGCTGCCGTTGCCCACAGGGCGAAGCTCGCGGCGAGGCGCGCGTGCGTCGTCGGCGAAGATGTCATCGATCTCGTCCTGGCCTCGGCGGCGATCGCCGAGGCGGGAGACGGTCGCGCGGGGAGCCAGCGAGGAGTCGTAACCACCGGTGGTGGCGTGAGTGCCCGTCTCGGGCTCGTAGAGGTCAGGCTCGTGGTAGTCGTGGTCCTCGGCGAGGCCGAAATAGACGAGCGCGCGGTGCCATGTGTCTCTGAGTGCCATTGGAAGCCGGTGTTCGCGCCTTGCGGCGCTTCTCCTCTTACCGAAAGATTACGGGCGAAGAAGAGTAGAGCCAAGCCGAAGGAATGTCGCACCTTCCTCGACAGCGACCCGCCAGTCCTGGCTGGTCCCCATCGAAAGCTCTTCGAGCCCGTGCTCGTCGGCGAGTTCTGCGAGGTGCGCGAAGTGAGGCCGCGATGCCTCGGGATCCTCGGCGAACGGCGGCATCGTCGCAAGGCCCGCCACCTCTGCCTCGCTCTTGGCGATGAAGCCTTCGAGCGCTTCTGGCGCGATCCCCTCCTTGTCGTTTGAGCCGGCCACGTTTACCTGGATCAGGATCCGAGTGCCCTCTTCCGCGCGCTTGTTGATCTCACCGAGGGCCGAATCGCTCGAGACCGAGTGGATGAGCGAGACCAGCGGCAGGATGTCTTTCACCTTCCGGCTTTGGAGTCCGCCGATGAAGTGCCACTCGAAGAGATCGGCGACGCGCTCGTGCTTTCGTTCCAGATCGTCGAGCCTGTTCTCGCCGACAAGGTCCACCCCGGCCTCGGCGAGCCCCTCGAGCTCAGAGTCCGGCACGTACTTGGTCGCCACCAGTACGCGGACGCCTTCGCCGGCGACGTCGCGCACCTCGGCGAGTCGCTCGCGCACCCGAGCCGGGTCGATGTCTCGGATCAGCTCGGCCACAGCCACACCATCCCCGCCTGGCGTCCGGTGACACCGCCGTCGCGGCGATGGGAGAAGAAGAGCGCGGGCTCGCAGCTCGTACAAAGGCCGGCGCGCTCGACCTCGTCCACGCCGGCCTCGCGCAAGAGGCGCTCGCACACCAGGCCGAGGTCGAGCATCCGCCCGTCGGCGATGTCGTCGCCGAGGCGTGAGAACTCGGCCAGGACCTCCTCCCCCACCTCGAAGCAGCACTGGCCGATGCCGGGCCCGATCGCCGCAGCGGTTGCGCCCACCTCACGGACGCCTCGCTCTGCGATGCCGGCGGCGAGGCCGCGCCACCCGCAGTGGACCATCGCAACGCCGCCCGGCCCGGAGAGAGCGACGGGGAGGCAGTCGGCCACGAAGACAAGCGGCGCAAGGCCCTCCGCCGAAGTCGCCCAGCCATCAACTAGCGCTGGATCTCCCTCGGCGCCGAAGAGCCAGGCCGATCGCTCGTTACGCTCCTCCCGGCGCTCGATCTCCGCGCCGTGCACCTGCTTGCCCGAGACGATCCCGGCGCGGTCGAGCCCGAGAGCGCCGGTCAGCGCGGCGCGGTTCGAGTGGACGCGCGCGGCGTCGTCGTCGGTGAGAAGCCCCAGGTTGAGCGAGGCGAAGGCGCCTTCACTCGATCCGCTGAGGCGCGTCGAAAACGCTGCACGGGCGCCTGGAAGCTCAGCCTCGAGCCACTTCAGACCGCCGCGCTCCCGCCACTCCATGCGTCTGAAATCTAGAGGCTTCAAGCGGGTCTCTCGCCTAAGCCAATGACGCTCAACCCTTTCAAGCTTCTACGTGGCCGCGGCCGCCGCGAGAGCGACGCGAAGCTCCTCTTCGCGCGTCGAGATCTCGCCGTCGAGCTTTGCGGCAAGCGCGGCGTCGAGGCCCCTGCCGATCGCGGGTCCCTGCGGCACGCCCGCCTCGATCAGGTCGTCGCCATCGATTTCGAGCGTCACACCTCGCCATTCGCGCACCCACCGATCGAGCCATTCCGCACCGCAGATGCGCGCCATCGCGACGCCCAGCGGCGAGAAGTCTTCGACAAGCCCCACGCCCTCTGACGGCAGCTTGGGAGCTTTGGCCGTCAGGGCCGAAACCGCTCGCTGAGAGTCCTCGCTTTGACGGGCGGCCTCGAAGAAGGCGTCGCTCGGGACAACCAACCCGGACCAGGCCGGGTCACCCATGAGGGCTCGCATTTCGGACAGCCGCCCGCGTGCCCCCTCGTCGATACCGGCAAGGCCCCATTCGGATAGGAGCGCGAGGGCCTCCGGGCCCATGTCCTCTGACACCAGACGCCGAAGCTCGGCCGTGACGCGATCAGCGGAGACCGTGCCGAGGTTGGTCTGGGCAAGGAGCTCACGAGTCTCCGGTTCGGGCTCCAGGCCAAGCCGCGCGCCATAGCGAGCGGCGCGAAGCGCTCGCGTCGGGTCGTCCTCGAAGGAGCGCGGATGAAGCACGCGCAGCAGCCCAGCCTCCAGGTCTGCCTTGCCGCCGTGAGGATCGGTCAGCCCCTTTTCGCCCGAGAGCGGCAGGGCCATGGCGTTCACGGTGAAGTCGCGGCGGGCGAGGTCGTCGCCGAGCGACGCAGGCTCGACCACGGGAAGAGCGCCCGGCTCCGGATACGTCTCAGTGCGCGCTGCGGCAATATCGACGCGACTGCCATCCAGCGTCGCGACGGCGGTGCCGAAGCGATCGTGGCTGAGCGGCTCGGCCCCGATGAGCGCGGCCGCCTCTGAGGCATCGCCCTCGACGACGAGGTCAAGATCGGCCCGGCCGGCGCCCAAGAGGAGGTCGCGCACCGCGCCTCCTACGAGCCACGCCTGCCTGGAGCCGAGCCTGCGGCGCACCTCGTCCAGTCCGTCGAGGGCGCGCAGCGAGCGCTCGAGGTTCTCGGGATCCGTGGGTATGAGAGCGGGAGCCACCGACGCTTTTACTACCATTTTGTGTTCCTCATGACCTCCCTAGGCAGGATCTGGAGCTCTTGGAGCACTCGTCGCCGTGCGATCACGGTCGGCGTCACCCTGCTCGCGTTCGCGGGCATCGCCGTGGC
>Ga0208612_1000095_pt1 | contig 53977 bp, 49 predicted proteins | sample AntDryMetagUQ889_FD_188089 | JGI IMG/M metagenome (GOLD analysis project Ga0208612, IMG submission 188089) | Polar desert microbial communities from Antarctic Dry Valleys - UQ889 (SPAdes) | ecosystem: Environmental > Terrestrial > Soil > Desert | place: Antarctic Dry Valleys | collected 2008-12-31 | reverse complement strand
TCGCCGCGGCGCGGCTGCGGCTCGGCCGGTCGGTCGCGTCGGCTCCGGTGAAGGAGACGCATGCGCTGACCGAGGAGGAACTCGGGCGGGTGCTCGGCGAGGTGCCCGAGGAGTACCGCCTCGTCCTGACGTTCCTCGCTAAAACGGGGATGCGGGTCTCGGAGGCGCTGCCGCTGACGAAGGCGGACGTGGACTTCGGGCGGCGACGAGTGCGGATCAACCGGCGTCTGTCGGAGGGCGAGTTGGACGCGCCGAAGGCACTGAACGGCGTCCGCGAGGTGCCGCTCTCCCCCGCTCTCGCGCGGACGCTCTGGACGATGGTCGCGACCACCGACGACGTCGTGCTCCTGTTCGCCGGGCCGGACGGGTTACCGTTCGGGCGCTCGCACCTCTACCGAGTTGTGCGGGCTGCGGGGGAGCGGGCCGGGATCGAGTGGCCAGTGGGCTTGCATGCGCTGCGGCACTGGTGCGCGTCGATCATGTTCCGCCGGGGGGTCTCGAAGGAGGCGATCAGAAAGATGCTCGGGGACCACTCATGGGACTTCACGGCGTCGACGTATCTGCATCTGAACGACGACGACCTGCCGGAGACGGCATTCATGGACGCGGTCGTCGCAGGGGTGCCTACCGTTCGATTCGAGGCCGGGACGAAAACCTCGATGGCGCGATTCGCCCTCGTAGACTGAAATTGATGCCGAGCCCGCTCTATGTAGCCAAGTTCCGTAGCCGGATTGACAATGCCCTCGCCGAAGCAAGGGATGCGTCCGCTGTCGACCACCCTGGACTAGTGGGTGAGATTCGCGAGATTCTAGTCCGCTCGCTCCTGTCCCCGATCCTTCCGCCGCACATGGCAATCGGTACGGGGAAGATCGTGGATCACGTGGGCGAGGTCTCAGCACAGGTCGACATCGTGATCTACGACCGGTCGCTATTGCCACCTCTCCTCTACGGCACTGCGACCGACGTCGGCGCGTTCCCGGTTGAGGCCTGCATCTACGCGATTCAGGTGAAGAGCACCTCTTCTGCGACGAATCTTGATCAAGCAGTCGAGCAGGGTCGTTCGCTCGCGCGCCTCACGTACTTGCGCGAAGCGTGCGGCCAGAACGGTCATCCGATCAATCGCGTTGTCCCGGCCTACTTCGCCTTTCGCAGTGATCTATCCGCACCGCCGAGCAGCGAGGACGAGGCACCGGAAGTCAAGCGGTGGCGTAGTAGGCACTCCGCTGAGGACTTCCAGTTCGAGGAAAGGCAGGTCGGTGGTGACTGGCTCGCGTGGCCGTATCCGCCGGTTCGCGTGCTCTGCGTCGCCGGTCAAGCATATGGCTTCTATAACGGGAGCAGCTACATATCGAGCACAAGCGACGGACATGCGAATGAGGTGCTCGCATTCCTCATTGGGGTAGCCAACACCCTGCTGGGCTTCGGAACTCGTCGGCTGGCATTGCCGTTTGGGTACTACCTCGTCGGCAACCAACCTGATGAGCCACCGATGCCGACACCCGGGTCTCCCGAGGACGACGACCGACTTGTGTTGAACCTTGCCCGTCGGGCGGGACGTTTCGACGCCAACGATGCTCTTGCTGAGATTCTGAATGCTCGCGTGCTCCAGAAAGGGCCGAGCGCAACACCTCTCGGGAATGTGATGGAACCACTACAAGCTGCAGCCCGGCTCGCAGCGGCTGGGCTGATTCGACGAGTCAACCTCGACTCAACCGGGCCGCACGAGTGGGAATACATCCCGGAAGCCGACCAGCAGCAGGGCAACAACGGGGCAACATGACGAGCCGAGATAGGCATAGATCAACGGAGGCCGCAACGCTTGTGACTGCCGGGAATAGCGCGATGAAAGCAGTTCGGCCGAGACGGGACGAGAGACTCAGCAAAACTCAAAATCCGGTGTCCGAGAGGGCGTGCGGGTTCGATTCCCGCCTTCGGCATCCGACCTTGACTATCTCTAGTCTCAGCAGGCATGGGCGAGGCGGTTCTCACGACGGTGGCTCCAGCGTCTTTCGTGCGGAAGACGAGGTTGTGGCCGACGTGACACGCGTCAGACGCCTGACCCGGTCCGTGAGCGAACCGCTCCGGATGCCCGGCGCCCGCATCCTGGAGAGGCAACTGCGGCGAGGCAGCGCGCAGCTTGGGCTCGTCGTCGTCTATCACCGAACCGGGCCTCGGCGAGGCGACGACGCGCACGAGATCGATCCTGCGACTTCGGTCTCGGATCTGCGCCGAAACCTCGAGCTCCTCAGGGCTCATTATCGAGTTGTCGGAGCGGACGAGATCGTCGAGGCGGTTTCCAGCCGTCGGCCGGGGCAGCGCTTCCCGGTTGCGATCACGTTCGACGATGATGTCGCCTGCCATCTCGACCACGCGGCACCCGTGCTCAGGTCGCTCGGACTTCCCGCGACGTTCTTCCTCACGGGTGCATCCCTCGAGGGCCCGAATCCACATTGGTGGGAGGACCTTCAACGGGCGGTCGACGGCGGACGCCTGCACCTGACCTCTCTGCCCGAGCTCGACGCCCAACTGTCGAGGCGAGCGCTCGACCGGGTGCCAGGAGCGCTGCACCAGGCGATGTGGGCGGTGGCGTCGCTGCCCTCGGAGGAACGCGACAGCGTTGCTGCCCGCCTGCGCCCCCTCGCCGGCGAGGGTGGTGACCGTGGGCTGCGCGTCGCCGACGTACGGGAGCTCCGCCGGGCAGGCTTGACGATCGGATTCCACACGCTTCGCCACTACGAATTGACGACCCTGGATTCCGCCGGGCTCGAGCAGGCCATGCGGGAGGGGCGGCAGCGGCTCTCGGAAGCGGCAGACACGGCGCTGACCTCGATCGGATACCCCCACGGCAGCTGCAACGCAAGGGTCGCGGAGGCCGCCCGCGCTGCCGGCTTCCTGTTCGGCTTCACCACCACTCCCAGGCCCGTGCGCCACAACGAAAACCCACTTCAGATCGGACGGGTCGTGCCGACGCGACGATCGCCCGCTTCGTTTGCCATGCAGGTCGTGCACGCGCTGAGGAGGGCGCACCGCAACCTACCTCCACGCTGAAGCCGATCCAGCGGCGTGGTGGGTTCAGACCTTGTGGCTGAAGGGGAAGCGCCGCAGGCGTGGCGTCGCCCGTTCGTGTACCAGGTGCAGAACGCGCAATTGCCCCGCAGTGGTCTCGTCGATGCTGTAGCGCTCGACGTGCGCAGCGGCCGCCTGTACCCGTTGCTGCAACACGACGGGGGCCCGGAGATGACGCCTGATCGCTTCCGCGAGTCCGCCGACCGACTCCATCGCGACCACATCCCCGAACGCACCATGAGCAAGGATGTCGTCGATCGCGGTCGTGCATCTTGTCGCGATGACCGGGACCCCGAGTGCCATGGCTTCGAGGAGCGCCAGCGGCAGTCCCTCACGCCTGGAACTGAGGACGAACGCCGATCCGCCGGCGACGAGCGGGAACGGATCCGCCTGGAACCCACTGAAACGAACAGAGTCCTCGACCCCAAGCTCCGCGGCCAGTGCCCGCAAGCGGTCGAGCTCCGGGCCGGACCCGATCAGCAGGAGCTCGTGGTAGATGTCGGCGCGAACGGCGGCGTGCGCACGGATGAGCAGATCGAAGCCTTTCTCGGGCGAGAGGCGGCCAAGCCCGACGAGCCGAGGCGGTGCCGAGTTGCCATTCGACGCTTGCGCCTGCACTCGCCGCAGCCGCTCGACGTCGACCCCGTTGGAGACGACGTGAATACGATCGGCCGTTACACCGGCGTTGACGACGCGTGCCGCGATCTCCCGGGAGACGCAGATCACAGCGTCCGCTCTCCTGTGGGCGCGGAGCACCAGCGGGCGCATCCATGGTGACATCCATTGCTTGTTCCCGAGCTCAAGGTCCGCCTGAACCACAGTGACGTACGGCGTCCCCGCAAGTCTGGCGACGAACCCTCCTGCAACGAGCCCTGGTCCGAGCTCCGAGCCACAGACGATGACGTCCGCACTGCGACACTCCTTCAGGAGGCGGGCGAAGAGCGCCGGAAGCTCCCAGCGGCCCCGCCTGCGGCCACTCAGACCTCGTCGAATCGGCACGTGTTCGCCGAAGGCTGGAACGAGAGCGGGAGGTATCGAGAACAGGGCGAAGACGCTTGCTTCCATTCCTCGCCGGACCAGGCGCTCGACAACGTCCAGCGTCGTTCGCACGGCGCCGTTGTCTGAGATGGCGTCGTGGACGTAGACAACCCGGAGGGCGGGCGACGAGCTGCGCATCCCGGCCGAAGCGTACCCGTGTCGGAAGACGAGCTTCGGAGGCCGCCGAACCGCGGATGGGCGCGAGTAACGAGCGCACAAAGTTGAAAGCGTCACGCTTTGCCCGGATACTTGCATCTTCCCGCTGAAGGGCTGCTCATTCGCGGCCCGAAAGTTCAGCAGGCAATCATCATCAGGTGGACGGAGGAGGAATGCAGTTGATTTCCAGACAGCGAGGCTTGTTGGGCATTCTCGCCCTGCTCGTCGCAGTGCTTGCGCTGCTCGCAGCAGGGTGCGGCGGCGACGATGAGGAGGACGCGGGCGGCGCTGCGACCACGGAAGCAACGACCGACGATGGCGACGACGGCGATGGTGGCGGCGAGACGCTGAAGATCGTCTCCGACCTGCCGTTGCAGGGCTCCGACCGCGAGCAGACCGCACAGATGAACAACGCGATCCGGCTCGTGCTCGAGGATGCCGGGAACCAGGCCGGCGACTTCACGATCGAGTTCGAGGCCTTCGACGACTCGACCGCGGCCAAGGGCGCCTGGGACGAGGCCCTCTGCGCCTCGAACGCCCGTATGTACGCGGAGGACGATTCGGTCGTCGGCGTGATCGGCACCTACAACTCCGGCTGCGCGGCGATCGAGATCCCGATCCTGAACGAGGCGGGTGTCGCGATGGTCAGCCCGGCGAACACCGCCGTCGGCCTGACGCACGAGGGGGTCGGCGCCGGTGAGGGCGAGCCCGAGAAGTACTACCCATCCGGCACGCGTAACTATGCGCGCGTCGTCGCCTCGGACGACCTCCAGGGCAAGACCGACGCGGAGTTCTTCAAGAACGACCTCGGCGTGACGAAGGTCTTCATCCTCGACGACAAGGAGCAGTACGGGAAGGGCGTCGCCGACGCGTTCGAGAACTTCGCGAACGAGATCGACCTCGAGGTGGTCGGGCACGAGGGCTGGGACAAGAACGCCCAGAACTACACCGCCCTGATGACCCAGATCAAGGGCACGGGCGCCGACGGCATCTTCCTGGGCGGTATCTCGACGAACAACGGCGGCCAGCTCGTGCGCGACAAGGTGGCCGTGCTCGGCGACAACGAGGCCGTCAAGCTGATGGGCTCCGACGGCTTCGTCCTGACGACGCTGTTCGAGGAGGCCGGGCCCGAGAACGCCGAGGGCATGTACGGCAGCGCGCCGGTCATCGCCGCGGACAACCTTTCCGGGGCCGGCGAGGACTTCGTCGCCTCGTTCGAGGAGAAGTATCCGGGCGAGTCGATTCAGGTCTACACGTCCTATGCGGCAGCCTCCGCACAGGCTCTGCTCGACGCGATCTCGCGCTCGGACGGCTCGCGTGAGGACATCGTCGCGAAGCTGTTCGAGACGGACATCGAGGACGGCATCACCGGCCCGATCTCGTTCAACGAGGACGGGGATCCGAGCGAAGGGCGGATGTCGATCTTCGTCGGCCGGGACGGCGACTGGGCCTTCGAGAAGGCGGCAGAGGTCTCCCCCGAGTAGGCACGAGGAGAGGGGCCGCGACGCGGCCCCTCTCCGTTCTGCGGCCATGGCGACACCCGACACAGCAGCCCGCACGTTCCCCGGCCGAAGGCTTCCGCCGATCTCCAGCCTGCTGCTCTGGGCCTTCGGCGCGATCCTCGTCTTCGGCGTCGGCTACTGGCTGATCGGCGAGGCGATCGACTCGCCGAGCCGCTTCGTCGAGTTGAGCCTGATCGGGCTGACGAACGGGATGATCTATGCCCTCGTCGCGCTCGGCTACACGCTCGTCTACGGGATCATCGAGCTGATCAACTTCGCCCACGGCGACAACTTCATGCTGGGTACCTTCCAGACGCATTCGCTGGTGATCGACGGCTCGTTCCAGATCCCGCTGCTCTTCACCGTGATCAGCATCCCGCTCGGGACGGCCGCGATCGGGGGCTCCGACCTCCAGCGCGGCTACACGATCGGCGCGGCGCTCGTGCTCTCGATGCTCTTCTGCATGGTCATCAACGTGTCGATCGAGCGAATCGGCTACAAGCCGCTCCGCAACCAGCCCAGGCTGGCGGCGCTGATCACGGCGATCGGCTTCTCGTTCCTGCTCGCCAACATCGGCCTCGCGTGGAAGGACGCCGGCCCCGTCCCGGTGCGCGGCGACATCCTGCCGACGGGGACGCTGTTCGAGGTCGCCGGCGTGACGTACACGATCAAGGACTTCATCGTGCTCGTGATCACCGGCACGCTCCTGGCGATCCTCACCTTCCTTGTGTCTAAGACGAAGCCGGGCAAGGCGATGCGCGCCACGGCTCAGGATCGCGACGCGGCGGCGATGATGGGGATCAACGTCGACCGCACGATCTCGTTCACGTTCGCGCTCGGCGGCGCGCTCGCCGGGGCCGCCGGGACGATCTACATGCTCTACATCGGCACGTCGAGGTTCGACCTCGGCTTCCGGCTCGGCCTGTTCGCCTTCACGGCCGCCGTCCTCGGCGGGATCGGCAACCTCAGTGGCGCGGTTCTCGGCGGCATCCTGCTCGGCTTGATCGCCGCCTACAACGAGGGTTTCGCCGACGCGCGCTGGACGACCACCATCGTCTTTTCGATCCTGATCCTGATCCTCGTCTTCCGGCCGTCGGGCCTGCTCGGCGAGCGCACGCCGGAGGGCCAGTGAGCACCGAGCCCGAGCAGCCCGCACCGCAGGCGTCGCCGCGGCCGGCGGGCGGCCCCAGTCGCTTCCTCGCGAACGAGCGCGTGAGGCGGTACGCCCTGCCCGCGCTCGTGCTCTTCCTCGTCTTCACGTACCCGTGGTGGCCCTTCGAGCCGATCGACCTCGACACCGTGATCGTGATGGCGGTGTACGTCATGCTCGCGCTCGGCCTCAACATCGTCGTCGGTTACGCCGGGCTGCTCGATCTCGGCTACGTCGCCTTCTTTGCGCTCGGCGCGTACACGCTCGGGTGGTTCGGCTCCGGGCTCTTCTCGCAGCGGAAATTCCACTTCGGCTCGGTCGGCAACACCGACCTTCCGGGGGTCCACCTCAACTTCTGGACGGTCGTGATCCTGGCGGGGGTGATCGCCGGCATCTTCGGCGTGATCATCGGCTGGCCGACGCTGCGCCTGCGCGGCGACTACCTGGCGATCGTCACGCTCGGCTTCGGCGAGATCATCCCGGACGTCTTCCGCAACGGCGACGCCTTCCCGGTGCCGACGGGCGTGCAGGGTTCGCCGCCGTTCGTCGGCTTCGACGAGGTGAACCTGACGAACGGCGTCCGCGGCGTCACGCAGATGGACCGGCCCGGCTTCGGCCAGACGCTGAACGACGCCACCGGGGGTGCGTTGCCCGACCGGTTCGGCTCGCTCGAGCTCAAGCCCTGGTTCTTCACGATCCTGATCATGGTGCTGATCGCGATCTTCGTGAACCAGCGGCTGCGCGACTCGAAGATGGGGCGGGCCTGGATCGCGGTGCGCGAGGACGAGGTGGCCGCGTCGGCGATGGGCGTGCCGCTGATGCGGACGAAACTCTGGGCCTACGCGATCGGCGCTGTCTTCGGCGGCTTCGCGGGCGCCTTCTACGGCTCCTTCATCAACGGGATCTTCCCGACCAGCTTCTCCTTCCAGATCTCCGTCATCGTGCTCGTGATGGTGATCGTCGGCGGGATGGGCAACATCTGGGGAGTGATCGTCGGCGCGCTCGCGATCACCTGGCTCAACCTGGAAGGGCTCGACGAGATCGGCGGCTGGGTCAACGACCTGATCGGCGCGGTGGGGATCGAGGCGACGGTGGAGGTGCCGAAGTACAAGTTCGCGATCTTCGGCGGCCTGCTGATCGTGATGATGCTGTTCCGCCCCGAGGGGCTGATCCCGAGCGCTCGACGGAAGTCCGAGTTCGAGGAAGGGGGCGAGGAGGCCGTGCTGTACGGGGCCCGAGGCGAATGAGCGCGCCGGCAGCACCGCTGCTCGAGGCTCTCTCGGTGCGGAAGGAGTTCGGCGGTCTCGTGGCCGTGAACGACGTGAACTTCGCCATCCCGGAAGGCTCGATCTCGAGCCTGATCGGTCCGAACGGCGCCGGCAAGACGACCTTCTTCAACGTGCTCACCGGCGTCTACAAGCCGACGTCGGGGCAAGTGCTGTTCGACGGTCGGGAGGTGCAGGGGCTGCCGCCGCACAAGGTGACCCAGTTCGGGATGGCGCGCACCTTCCAGAACATCCGGCTCTTCCACAGCATGACCTCGCTCGAGAACGTGCTCGTCGCGATGCACAGCCGCATCAAGGGCGGCATCTGGGCCTCGATCCTGCACACGCCGCGCCTGAAGGCCGAGGAGGCGGAGGCCGAGCGCCGAGGCCGCGAGTTGCTCCGCTTCTCCGGTCTGCGCGGCAAGGCGCAGGAATACGCGAAGAACCTTTCCTACGGCGACCAGCGCCGCCTCGAGGTGGCGCGAGCGCTCGCCACCGAGCCGAAGCTGCTGCTCCTCGACGAGCCGACGGCGGGGATGAACCCGGAGGAGACAGCGAGCTTCACCTCGTTCGTCGCCACCCTGCGGCGCGAGCACGACATCACCGTGCTGCTGATCGAGCACGACATGCGGGTCGTGATGGGTGTCTCCGACCACGTCACGGTGCTCGACTACGGCGAGAAGATCGCGGAGGGCGCGCCGCTCGAGGTCCAGCGCGACCCGCGCGTGATCGAGGCCTACCTCGGCACGGGGGCGACCGCGTGAGCGCAACCCGGGAGCCGATCCTGCGTGTCCGCGACGTCCACACCTTCTACGGGCGCATCGAGGCGCTCAAGGGGATTTCGCTCGAGGTGCACGAGGGCGAGATCGTGACGCTGATCGGCTCCAACGGCGCGGGCAAGTCGACCATGCTGCGCTCGATCAACGGGCTCAACTCGCCGCGCGAGGGCTCGATCGAGTTCCAGGGGCAGCCGATCACGAGCCGGCCGGCGCACGAGATCGTGAAGCTGGGGATCGCGCAGGCGCCCGAGGGTCGCCGTCTGTTTTCACGGATGAGCGTGGTCGAGAATCTCGAGATGGGCGCCTACCAGCGGTCGAACCGCGCCGAGATCAGGGCCGACCTCGACCGCGTCTACGGGCTCTTCCCGCGGCTCGCCGAGCGCCGCACCCAGCGCGCCGGCACGCTCTCGGGGGGCGAGCAGCAGATGGTGGCGATCGGGCGTGCGCTGATGGCGCGGCCGAAGCTGCTGCTGCTCGACGAGCCGTCGATGGGCCTCGCGCCGATCTTCGTCGAGAAGATCTTCGAGATCGTGCAGGAGATCAACGCCCAGGGAACGCCGATCCTGCTCGTCGAGCAGAACGCGCTGATGGCGCTCGACGCTGCGAGCCGGGGTTACGTGCTCGAGACCGGCCGGATCGCGCTCGAGGGGCCGGCGAAGGACCTGCGCAACAACGAGCAGGTGCGAAAGACCTACTTGGGCGAAGGTTGACCGAGCCGGCGCGGGTGCCGGCCAGTCCCGCGGCCGATCCGGCGGAGCGCATCGCGCTCGTCCGCGGCCCGCTTGCCGCCCCGGTCCCGCTCCTCGGAACGGTCTTCCTCTCCGGCGCGGTCCTCCTGGGGGTGGAGATGGCGGCGAGCCGCGTGCTCGCCCCGTTCTTCGGGAACTCGCTCTTCGTCTGGGCCGCCATCATCGGGGTGATCCTCGGAGGCCTTGCGTTGGGCTACTGGCTCGGCGGGGCGCTCGCCGACCGCTTCCCGTCGCCGGTCACGCTCGCCGCGATCGTGGCGGCGGGCGCGGTCGCGGTGCTGGCGATCCCGTTGCTCGACCGGCCGGTGATCGAATGGGTGCTCGGCTGGGATCCGGGAGCGCGCCTCGATCCGGTCCTCTGCGCGGTGCTCCTGTTCGGCCCGATGAGCGTGCTCCTCTCGGCCGTCGGCCCGGTGGCGGTGCGGCTGCAGGTACGCGCCCTGCCCAAGGTGGGCCGGATCGCCGGGCGGACATTCGCGATCTCGACGGCGGGCAGCATCGCCGGCACCTTCGTGACGGCTTTCTGGCTGATTCCGGAGCTGGGGATCGAGCAACTCTTCGTCTTCGGCGCGGCGGCGCTCTTCGGAACGGCTGCGCTCGTCGGCGTCGCAGGGCGGCTGCGTGGCCTCGTCGTGGCGGGCCTCGCCCTGGCCGTCGCCACGGGCGCGTACGCCGTCTCGCTCGGCACCCAGCACATCGAGCCGCTCACGGCGACCTCCGCGAGGAACTGGTCACCGCTCTACCGGACCCGCGGCTACGGCTATCTCGACTCGCGCGACCCCGGCGCAGTGATCCAGGACGAGGGGCTCGAGGTCGCCTTCGCCGAGGACACTCGCTACCACAGACTCGCCGTCGTCGACGACGCCGAGACGCGCTACCTCCGTTTCGACAACTCGCTCCAGAGCGCGATGTACCTGCGGCACCCGTACCGCACGCGCTACCGCTACACCGATTTCTTCCATCTCGGCCTCGCCTACGACCCCCAGGCGAAGAATGTGCTGTTCGTCGGACTCGGGGCCGGGTCGTCGGAGAAGCGGCTCTGGCGTGACTTCCCGGGCCTGCAGATCGATGTGGTCGAGCTCGATCCGGTCGTCGTGGACGTCGCCTATCGCTACTTTCACCTGCCGCGCGATCCGCGCCTGAGCGTCGAGGTGGGAGACGGGCGGCGCTTCCTGGCGACGAACGAGCGGCGCTGGGATGTGATCGTCATCGACGCGTTCTTCGCGGATTCGATCCCCGCGCACCTCGTCACGCAGGAGTTCATGGAGCTGCTGCGCACACGCCTCAACCCAGGCGGGGTCGTGGTCACGAACGCGATCGGCGCCATCTCGGGCACGGGCTCGAGGCTCTTCCGCTCGATCTACAAGACCTATCGCGCCGGCTTCCCGACCGTGCTCGTCCATCCGACCATCCTGAGTGGGGACGGCGGTGACGACCAGTACCGGAACCTCATCCTGGTGGCAACGGAGAAGGCGGTTCCCGGCCGGCAGCAGCTTGCGGGCCGCTGGGACGAGCTCCGGCGCGAGAGGCCCGGCGTCCCCGACCTCCGCAAGCCGATCCTGGACCGACACGATCAGGAGATCCCGACGGCCGACGTACCGGTGTTGACCGACGACTACGCGCCCACCGACGCGCTGCTCCTGCTGTTCCAGTAGCGGCTACCCGGAGCTGCCGACCTCGAGCGGGAAGTAGGGCGGCGCCAGGAGAAGTCCGAGCCTCGCCTTGCCGCCGGCGCGCCCGTGCGCCATCTCGAGCGCGGGCGCGAGGCCGTGCGTGGGCACGAAGCCGAGCGTTCGGGCGGCCTGGTGGTCTCGGCAGCCCGCGACGACCACCGCACCCAGCCGGTCGAGCGCGGGGCGGCACGAGTCCCAGTCGACGTAGGGGAGCAGAGGGTGAGAGGCGCGTCCGGCGCGGTAGGCGTCGAGCGCGCGCCGGTCGGCCGCGGCCGCGTGCTCCCGCGCCTGGAGCTGGCACGGCGTGTGCCCCTCGCGCAGCTCGTGGAAGAGAGCGCGGTAGGGATCCTGGGTCGCATGCTCGAAGTGCCGGGAGAGCCGGTGCAGGATGATCGCAGTCCCGCCTGCCCTCAGGGGAAACGCGTCGCGCCAGAACCGCAGCGCCAGACCGAGAGCAACCGCGGCGACCGTGATCGGGTTGAGCCGTTCGCGGGGCTGGTGGTGGTGCTCCCAGGGCATCCCGATCACCAGCGCGTCGAAGGGTTCGTCGACGTGCACCGAACGGTGCGCGATGCCACGAAGCAGCGCTTCCGCATGCGCGACCGACGGAGGGCCGGCGAACGCGGCGGCGGCCGTCACTTCCCGCGCGAGCCCCTGCAGGATTCGGCGACGCAGGCTAGACGGCAGCAGCGACAGACGCCGCAGGGGCGACTTGGCGAGCTGCTCGATCGCCTCGTACTCGTAGGGGTACCCGCGGAGGTGGCCGGTGAGGCGCGGTGGGTTGAGCACGAGTGACGTCCCGATCAGTGCCACCCGCGCGGCCAGCGCGCGCTCGAGCGCGACCCCGGCCTGCCAGCCCCGCGAGGCGGTGGTCTCGAGCAGCGAATCGGCCCCAAGGCCGCGGAGGAGCTCCGGCCCGGACGCGCCGACGAGGGCCCCGGGTCCGCCGTGGAGGACTGTCTCCGCTGCTGTGACCGTGACGACCAGGTCCGTCTCCACGAGCAGCGGGTTGACCTGCACCTCGGTTCGACCGGCGGCGCCAAGGGACACGAGCTCCTCTGATTCCGCGTCGTGCACGTGAACCCGGCCCCGAAACGCGCGGGCTGATGTCGGCGCGAGCAACGATTCGAGCTCACGGGTTCCGGCGCGCCGCGAGAGTCCGCCTGCGACGAGGATCGTCTGCCGTCGCGACGGGATCCCTACCCGCTCGAGCTCGCCGATTGTCGCGGCGAGAGCAGCCTGGCGAGGATCGGCGGGCGCCCCGGGCAAGGGCAGCGCAGGCAACTCGACAACGAGCGTGGCCGTGCCGCCGCGCGTCGCGAGCGCCTCCAGTGGCGCACCGGAGAGCGGGAATCGAAGCGAGTCCCGGACGGCCGCCGAGACGTCGGCGATCGCCTCCTGCGGTGGCGGCGGACGCAGGACGACCGCATCCTCGGGCGCGTTCACGACAGCGACCCGCGAGCCCGACACCATCGGGACACGCACCGCTAGGGAATGTGCCGGTACTGGCTCAGAAACGTCGGCCTGAAGCCGCGCGCCGGCCAGAAGCGGGACGAGAGCGGGGCCGTCACGCGCCAGGCGCGAAGAATGGACGAATCGAGGCACGGCATCGGCAGGAGACGATAGCGTCAGGCTGTGCCGAAGACCCTCACCGGACAGGAGCTGCAGCTCGACGACGGGCCCGCGCGGGACTCCGAGCTCTTCCTCGTCGACGGTAACAACCTCGCCTACCGCGCCTTTTTTGCCCTGCCCGAGGAGCTCGCGACGAGCGACGGCTTCCCCACGAATGCGCTGCTCGGCTTCACCAACATGCTCTTCAAGCTGCTCGCCGACTACCGCCCGCGAGGAGTCGCCGTCGCCTGGGACACGCGTCCGGTTCACCGCGCGGAGATCTCGCCGGAGTACAAGGTGCAGCGCCGGCCGATGCCGGACCTCCTCCGAGAGCAGTTCCCGTACTTCCGGCCGATCGTCGAGGCCTTCGGCTACCGCAACCTCGAGTTCGAGGGCTGGGAGGCGGACGACGTGATCGCGACGCTCGCCACCCGCGCGGACGAGGCGGGAGTGAAGACCACGGTCGTCTCCACCGACCGCGACGCTTTCCAGCTCTGCACGGAGAACGTCACTTTGATGATGACGCCGCGGGGCGTCGCCGACGTCAACGTCTACACCCCCGAGCGGGTCGAGCTCCGGTACGGCGTCCGGCCGGACCAGGTGCCGGACTTCATCGGCCTGAAGGGCGACACGTCGGACAACATCCCGGGCGTTCCCGGAATCGGCGACAAGACGGCCGGCCAGTTGATCGCCCAGTACGGCTCGCTCGAGGCGGTGATCGAGCACGCCGACGAGCTGTCGCCCGCCCGCCGGAAGAACATCGTGGAGCATGCCGATCAGGCGCGGGCCTCGAAGGAGCTCGCGACGATGCGGCGTGACCTAGAGATCGACTGCGACCCGTCGCAGCTCGTGCTCGGGGCGCCCGACCGGTCGCAGTTGCATGAGATGTTCCGGCGCTTCGAGTTCCGCAACCTCCTGAACCGGGTCGACGAACTGGAGACCGCCTTGCCGTCGGCAAACCGGTCGCTACGAGTGACCGGCGAGGTGGTGCGGTGGCGGGAGGGTGAACTTCCCTCTGTGCGGGGGCGCGTCGGGCTTGCGATCGCGGACGGTCGCTTCGCGCTCGCGCGGGAGGACGGCGTCATCGTCGGTGATTGGAGCTCCGACCTCGTGTCGCGCCTGTGCGACGCCGAGATCGTGGCGCACGACTACAAGTCGCTCCCGCGCCTGACGATGGAGCCGGCGGACGACACGCTGATCGCGGCCTACCTGATCGAGCCAGGTCGCTCGGAGTACGCCATCGACGACCTCTCCGCCGAGTACGGGCTGGAGGTGGTCCCGGAACCGGCCGCCGAGGAGGAGACGACCGCCCTGATCCGGCGCGCGGAGATACCGCGACGGCTGGCGACGAGAATGCGCGAGCGCGTCGCCGAGCGCGGCTCGCAGCGTCTCTACGACGAGATCGAGCTGCCGCTCACTGCCGTGCTCGCGTCGATGGAGGACGCGGGTGTCAGGATCGACACCTACCGGATGGGCGAGATCACCGCCCGCCTGGCCGACCGGGTCGAGGAGCTCCAGGCGAAGGCGTACGAGCTCGCAGGTGAGGAGTTCATGCTCGGCTCGACCCAGCAGGTGGCGCGCATCCTGTTCGAGAAGCTCGAGTTGACCCCGGGGCGGAAGGGGAAGACGGGCTACTCGACCGATACCCGCGTGCTCCGCTCGATCCGTCACGAGCACCGGCTCGTCCAGGTGCTCGAGGAATGGCGCGAGCTGACGAAGCTGATTAACACCTACCTCGGGCCGCTGCCGTCGCTGCTCCGCGAGGACGGGCGCCTGCATACGACGTTCAACCAGACCGTTGCCTCGACCGGACGGCTCTCGACCACGAACCCGAACCTGCAGGCGATCCCGATCCGAACCGAGCTGGGGCGAGAGATCCGCTCCGCCTTCGTCGCCGAGACGGGCTCTCGCCTCCTCTCCGCCGACTACAGCCAGGTGGAGCTCCGGATCCTCGCCCACGTGTCGGGGGAGCCGGTGCTGAAGGAGGCGTTCGCGCGCAAGGAGGACATCCACGCGCGTACCGCCGCGGAGGTACTCGGCAAGGATCAGGCGACGCTGACGAAGGACGAGCGCAACGTCGCGAAGATGGTCAACTTCGGGATCATCTACGGGATCTCGGCCTTCGGGCTCTCGGAGAACCTCGAGATCCCTCGCGAACAGGCTCAGGCGTACATCGACGCGTATCTCGCGCGCTTCCCGCATGTGCAGGACTTCATCGAGCGTACGATCGCCCAAGCTGCTCGCGACGGCCACGTGACGACCCTGCTCGGCCGGCGCCGCCCCGTGCCCGAGATCCGGGCCTCGAATCGGCAGACCCGTGCCCTGGGCGAGCGACTGGCGGTCAACTCCGTCATGCAGGGCACCGCCGCGGACGTGATCAAGGTCGCGATGATCCGGATCCACAACCGGCTGCTCGAAGAGGGAAGAGCGGCGCGCCTCGTCCTGCAGGTGCACGACGAGCTGTTGCTCGAGGTGCCGGAGACGGAGACGAGCGCGGCGAAGGAGCTCGTGCGCGAGGAGATGTGCGGCGCTTACCCGCTCGACCCGCCACTCGCGGTCGACGTCGGCGTCGGGGACGACTGGAACGAGGCCAAGTCGTAGCGGTTCGGTAACGGCGCCGACCGCGTCTCCAGCCCGCGGACGAGACCTCTGAGAGACTGGCAGCGACAAACTCACAGGGGGTTCAGCGCTCGATGAAACGCATCGCATTGATCGGACTGCTCGGTGCCGCCCTCGCGGCTGCACTCCTCGCGGGCGTGTTCGCCACCGATCAGGCAGAGGGACAGCAGCCGAACACCGTCTCAGTCCAGCTTCTGTCGTTCAACGACTACCATGGCAACCTCGAGCCGCCCGCGGGCGGAGGCGGCCGCATCGGCACGGTGGACGCGGGCGGGGTCGAGTACTTCGCCACGCACCTCGCTCAGCTCAAGGCAACGAATCCGAACTCGATCGTCGTGGGCGCCGGCGACATGATCGGTGCCTCGCCGCTTCTGTCGGCGCTCTTCCATGACGAGCCGTCGATCGAGTCGCTGAACCTGGCCGGGCTCGAGGTCACCTCCGTCGGGAACCACGAGTTCGACGAGGGAGCGGCCGAGCTGCTACGGATGCAGAAAGGCGGCTGCCATCCCACCGACAAGTGCCTGGACGGCGACGGGTACGACGGCGCGAAATTCCAGTTCCTCTCCGCGAACGTCTTCCTGCTGCCCACCGCCGCCGAGAAGGCCGCCCAGGCGAAGAAGAAGAAGACCGCCCGGGCGAAGCCGCTGCTGCCCGCCTTCATGATCAAGCAAATCGGCGGCGTCAAGATTGGCTTCATCGGTATGACGCTGGAGGGTACGCCCAAGATCGTGACGCCGGCCGGTGTCGCCGGCCTCCGCTTCTACCCGGAGGCGTACATGGCGAACTACTGGGCACAGAACCTGCGCAAGCAGGGAGTGAAGACGATCGTCGTACTGATTCACGAGGGCGGCTTGCCGATCGGCACGAACATCAACGGCTGCGACGGCATGTCCGGCCCGATCGTCGACATCGCGAACCAGATGAGCCCGGAAATCGACGTCGTCGTGAGCGGGCACACCCACCAGGCCTACATCTGCACGATCGGCACGAAGCTCGTGACGAGCGCGGCCTCGTTCGGGCGCCTGATCACCGACATCGATCTCACGATCGATACCTCGACCGGAGACGTCGTCACGAAGAGGGCGAGCAACGTGATCGTGACGCGGACCGTCCCCAGGCACGCGGAGGAGACGGCGCTGATCGCGAAGTATCAGCGCATCGCCGCGCCCCTTGCGAACAAGGTGGTCGGGCGCATCAGCGCGGACCTCACGCGGACGCCGAGCGCCGCGGGGGAGTCCGCTCTCGGTGACGTGATCGCGGATGCGCAGCTCGCAGCCACACGGCCCGCGAACAAGGGCAACGCTGTCGTCGCGTTCATGAACCCGGGCGGCATCCGCGCGGATTTCACGTTCAACCAGCAAAGTGGTGGGGAACAACCGGGCCAGGTCACCTACGGCGAGGCGTTCACCGTGCAGCCATTCGCGAACACGCTCGTCGTGAAGACGATGACCGGCGCCCAGATCAAGGCGCTGCTCGAGCAGCAGTTCGACAACCCCGCTCCCGGCCAGTCCCGCATCCTGCAGGTCTCGAGCGGGTTCACCTACTCGTACAGCCTGGCGAATCCCGCGGGCAACCGCGTGGACGCTGCCTCGATCAAGATCAACGGCACGACGGTGGGCGCCTCGACGTCCTACCGGGTGACGATGAACAGCTTCCTGGCTACCGGCGGAGACGGCTTCACCGTCTTCAATCAGGGCTCAGACCAGCTCGGCGGCGAGGTGGACATCGACGCGCTCGTCGCCTACTTCGCCGCCAACCCGACCGTCGCGCCGGGCCCGCAGAACCGCATCACCCGCACGGGCTAGCTTCGCCGGGCCAGAGGAGGGCTTGTGTTTCAGGAACACAAGCCCTCCCGGGCTCGATTCGCGGCCCCTGAACGTGGCTATACTGCGCGCTCGCAATGGTGAACGAGACGATCGAAAAGCCCGCCCAGGCCGAGGATGGCGTCTGGGTAACCGGTCCTGACGGCGAGCTCGTCCCGGACTACGAGTCGACCTTCCCGACGATCAACGAGGGCGAGGTCGTCCACGGCACCGTCGTCCGCGTCGACAAGGACGAGGTGCTCGTCGACATCGGCTACAAGTCGGAGGGCGTCATCCCCGTCTCGGAGCTCTCGATTCGACGTTCGGTGAATCCAGCCGACGAGGTCTCGGTCGGCGAGGAGATCGACGCGCTCGTGATGACGAAGGAGGATGCCGAGGGGCGTCTGATCCTGTCGAAGAAGCGCGCCCGCTTCGAGCTCGCCTGGAAGAGGATCGAGGCTGCAAACGAATCGGGTGAGCCCGTGATCGGCAGGGTGATCGAGGTCGTCAAAGGCGGCCTGATCCTCGACCTCGGCGTGCGTGGTTTCCTCCCCGCGTCGCTCGTCGATATCCGTCGCGTCCAGGACCTGGACGAGTTCATGGCGAAGGAGCTCCGCTGCAAGGTGATCGAGCTCAATCGGTCGCGCAACAACGTCGTTCTCTCTCGTCGCGCCGTCCTGGAGGACGAGCGCAAGGAGATGCGCCAGGCGATCCTCGACCGGCTCAACCCGGGCGACGTGGTCGACGGCCAGATCTCCAACATCGTCGACTTCGGTGCGTTCGTCGACCTCGACGGCATGGACGGGCTGATCCACATCTCAGAGCTTTCGTGGAGCCACGTCAACCATCCGTCCGAAGTGCTCGAGATCGGCCAGGACGTAAAGGTCAAGGTGCTCGACATCGACCGCGAGCGGCAGCGGATCTCGCTGGGCCTCAAGCAAACGCAATCTGATCCATGGCAACAGGTGATCGAGAACTACAGCGAGAGTGACGTCGTCGAGGGCCGGGTCACGAAGGTGGTCACTTTCGGCGCGTTCGTGGAGATCCTGCCCGGAGTCGAGGGGCTGGTGCACATCTCGGAGCTCGCGCAGCACCACGTCGAGAATCCACGCGAGGTTGTCTCGCAGGGCGATGCCGTGAACGTGCTCATCCTCGAGGTCGACGCCGACCGCCGCCGCCTCTCGCTCTCGCTGAAGCGCGTCGAGGAGGGGGCGCAGCCGCTGCCCCGCGCCGACGGCGCCGAGTCAGTGCACGCGACGCCGAAGCTCGATCTCTCGGAGGACGTCTTCCCCGCAGGTGCCGCCAGCCAAGAGGCCGAGGCTGCCGAAGAGGCGCCCGAGGCGGCACCGGAGCTTCTCGAGACACGCGGGATTCCCGAGGTCGAGCTGGCGGTCGAGGACGAACTCATAGCGGAGCCAGTCGCTGAGAGTGAGCCGGAGCCCGAGGACACGCCGCAGCCGGAGCCCGAGGACACGCCGCAGCCGAAGCCCGAGGACACGCCGGAGCCGGAGCTCGAGGACCTGCCGGCGCCCGAGTCGGATGCCGCCGCCGAGGTCGAGCTCGCGACGGAGTCGACCGCCGACGCTGACGGTGCTGACGGCGACGAGCCTCCCGCCGCAGCGTAAGTTGCCGCACCCAATCGCCGTTGCCATCACCGGCGGCATCGGCGCTGGTAAGAGCGAGGCCCTCTATGCCTTCCAGAAAGCGGGAGCCGCGACGGTCTCGAGCGACGAGATCGTCCATCATCTGCTTGCGACGGACGCGGATGTGCGGGAGGCGCTCGTGCGGGAACTGGGGAGAGACATTCTCGGGCACGAGGGCGTGATCGATCGAGCGCGCGTCGCCGAGGTCGTCTTCGCCGACCATTCCAAGCTCGACTTTCTCGAGGCGCTCCTGCATCCGCGTGTCGCGGCCGAGTACCTACGCTGGCGCGAACAGCTCGCCGCGCTGCCCAATCCACCTGACGTTTGCGTGACGGAGGTCCCGCTTCTCTTCGAGTCTGGAGCCGAGTTGCGGTTCGACAAGGTCGTGGTGATCACCGCGCCTGCAAAGCTGCGCGAGCAGCGGCGCCGCGTCCCGAGAGACGATCGCGATCGGCGGCTGCTCCCGGACGCGGAGAAGGTGAAGCGGGCGGACTACGCGTACGTCAACACAGGCACGCTCGAGGAGCTCGATGCGTGGGTGACCGGCGTGATGGGGGAGCTCCGAGAGGGGCTATGAGCCGGCTCGGATTGCTTGCGCTGCTCGCGCTTGGTCTGGCAGGCGCAGGCGTCTACGTCCTGGAGACGGAACCACGCTGGTACGAGCGGCTTCGCTATCCGCTCCGGTACGAGGAGCTGATCGTCGGGCATGCCGAGAACTACCGGCTCGAGCCGCAGCTCCTCGCCGCGGTGATCTACCAGGAGAGCAAGTTCGAGGCCGATGCGCGGTCCTCGTCAGGCGCGATCGGGTTGATGCAGCTCCTCCCCGAGACGGGGCAGGGAATCGCGGACCGCACGGGCGGGAAGCGGTGGAAGCCCGACGACCTGCTGAACCCGGAGCTCAACATTCGCTATGGCTCGTGGTACCTGAGACACCTACTCGACAAGTACGGTGACGAGACGCTGGCACTCGCGGCCTACAACGCCGGGCAGGCGAACGTGGACGAGTGGCGCACCCACGGGGACGGGATCCGGTTCGGGGAAACGCGCCATTACGTCGGGCGCGTTGCCGAGCTCAAGCGAACGTACGCGCGTGCCTACGCGTCCGAGCTCGGGCTCTCATAGCGGGGAGTTTGAGCTCTACGGCACCGCCAGCCGCGTCCACAGGTTCTCGAGGACGCGCCCCATCGTCCAGCGCCCCTCGAGCCCGCGGCGGGCCGTGGGTCGCGTGGCCGTGCCGCCGAAGTCGATCGCGCCGGCTGAGAAGACCTTTGCGCCGGCCGCCGTCTCGTAGTAGGTCATCTGCGCGGTGAGACCGGGTCCGAACAGATCGGGGATGTCGGCAAGGACAAGCGTGCCCGGCGGTGACTCTGCAGCCACCTGATCGATCTCGATCCCGTAGCCGCCGAGCTCGGCGCCGAGCGTCGACCCGTCGACGAGACCGGTTCCCGCCCACAGCCACGGCGCTGTCGTTGCCGAACGCACGATGAACGGCCGCTGCACCTTGCCGCGGTCGTTGGCGCGGTACTGGACGCCGAGCAGGGATGCCTCCGGCCGTCCCTGTAGGCGCCAGAGCTTCACCCGCCGCAGCGTCCTGCCACTGCGGCGAACCTCCCAGAAGAAGTTGTTCGCCGACAGGAACATCAGATTGCCGCCGAGGTTGCGGTAGCCCTCGATCAGGTCGTACCCGTGGCGAGTGACGTACTCGGTGTGACCCGGGAAGATGACCAGGTCGTACGCCGCGATCAGCTCCTCGGCGGTTCGGATCAGCTCGAGGTCGGACTCTGAGAGGACGTCCGGCTCCTTGGCCGTCCGGTGGAGCCAGCGCAGGAAGCCAGCGTCGTACTTGCGGTAGTGAGGCGGAACGCCCCGGCGCAGGTGGGGGCGCCCGAGCAGGACCGTGTTCTCGCGGCCCTTCGCGTACCAGGTGTCACCCCAGCCGTTGCCGTTGGCGTCGCGGAAGTTGTAGGCCTGCCAGGTATTGGTCGGCATCACGACTGCGACGCGCGTCGCGCCGAGGACGCGCGGCCGCACGACGAACGGCGCGAAGCCGATTCTGCCGTCTGGCGCGATCAGCTTCGCGAAATACAGCCCCGAGCCCCACGGGCCTACCTTGATGCGCAGCAGCCCTCGCCGGTCGCGCCGGCCCGTCCAGTTCACCCAGCGGCTGCTCGTCACCGGGACGCCGTGCATGATCGTGTCGTTGTAGGTGGGTGCGTCCTCACCTCCGGCGCGCGCGATCAGCAGCTTGAACCAGGGCGTGTCCGTAGTGATCGCCAGTCGCGCGACCTGCCCGGGCTTGTAGCTCTCGCGCGTGAAGCCCGCCTCCAGTCCGAGCACGCGCACCACCGGGGCCGAGACCCTCCGGCCCCCGGCCGCGGTGGAGGAGCCGTAGATGCGGCGGTTGCCGGCCCGGTCCCGCACGGTGATCCGCACGAGGTACGTCCTGGCCGGAGTCGATTTCCTCGGGTACCAGGTAAAGGTCCTCCGGCCTGCGCTCAGGATCGCGCTTCTCCGGTAGACCGGGGTCAGGACGTTTGAGGTCTGGGCTACCTCGAAACGCACACGCACCCTCTCGGCGAGCGTGAAGCGGATCCTGGCGAAGTCCCGCAAGCCGTCGCGATTCGGCGAGATCGTGGTCAGCATGCGGCCGTCGCCCGCGAACGGACGCCCCCGGTTGTGGGCGCTGAAGCCGGAGACGCGGGGCGCCACGAGGTCGACTCGGAGCGGGGAGGAGGCCAGCACCCGGCGCCCCGTGACGAGCCTGACCCGGTACTCGCCGTCGCGGACGAGCTTGCCGTCGAGGAACCCCTTCCAGCGGAAGCGCAGTCCGCGGCGCCGCGCGGGCTCGACGATCCAGCCGAGAGGCTTGCCGGCCGGGCTCACCAGCTGGACGCCGACACGTTGCTCCCGGGTCAGTGCGACCTTGACGGCGAGACGCGAGGCGTGTGGCGAGAACTCGCGGGGTCGGACCTCGAATCCGGCGGCGTCGGCGACGGGCGCTGCGGCAAGGGCGATCAGCAGTGCGAGAGCGGCACGGCGCATGGCGTGCCGCATCGTAGTCACGGCCGACGAGGTGGTAAAGCGGGGGGAGTCGCCCGGCTAGCCGCCGATGCGCTGCTCGAGCTCGTTGGACTTGGCCGTCGCCGCGGCGAAACCGGCCAGCAGCCAGTCGTTGATCGCGCCCGCGGCAAGGATCGAGTTGAGCAGGCGGCCGGTGCGCGGCGCGAGGATCTGGGTCGACGCGAGCGCGGCCCCGAGCCACGTCCCGACGCACCGGGTGCACGTCACGAGCTCGCTGATCGCCTGCTTCAGCTCGGTCTCCTGCGTGGGCTTCTCGTCCTCGCCGTCGTAGACGTTGCCCTCCACGAACGGGTCCCGGACGAAGCTCGCCACTCTGTCGCGCGCGACGATCCGTGATGCCTTGAAGGTGGCGAGCCCGAGCAGCGCCAGGTCGATGGCCGAGGTCGCCTGCACCGGCCGGCGACGAGCGGCCGCCAGCCCGCTGACCGCCCCGAGCCCGGCGACGAAGGTGCCTGTGATGGCCGTGTAGGCGCGGTACGGGGGCAACTGGGGCTCGATCGGCACGGGGTACCCTGTACCCCGATGGCCGAACTCAAGACATCGGCGGCGTACCTGCCCACCGGCGACCAGCCGACGGCGATCGCAGAGCTCTCGCGCTCCCTCAAGGAGGGCGAGCGATACCAGACGCTGCTCGGCGCCACCGGCACGGGCAAGACGGCAACGATGGCCTGGGTCATCGAGGAGATCCAGCGGCCCGCGCTCGTGATCGCCCACAACAAGACGCTCGCGGCACAGCTCTGCAACGAGTTCCGGGAGTTCTTCCCGCAGAACGCCGTCGAGTACTTCGTCTCCTACTACGACTACTACCAGCCCGAGGCGTACGTGCCGCAGGCCGACCTCTACATCGAGAAAGACTCCTCGAGGAACGACGACATCGACCGTCTTCGGCACGCCGCCACGTCGAACCTGCTCTCACGCCGCGACGTCATCATCGTCGCCTCCGTCAGCTGCATCTACGGCCTCGGCTCGCCGGAGGAGTACGAGAAGCGCGTCGTCTTCCTGACCGTCGGCGAGGAGACGGATCGCGACGTGATGCTGCGCAAGCTGATCGACATCCAGTACGTCCGCAACGACACCTTGCTCGGCCGCGGCAAATTCAGGGTGAAGGGCGACGTGATCGAGATCCAGCCGGCCTATTCGGAAACCGCGTATCGCGTCTCCATGTTCGGCGACGAGGTCGAGCAGATCACGCACTTCGATCCCCTCACGGGGGAGGTGTACGCGAGGCTCGACACGATCACGATCTTCCCGGCGACGCAATACGTCACCTCGAAGCCGACGATCGAGCGCGCGCAGGACGAGATCAAGCACGAGCTCGAGCAGCAGGTGGCGCTCTTCGAGTCCCAGGGGCGGATGCTCGAGGCGCACCGGATCCGCCAGCGGACCGAGTACGACCTCGAGATGATGCGTGAGCTCGGCTTCTGCAACGGGATCGAGAACTACTCGCGGATCCTCGACGGCCGGCCAGCGGGCTCGGCGCCGCACACCCTGCTCGACTACTTCCCGTCCGACTTCGTCGTCTTCGTCGACGAGTCGCACCAGACGATTCCCCAGATCGGCGGCATGTACGAGGGTGACCGCTCCCGTAAGCAGACTCTCGTCGAGCATGGGTTCCGGCTGCCGTCTGCGCTCGACAACCGGCCGCTTCGCTTCGACGAGTTCCTGGCGAAGGTGCCGCAGCTCCTCTTCGTCTCGGCGACGCCAGGCCCCTATGAGACGCGCCACTCGACCGTGATCGCCGAGCAGCTGATCCGACCCACCTACCTCGTCGATCCGGAGGTCGAGCTACGCGCGACGAAGAACCAGATCGACGATCTCTTGAACGAGATCCGCAAACGCGCCGACGCGGGTGAGCGCGTGCTGGTCACGACGCTGACGAAGAAGATGGCCGAGGATCTGACGGACTACCTGCTCGAGGCGGGTGTGCGGGCGCGCTACCTGCACTCGGAGATCGACACGCTCGAGCGGATCCAGATCATCCGCGAGCTGCGGCTCGGAGAGTACGACGTGCTCGTCGGGATCAACCTGCTGCGCGAGGGTCTCGATCTTCCGGAAGTGTCTCTCGTGGCGATCCTCGACGCCGACAAGGAAGGCTTCCTGCGCGGGAAGACGGCGCTCGTGCAGACGATCGGGCGAGCAGCGCGGAACGTGAACGGCCGGGTGCTGCTCTACGCCGACAAGTTGACCGAGGCGATCAAGGGAGCCGTGGACGAGACCGAGCGCCGCCGACGGGTCCAGCTCGCCTACAACGAGGAGCACGGCACGACGCCGCTCTCGATCATGAAGGGCGTCTCCGACATCGCCGAGTTCCTCTCCTTCGAGAATCCGAATGTGCCCGGCCGTAAGCGCCGTGGTGGCGCGAAGGTGGAAGGAATGTCGCGCGAGGAGCTCGAGAAGCTCGTGATCACGCTCGAGGAGGAGATGTTCGCCGCCGCCGAGGAGCTGCGCTTCGAGTACGCAGCCAGGCTGCGTGACGAGATCAAGGACCTGCGGCGGGAGCTGACCGCGCTCGCCGGGGCTACCGCCTAGACCCGAGGAGGTCGCTCATGTGTCGCAACATCCGCACTCTGCACAACTTCGAACCGGCCGCCAGCGAGGAGGAGATGCGCGCCTCAGCGCTGCAGTACGTCCGTAAGCTGAGCGGCGTCTCGAAGCCCTCGCGGGCGAACGAGGCCGTGTTCGAGCAGGCGGTCGAGGAGGTCGCGGCGGCGACGCGACGACTGCTCACCGGGCTCGTGACGACGGCCGCTCCCCGCGATCGTCAGGTCGAGGCCGCCAAGGCGCTCGAGCGCTCGGCCGTGAGGTTCGCGCGAGCATCCACCGGGTAGTGCTTCTTTCGTGCTCGGCGCGATCATCGGCATCCTCGTCTCGGGCTTCATCGTCGGCGTCCTCGCGCGCTTCGCTGTCCCGGGGCCAGACCCGCTGCCGATCTGGAAGACGATCGCGCTCGGCATTCTCGGTTCGGTCCTCGGTGGCCTCCTGGCCGGCCTCCTCGGCTTCGTGGACAACGACGACCTAATCGATCCGGGAGAGGCGATCGCCTCCTTCCTCTTCTCGCTCGGCGGCGCGATCCTGCTCCTGATCGCCTACCGGCGTTTCGCGCAGCACCGCGGCATCACCGGCCCGGACGCCCACGAGCGCCCAGGCTAGGCCCTAGGCCGCAGCGAGCGCGCCCAGCTTCTCCTTCAGGTAGCGGATGTAGGGCTTGGCGTCGATCGGGCCGCCGACGACTCGCTCGAGCGTCTCCTGCGGCGTGAACCTCCGCCCCAGCGAGTACAGGTTCGTTCGCAGCCAGTCATGTAGCGGGCGGAACTCACCCTGCTCGAACTGGTCGTGCAGGTCGGGGATCTCGGACCGCACCTTGTCCCAGATCTGGACCGAGACGATGTTCCCGAGGGAGTACGTCGGGAAGTAGCCGAAGTCGCCGCCCGACCAGTGGACGTCCTGCAGGATCCCGAGCCGAGCATTGGGAACCGGGATCCCGAAGTACTCCTCGAAGCGCGCGTTCCACGCCTCGGGCAACTCCTGAGGCGAGATGGCGCCGGCGATGATCTCCTGCTCGAGCTCGAAGCGCAGGATGATGTGCAGGTTGTAGGTCGCCTCGTCGGCGTCGACCCGGATGTAGGAGGGCTTGACGCGATTGATCGCGCGGTAGAAGCGCTCCAGCTCGACGTCGCCAAGGGCGTCCGGGAACGCCGACTGCAGCTCCGGGTAGAAGTGATTCCAGAATGGGCGGCTGCGTCCGACGATGTTCTCCCACAGCCGGCTCTGGGACTCGTGCAGAGCGGAGGAGACGCCCTGGCACAGCGGCGTGCGCTCGAGGGTCGGTGAGACGCCGTGCTCGTAGAGGCCGTGTCCGCACTCGTGCATCGCGGTGAAGACCGACGTGATGTCGTCCTCCCGGTAGCGGGTCGTCAGCCGGATGTCCTGGGTTCCGGAGCTCGCGGCGAACGGATGCACCGTCAGGTCGAGGCGGAAGAACTGGGGGTCGTAGCCGAAGCGCTCGATTACGCGAAGCGAGAACTGGTGCTGCGCGTCGATCGGGAATGGTCCGCTCATGAACTCCTCGTCGGGCTCCACGGTGCCGACCTCGGCAATCAGAGGAATGAGCTCCGCTTTCAGCTCCTCGAAGACGGCACGCACCTCGACGGTCTTCATTCCCGGCTCGTAGTCGTCGAGCAGGACGTCGTACGGCTCGTCGTAACCGTCGAAGCAGTCGATGTAGCGCCGCTTCAGGGCGACCGCCCGCTCGAGGTGAGGCAGGAACGACTGGTAGTCGGAGTGTTCGCGCGCGAGCGCCCAGCCGTCGTGTGCCTCGGCGGCCGCTCCGACCATCTCCGCCGCGAGCTCGGCGGGCACGCGGCTCGCCTTCTCCCAGTCACGCCGGGCGGTACGGATCAGGGAGGCGTCGTCCGAGTCGTACTCGAGGCTCTCCTCGTACGAACGGAGCTCGTCGAGTAACGCGCCGACCTCGTCCGCGACGAACTTCCCGTGGGCGATCCTGTCGAGCGTCGTGAGCTGGGCGCTCCGGACGGGCCCCCCTCCGGGCGGCATCATCACGGTCTGGTCCCAGAAGAGCACCTCCTGCACGCGGCGCAGGTCGTGGATCTCTCCCAGGCGGCTCTTCAGCTCGGCGAAGCGCTCGTTCATCGTCTCTCCTCGTCGGGGGCGGTGAGCGGACTCTAGCGAGCGACCCGTTTGATTCCCCGATTGGTCGGAGACATGTCTTCTCGGGCGCTGGCAAGCCCGTTCACGACTTCGGAGGGTTACGTGGGAATCATTGCGTTCATCATTCTCGGGGCCATCGCTGGTGCGATCGCCAAGGCGCTCCTGCCCGGAGATGACCCGGGGGGCTTCATCATCACCACCATCATCGGGATCGTCGGCGCGATCATCGGCGGCTTCCTCGCCGGCGCGCTCTTCGACGCCGACCCGATGGATAAGTTCTTCGACATCAGCACGTGGCTGACTGCCATCGTCGGGGCGATCATCCTGCTCGTGATCTACCGGGTGGTGACGAGCCGCGGCGACAAACGACTTGCGTAGGGGCTCTTAACGAGCTTCGAACGCGAGGGGCTCACGGCCGCGCGGGAAGGTGCGCACGGCCGTGAGCCCCCAGCCGTCGTCCCGCCAGATGTAGGTGAGCGCGCGCAGCGCTTCCTCGCCGATGTCGTAGACGTGCAGGCCGCGCGCCTCGCCGCGTCGGTTTGGCCGCGGCTGGCCGAAGCCGGGAGCGATCGAGACCACCACCGCGCGCTCGCCCCCTGGAGTCGAGATCTCGAACTCGCGTCGCTCCGCGATCGTGCTCTGGTGGATGTGGCCCGCCAGGATCAGATCGGCACCCGCGTCGACGAGCCCCGCCAGGACCACGTTTCGCTTCGCGACCGGCTTCTTGCTCGATCGCCAGGGCGCCCCCAGGAGGTGATGGTGGAACGTGACGACGCGCAGCGCGGTCGCCGGCGCTTCGCGCAGCAGTTCCTGGGCGCGCTCGACCTGCCCGGGGTGCAGGCGGCCCGATTGATGCCTCCAGGGTCGAACGGAGTTGAGGCCGACGACGAGGAGGGTGTCCGACCGGTAGACGGGCTCGGTCTCGTCCCACAGGCGCTCGAACTCGAGCCACGGAGACGTGAAGCGCTTCGGGAAGGTGTAGGGGATGTCGTGGTTTCCCGGGATCGTGAGCAGCGGCAGCCCGAGACCGCGCAGGAACTCCGCTGCACGCTCGTGCTGCGATCGCAGCCCACGGTGGGTGAGATCGCCGCTCGCAACGAGGAGCTCGGGTTGCACGTCCTCGATCAGCCGGGCGAGCGCCTCGATCGACTCCGACTTGTCGTTCCGGCCGAAGTGCAGGTCGGACACGTGGAGGATGCGCGTCCGCACGATGCCGAGAGCCTAGAGGGGCAAGCGCAGCCGTGGGTGGGGCACCCATCAGGGGCATGGGATGCGGCTATACACTTTGCTCAGATGTCGGACGAGAAGCCGGATACCGAGTCGCCCGAGATCTTCGACGATCTCTATCTCGGTCTGCGGGCCGGTGGCGCGCTGCGGAAGCAGCGGCGAGGCGAGCCGCTCACGACCGAGGAGCGCGACGCCCTCGGCCGCTGGCAGCGGCTCTCGGTCGGCCGGAAGGCTCTTGCGCTCGGCGGCTTCTCGATCGGCACCTTCGGCCTCGGTTTCACCCTCGGAGGCCTCATCTTCGGCAGGTGGCGAAAAGCTTAGGCAGTCTCGGAGTCGCGGGCGGAGAAGATCACCGCCGGCACGTCCTCGTCGGCCGGATCCTTACCGCGCACGATCACGTCCAGGAGCGTCGCGACGACGGCTGCGATCGGGATCGCCAGCAGCACGGCGAACCCGCCGAACAGGATCGCGACGGACGTGATCGAGAAGAGGACGAGCAGCGGAGACAGCCCCACGGCCTCGCCGAGCACCCGCGGGATCACGATGTAATCCTCGAGCAGACGCACGATCAGCACGGTGAGGCCTGCCGCTAGCGCGAGTTGCCACGACACGGTGAAGCCGACGCCGATCGCGACTGCGCCTGCCGCGAGCGGCCCGATCACCGGCACGAGCTCGACGAACCCCGCGAAGCCACCGACCAACAGCCAGTAGGGGAGCCCGATCGCCCAGAACGCGAGGGAGAGCACGGTCCCGACGATGAGGATCAGCAGCCCCTGCCCGCGGACGTAGGCGCCGAGCTTGAGATCGATCAGGTTCCACGTGTCCCGCACCTTCTTTCGCCGCGGCCGCGGGATCAGAGAGCAGACCAGGTCGATCGCGCGGTCGCGCTCGAAGATCCAGTAGGCCGCGCTCGCAAGGACAAAGAAGATCCCGATCAGGATCTCGAAGCCCAGGAAGCCGAGCTCGAGCGCAGGATCGACAAGCTCCGTCGCGGAGGGCAGTTCTTCCAGCCGCTCCTGGACCCCCTCGAGCACGTCGCGGCGCAGGCCGGTGGACGCGCTGGCCTCCTCCGCCAGCTCCGAGCGCGAGTTCGGGAGGTCCTGGAGCGCGGATGTGACCTGATTCCGCGCGCGCGGAATCACGATCCAGAGGAAGCCGACCAGCAGCGCGAAGAACCCGGCGTAGTTGAGACCGATGCCGATGCCGCGCGGCACCCCACGACGCCGCAGGGCATCCACTCCCGGGCGCATTGCCGCCGCGATGATGAAGGCCAGGAACAGGAGCGCGACGAGCAGCCGGATCTTCCAGAGCGCCAGCGCGAGCACGACGCCGCCGCCGATCACGAGTGTCGCCACGGCGGCGCGCTTGGCGGTCTCCGTCATCCTTGGAAGCGTTCCCCGCGCGGCGGCTGCGGTAACTCCGGCGGCCGGCGCGCCTGCCACAACCGCCGGGCGACGACGCCCATGAAGGCAAAGGGGACGCCATAGAAGAGCTCGACCGCGGCCGCTTGGAGCCACAACGGGGTGTCGTCCTCGCTCGAAGCGGTCACGGCGACGAGGAGAGAAGGCCCGGCGAGGACGACCGCGAGCGCCCAGAACGAGCCGGCGCCGGCTCCGTAGAGGACATGTAGCGCCAGCCACGCGAGGAAGAACGGCAGGGAGCCGTCCCGCTCGTCCCCGAGCACGAACAGCATGGCCGATACTCCTGCGAACGCCACACCGACAGCTCCCTGAATCAGCCTGGGTCGACTCACTGTGAACACGGTGCAACGCTACCCCGAACGCCCTGGACGAACATACGTTCGGCCGCTAGACTAGGCGCAGTATGGCCGCCGACGAGCTGATCGTCCATGGGGCCCGCGAGCACAACCTCAAGGACATCGACGTCCGGCTGCCGCGGAACGCCCTCGTCTGCATCACCGGGCTCTCCGGCTCCGGCAAGTCGTCGCTCGCCTTCGACACGATCTATGCAGAGGGCCAGCGCCGCTACGTCGAGAGCCTCTCGGCCTACGCGCGCCAGTTCCTGCAGATGATGGAGAAGCCCGACGTCGATTCGATCGACGGGCTCTCGCCGGCGATCTCGATCGACCAGAAGACGACCTCGCGCAACCCGCGCTCGACGGTCGGCACCGTCACCGAGATCTACGACTACCTGCGACTCCTCTACGCGCGGGTCGGCCGACCCCACTGCCCCGTCTGTGGCCGACCGATCGCCGGGCAGAGCCTCGACCAGATCGTCGAGCAGATCCTGGCGCTACCGGAGGGCACGAGGTTCACCGTCAATGCTCCGGTCGTGCGTGACCGCAAGGGCGAGTTCCGCGACGTGCTCGACGAGTTGCGCGCAGACGGATTCACCCGCGTGAAGGTGGACGGCGAGACGCGACTGCTCGAGGAGGAGATCCCCCTCGACAAGAAGTTCAAGCACACGATCGAGGTCGTGGTGGACCGGCTCGTGCTGAAACCTGATCTCCGGCAAAGACTCACTCAGTCAGTCGAGACTGCGGCGGCTCTGGCGGATGGTCTCGTAGCCATCGACGTAGTCGATGGCCAGGGCATGCTCTTCAGCGAGAAGTTCGCCTGTCCCGAGCACGGCGTCTCGCTGCCGGAGCTGCAGCCGCGCGTCTTCTCCTTCAACTCGCCTCACGGTGCCTGCCCGCGTTGCACCGGCCTCGGCTCGCAGCTCGAGATCGACCCCGACCTGATCGTCCCCGACACGACCGTCTCGATCGGCGACGGGGCGCTCGTACCGTGGTCTGTGGGCAACGGGGGCTTCTACGAGTCCGTCGTCCAGGCGATCGCCGAGCGGTACGAGATCGACCTCGACACTCCCTGGCGCGAGCTGTCCGAGGAGCAGCAGAACCTCTTCCTCAACGGCACGAACGGCGATCGGATCTACGTCCAGTACCGCAACCGGATGGGTCGGCGGCGCTCGTACACGATGGCCTTCGAGGGGATTCTGGCCTCGCTCAGGCGCCGCTACAAGGAGACCGACTCCTCGCAGCAGCGCGAGCGGATCGAGGAGTACATGAGCTTCCGGCCGTGCGGGACCTGCAACGGGGCGCGGCTCAAGCCGGAGGTGCTCGCGGTCACCGTCGGCTCGATGTCGATCAACGAGTTCACGCGCATGTCCGTGACGCGCTCGCTCGCCTTCCTCGACGAGCTCGGGCTGACACCGACGGAGGAGCTGATCGGACACCGGATCGTCAAGGAGGTGCGCGAGCGGCTCACCTTCCTCGACAACGTCGGCGTCGGCTACCTCCAGCTCGACCGCGCTGCGAAGACACTCTCCGGCGGCGAGGCGCAGCGGCTCCGGCTCGCAACGCAGATCGGGTCGCAGCTCGTCGGTGTGCTCTACATCCTCGACGAGCCGTCGATCGGACTGCACCAGCGCGATAACGGCAAGCTGATCGGGACGCTCCAGCGGCTGAGGGATCTCGGCAACACCGTGCTCGTCGTCGAGCACGACGAGCAGATGATGCGCACCGCCGACTGCCTCGTCGACATGGGCCCGGGGGCGGGCGAGCACGGCGGCTACGTCGTCGCGGAGGGTACGGCGGAGGACGTGATGCGGAACGAGCGCTCGATCACGGGTCAGTTCCTCTCCGGCGCGCGGCAGATCGCGGTTCCGCTGCGCCGCGAGGAGGATCGCGGCCACTTCACGGTTCGCGGTGCGGCGATGCACAACCTGAAGGGGATCGACGTCGAGTTCCCGGTCGGGAAGTTCGTCTGCGTCACCGGCGTCTCGGGCTCCGGCAAGTCGACGCTCGTGAACGAGATCGTCTACAAGGCGCTCGCGAACCGCCTGAACAAAATGCGGGTGAAGCCAGGCGACCACGACGCCGTCGAGGGGATCGACGTCTTCGACAAGGTGATCGACATCGACCAGAAGCCGATCGGCCGGACGCCGCGCTCGAACCCCGCGACCTACATCGACCTCTTCACGCACATTCGCGAGCTCTACTCGCTGACGCCCGAGGCCAAGGTGCGCGGGTACAAGCCCGGCCGCTTCTCGTTCAACGTCCGCGGCGGCCGCTGCGAGACGTGCAAGGGCGATGGGACGATCAAGATCGAGATGCATTTCCTGCCGGACGTGTACGTGCAGTGCGAGACCTGCCACGGGCATCGCTACAACAAGGAGACGCTCGAGGTGCGCTTCAAGGGCAAGTCGATAGCCGATGTGCTCGAGATGTCCGTCGAGGAGGCGCTCTCCTTCTTCGCGAAGATCCCGAAGCTGCGCCGGCGGCTGCAGACGCTGCACGACGTCGGGCTCGACTACGTCAACCTCGGCCAGCCGGCGACGACGCTGTCCGGCGGGGAAGCGCAGCGCGTGAAGCTCGCGGCCGAGCTGTGCAAGGTCGCCACCGGTCGGACGCTCTACATCCTCGACGAGCCCACCACGGGCCTCCACTTCGCCGACATCGAAAAGCTGCTCGAAGTGCTGCAAAGGCTGGTCGACGCGGGGAACACGGTGCTCGTGATCGAGCACAACCTCGACGTGATCAAGCAGGCCGACTGGGTGGTCGACCTCGGGCCCGAGGGCGGCGAGGCGGGGGGCGAGCTGATCGCGGCCGGCACGCCCGAAGACGTCGCGGAGGTCGAGGGCTCGTTCACGGGCCAGTTCCTGCGGCAGGTTCTTGCGCAGCGCGCCGCAGTCGCTGCCTAACCGGCTCCTCGACAGGGTGGCCGGGCGCTCAACTTCGTTGCCCGCGCAGCCGATCAACCCGCTATGGAAACGACGGTGCCCGGTGAGGTGGCGGGTCGCCGTGGGGCGGCGCACGAGCTCACCGAATTCCTGGCGCGCGTCTCGGCGGCCTCCACGAAGGACGAGGTACTTCGCCTGGGGGCCGAGGGGGCTGCGACGATGCTGCAGGCGGAGATCAGTGCCGTCGTGCGCGACGGCAGAGTGCTCGTGTCAGCGGGGTTTCCCGCGGGTGCCGCCTCGGAGGAGGAGCTCCTCCTCGCCGCCGCTGCCCCTGAGAGCATCCGCGAGTTCCCGGGGCTCGGCCGGATCAGGATCTCCGCAGTTTCACTCAGGTGTGACCCGCCCACGTGTCTGCTCGTCGGCCGGCGCGGCGAGCAGAACCTCTCGCCGGAGGAGCTGGCTCTGCTCAGGAACATGGGCCGCGTCTGGAGCTCACGCTCCGCCTGGTTCGAGGCGGGGCTGACGAGCGGCGACAGGCCGAGGAGAACGCGCGCCTGCTCGAGTCTCTTCGCGGACAGCAGTCGTTGCTCGAGCAGCTCGCGCGGATCCAGCGGACGATCTCCGACCGCACCAGGCTCCAGGAAGTGCTCGATGCCATCGTCGAGGGTGCGGCCGAGCTCCTTGCGTCTCCGGTCGTCGGCCTCCGGCTGATCGACCCGAACGATCCCGCGTTCATGATCATCGCCGCCTCCTGCGGGCTCGATCCGGTGCTTGGTTCTTCAATTCGGCGCGCACCGGTCGGCGAGGGCGCGGGCGGCCGGGCGATCACGGAGGGCAACCTCGTGGTCATCAACGACTACGCCGCTATCGATCACCCCGTCACCGAGCTGGCCGCCGACGGGCTGCGTGCAGCAATGGCCGTCCCGCTGCTCGAGCAGGGAACCGTGGTCGGGAGCCTCGTCGTCAGTACCTACGACAGCGGCCGCACCTACGAGGACGCCGATGCCGAGCTGCTCGTCCAGTACGCCGAGCAGGCGGAGCTCGCTCTGGCCGCGGCGCGCACCGGCGACACCATGCGGCAGGCGTTCAACGATTCCCTCACCGGTCTCGCCAACCGGGCACTCTTCCTCGATCGGCTCGAGCGAGCGCAGGCTTCCGCCGGGCGAACAGGGGCGGCCGCTAGCGTCCTCTTCCTGGACGTCGACAGCTTCAAGCTCGTGAACGACAGCCTCGGCCACCTCGCCGGCGACCGGTTGCTCGTCGAGGTCGCAGACCGGCTGCGGGAGTGTCTGCGCACGTCCGATACGGCAGCCCGCCTCGGTGGGGACGAGTTCGCGATCCTGATCGCTCCCTCGACGGACCCCTTCGACCCCTGCGTCGCAGCCGAGCGAATCATCGCCGCCCTGGCGCCGCCGTTCACGATCCACGACCGCGAGCTCTTCATCACGGCGAGCATCGGCATCGCAAAGGGGATCGAACCGGCGGAGGTGTTGCTGCGGAACGCCGACGTCGCCATGTACCGGGCGAAGAGCGAGCGGAAGGGAAGTTACGCCCTCTTCAAGCCAGAGATGCACGCCGCAGTGGTCGAGCGCATGGAGATGCGGGCGGATCTCCAGCGCGCTCTCGAGCGGGAGGAGCTCTTCGTCCTCTACCAACCGATCGTGCAGCTCGAAACCGGAGCTCTGGCCGGAGTGGAGGCGCTCGTGCGCTGGCAGCATCCCTCACGAGGCGTGATCGGCCCCCTCGACTTCATCCCGGTCGCCGAGGAGACGGGGCTGATCCATCGGATCGGCGACTTCGTGCTTCGCTGCGCTTGCACCGACCTCACGGCCTGGCGCTGCGAGAGCAAGAGTGCAGACGGGCTCTTCATCTCGGTCAACGTGTCCGGCCAGCAGCTTCAGCCGGGACTTCCCGACCGCATCGGTCGGGTCCTCACTGAGACGGGCGTCGATGCGAGGGTGATCGTGCTCGAGATCACGGAAACGATCCTGATGCAGGACACGGAGACGATGCTCGATCGTCTGAAGGCCCTCAAGGAACTGGGCCTGCGGCTCGCGATCGACGATTTCGGCACGGGCTACTCCTCGCTCAGCTACCTGCAGCGGTTTCCGGCGGACATGCTCAAGGTGGCGAAGCCGTTCGTCGACGCGATCTCGAACATGGGGGCCGATGAGCCTACACTGGCGCGAACGATCGTCAATCTGGCCCGGGCTCTGAGGCTGTGCACGGTGGCGGAGGGAATCGAGGAGCCGGTGCAGCACGACGAGCTTCGGCGGATGGGCTGCGAGCTCGGCCAGGGCTTCCTCTTCGCGCATCCGCTCTCGGCGGAGCAGATCCACCAGTATCTTGTCGCGCCGCCGGGGAGCCGTCACCCTCGCCCCCGCCTGGTGGCCTAGAGCACAGCTTGCGTCTGCGTGACGCGGGCGACGTGCTTCTCGTCATCGGCGAAGAGATCGGTCTCGACGACGATCGTGGTGCGGCCGCGATGGAGAAGCCGTGATCGTGCCCGCACGGACCCCTCGCGCACGGCTCGAAAGAAGTTCGTCTTCGACTCGATCGTCGCGGTGCCGCCCGCGCCGTCCGGCAGGTTGAGGAATGCGCAGTAGGCGCCGGTGGCATCCGCCAGCCCCATCAGCACCCCGCCGTGCAGAATGCCCCCGGCTGTGCAGAGCCGCTCAGCCCACGCGATCCGCGCCTGCACCTCGTCGGGCGTGGCCGAGAGCAGCTCGATTCCGAGCTCGGTTGCGAACGGCATCGCCGCGCGAGCCTGAGCCGTCAGTTCCGCGTCGGGCTCCATGTCGGCGACCATACCGGCCGAGACGCGGTTTCCGTCATCTAGCCTCCGGCCATGAGCTCGGAACGGCAATGGTGGCTGCGGATTCCCGCCGTGCTCATCTCGCCGCGGTCGGTCTTCGTCGCGCTCCGCGACGACGCAGAAGCCGAACTCGACGCGCGAGCGGAGCCCGTGCTGGCGCTCATCCTGCTCGCCGGCATCGCGGGGGTGCTCACCACGAGCACCGCCGCAACGCTGCTGGACGACCTCGAGTTCGACAACCTGCTCGTGGCGGTCTGGGCGCTCATCGCGGGCGGGATCTACGGCTTCGCCGGCTACTTCATCATCGGGGGCGCCGTCTACCTCGCGGCCCGCGGGCTCGGGGGTGTCGGCGACTTCCGGCGGGCTCGGCACGTCGTCGCCTTCGCGGCAGCGCCCATCGCCCTCTCGCTCCTCCTTGTCTGGCCGTTTGAGCTCGCCGTCCTCGGTAGCGACGTGTTCTCGAGCGGCGGCAGCGACGAGGGCACGAGCGGCTTCGTCTTCGAGTCGCTCGAACTCGCCTTCGCGATGTGGAGCCTGGGCCTCCTGCTCGTGGGAGTGCGCGCCGTGCACGACTGGAGCTGGTGGCGCTCACTAGGCGTGCTCGGCCTCGTGTCGCTCTTTCTAGCGGCGTTCGCGTACCTCCCCTCGGTCTTCTAGCGCTTCTTCGAACAGCGCGAGCTCCTCTTCAGGCATGGAGTAGGTGTGCTGCTCCTCCGGGAACCGCCGCTCCCGAACCTCCGCGACGTACGCCGAGACTGCCCGCATGATCTCCGCCGACAGGTCCGCGTACTGCTTGACGAAGCGCGGGGCACGACCCTCGTAGAGCCCGAGCAGATCGTGCCACACGAGCACCTGACCGTCGCACAGGGGGCCGGCCCCGATGCCGATCGTCGGCACCGTGAGCGCCTCCGTGATTCGTGCGGCCACCGCGACGGGTACCGCCTCGAGGACGATCGCGAAGCACCCGGCCGCCTCGAGGGCCTGTGCGTCCTCGTAGAGCTGCAGCGCCCTCGTCGCTGTACGACCCTGCGCCCTGAAGCCGCCCAGCAGGGTGGCGGATTGCGGCGTCAGCCCGACGTGGCCCATCACCGGGATCCCTGCTCCGACAAGCGCCCGCACGCGCGAGAGCGTCGCTCCGGCGCCTTCGACCTTGACCGCGTCCGCCCCCGCCTCCTTGAGAAAGCGGATCGCGTTCCGCAGCGCCTCCTCGTCGGAGACCTGGAACGACCCGAAGGGCAGGTCGGCGACGACGAGCGGCCGTCGCGCCCCCCGGTTGACCGCGCGTGTGAGGACGATCAGCTCGTCCACGGTGGCCGGTACCGTCGAGTCGTGGCCGAGGACAGTCATGGCGGCCGAGTCGCCCACAAGGATGACGTCGGCGCCGGCCTCGTCGGCGAGACGGCCGGAAGGGGCGTCGTAGGCGGTGATCATCGCGATCGGCTGGCCGCGCGCCTTCAGCTCGAGGAGCTCGGTCAGTGGGAGCTTTCCGGGTGCCGGCGTGCCGGGTGCGGGGGTGCGGGGGCGGGTGGTCATGACTGCTCCTTGTCGAGGACGACGTTGTCGATCAGGCGGACGGGGCCGATGCGCACGGCCGCGGCGAGGACCGGCGGATCGAAGTCGGCGACCTCGACGTAGTCGACCTCGAGGGCGGTGAGGATTGCGCGCGCGGCATCGGGATCTCCGGTTGCGAGTGCGCGTGGGAGCGCAAGTGCGGCTCGCCGCTCCTCAGGCGTCAGTAGGACGTTGCGGGAGGAGAAGGCAAGGCCGTCGACGTCCCTCACCGTAGGAATGACTCTCACGCTAAGGTCGAGGTTAAGATCGACGATGAATCTCCGCACGACTGCCACTTGCTGCGCGTCCTTCTGGCCGAAGTACGCGCGCTGGGGACGGACGATGTTGAAGAGCTTCAGGCACACCGTCGCGACGCCGCGAAAGTGGCCGGGACGATGCACGCCCTCGAGGATGTGTCCCAGCTCCGTGACGTCGACCCACGTCTGGTAGCCGGGCGAGTACATCTCTTCCACCGACGGCGCGAAGAGGAGATCGACTCCCTCGGCGGCGGCGAGTTCCGCGTCGGCGTGCTCGTCGCGGGGGTAGCGGCGCAGGTCCGCTTCCTCGAACTGCGCCGGGTTGACGAAGACGCTGAGGACGACCGCGTCGCACTCGGTGCGTGCCGCCCGGATGAGGGAAGCATGCCCCTCGTGGAGAGCGCCGAGCGTCGGCACGAGGCCGACCACGGCGTCTGCAGGAAGGGATTCCAGCTCCTCCCGTAGCTCGGCGACGGTGCGGAGCGTCTTCACGAGAGCGCTCTGGTGGCTTCTGCCAGGGTGAGGTAGAGCTGCTCCAGCTCCGGGCGCTCCCGTCGGATCGCAGCGACGTGACTCTCGACCGTCGCCCAGTCGCCGCGGGCGATGGGACCCGTCAGCTCGAAGCCGTTCTCGATCGTGCGGCGCATCAGGGGGTCGAGCGCCTGCGGCGGAGCTCCTGCCGACTCGAGCAGAGCGCCGGCGGCACGCCGCAGTGTGACGAGGTAGTTGGACGCGATCGCCGCGCCCGCGTGGTAGGCAGCGCGCGTTCCGTCTGCCAGCGTGAAGGGCCGGAGCCCCAGCGTGCTCGCGAGCCAGAAGCCCAGCTGCCGTGCCTCTTCGGCCTCGGCCGTCACGGCTGCGAAGGCGCCGTCGAGCTGCTCCGGCCCGCGTGAGCGCGTGAAGGTCTGCAGCGGATGCAGACTGAAACGACGTGTGTGCGGATCGAGGGCGCTGAGCGAGGTCGCGCCGCTCACGTGGCCGACCCACGGTCCCAGCTCGATCGTGGCCGCCACGTCGGCAATCGCCCGATCGGGGACGCAGAGCAGGACCAGCTCGGGCTCGCTTTCGTCGACCGAGAGGCCGCGCTCGGCCAGCCTGGCGGCCACCGCGGAGCCGACGCGGCCCAGACCGACGACATGCACGTTCGAGATCATTCGTGTGGGCTCCAGTTCCGGGATCCGGATACCGGGCGTCAGTAAGTGTAGCCCCGTGTTGCGCGAGCCGTCGCCAGCCGAGCCTGCAGGTTCTCTCGGACCGTAGGCCACTCGTCGTCAACGATGCTGTACCAGGCGGTATCGCGGTTCTCGCCCCCGCGCACGAGCATGTGCTTGCGGTGGATGCCCTCGAAGCGCGCAGGGAGCGCCTCGATCGCGTCCCGCGACCGCTTGTTGAGCGCGTCCGTCTTCAACTCGACCCGGCGGCACCCGAGCCGCTCGAAGGCGTCAGCCAGCATCAGCAGCTTCGCCTCGACGTTCGCGCCGGTGCCCCAGGCCTCGGGAGTGAGCCACGTCCAGCCGATCTCGAGGCTGCGATGCTCGGGGCGCAGAGCGAGGAAGCGGGTGCTGCCGAGCAGGCGACCGTCGGCGCGGCGCAGGGTTGCGAACGGCAGCTCGATGCCGGCCACGGCGTTCCGCAGGGCGTCCTCGAGATACCCACGCAGCACTTCGCGCGTCTGCGGCTGCAACACGCTCAGCCAGCGCCACGTACGCGGGTTGCGCGAGGCCTCCCAAAGTCCCTCCTCATGGCTGCGCGCTAGCGGCTCGAGGCGCACGAGCTCACCCTCGAGCACGGTCGCCTGCCAACGGGTCACGGAGAGTAGAATGGCATCCATGCCGATGTACGAGTACGCGTGCATGGAGTGCGAGTCGCACTTCGAGGAGCTCGTCCGAAACCAGGAGCAGGTCGTCGCGTGCTCCGAATGCGGCTCCGACGACGTGCTCAAGCAGCTCTCGACGTTCGCGGTCAGCGGCGCGTCCACGCAGCCGAGCTTCGGCGGCGGCGGCGGCGGCGGTTGCTGCGGCGGCTCTTGCGCCTCCTGCTAGGAGCCCGTCCGCCCGCGAGCTTAGACTCACCGTCCGTGAGCACGGCGCTCGCCGACTACCGCGACGAGACTCTCGGCTGCACCCGCTGCCCCCTTGCCGCGGCCCGCACGCAGGTCGTGTTCGGCTCGGGGAACCCCAACGCGGAGCTGATGTTCGTCGGCGAGGCGCCCGGCTTCCATGAGGACCAACAGGGCATCCCGTTCGTGGGCCAGGCCGGAAAGCTGCTCGAGAAGCTCCTGAACGGGATCGGTCTGTCTCGAACGGACGTATACATAGCGAACGTCCTGAAGTGCAGGCCCCCGGGCAACCGCGACCCGCAGCCCGACGAGATCGAGGCGTGCGAGTCGCACCTCTTTCGCCAAATCGAGCTGATCCGGCCCGTGCTCGTGGCCACGCTCGGGAACTTCGCCACGAAGCTCCTCTCTGGCAAGCCTGCCGGGATCACGCGGGTGCACGGAGTCGAGCAGCAGGTCGTTCTCGGCGGCAACTGCGTCACCCTGTACCCGCTCTTCCATCCCGCCGCTGCGCTTTACACCCCCTCGATGCAGAACGTGCTTGCGGCCGATTTCGCGCGCATCCCCGAGCTGCTCGCGCGTGAGGAAGATAGTTGCTGTCAGCAACTATCTCCGCCGGCGGCCGGCGAGCCCGAGCGGGAGCCCGTGCTCGCCCAGGCAGTTCAGCTCGGGCTCTTCTAGCACCGGCGATGGAGATCGTCTCCGGCTCGCCGGAGGAGACCGAGGCGATCGCCGGCCGGCTCGCGCGCGAGTTGCGATCCGGAGACGTGGTCACGGTGTCGGGCGAGCTCGGCGCAGGCAAGACGACTTTCGTCCGCGGCGCCTGCCGAGCGCTCGGCGTGACCGCACCGGTCACGAGCCCCACCTACACGATCGGGCACCGGTACGAAGGCGAGCCGGACGTCTCGCATCTCGACCTCTACCGTTTCACCGGCGTCTCGGCGGCGGAGTGGGCCGATCTGGAGCCATATTTCGAGGACGCGGTCGTGTTCGTCGAGTGGCCCGAGGCTGCCGGCGACGGTCTGCCCCCTGTCCGCGTCTCCGTGCAACTCGAGCACGTCGACAAGACGCACCGCCGCATTCGGCTGGACGTTGCCGACACAGCGTTGGTAGAACGGATCGCACGTGCTGATCCTGGCCTTCGACACGGCGACCGACCGGGCGACGAGTGCGATCGTCGGTGACGGGGAGGTACTAGGCGAGCGCGTGTCGCGCGCGTCGACGCTGCTCGAGGACGTCGACGCGCTGCTCCGGCAGGCCGGAGCACACGCCGGCGACATTGACACGCTGGCAGTGGGCCTCGGGCCCGGGAGCTTCACCGGCACCCGGATCGGGTTGGCGACAGCGCGCGGGCTGGCCATCGCTCTCGACGTCCGGGTTGCCGGAGTCTCCACGCTCGACGCGCTCGCAGCCGGCGCGCCGGGCGCGCTGGCGGTGATCGATGCCAGGCGGGGCGAGGTCTTCGTTCCCGGACCGCGTGTGCTCCCTCCGGCTGGCCTCGCGGTCCGGCCGGGCGCCCTCTGCGTGGGCGACGGAGCCGTTCGCTACCGCGGCCTGCTGGAAGCGGCCGGGGCGGTGGTTCCGCCGGACGAGGACGAGCGACACCTGCCGCGGGCGCGCTTCCATGCGCTACTGGCGAGGGACTTCGGGCCGGCGGAGCTCGCCGAGCCGATCTACGTCCGCCTGCCCGACGCGGAGCGCGCGCTCGGATGAACGTCGCGCGTCCCCTGAATGTCGCGCTCCGCCCGCTCGAGCTGCGTGATCTGAACGCGATCGAGACAATTGAGCGGGAGTCGTATCCGACGCCCTGGTCACGCTCGATGTTCGCGAGCGAGCTCGCGAAGCCGAGCTCGATCTCGCTCGGAGCCTTTGCGTCCGACACCGGCGAGCTCGTGGGCTATCTGATCATCTCCCGCTACGTCGACGCGTGGCACGTGATGAACGTTGCGGTGGCGGTCGCGCACCGCCGACTGGGCATCGCGCGCACTCTGCTCGAGCGCCTGTTCGAGGTCACGGCGACCGACGAGCGACGCGGCTATACGCTCGAGGTCCGGGTCTCGAACCTGGGCGCGATCAAGCTGTACGAGCGGCTCGGGTTCGTCCCTCGCGGGGTCCGCCGAGGCTACTACACCGACAATCGAGAAGACGCGCTGATCATGTGGAAGGACCCGGTGCAGGAGCGCGCAGAAAGCGCGTGATACTCGGAATCGAGACCTCGTGTGACGAGACCGCGGCGGCACTCGTGACGAAAGACGGCGACATCCGGTCGAACGTCGTCTCCTCGCAGGCCGGCCTGCACGCGCGCTTCGGTGGCGTCGTACCCGAGGTGGCCTCGCGGCGGCATCTCGAGCTCGTGAAGCCCGTGATCGAGGAGGCTCTCGACGAGGCGGAGGCACGTCTCGACGACGTCGACACGGTTGCGGTCACACAGGGACCCGGCCTCGCGGGAGCGCTGCTCGTCGGCCTCAGCGCGGCGAAGGCGGTCGCGTGGGCCAGGCGGCTGCCCCTCGCCCCGGTCGATCACCTTCACGGCCACATCGCCTCCCTCTATCTCCGGCCCAACGTGCTCGAGCCGCCCTTCCTCTGCCTGCTGGCAAGCGGGGGCCACACGCTCCTGCTCGACGTGCAGGAGCAGGACGGTTACCGCGTGCTCGGCACCTCGATCGACGACGCCGCGGGTGAGGCGTTCGACAAGGGCGCCCGCGTCCTCGGCCTAGGCTATCCGGGTGGCGCCGCCCTCGACCGGCTGGCACGGGAGGGTGACCCCGAAGCATTCTCGTTCCCTGTCGCGCGCGTGGGAGAGCTCGACTTCTCCTTCTCCGGTGTCAAGACGGCGCTTCTCTACGCCGCGCGTGAGCTCGGGGATGAGCTCGAGAGCAGGCGCGCCGATCTGGCCGCCTCCTATCAGCGGGCACTCGTACGCGCGCTCGTGGAGCGAGCTCGTGACGCCGCGACGCAATCCGGTCACGGGACGATCGCGGTCGTGGGCGGGGTTGCCGCGAACTCCGAGCTCCGGGCGACACTGGCGGAAGCGCGGTTCGCACCGCTTTCTCTGTGCACGGACAACGCCGCCATGATCGCGTCCGCTGGCCGGTTCGGCAGGTGCCTGCCCTATCCTCGGTACCTTGACCTCGACGCCTACGCCTCGCGCCCCTGACCGCAGGCGGCTGCTCCCCGCCGTCGCCCTTGCGTTCGGAGCCCTCCTGCTGGCAGGGGGTGGGCAGAGCCGCCCGCGCCCGACTGTGGTCGAGGACGGCGCCGCAGCGTGGCGGGGTTTCGTGGAAGGAGAACGAAGCGAAGTCGCTGTTGGTCAACGGTCGATCGTTGTCCTGCGCTACGCCTCGCTTGCCCAGCGCGTCAGACGTGCCGGCGGTCAGGCGAGTGAAATCGAGATGCGCACCTGGACCGCCGCCGCGCTCGCGGGGCAGAAGCAGATCGCGGCGCGTCTGTCGCGCGAGGGCATCCGGATCGTCCCGGACTTCGTCTACACCCGCACCTTCAACGGCTTCGCCGCGGTCCTGGACACACGGGCACTCGCTCTGCTCGAGCGGGACGCGGACGTGCGCGGCATCTTCCCGGTGCGCGCGGCGTATCCCGCCTCGAACAGCGCGCGGATCCTCGGCGGAGACGACTTCGGGGCGGAAGCGGGGAGGCGACCCACGACAAATGTCCCCGGCCACGAAGGCGCCGGCGTGACGATCGCCCTGCTCGACACGGGAGTCGATGCGACACATCCGTACCTCCGCGGAAGGGTGCTCGAAGGCGTCGACATCGTCGATGCAGATGGTCGCGCGTTGGCTCGCCCGCACCCGCACGACGCCTCCCGTGTCGAGCGGCACGGAACGCAGACCGCGGGCCTGCTCGTCGGGAACGGCGGCCCTCGAGGTCTGAGGGGCTCCGCCCCGGACGCAACGATCCTGCCGATCCGGGTGGCGGGCTGGCAGCCCAGCGCAGAAGGCGGCTTCGCCGTGTACGGGCGCACGGATCAGGTCTTGGCGGGGCTCGAGCGCGCCGTCGATCCCGACCGCGACGGCAGCACCCTTGACGCCGCACGCGTCGCCGTCGTGGCCGTCGCGGAGCCATTCGCCGCCTTCGCCGACGGGCCGATGGCCCGTGCGGTCGCGGGCGCTGCCCGGCTCGACACGCTTGTCGTGGGCGCTGTCGGCAACGATGGGGCGGCTGGACCCGGCTACGGCAGCGTCTCCGGCCCGGGGGGAGCGCCTGCCGCGCTGACCGTCGGTGCATTGGACGTGCGGCGTCGGACGCCGACCGCACGCGTCGTGGTGCGCGCGGGGCTTCGCATCCTCCTCGACCAGGAGCTTCCTCTCGCAGGGGTCATCGCACCGGAGCGAAGCCTGTCGCTCCGCCTCGTGCGTCCTGGAGACCCACCGCGAAGCGGCTTGGAGGCCGAGCGGCTGGCACGCTTCTTCGACCGCCAGGGTTTCAGCCTCGTCGCCGGACGGGCGGCACTGCTCGAACGAGTGTCGGCGCCCGCCGAGACCGGTCGGCAAGCGGCGCTTGCCGGTGCGCAGGCGGTGGTCGTGGACGGCCCCATTCCCGCCGGCGCGCTCGGGCTGGACGAGCGCGTCGACGTGCCGGTCATCGGTCTACCGGGGCACGTCGCCCGCTCCGCGAGAGAGGCGATGGCGAGCGGTATCGACGTAACTGTGTCGCTGGGGGCCTCGGGCTGGGAGGAGAATTCCGGCCGTCGCCAGCTCGCGCCCTTCTCGTCCCACGGCCTGGCCTTCGGGGGAGGCGTCAAGCCTGAGGTCGTCGCTCCGGGTGTGGAGCTACTGACGGCGGACGTCGGCCGGGACGACGACGGTTCCGCTCGCTACGGCACGATCAGCGGGTCGAGCGCCGCGGCCGCGGTTGCGGGCGCCGTTGCCGCCGTTCTGGCCCAGGCGCGGCCGGACCTCGATGCGCGATCTCTGAAGGGCGTGCTCGTCGGCTCGGCGGTCCCTAGGGCGGGCGTCCCCGCAGCGGGTCAGGGCGGTGGTGAGATCGATCCTGCCGCGGCGGTGGTGACGGAGGTCGCTGCGATTCCGGCCACCGTCGCCTTCGGGGCGGCGGACGTGGCCGGTTGGCGGGCGGTCCGCAGACTGACGTTGCGGAACGTCTCGACGCGTCCCCTCCGCCTCGCCGTCGACGCAGAGGTCGAGGGCATCGCGGGCGTCTCCGTGACGGCCAGCCCGGAGCGGCTCCGGCTGCGCCCGGGACAGGAGGAGCAGCTCGTGCTGACTGCGCGGGTTGCATTTCTGCCGCGCCGGCTGGGCGCGATCTTCGGCTCGATTCGGCTGGATGTCGAAGGGGGCGGCTCGAGCCGCATCCCGTGGGCAGTCGCGCTGCCCTCGACCCGGGGCGCGCACATCGGCAACGTCCGGCTGAGGCCTCGGTTCTTCCGTGCATCCGATCGCAAGCCCGCCGTGCTTAGCCTCCGCGCGGGTGCGGTGCCCGCCCTCGACGGACGAAGCCAGCTCCAGCCCGTGACCCGGTTGGAGGTCGAACTGTGGAGCGGTCGCCGGCGCATCGGCCTGCTCGCGCGGCTGCGGGACGTACTGCCGGGCAACTTCACCTTCGCTGTGACGGGGCGCGGCCCGCGGGGCGGCGCGCTTCCGGGGGGTCGGTACCGATTGCGGATCGTCGCGGTCCCGCCGGACGGGGAGACCGAGTACGCGACGATCGGCTTCCGTCTTCGCTAGTGGTTTAGACTCTGCGCGACCTTGCAGGCGGTCAGGTCATGAGCCACTCGGGGAGGCAGGGGATGACGACGACCGAAGCTACGACCTCGCATCTGCGGGAAAATCCCTACGAGCTGGCCCGGCAGCAGCTCAGGCAAGTGGGCGAGATCTTCGCGATCGACCCCAACCTGATCAACGTCCTCGAGCAGTGCAAGAAGTCCGTCGAGGTCTCGATTCCGGTCTCGATGGACGACGGTTCAGTGAACGTCTACAGCGGCTACCGCGTCACCCATAACATCGCTCGCGGCCCTTCGAAGGGCGGGATCCGGTACCACCCGGCGGTGACCCGTGACGAGGTGAAGGCCCTCGCCATGTGGATGACGTGGAAGTGCGCGCTGATGGGACTTCCGTTCGGGGGTGCCAAGGGGGGAGTTGTCGTCGATCCGAAACAGCTCTCCAGGCGTGAGCTGGAGCGCCTCACACGCCGCTTCACGAGCGAGATCATCAACGAGATCGGGCCCGAGAAGGACATCCCTGCGCCGGACGTGGGCACGGACGCAAGCGTGATGTCCTGGATCTTCGACACGTACTCGATGAACAAGGGCCACTCCGTCCTGGGTGTCGTGACGGGCAAGCCGCTGGCGATCGGAGGCTCGCTCGGGCGCCAGGAAGCGACGGCGCGCGGAGCGCTGTACTGCATCGAGGAGGTGCTGCGCGAGGAATCGCGTGCAATCGAGGGTCTGCGGGTCGCGGTCCAGGGCGCCGGCAACGTGGGCGCGCACCTGGCCCGCATGCTGACGGAGGAAGGCGCGACCGTGATCGCGATCTCGGACTCACGCGGCGGTATCCACAATCCGACCGGGCTGGACCTTCCGGCCGCGCTCGCGTACAAGGGCGAAACAGGCAGCTTCGAGGGCTTTCGCGGGGCCGACTCGATCGCCAACGAGGAGTTGCTTCTGCTCGAATGCGACGTGCTCGCGCCTTGCGCGCTCGAGCAGGTGATTCACAGCGATAACGCGTCGCAGGTGAAGGCGCGGATCATCTGCGAGGGAGCGAACGGGCCCGTGACGCCGTCCGCGGACGAGGTCCTCGAGGATCGTGGCGTCGTCGTGCTTCCGGACGTGCTTGCGAACGCTGGCGGTGTCGTCGTCTCCTACTTCGAGTGGGTGCAGGGGCTGCAGGAGTACTTCTGGAAAGAGGAGGAGGTCAACGCGCGACTGAACGACATCGTCACCCGCGCGTTCCGCGAGACCTGGGAGACGCGTGAGCAGCACGGGACGAGCATGCGCATGGCCGCGTACGGCCTCGCCGTGCGCCGTGTCGCCGAAGCGACGGTCACCCGCGGCCTCTATCCCTGAGCCGGGTCGTCCTCTACTCCGCGGCGGGGTGCCACCTGTGCGAGCGCGCGCTCGAGGTCGTTCGCGAGGTATGTGGAGAGGAGTTCCAGCTGATTCCGATCGACGGCGTTCCAGAGCTCGAGGCCACCTACCGTGAGTCCATCCCGGTGGTGGAGGTCGACGGGGAGCGCGTGTTCACCTATTACGTCCAGCCGACGGCGCTACGGGAGCGGCTCGAGCGGCGCTGACGGTTGTCCGTGCGGGGCCGTGAACGGCGCTGGCATCATGTGCTGCGCTGTTACAAGGTGGCGAAGGGAGTGCGGGTGGCGGAGCGGCTGACAGTTGGTGTGGCTGCGCGTCTGAGCCGGTACCTGCAGGTGCTGACGCAGGCGAAGAAGATGGGCAAGGACCGGATCTCCTCGCAGGAGGTCTCGGACTACACCAACATCAACGCGACGCAGATCCGGCGCGACCTCTCCGGCTTCGGCAAGTTCGGCAAGCGGGGAGTCGGCTACAACATCGACTCGCTGCTGGGCGAGATTCGCAAGATCCTCCGGACACAGGGCCAGCACAACATCGCGCTCGTCGGCGCCGGCCGTCTCGGCCAGGCGATTGCAAGCTCCCCGATCTTCGCCGAGCACGGGATCAACATTGCCGCTGTCCTCGACATAGACCCCGAGAAGACCGGCCGCAGCATCGGCAACCTCGCCGTGCAGCCCTACTCGAACCTGAGGGAGGCCGTTCGAGAGAACAACATCATCGTGGGGGTGCTCGCCGTTCCGGCGGAGAGCGCACAACTGGCGGCGAACGATCTGATCGAGGCGGGTGTGAAGATCATCTTCAACTACTCCGAAGCCCTGCTCGACGTGCCGAGCGACATCGCCGTGCACACTTCGAATCCCGCCGTCGAGCTCCTCTACGCGCTCTATTTTCACCTTACGTGACGGGATCCGCGGAAGCGGATCCCGTCACGTGGTACATCCCTAAAGCTGTGCAGTGCAGCCCGCGGTGGGTCATCCGCCGATGACCTAGGCTCGGGAGGATGGGGACCGGTGGAACGCGCGCGATGAGGATCCTGCTCTGGCACGGCTACCTGCTCGGCGGCACCGGCTCGAACGTCTACACCCGCTCGCTCGCGCGCGCATGGAGCCGGGCCGGGCACGACGTCACCGTCTTCTGCCAGGAGGCGAGCCCGGAGCGGTTCGACCTCGGTGGGGCGAAGGTCGTCCGGCCGGACGTCGGCGGCCTGCTGCCCGTGTTCGTTCTCGACCGGTACGACGGGTACGAGGTGAAGTTGCTCCAGGACACGACTGCCGCGGAACGCCGGGACTGGGTGGAGGCGAACGCCGCCGCTCTACGCGAGCACCTGCCGGCCGACCTCCTCTTCTGCAACCACGTCCTGCTCGGCGGCCCTGTCGGCGCCGCCGCCGGGGCGCGCTATGCCGTCAAGGCGCACGGGTCGGAGCTCGAGTACTCCATGCGCGCGGATCCCGAGCTGCAGGCCTGGGGCAGGGAGTCTCTTGCCGGTGCCGAGGCGGTCTTCGTCGGCTCTGCTCACATTCGCGGGGTGCTGGAGGAGGTGGTCGGCCACGTCGACCGCGTGCTCGAGGTGCCGCCCGGGGTCGATGTGGGCGAATGGCGCCCGCGGGCGAGGGAGGAGGCGCTTGCGGCGCTCCTCGAGGAGTCGCGCCGCGACCCCCCGAACCGGGGCAACACGGAGGAGCGGTTGCCGGACGAGGGAAACGCGGAGCGGTTGGCGGAGTTTCTCGCCGGCGAGGAGCCTACCGTCGTCTACTTCGGCAAGCTCCTCTACAACAAGGGTGTTCACGTGCTCCTGCAGGCGTTGCGCAGGACCAATGCACGGGCGGTCATCGTCGGGTTCGGGGACTACAGGGAGGAGCTGGAGGCGCTCGCGGGTCCGCAGACGCTCTTCACAGGCCCGCTCGAGCACCGCCATCTCGTCCAGCTGCTGCCGCTCGCGGACGCCACCGTCGTGCCTTCGATCTTCCCGGAGGCGTTCGGCATGGTCGCGGCGGAGGCCGCCGCCGCGGGCTCGCCGCCGCTCGTGGCACGGCATTCGGGCCTCGCCGAGGTCGCGCGCGGTCTCGAGGAGGAGTACCCCCCGCACCTGCGTCACCTGGCGTCGTTCGACAGCGGCTCGACCGAGGATCTGGCGGCCAAGCTGAACGAGCTGCTGGCGCTTCCCGAGCCCGATCGCACCCTCCTGCGGCAGGCCGCCCGGCGCGCGACGGTTGCGCGCTGGTCCTGGGCAGGCGTCGCGCGGCGGCTCCTGGAGCCCTTCAACTACCCTGCCGCGCATGGGTGATTCGCCGAGCCTCCCGTTCGAGCAGCTCCTGCAGAGAGCCCGGGAGAGCTTCGACGAGGGCACGGATTTCACCGTCGCCGTCGAGGAGGAGTTCGCGCTGCTCGACCCCACCACGCTCGACCTCGTGAACCGGTTCGAGGACGTGCAGGCGGCCGCGCAGGGTACGGCCTTCGGGCCCCACCTCGTCGGCGAGCTGATCGCGTCGGAGGTGGAGGTGAGGACGGGCCGCTGCGAGACGTTCGCTGACATTCCAGCCACCCTGGTCGAGCGGCGCTCGCAGCTCGCTGCGCTCGTCGAGCCACTCGGCTTGACGCTCGGCGCCACCGGCACGCATCCCTGGGCGCCGTGGCAGGAGCAACGGATCATCGATACGCCGCACTACCGCCGCAACGACGAGCTCCTCCGATACGTCGTCTGGCGGAACAACAGCTTCGGGCTGCACGTGCACGTGGGCATCCGCGGAGCCGACCGCGCGATCGCAGTCGTCAACGGGCTACGGAACTTCCTGCCCGAGCTGCTGGCCCTTTCAGCGAGCTCGCCCTTCGTGGAGAACGTGAACACGGGGCTGCACTCCGCCCGCACGCAGATCTTCACGCGCATGTTCCCTCGCTGTGGGGTGCCGGACGTCTTCGGCTCCTGGGACGAGTACGAGCGGTACGTGCGCTTCCTCTACGAGACCCGCTCCGTCGACGAGGGCACGCAGCTCTGGTGGAGCGTGCGCCCGCACCTCTCGTTTCCGACCGTCGAGATCCGCATCTGCGACGCGCAGCCGGACGCCGGAGAGGCTCAGGCGCTCGCGGCGTTCGCGACAGCGTTGACGGCCCGGATCGCTCGCGCGGCCGACGAGGGCGATCCCGTCGCCGACCTGCCCCACCGGCTGATCGAGGAGAACATGTGGCGTGCGATCCGCTTCGGTCTTGCCGGCGAGCTGATCGACCTGGATCAGGGCCAGACGCTGCCCGCGAGGGCCCGCCTCGAGCGGCTGCTCGAATGGATCGGCCCTGTCGCGGACGAGGTCGGGGCAGGGATCCACCTCGCGATTCCGGAGCGCAACGCGTCGGAACGCCAGCTCGCCCGCTTCGAGGAGGGCGCGACACTGGAGCAGATCTACGCGGAGCAGGTGGGAGTGCCTGTCCGTGGCTGACGACCGCGCAGAGGAGGAGCTCCTGGAGGCGCTCCGGCAGCTACGAGTGTCGGACGTGCTCGTGCAGGCCCTCTCCACCGTGTCCTCGCTCGCCTACCACCGGCTGTCCGAGGCAGACCGGGACCTCGAGCAGGCTCGGCTCGCGATCGAGGCGCTGCGCGTGCTCCTGCCGGTGCTGGAGGGCGCTGTCCCGCCTGACCTCGTACGTGATTTCCAGCAGGTGACGGCGAATCTCCAGCTCGCGTACGCAGACGCCTTGCCTCCCGCTGCTTCGTAACGCGCCTCGGGACGCTTGTGATAGATAATCCCCCGCGCCGAGCAAGCCTCGGCGCTCACTTTGTGCCAAGCCTTTCCGCCCTTCTGGGCATTGCGTAAGACGGACGGAGGATTATGGAATTCTTCAATGACCATGCGGTCGCGTTCGCGCTGATCTGCTCGGGCGTCGCGGTCGGCTTCGGGGTCTACTTCACCTACTGGCTGCTGAAACAGCCGGCGGGCTCGGAGCGGATGCAGGAGATCTCGCGCGCCGTCCAGGAAGGCGCAGCGGCGTACCTGCGACGGCAGTACACGACGATCGCGGCCGTTTCGCTGGTGCCCTTCCTCGTGATCGGCTTCTACGGGGAGCTCGGCTGGGGAACGGCGATCGGGTTCGCGGTCGGGGCCACCCTCTCGGCTGCAGCCGGCTTCATCGGCATGAACGTGGCCGTCCGCTCGAACGTCCGCACCGCGGAGGCCGCCAAGACCGGTCTGCGCCCTGCGCTGAACGTGGCCTTCCGCGCCGGTTCCGTCACAGGCCTGATGGTCGTCGGCCTCGGCCTCTTCGGCGTCGCCGGTTACTACGGGATCCTCACCACCGTTCTGGACAACAGCCAGGAGTCCGCGATCGACGACCTGATCGGCCTCGCCTTCGGTGGCTCGCTCATCTCCGTCTTCGCGCGTCTCGGCGGTGGCATCTTCACCAAGGCTGCCGACGTCGGCGCCGACCTCGTCGGCAAGATCGAGGCCGGCATTCCGGAGGACGACCCGCGCAACCCTGCCGTGATCGCGGACAACGTGGGCGACAATGTCGGCGACTGCGCGGGCATGGCCGCCGACCTGTTCGAGACCTACGCCGTCACCGCGGTCGCCGTCATGCTGCTCGGCACCGCCTTCCCGGTCGGTAACCTGCCGCTCTTCCCGCTCGCGCTCGGCGGTATCTCGATCCTCGCCTCCGTGATCGGCGTCTTCTTCGCGCGGGTGGGTAGCGGCGGCTCGATCATCAACGCGCTCTACAAGAGCGTCGTCGTGGCGACCGTGCTCTCCGCGATCGGCTTCATCCCCGTCACGCTGGCGTTCGACCACGGCGCCTTCGGCTTCTGGGAGCTCTACGGCTCCGCGCTCGTCGGGCTCGTGATCACCTTTGCGCTGGTGGCGATCACCGAGTTCTACACGGGCACCCGCTGGAATCCCGTCAAGTCGATCTCGAAGGCCTCCCAGACCGGCCACGCGACGAACATCATCGAAGGCCTGGCCGTCGGGATGCGGGCGACCGCGGCGCCCGTGCTCGTGATCGCAGTGGGCATCATCGTTGCCTACGAGATCGCCGGGGGCGGTCGAGCAGGCCTTTACGGCATCGCGATCGCCGTCATGGCCCAGCTGTCGATGACCGGCCTGATCGTCGCCCTCGATGCCTACGGCCCCGTCACCGACAACGCGGGCGGCATCGCCGAGATGGCGGGCCTCGACGAGTCCGTGCGCGCGATCACCGATCCCCTGGACGCGGTCGGCAACACGACCAAGGCGGTCACGAAGGGCTATGCGATCGGCTCGGCCGGGCTGGCCGCGCTCGTGCTCTTCGACGAGTACACGCGCGGCCTCGTCGACGAGGGCCTCGACATCACGTTCAACCTGGCCGACCCGTATGTGATCGCCGGCCTCTTCGTCGGCGGGATGATGCCCTTCCTCTTCGCCGCCCTGGCGATGACGGCCGTCGGCCGCGTCGGCGGCGAGGTCGTGGTCGAGGTTCGGCGCCAGTTCCGGGAGATGCCCGGGATCATGGAGGGCACCCAGCGTCCCGACTACAGCAAGGCTGTCGACCTCGTCGCGGCGTCGGCGATCAAGAAGATGCTGCTGCCGGCGCTGATCCCGATCGCGATCCCGATCGCCGTAGGCATCATCAGCCCCGAGGCGCTGGGCGGCCTCCTGATCGGCACGATCGTCACGGGCCTCTTCCTCGCGATCTCGATGACCTCCGGCGGCGGGGCCTGGGACAACGCGAAGAAGTTGATCGAGGACGGCGCCTATGGCGGCAAGAACTCACCGGCCCACCAGGCGGCCGTCACGGGCGACACGGTCGGCGATCCCTACAAGGACACGGCGGGCCCGGCGATCAACCCGATGATCAAGATCGCCAACATCGTCGCGATCCTGATCATCCCGCTGCTGATCTCGATCCACGGGTAGTAGGTAGGGCTCCGGGAGGCCGGCCGTACGCCGGCCTCCCGTCTCTCTAGACTCTCGCGGTGCCCAGCCGCACGAGACGGCAGGTCGAGCTCGAGCGGGTCCTCGGCACCCGGCGCTCTTCGCCACGGCCTACGGCAACGTCGGCTCGTCGATCTACTACGCGCTCGGTCTCACCGCGGTCTTCGCGCTCGGCGGCGCCCGGGCGATCGGCGAGGCGATCGTCGCGGAGGCGTCGCTGCGGGAATCCGACGTGATCGTGCTCGGTTCCTCGGCGCGTTGGAGGCGTCAGTCGGCCTTCTTCTCGCCGACGGTCGACTACGTCCTGCGCAATGCGCCGTGCGAGGTGCTCGTCGTCGCCTTCCCGCAAGGAGTTCTGGACGAGACTGGCTAATCTGCACCCGTGAAGCTCGTCGTGATCGGCTGCGGCCGCGTCGGATCGAGGATCGCCCGCGACTTCCAGGCGGACGGTTGGGACGTGACCGCGGTCGACCAGAAGGAGGAGGCGCTGGCGCGTCTCGGCTCGGATTGGACCGGTGGCTTCGTCGTCGGCCACGGCATGGATTCGGACATCCTGCGCCGGGCGGGCGCAGACGAGGCGGATGCAGTCGTCGTCGCGACGAACGGCGACAACACGAACCTCGTCATCGCCCAGGTGGTGCGGAAGCGCTACGGCATCGAGAACGTCGTCGTCAGGGTGCTCGATCCCGCACGCGCCAAGTTCTACGCCGGCCGCGGGATGGAGACGGTGTGCCCGACCCAGACCGCCATCTCCGAGCTCGCGCAGCGCGTCCGCAGGACTGCGGCGGCCTCGGCGTGATCGCCTGATGTATGCGCTCGTCGCGGGCGGAGGCAAGGTCGGCGCGAACGTCGCCCGCTCGCTGCTCCGGATGGATCATGAGGTGACGCTGATCGAGCAGCGCGCCTACCGCTTCGAGCGGCTGCAGGAGGAGTTCGAGCATCAGGTGCTGCTCGGCGACGCGACCGAGCTGCACATCCTCGAGCTCGCGGGGATCGCGAGGCCCCCCGAGCTCGTCTTCGCGGTGACCGGCGACGACGAGGACAACCTGATCATCTGTCAGCTCGCACGCGAGGGCTACCGCGTCCCGAAGGTCGTGGCGCGCGTGAACGACCCGCGCAACCAGGAGCACTTCGACCTGCTCGGGATCACTCAGACGGTGTGCGCGACCTCGAACATCCTCGGTCTCGTCGAGCACGAGCTGCCCGATCACGGGATCGTTCGCCTGCTCGAGCTGCGCAAGGAGAACCTCGAGATCGTCGAGCTGCAGGTCGCCCGCGACTCGCCCGCTGCGGGCAAGCGGATCGCCGGCCTCATGCTGCCCGAAGGGTCTCGGCTGATCTCGGTCATGCGCAACGGCCGCTCGGAGCTCGCGCACGACTCCACGGTCCTGCGTCCCGGAGACCAGGTGCTTGCCGTGCTCGAGCCGGGCAAGGAGGACCAGCTCCGCCGGGTGCTGCTCAAGCGCTGACGTCCCTGACGTTCCTGGCGCGTCGCTCGCGGTGCGTAGGCCGTGGGAAAAGTATGGAAATACGGGCCTGCGGCTGGAGCGCCGCGAGCGAGGCGAGGGCGGCGGAGCCGGGCTTCGCCCGGCGGGAGTCGTCCGCCCAGGGTCGTCAGGTCGACCGCCAGTAGTGGCGGGTGAAGAGGACGACGATCGGGATCACCTCGAGCCGGCCGAG
>Ga0208612_1000092_pt1 | contig 55084 bp, 51 predicted proteins | sample AntDryMetagUQ889_FD_188089 | JGI IMG/M metagenome (GOLD analysis project Ga0208612, IMG submission 188089) | Polar desert microbial communities from Antarctic Dry Valleys - UQ889 (SPAdes) | ecosystem: Environmental > Terrestrial > Soil > Desert | place: Antarctic Dry Valleys | collected 2008-12-31 | reverse complement strand
GGTCCTCGACGAGGTGCTGGGACAAGGAGACCAGTGACCGTGCGTGACCTCCCCTCGGGCACCGTCAGCTTCCTCTTCACCGACGTGGAGGGGTCGACGCGGTTGTTGCACGAGCTCGGTGCGGAGGGCTATGCGGCGGCGCTCGCCGAGCATCGACGCATCCTGCGCCAGGCATTCGCCGTCCACGGCGGCGTCGAGGTGGATACGCAGGGGGACGCATTCTTTGTCGCCTTCCCCACCGCGCCGGGGGCGCTGCGGGCAGCCGCGGAGGCTCTCGCGGGGCTGGCGCGCGGCCCGATCCGAGTGCGAATGGGGATCCACACCGGTACGCCCTTCCTGGCCGAAGCGGGCTACGTGGGCGCCGACGTCAACCGGGCGGCTCGGATCGCCGCCTCCGGTCACGGCGGGCAGGTGCTCGTCTCCTCCTCCACGGCATCGTTGGTGGGCACGGAGGGGCTGCGCGATCTGGGCGAGCACCGGCTCAAGGATCTGTCCGCCCCGGAGCGGATCTACCAGCTCGGCGAGGCGGACTTCCCCCCGCTCGCGAGCCTGCACCAGACCAACCTGCCGGTGCCAGCGACGGCCTTCCTCGGACGCGAGAGTGAAGTCTCGGACATCGCGGAACTGCTCGGACGCGACGACGTCCGGCTCGTGACGCTGACCGGCCCGGGTGGCAGCGGCAAGACGCGGCTGGCGCTGCAATCTGCCGGTGCGGCAGCGGACGCCTTTCCGGGCGGGGTCTGGTGGGTGCCGCTGGCGGCGCTGCGCGATCCGGCGCTGGTGCTCGAGACCGCCGCGCAGGCGCTCGGCGCGACGGTCGAGCTGGCGCAGCACATCGGCGACCGGCGCCTGCTGCTCCTGCTGGACAACTTCGAGCAGGTCGTCGCGGCGGCACCCGAGCTCGCGGGGCTCCTCCGCCACTGCCCCGGGCTGGCGTTGCTCCTCACCAGCCGCGAGCCGCTGCATCTCGACGGGGAGTGGGAGTACGCGGTCGACCCGCTGCGCGAGGCGGAGGCGGTGGCGCTGTTCGAGACACGGGCACGCGCGGCCCGGCGCGACTTCGCGGCCGACGGCGAGGTGCGGGCGATCTGCGCCCGCCTGGACAACCTCCCGCTCGCGATCGAGCTCGCCGCCGCGCGGGTGAAGGTGCTCTCCCCCGCCGCGCTCCTGCAGCGCCTCGAGCAGCGGCTGCCAGTGCTCACGAGCGGCGGCCGCGACGCGCCGGAGCGGCAGCGGACGCTCCGGGCGACGATCGAGTGGAGCCACGACCTCCTCACAGAGGAGGAGCAAACGCTCTTCCGGCGGCTGGGAGTCTTCGCGGGCGGCTGCACGCTGGAGAGCGCCGAGCAGGTCGCCGACGCCGACCTCGACACGCTCGCCTCGCTCGTCGACAAGAGCCTCCTCCGCCAGACCCACGACCGCTTCTGGATGCTCGAGACGATCCGCGACTACGCGACCGACCAGCTTGAGGCTTCCGACGGCCCAAATCAGCTTCGCGGGCATCATGCGGAGCACTACCTCACGCTGATCGAGGAGGCGGAGCCGCATCTGCTCCGCGGCGCCGGGTCATGGACCACCCGCGTCGAGCGAGAGCACGACAACCTGCGGGCGGCGCTCGACTGGCTGGAGGCGTCGGGCGAGAACCATCTGGCGTTGCGGCTCGTCGGGGCATTGGCACGGTTTTGGTATCAGACCGCGCACGTCCTGGAAGGGCGCCGCCGCGTCGAAGCCGCTCTGCGCATGGATGCCGGAGCCACCGCCGCCCGCGCCAGAGCTCTGACCGGAGCAGCGATGCTCGCGCACCTCGCTGGAGACCTGGTGACCATGAAGGCCCGTGTCGAGGAGGCTTATGACATCTCCATCGCTCTGGAAGATGCCTGGGGCAGCGCTTACTCACGTTTCCTGTTCGGTCACACGTTCATCGGGGACGACGAGTTCGCGCGCTCACGGGAGGTCTACGAGGAGAGTGTCGCCGCGTTCCGCGAGCTCGGCGACGAGCATTTCACGCTCGTCGCGTCTCGCGCTCTCGCGTGGATGTGTGAGGAGCTCGGCGATCAGGACCGGTTTCGAGCTCTGTACGAGGACATCCTCAGCCGCGCCCGGACGCTCGGCAACAAGCGCATGGAGGCAAGGGGGCTCTGCGTCATGGCGAGGTTCGAAGCCGAGGAAGGCCGGCTCGGCGAAGGTCTGGCGATGCTCCACGAGGCCTACCGCATCGACCGCGACGGCGGCCTGCGTCTCGAGGTTGCCGTGGATCTGAGCCGCTTTGCGGAACTGCTCGCAGCCGAGCGACCGGAGGCGGCCGCCCAGCTGCTCTCCAAGGCGGAGACACTTCGCGACGAGCTCGGTGCGTCATCAGAGCAATGGGCGGCCAAGATGAACGAGCAGACGCTCGCCACCGTCCGCTCCCGCCTCGACGAGACCGCGTTCGCCGAGGCGTGGGCACAAGGTCGGGAGCTCACGCCGGACGAGGCCGTCGCGCTCGCCCTCGAGACCTAGCCAGGGCCCTCGGGGATGTTCGCGATGGCGCCGGAGGCGATCCGCGCCTGGGCCGCACTCACCTGCGCAAGGATGTCGCCGGAGACGTTCGGCGCCACGCGGCCGAGGCCCACACCGCCCGAGGCGACGTCGAAGACCGTGTCGCCGCCCGCGAAGGTGCCGTCCTGCACCTCCTGCACTGTCTGGTACACGGCGACGTCGACCTTCTTCAGGGCGCTCGTGAGGATATGGTCGCCGAGGTAGGCCTGGTCGGCGTCGACGCCGATCCCGTCGACGTTCTGCTCCTCGGCCGCATTCAGCGCCCCGAGACCACACTGTCCTGCCACCTGGAAGACAACGATGGAGCCTCGCGAGATCTGGTTGAGGGCGATCTCCTTGCACTTCGCCTGGTCGACGAAGTCCTGGGAGTAGCCGTTCAGCATCGTGATGCCCGGGCTGGCGGCCCGCACCCCCGCCCGGAAGCCGGCGATGTAGCGGTCGACCGGCGGAATCTTCTGGCCGCCGACGGAGCTGACGGTGGGATTCGTACCTCCTGTCTCCTCGACCACGAGCCCGGCGAGATAGCCGACGAGGTAGCCCGCCTCCTGCTCCTTGAAGAGGAGGCCTCGTACGTTCTTGGGCTTCGACTTCATAGCCTCCTGGGAGGCGTCGACGATCGCGAACCTCGTGTCGGGAAACCGGTCGGCGACGGCCTCGATCGCCTCGGCCATCAGGAAGCCGACGCCGATCACGAGGTCGTAGTCCTGCTGGGCGAGAGCAGACAGGTTCGGCACGTAGTCGGCGTTCGAGCGGGAGACGACGACGCGGCCCTCGACACCGAGCTCCTCTTCCGCCCGCTCGAGGCCCTGGTGCGCCAGGAAGTTGAAAGAGCGGTCGTCGAGGCCGCCGATGTCGGTGACGAGGCCAACCTTGATCGCGGCACCCGCGCTCTCGTCGCTCTCGATCAGCGTCGCCGCGGCCGCCGTCTCGGGCGGCGAACCTCCCGTATCGCCCTCGCCCCCGCCACAGCCAGCCGCAAAAACCAGTACGAGCGCGAGCAGGATCCAGAGCGGCTCCGGCCGATGCATACGTGAGGGGTGACCGCGAGGGGCGGGTGCAAAACCACCCGCCCCTCGTCGATCGTCAGGATCTAACCCTGGCCGGAGGCCGGCGGCGACTGCGCCGTGACCTTGATCTTGCCCGAGATGATCTGCTTGCGCACGGACTCCATCGCCTTGCGCCAGGACGGCTGCGCGCGGGACGAGATCTTTCCGTAGCCCACGCCGTTGGTCTTGACGGTGAAGATGGCGTTGAAGTTCGTCCGGAACTTGTCGCCGGAGCCCTTGGCAGCGGCGATGGTGCTCGAGACGGCAACGTCGACCTTCTTCGTCGCGCTCGTCAACACGTGGTTGCCGAGGTAGCCCTGGTCGGCGTCCACGCCGATCCCGAACCGGTTCCGCTCCTTCGCGGCCGAGAGCACGCCGAGTCCGCACTGCCCGGCGACCTGGAAGACGACGCTGGCGCCCCTCGCGATGTGGTCGAGAGCGGCCTCCTTGCACTTCGCCTGGTCGACGAAGTCCTGCGAGTAGCTGTGCTCGACCTTCACCTGCGGGAACGCCTTCTTCGCACCCACGTAGTACCCGGCGATGAAACGGTCGACCGGCGGGATCTTCAGACCTCCGACCGCCGCCACGACCTGCTGGCCGGCCGGTGCGTTCTTCGCGCGGAGCCCAGCGAGATAGCCGACGAGATAGCCCGCCTCCTGCTCCTTGAACAGCAGGCCACGCACGTTCGTGGGCTTGCCCTTGAGCTCGGCGGCGACGCCGGTATTGTCGATGATCGCGAACTTCGTGTCCGGGAAGCGCTTCGCGACCTGGGCCGTCGCATCGCCCATCAGGAAGCCGACGGAGATCACGAGGTCGGCCCGTTCCCGCCGCACGGCCGAGGTCAGGTTCGGCACGTAGTCCGCGTTGGACTTCGAGATCAGCACCTTCCCTGTCACGCCGCCGGCCTTCTTCGCGTCGCTCAGGCCCTTGTTCGCGAGGAAGTTGAAGGAGCGGTCGTCGAGGCCGCCGATATCGGTGACGAGCACGACCTTGAACGTGTCCTGCTCCGCGACGTCCACCCGGGCCGAGCCGGAGCCCGCCATGGCGAGCGTCAGCACACCGAGTACTGCCGCGACGAGCAGCGGCTTGAGCTTGCGTCCTGTCACATGCCTCACATGCCCTCCTTAGGGTTCACAACCACCGCGAGCTTGGACGGCAGATTAGACCGCAAGTTGGCGCGGCATAGCAAGTTCCGGCACAAGCTTACGTGGTGCTTACGAAGCGTTCCAGTTCAGACTCGTCCACCAGCACGCGGCGCGGCTTCGAGCCCTCGTAGCCGGAGATGATCCCGCGCCGCTCCAGCATGTCGACCAGCCGGCCGGCGCGCGTGTAGCCGACCCGGAGCCGGCGCTGGATCAGGCTGACCGACGCCGTTTGGGTCTGCACGACGATCTCGATCGCCTGGTCGAGCAGCGGATCCTCGTCCGGGTCGAAGTCGCCGTCGTGCGACTCGCCGATTCCGTCCAGGCCCTCGGGCAACTCGAGGAGCGACTCGTCCAGCTCCTGTGCACGCTGGTGCCGGCATTGCTCGACGACGAGCGCGACCTCCTCCTCGCTCACATAAGCACCCTGGACACGCTGCAGGCGGGATGTTCCGAGCGGCTTGAAGAGCATGTCGCCCTGGCCAAGCAGGCTCTCCGCACCGGAACCGTCGAGGATTACCCGTGAGTCGGTCTGGCTCGAGACGGCGAATGCGATCCTGCTGGGGACGTTGGCCTTGATCATGCCCGTGATCACGTCCACGGACGGCCGCTGAGTCGCAAGTACGAGGTGGATGCCGACAGCGCGCGACTTCTGCGCCAACCGGATGATCGCGTCCTCGACCGCCTGGGGGCTGATCATCATCAGGTCCGCGAGCTCGTCGATCACGACCAGCAGGTAGGGCAGCGGCTCCTCCCCGCGCGCCTTCAACGCGCGGTTGGCCTCGGGCAGGTTGCGCGCGCGCACGATCGAGAGGCGCTCGTAGCGCCGCTCCATCTCGGCCACGACGTTCGTGAGGACTGCGCTCGCCTCCTTCGGGCTCGAGACGACCGGCGTCAGGAGATGTGGGATCGATTCGTAATAGTTCAGTTCGATCCGCTTCGGGTCGATCAGGATCAGCCGGACCTCGTCCGGGGTCGAACGGAGCAGGATCGAGGTGAGGATCGTGTTGATGCAGCCCGACTTCCCCGAGCCCGTCGTGCCAGCGATCAAGATGTGCGGCATGCGGGCGAGGTCGGCCCAGACGGGCGTCCCGGAGATGTCCTTTCCGAGCCAGACGGCAAGCGGGCTCGCCGTCGCGGGCAGGTCGTCGTAGATGTCGCCGAGGGTGACGATCCGCGGCGAGACGGCGGGCACCTCGACTCCGACCGCCTGCTTGCCGGGGATCGGCGCGAGGATCCGGATCTCCGTGGTCGCGAGCGCGTAGCTCAGATCGTCCTTCAGCGCCGCGACCTTGGACACCTTCGTGCCCGGCGCAAGCTGCAGCTCATAGCGCGTCACGCGCGGACCCGCGATCTGCCCGACGATCGACGCCTCGACCCCGAAGTGCGCGAGCGCCTGCAGGAGCGTCTCCGCCGTTTGCGCGTTCGCCTGCGTCGCGTTCCCCGCCTGCGGCGGAGAAGCCTTGAGGACCGAGCGGTCGGGGAGAACGTACTCCCCTTCCTCGCGCGGACGGTCGAAGAGCGTGCTCTCGGTTTCCTCCTCCGGCTCGTCCACGAGCAGCGGCGGGTGATTCGAGACACCTTCCGAGATGACGTCGGGGTAGTCGTGCACGACGTCCACGGGCGGCTCGTGCCGCGCCGGCCGCTCCGCCGGGGAGAGATAGTTGCTGTCAGCAACTTGCCCGCGCTCGAGCGAGCGGCGGGCGGCGTTGGAAGCGCGCCGGACGGCGCCGCCAGAGCGCCGCAACAGGGCACCTGCCGAAGCTCCCGTCAGCAGGAGAGCACCAGCCACCAGGGCCGTTGCGCCCACCAGCAGCGCGCCGGTCGAGCCGACCAGCTTCGCAAGTCCACCGCCGAGCAGCTCGCCGACGAACCCACCCTGGTCCGAGCCGAGGGTGATCATCAGGCCCGCCAGCGTGAGCACGAGACCCGCCCGGAACGGCTTCACCTCCACAAGGGCACTGCGGAAGAGCATCAATGCGCCGATGGCGGTCAGGGCGAGCGGGGCCGCATAGGCGGCTCCTCCGATCACGTCGCGAAGCGCCAGCTCGATCTTCTCGCCAATGAGACCGCCTTCCCACCCCAGGTAGAGGAGCGAGGCCAGGAAGAGCCCGAGCGCCGCCAGCGCGAGGCCGATCAGCTCGGGATGGTGGTGTCCCTGCGGGCCGCTCCGGCGCTTCGTACGCTTCTTCACGCGTGAGGGCGTGCGGGGCCGGAGGGGCCGCTTTTTCTTCCTGGCGGGCATGCGGAGCGGTTCGACAGGAGGTGGCGTCTCCCTGCCGGATTGAATGCACTCATGCCGCAAGCCGCCCGCCTGGCCGTCACCGTCGTGTTCTTCGCGAGTGGAGCCGCGTACGGGAGCTTCGTCGCTCGAATACCGGCCCTGAAGGAGAAGCTCGGCGCCGGAGAGGCCGAGCTTGGCCTCGTCCTGTTCGCGGGCGCGGTCGGCGCGATCCTGGTGCTGCCACTGGCCGGCTGGCTCTCGGCCCGCGTCGGGAGCAGGCGCGTGACTCGTTCCTCGCTGCTCGCGGTAGCACTCTGCTTGCCGTTGCTGGCCCTCGCACCAACTCTGATCACGTTCGCGCTCGTCTTCGCCCTCTTCGGCGCCGTCACCTCGGCCCTCGACCTGGCCATGAATGCTCACGCAGTCGAGGTCGAGGAGCGCTATGCGCGACCGATCTTCTCGTCGTTTCATGCTTCATGGAGCCTCGGCGGCCTGACCGGAGCTGGCGTCGGGGGCGCTGCGGCCGCACTTGCCGTTCCGCCGATCGCGCAGTTCCTAGGCGTCGGCACAGCGCTCGCCATCCTGCTCTGGAGCGCGCGAGGGTTGCTGCCGTACGAGGATACCAACGCCCCCCGCGGGGAAGCGTTCGCCCGCCCGTCCGCCGCCCTCGCTGCGCTCGCGGCGCTCGCCTTCGCCGGACTCGTCGCAGAGGGCGCAGCCGCCGACTGGAGCGCCGTGTACCTCGACGACTCCGTCGGTACGAGCGAAGCGGTGGCGACGGCAGGCTTCGCCGCGTTCGCGGCGACGATGACCCTGGGCCGGCTCGTCGGCGATCGGCTCACGGCGGCGTGGGGACCGGTGGTGCTCACGCGGCGGGCCGGAATGCTCGCCACGGCCGGTATGGCTCTCGCCCTGCTCCTGGGCAACTCGGTTGGAGGCGTCGTTGGCTTCGCCTGCCTCGGCGCCGGGCTCGCCACCGTCATCCCCACGGTCTTCCGCGCCGCCGGCCGGCGCGCCGCCTCGCCGGGGACGGGCATCGCGGCTGTCTCCAGCGTCGGCTACTCCGCCTTCCTCGTCGGGCCGCCGGCGATCGGGTTCCTCGCCGAGGCGGTGGGCCTGCGGGCTGCTCTAGGCGCCGTCGTCGCCTGCGCCGCCCTCATTCCGCTGCTCGCGGGCGCGACGGAGCCGGCTAGCGATACCTGACGCTCCAGCCGAGCAAGGCGAGACCGCCGAGCCCGAAGAGGACGCCGACCGTCGGCTGACGGAAGGCGATCACCGCGCCCGCGGCCAGGGCGACGGAACCGAGGGCCGCAATCACAACTCGCAAGACGCCGGGCGGCATCAGCCGAGCCGTGACACGCGCTCGAGCAGGAGCTCGAAGAACGCGTCGGCATCGACGGCAACGCCGACATGCGCGTTCGGCTCACGACCGGTGCGCCGCCAGAGATCGACCACCGTGCGACCGCGCGTCAGCTCCGAATCCACCTCGACCTCGACGTTTCGATACTCGGTTCGAACGAGATCGGGCCGAAACACCTGCGCGAGCGCGAGTGCATCGTGGATCGGGGCGCCGTCCCAGCCGTAGGTACGCGCGTGGTAGCGCTTGAAGAACTCGACCAGCTCGGCGACGAAGACACCGAGACGTCCCGCGTCCCGGAAGCGCTCGGACCACGCCGGGGTGAGCAACGCCTTGTGCGTCACGTCGAGGCCGACCATCGTCACCGGCACCCCGGCATGAAAAACCTGCTGTGCCGCGTCGGGATCGGCCCAGATGTTGAACTCGGCTGCAGGGGTCATGTTCCCCTCCGCGATCGCCCCGCCCATCAGCACGATACGGGCGGGACGGATGCCGCGCCTGAGGGCAAGTGCGACGTTCGTCAGCGGCCCCACCGGCACGAGCACCGTCTCCGGCGTCACGTGCTCGGCCATGAAGTCGACCGCGTGCTGCCCGACCGGGACTGCGGACGCGGGCGGCAGCTCGGGGCCGTCGAGGCCGCTCTCTCCGTGCACGTGCGCCGCAACCGCAAGCTCGCGCACCAGGGGCGGTCAGCCCCGCGCGCGACCGGGACATCCGTCCGTCCCGCGAGCTCGAGCACCCGCAGCGCGTTCTCCGTCGTCTTGTCGAGCGTCTGGTTGCCGTGCACCGTGGTGACTCCCAGCAGCGCCACCTCCGGGCTGCCGAGCGCGAGCAGGATCGCGATCGCGTCGTCGTGCCCAGGATCGCAGTCCAGAATGATCGGGATCGTCATCCGCGAAGTATCTCGTCGATCTCGGCAGTGGTCGGCAGGGAAGGTTGAGCACCAAAGCGGGACGCTGCGAGCGCACCGGCCGCGCAGGCCCGGCGGAGCGACGCCTCCCGACTGCGACCTTCGAGCAGCGAGACGAGCAGGCACGCGGTGAACGCGTCTCCGGCCGCCGTGCCGTCGACAGCCTTCACCCGCGGCGGCTTCGCACGCGCCACCTCCTCCCCGCCCTCGAGCAGGATCGCCCCCTCGGCGCCCAACGTCACCGCGATCAGGCCGTCTTGCCTCATCAGCGTCTCCAGCTCGTAGCGGTTGACGACGGTGAGGTCAGCGGGGATGTCGATCGGGCGAGCCGGCGCTGCATTCAGGCAGAAGAGGCCGGTCGCCTGCCGCTGGGCAGCGAAGACAGCGGCGTCAGGGATCTCGAGCTGGCACAGGACGGCGTCGCTCGGCTCGAGCTCGACCCTCTCCAGGAGAGCGTTCGCGCCCGGCGCCACCACGATCTGGTTCTCGCCGTCGGCGTCGACGATGATGAGGGCAACTCCAGTTGGGGCGTCGACCCGTTGTGCTTCGATGCCTACCGCCACCATGCCGGTAAGCGCCTCCTCGGCGAACGGATCCTTGCCGACACTGCAGACGAGTTTGACGTTCGCACCCAGGCGGGCCGCAGCGATCGCCTGGTTCGCGCCCTTGCCACCCGGAATGCGCTCGAACGTCGCGTCGGTGACCGTCTCCCCCGGCCGCGGCAGCCGCTCGCAGCGCGCGACGAGATCGAGGTTGACCGACCCGACAACGGTGATCGAGGGTGCCACCCTCGCAGGCTAGGCGGCGATCGCGCGCAGGTCGTCCACTGTCGCGCCGAGCAATGTGTCGCGCAGGTCGAAGAGGCCTGCCCACAGGGAGGACGTGTCCAGCGTGGCGCCCAGCCGCGCCGAGTCGGAGAGACCCTGGAGGGCTCGCACCAGCACCGCCAGCTCGAGATAGGCGGCCGCGACCCGGTTCGGACAAGCGCTGACGCCCGCCCGCGAGAGCACCGGCTTCCACTCGACGAGCTCCGCAGCTCCGGGCCCGCCGTACCACGAACGGCCTTCCGCCTCGTCCGCCTCGAGCTCGAACAGGTACCGAGTAAGCGGCGAGTCCAGACCCGAGAGCGCGGTTTCCACGCGGTCCGCGGCGTGCCGGAGAGCAGCTTCGCGCGCCCCCGCTGTGGCCGGCTGCGCCTCCCCCCTGCCCCACCGCTCGAGCAGCCGACAGAAGGCGAGCGCGGCGACCTCGCACGACCGCAACTGGGCGACGAGCCGCCGAGCCGTCAGCTCATTGGGCGCGTGCCGGGCGAGCACCTCTGGCCACTCAGCCACTAGACCTCGATCACCACGGGAAGGATCATCGGCCTCCGACGCGTCCTGTCGTAGATGACCTGACCGATGGCGTCATGCAGGTGCTCCTGGAGCAGCTTGATCTCGCGGATGTCGTCCCTTGCGAGCCCCTCGAGCACGCGCGTCGCCTCGTCACGCAGTTCGTCGAGCAGGTCGTCCGACTCGCCGAAGCCGCGCGCGACCATCTCCGGCGGCGCGATCGAACCGCCGTTCGAGCTCGCGAGCGTGCTCACGATGATCAGCACACCGTCCTCGGAGAGTCGGCGGCGGTCGCGGAGCGCGACGTCCTGCACGTCGCCGACACCGAGTCCGTCCACGAACGTGACGCCCGCCTCGATCCTGTCGACGATCCTCGAATCCCCTTGCGAGACCTCGACGACGGAGCCGTTCTCAGCGATCAGGATGTTGCCCGCCGGAACTCCTCCCTCCTGCGCGAGCCGCGCGTGGGCGGCGAGCATCCGGTATTCGCCGTGGATGGGCATCACGGCCTTCGGGCGGAGCAGAGCGATCATCGTGCGCAGCTCTTCCGAGTTCGCGTGCCCTGAGACGTGCACCGGTGCGATTTCCTCGTGCAGCACCTCAGCTCCGGCCTTCGCGAGCCGGTTGATCGAGTCGTGCACGCGGAGCTCGTTCCCGGGAACCGGTCGGGCGGACAGGATCACCGTGTCACCGCGCTCGACCGTAACCGCCGGGTGGTCGCCGTACGCGATCCGGGTCAGCGCGGACATGGGCTCGCCCTGGCTGCCCGTGCAGAGGATCATCACATCGCTCGGCGGCAGCGACATCGCGTCCTGTGGCTTGACGAGCAGCTCCTCCGGGATGTCGAGGTAGCCAAGGCTGCGGCCGATGTTCAGGTTCTTGCGCATGGAGCGGCCGACGATCGCGACTTTGCGGTCGACCTGGACGGCGACGTCGATCGCCTGCTGCATCCGATGGATGTTGGACGCGAAAGAGGCGACGAGGATCCGGCCCGTCCGCACCGGAATCAGTTGCCTGAACGCCTCTCCCACGAGGCGCTCCGATCCCGTCATTCCCGGTCGCTCTGCGTTCGTGGAGTCACCCAGCAGGAGGTCGACCCCGTCGTTGCCGATCGCGGCGAGCCTGCCGACATCGGTCTTCAGCCCGTCGACCGGCGTGTGGTCGAGCTTCCAATCACCGGTATGGACGACGCGGCCGGCTGCGGTCTCGAGCACGATCGCGACGCAGTCAGGGATCGAGTGCGCGACCCGCACGAAGTCGAGGCGGAAAGAACCGACCTCGATCGCCTTCCCGGGCTCGATCTCCTGCAGCCTGGTCGCGCTCGAAAGCCCATGCTCGTCGAGCTTCGACTTGACCAGGCCGAGCGTGAGCTTGGTCCCGATCACCTCGTCGCAGGCGACCTGGCGCAGCAAATACGGCAGCCCGCCGACGTGATCCTCGTGCGCATGCGTGAGCACGACCGCGCGTACGCGGCGGTCGCGGAGGTACGAGACGTCCGGCAGCACGAGGTCGACGCCGAGGTGCTCGTCTCGAGGGAAGGCCAGGCCGGCATCGACGACGAGGATGTCGTCACCGTGCTCGTAGACGGTCATGTTCTTGCCGACCTCGCCGAGGCCGCCGAGCGGGATGATGCGGAGCGTTCCCGGGAGCACCGACCCAGTCTAGTGGCGCGGCCGCGCGAGGGATGGTCGGCGGGGTGGCAGAAAAACATCCCCCGTCCGGGGGGAGCCGTACCTGCGCAGGACTGTCAAAACGTGCACATGCGGTGGTCAGCTATGCGGTGTTCTGTTTCAGCAGCGGCGGTTTCGGTCCTTGCGGCATTCGCCCTCCTTCCGGGAGTGGCACGTGCGGAGAGCCAGGCGAGCCGGTACGGGCCGGTGGCGGATGCGTCCGTCGACGCGCTCGTCGAGCGCGTCAGCGCGCCCTTCCAGGAAGAGCACCAGCGGCGTGAAGAAGCCCATCGGGACTCCCAGGCGGCACGGACGGGCGCCCTCCGGCGTCAGCACGAGGCCGCCCTGAGCTCGATCGGCGCCGAGCGCGTCGCCATCACTGCGCGAAGCCGGCAGGAACACTCAGAGCTTCAAGCGCAGCACCGCCGGGAACTCACCCAGATCGATACGGCTCGCCGTGCGCTCAAGCAGCGGCTCGCCAGAAGCCTCCGCGCGCTCGCCAAGTCTGAGGCGAACCGCGCCACGCGAGTCGGCGTTGCAAGGAGCCTGCGCAGCCGGCACCAGCGCCTACTCTCGCGTCTCGAGCTGAAGCGCTCTCACAAGACCGAGACCTTCCAGGCAGCGCGGGAACGGCTGGCTCACACCGGGACCGCGCGGCTTGCGGCCCTAAAGGCGCGCCTGGACGCGGCACTCGAGGGTCAGGCCGACGCGCTGCATGCCGTCGAGGTGGAGGGCCAAGCCTTCCGGGCGTCACAGCAGCGCCGTGCGGCAGACTTCGCAGCCGCGGCAGAGCTTGACCTGATCGTCTATGGCGAGCGCGTCGGCACCGTCCGCCAACGGCTGGGAAGCACGCTCCGCAGGGACCTCTCGCTGATCGGCGCCGAGGCGATCACGGTGAAGCTTCGTGACCTACAAGCGATCGCCAATGCGCCCGAGCTCACCCAGGTCAGTGCCGACTCTCCCGTTGTCTCCACGGACGCGCATGAGCTCCTTCCGGCCGTGGTCACGCCGGAGCCCGTCCCGACCACGATCACGGTCACGACCGACCCCGATCAGACCACGACCACGGTCACTCCTGAGCCCGATCCGGCTACGACCACGCCAGAGCCCGTGCCGGCCGCAACTACGCAGGAACCCGTTTCGACGCCGCTCCCACCCACCCTCGCGACCCTTTATCCCGCGTTGGACGGCGCCCCGGCGGCGTGGAGTGCCGGCCTTACCGGCGCCGGCATCGGCATCGCCGTGATCGACAGCGGCGTGCGCGCCATCCCAGACTTTGGAAGTCGGCTGACGCAGGTCAAGATTTCCGGCGATTCCGCGCCTCCCACCGACAGCTACGGTCACGGGACGTACGTCGCAAGCGTGGCGGCGGGCGCGAGCGTGGACGGCCGCTATGTCGGCATCGCCCCTGGCGCCGACATCTTCGGACTCGACGTCTCCCGCGGCGACGGGGTGCTCTCGAGCGACGTCATCGCGGGACTCATCTGGGTGTACAACAACCGGGTACGGGAGAACATCCGGGTCGTCATCCTCTCGCTCACGGAGTCTCTGCCGAGCTCGTACCGGACGAACGCGCTCGATGCGGCCGCCGAGGTTCTCTGGCGTGCAGGCATCGTCGTTGTCACCTCGGCCGGAAACGCCGGCCCGAACACCGTGGACTACGCCCCCGCGAACGATCCGTTCCTGATCACGGTGGGTGCCTCCGACCCGAATGGCACTGCGACGACGACGGACGACACTCTCGCAGGCTTCTCCTCTTTCGGCATGACCGCGGACGGGTACGTCAAGCCGGACCTCGTGGCGCCGGGACGACACGTCGTCGCCGCGCTTCCGGCCGGCTCGATGCTCGACCTGATGGCCCCCGAGGCGAATCATGTCGAGCCCGGCTATGTGCGCATGAACGGCACCTCGCTGTCGGCGCCTCAGGCCGCGGGCGCCGCGGCGATTCTGCTGCAGCAGCATCCGTCGTGGACGCCGGATCAGGTCAAGTGGGTGCTTGGGCAAACCTCGCGTCCGGTCACCGGGAGCACGGCCGGGGCATTGGATCTCCGCGGCGCGGTGGCCTTCTCTGGGACGCCGGAGAGCGCCAATGTGGGCTTGAGGCCGTCGAGCGGCACTGCTTCGAGCGCCGGCCTCACGGCAGTGCTGAACTCCTCGGCAGCTCGCGACGCAGCGTCATGGGAGCGCGCGGCGGGCAAGCTCGAGGAGGAGAAGAAGTGGGACAAGGCTGCCGACGCCTGGGCCAAGGCAGCAGGGCTCTGGCTCAAAGCCGATCGGCCCGGCAATGCCGCGATCGCCTCCGACCGCTCCGCAGCGACATGGGTCCGCGCGGCAAAGTGGGACGAGGCGGCAAAGGCGTGGCAGGTCACGGGCGAGAGTTGGCAGATGGTGGGATTCTGGCGCCCGGCAGCGACGGCGTGGGAACAGAGCGCGGACGCCTGGGAGCACAACCGCAGCCTGGACAAGTCAGCAGCTGCGTGGGAACGCGCCGCGATCGTCTGGGAGCGCACGGCCGTAGCGTGGGCCCCCGGGAGCGTGGATAGCCGGACGGCTTGGGGCCGGGCGTTCGCAGCTTGGGATCGGGCTACTGCCGCCTGGACCCTGACGGGAGCGAACGACAAGGCTCGCGTGACCGCGGCCGCCCGCGCCGGCACCGAGCAGCGCGCCGGGACCTGGGAGGCCTCAGCGAGCTGGAACGCGTCCGCGAGCTGGAACGCGTCCGCGAGCTGGAACGCGTCCGCGAGCTGGAACGCGTCCGCGAGCTGGAACGCGTCCGCGAGCTGGAACGCCTCCGCGAGCTGGAACGCCTCCGCGAGCTGGAACGCCTCCGCGAGCTGGAACGCCTCCGCGAGCTGGAACAGCGCCGCCGGCTCCTGGGGCTAGCCTCATGGCCACGGCAGCGCCTGCCGCGCCGGTCTCGACGCCGCGCGACCCCAATGCCTTGATCTCTGTCGTCGCGTGCGCTGCGGCGGTGGCGATCGCGCTGACGGCCTCCCAGATCCCGAAGCTGATCGCCGAGCGGCCGGGCGACCTGATCGTCTTCTTCGCCCTGACGATGGGCCTGCAGCTCGTCTCGGTGCCCGTCTACGGCCGCGGTGCCGTCAGCTTCGCCGGCACCGGCCTCCTTGCGCTCGGGTTCGCGCTGGGACCGGGTGTCGCGATGTCCACGGCGGCGGCGATGGGGTTCATCAATCTCGCCCGCCGTCGGGGCCGCCTCAACCGCGGCATCTACGACGCGTCTCAGTGGGCGCTGGCGGCGGGCGGGGGCGCAACCGTCTATCTCGTGCTCCAGAGCGACCAGCTCCTCCCCAGAATCGGGGCTGCACTCGCGGCAGCGGTCGTGTACATGGTCATCAACATCGGGCTTCTCTGCCTCGCGATGGGGATGGCGGAGCGGGCGCACCCGCTTGCCGTGTGGAAGGAACGGTTCAGTTGGTTCACGCCCTACTACCTCGCCTCGGGGCCTCTCGCACTCACGCTCGTGATCGCGTACGAGAAGACGGGCGTCCTGGGCCTGCTCGCCTTCGCCTTCCCGCCTGCCTTCATGATGCTGTCCGTCCATCAGTACCTCGCGAAGACGCGCAAGACCGTCGAGGAGCTCCATGCGACGAACGAGGAGCTCGCCGAGCGAAACGAGGACCTTCGCGCGCTCCTGGGTGTCTCCGGCGGCCTCGCCGCTCAGGCCCACGACCGCGACGCCCTGATCGCGTACGTGGAGGCGTCGATCTCGGAGCTGACCGGCGGACGCGCGAGGATCACCGCTCCTGGAGCCGGCGACGTCGACCTCGTCGCAGGGGGAACCACGGTCGGGGCCCTCGTCCTGGGGGAGGGTGGACAGTTTGACATCGAGCGCTGGGAACGGCTGCGCGACATCGTCCTGCCGCAGCTCTCGACCGCGATCGAGAGCGCCGATCTCGTCGAGCAGGTACGCAGGACGCATCTCGCGACCATTGCTGCGCTCTCGCGCAGCATGGCGGCGAAGGACGGCTACACCGGCGGCCATACCGAGCGTGTCTCCGACATCGCCGTCGCGCTGGCGGTGCGCCTCGGCTACGAGAGCCCTGAGCTCGACGCGATCGAGATCGGCGCGCTCCTGCACGACATCGGCAAGATCGGCATTCCTGAGCGCATCCTGCACAAGCCGAGCCCGCTCGATGAGGAGGAGTGGAAGATGATGAGGCAGCACCCTGTGACGTCCGAGCACATCCTCGCAGGGATCGGCCTTTCGCCGATCGTGCTCCAGATCGCCCGGTCGAGCCACGAGCGCATCGACGGCGGCGGGTATCCGGACGGCCTCCAGGGGGAGGAGATTCCGTTGCCCGCTCGGATCGTTCTTGTCGCGGACGCCTTCGACGCGCTCACGAGCGACCGGCCCTACCGCGACGCCGCGCACGCGACCGCCGCCATGGACGAGCTGAGGGCGCACGCGGGGACGCAGTTCTGCCCGATGGTGATCGCGGCGCTCGAGGACGTCTATCGGGAGGACCCCTCCACTCTCGGCCTCGCGCCGTTGCGGCTCGTCGACCGCGTGGCCTGACCGTCTCGAATCCGCCTACACCGAGGCGGGCGCGGCCAGTCCCAGCCGAAGCAGGCACCTTCGAACCCGATCCCGCTCCTCGGCGCTTGCCTCGACGAGGGGCAGACGGTGCCCGCCGACGTCGTGTCCGAGAATGTTCAGCGCGGCCTTGATCGCGATCGGGTTGGGCGCGACCCGCAGCAGGTCGATCGAGGGGCGCAGCTCGTCATCGAGCTCGCGTGCGCCCCTCTCGTCTCCAGCCTTCCACCGGCGGACGAGCTCCTTCACCTGCGGCCCGACGACGTGCGTGTGCACGCAGACGCCCCCGACGCCGCCGAGCTCGAGGAAAGGCAAAACCAGGTCGTCGTCACCCGCGTAGAGGTCGAGCCCGAGCTCCACGATTCGGCGGGCCTGCTCGATGTCGTCGTTTGCCTGCTTCACGGCTCCCACGTTCGTGATCTGAGCAAGCTGCGCGATCAGCTCCGGCTCCAGGTTGAGCACGACCCTTCCCGGGATGTTGTAGACGACGATCGGCTTGTCGGTCACTGCGGCGATCGCCTCAAAGTGGGCCACGATCCCACGCGGCGGCGGCTTCGAGTAGTAGGGCGTGACGACGAGGAAGGCGTCGACGCCGAGCTCGTCGGCCCGCTCGGTTAGATGCACGGAATGGGCCGTCGAGTAGGTCCCGGTGCCAGCGACGACGCTCGCGCGGGCGCCCACCTCGTCCACCGCAGCGGCGTACAGCTCGAAGCGCTCCTCGTCGGAGAGCGTCGGCGACTCGCCGGTCGTGCCGGTGACGACCAGCCCGTCGGATCCGTTCTCGACGAGATAGCGTGCGAGCGCGCGAAAGGACTCGAGGTCGACCGACCCATCCGGCCGGAACGGCGTCACGATCGCGGTCAGGACCTCTCCGAGCACGACCCTGATGGTATCCCCTTCGCCGCGGCGCAACCAGCGAATCACAGACCCGGGGTCTGAGCGATCAGAGAATTGCGTCGAGCCCGACGGTGAGGCCCGGCGGCAGCCGGCGCACCTGCTCGAGCGCAAGCAGGACGCCGGGCACGAACGCCTCGCGCGAGGTCGTGTCGTGGCGAATCGTCAGGGTCTGCCCAGGTGCGCCGAAGATCACCTCCTGGTGAGCGACGAGCCCCGGCAGGCGCACGGAGTGGATCGGCGTGTCGCGCCCGAGCAGAGCTGCGGTCGCCTTCGCCGTCCCCGAGGGCGCATCGAGCTTGGTCTCGTGATGGAGCTCGACGATCTCGGCCTGCAGCAGGAGCTTTCCCGCCTCAGCCGCGAATCGCATCATCAGCACGGCGCCAAGCGCGAAGTTGGGCGCGAAGAAGACCGGCACCCCGTGCTCGCGCGCGAGGGCGTCGATCCGCGCCTGGTCGAAGCCGGTCGTCCCGATCACACAGGGGATTCCCACGGCGAGGCAGGATCGGACGTTCTCCTCGACGGCGTCCGGCCGCGTGAAGTCGACGGCCGCCTCCGCCGCGCCCGGACCCTCGACGAGCTCGTGCCCCTCCGCCTCGAGCGCGGGCGCCAGCACGGAACCGACCTTCCCTCGCCGTCCGAAGAGAACGATCTTCATGCGGCCGCGCGGGCGACGAGCGCGGGATTCACGCGCTCGACGGCGGCACGGAAGCGCCGCTCGCTCGGCCCGATGCCTGCTGCCGACAATCCCTCCCGGCGCAGCAGATCGGTCGCCAGCTCGCCCACGTCCTCCGAGGAGACCGCGTCGATGCGGTCGATCAGTTCATCGAGCGAAAGCAGTTCGGTGCCGGTGAGGAGCGACTTGCCCAGCCGGCTCATCCGGTTCGAGGTCGACTCCATCGAGAGCAACATGCGTCCCTTCAGATTCTCCTTCGCCCGCTCCAGCTCCCCGGCACGCACGTTCCCGCCCGCGACGTCGTCAAGCTCACGCGCTGCGATTTCGAGACACTCGACGAGATTCTCCTCCCGTGTGCCGACGTAGAGGCCGATTTGCCCCGCGTCGGAGTACTGGGAGCCGAAGCTGTAGACGGCGTACGCCATCCCGCGTTTCTCGCGGATCTCCTGGAAGAGCCGGGAGGATGCGGAGCCGCCGAGGATCGCGTCGAGGAGCGAGGCAGCGAACCGCCGCTCGTCGCGACGCGAGATCCCGAGGGCCCCGAGGCAGACGTGGTACTGCTCCGTCGCCTTGCGCTGGAAGCGTAGGCCAGGCGCAGGCTGCTGCCCCAGCGGCTTGCGGACGCGGCGCCCGGCGCTCCCCGTCCCCGGCAGGCGCTCGCCCAGCAGCCGGGCGAGCTGCTCGTGCTCGATGTTCCCGGCGGCGGCGACGACGATGTTGTCTCCGGCGTACGCGTCGCGGTGATACGAGGCGAGGGATCGGCGCGTCACGCTGGAGATCACTTCCGCGCGGCCGATCACGGGGCGTCCCAGGGCATGGCCGCCGAAAACCGCCTCCGCGACGATGTCGTGGACGAGGTCCTGAGGGTTGTCCTCCACCATCGCGATCTCCTCGAGCACGACCTCCCGCTCCGAGTCGACGTCGGCGAAGACAGGCTCGTAGACCATCCCCACCATCACGTCGAGCGCCTGTGCCACTCGATCGTCCGGCACCCGCGCGTAGAGCATGGTCGTCTCGCGTGAGGTCGCCGCGTTCAGCTCTCCGCCGAGCCCGTCGAAGATCTCGGCGATCTCCTGGGCCGAATGGGTCCGGGACCCCTTGAAGAGCAGGTGCTCGATGAAGTGTGACACCCCCGCCCGGGCGTCGGTCTCGTCGCGCGACCCTGCGCCGATCCAGAAGCCGAGGGAGACGGAGCGCACGCTGGAAACGTGCTCGCTGATCAGGCGTTCGCCCGTCGGAAGCTGCGAGAGATCGTACTGCTGCACGGCTGCGATCCTACTCCGGCGCCCAGATGGGGCGTCCTCGGATGGGGCGGCGGTGCCGCCCCATCCGCTGATGCTTCTAGTCGCGGTCGCGACGTGGCCCGCGGTCGCGCCCGCCCCGGCCGCGGTCGCCGTCCCGGCGGGGGCGCTCCTCCTCCGGAGGCCGCGGCGGCGCCGACTTGGCCCGCTCGATCAGCTCCTCCGGCGAGACCGTCCGCCCGTCCTCGTGCTTCTGCACGAGCTTGAGGCCGATCCGGCCGCGGGCCTTGTCGACCTCCTGCACGATCACGTCGACGATGTCGCCGCGCGCCATCACGTCCTCGATGTGCGCAACCCGGCCCGGGCCGACGTTCGAGACGTGGAGCAGTCCGTCCGTTCCCTTCTTCAGCTCGACGAAGGCGCCGAACTGGGTCGTCTTGACGACCTTGCCGGTGAAGGTATCCCCCACCTCGGGCTCCTTGGTCAGCGCCGTGATCGCGGAGATCGCAGCGTCCGCCTTCGTGCCCTCGGTGGCGTAGACGAGGATCGTGCCGTCCTCCTCGATGTCGATCTGCACGTCGTAGTCGGCCTCGAGCGCGCGGATCGTCTCGCCGCCCTTGCCGATCACCATGCCGATGAACTCCGGGTTGATCTGCACGGACGAGATGCGCGGCGCGTGTTCTGCGAGCTCGCTCCGCGACTCCGGGATCGCCTCCAGCATCTTGTCGAGGATCGCCTCCCGCGCCCGACCCGCCTGCTCGAGGGCGTTGCGCATGATCTCTTGCGTCACGCCGGTGATCTTGATGTCCATCTGCAGGGCGGTGATCCCGTTCCTCGTGCCGGCGACCTTGAAGTCCATGTCGCCGAGATGGTCCTCGGCACCCTGGATGTCGGTGAGGATGACGTAGTCGTCGCCCTCCTTGACGAGGCCCATCGCGATGCCCGAGACCGGGGCCTTGATCGGCACCCCCGCATCCATCAGCGCGAGCGTGGAGCCGCAGACGGAGCCCATCGAGGAGGAGCCGTTCGACTCGAGCGTCTCGGACACGACCCGGATCGTGTAGGGGAAGTCCTCGGCCGCCGGAATGATCGCCTCGAGCGCGCGCTGCGCCAGCGCGCCGTGGCCGATGTCGCGCCTCTTTGGCCCGCGCATGAAGCCGGTCTCCCCGACGGAGAAGGGTGGGAAGTTGTAGTGGTGCATGAAGCGTCGGTCGGTCTCGAGGGAGAGATCGTCGATCCGCTGGCCCTCCTTTGCGGTGCCGAGGGTGAGGAGCGACATGACCTGCGTCTGCCCACGTGTGAAGAGACCCGAGCCGTGGGTGCGTGCGCTGACGCCGACCTCGCAGTCGATCGATCGGATCTCCTCGGCCCCACGCCCGTCCGGGCGTCGCTTCTCGACCGCGATCTTCTTGCGCACCAGGTCCTTGTAGATCGCCTCGGCTGCCTTCTTGACATAGCTCTTCGTGAGGTTGTCCTTGACGGCCGGGCCTTCGCCATCCACCGTCGCCGGGCCGACCGGGAAGGAGAGCTCGACGGTCTCGACGATCCGGTCGAAGAGCAGCTGGCGCTTGGCCGACTTGAGCTCCTTCGAGTCCTGCTCCGCGTCGGTCAGCGCCCGCAGGTCGTTCTCGAACTGCTCCCGCACTGGGCCTTCGACCGCCGCGAGCCGCTGCTTCTCGAGCACCATGGTCAGGCTCTGGCGCACCTGCAGACGACGCAGGATGTCGTCCTCCGTCGAGTCCATCGAGAGCTCCGGTGCCAGCTCATCGGTCAGCTCCTCGAGGATCGCCGAGCTCTCACGCACGCCGTCGCGCTGGATGCGCTCCCAGATCGTGTGGCCGTGGGAGCCCTCGAGCTCCGACGTGAGCTCGGTATCGAGCCACTTCGGCTTGCCCGACTGCCGGCGAAGGTCGTCCTGAGCATCGCACAGCCTGCGGATCTCGTTGTGCGCCAGCTCGAGCGCCTCGAGCAGCACGTCCTCGGGCACCTCGTCGGCCCCGGCCTCGACCATGGTGAGCGCGTCCCTCGTCCCGACGACGATCAGGTCGAGGCTCGCCTCCTCCTCGATCTGCTGCAGCGTCGGGTTGACGACTAGCTCGCCGTCCAGGCGCCCGACCCGCACCGCCCCGACCGGCCCGAAGAACGGCAGCGACGAGATGTGCAGCGCGGCGGAGGCGCCGTTGATGCACAGGATGTCGTGCGGTGTGACCATGTCGACCGAGAGGGTCGTGCAGATCACCTGCACCTCGTTGCGAAATCCTTTCGGCCACAGCGGCCGGATCGGCCGGTCGATCATGCGCGCCGTCAGGGTGGCACGCTCCGTCGCGCGGCCTTCCCGCTTGAAGAAGCCCCCGGGGATCTTGCCCGCGGCGTACATCTTCTCCTCCACGTCGATCGTCAGCGGGAAGAAGTCGGCGCCTTCGCGCGCCTCGGTCCGACCCTGCGCTGTCGCGAGCACCATTGTCTCGCCCGAGCGCACCACGACCGCACCGTCCGCCTGCTTGGCGAGCTTGCCGGTCTCGAAGGTGATGTCCTTGCCGCCGATCTCGACGGAAACCGAGGCCAGTTGCCCCGTTGCGATACTCATGTCTCTTCGTCCTCCACTCTGCTTTGATGGAGAGTGGAAGTTTGGGTGAACCCCCTCTCGAGGGGCTCGCCCAAGCTTCCACCCCCCGGGTGAGTGCTCGTCCTGGGCTACCGCCGCAGACCAAGCTCCTTGATGAGGGCGCGATAGCCCTCCAGGTTGTGCTTCTGCAGGTACGTCAGGAACCTGCGCCGCCGACCGACCAGCTTCAGCAGGCCGCGTCGCGAATAGTGATCCTTCGGATGGGTCCGCAGATGGTCGGTGAGATCGTTGATCCGCCTCGTCAGCATTGCGATCTGGACCTCCGATGAGCCGGTGTCCGTCTCGTTCCGACCGTGCTGCCCGATCAGCTCCTGCTTGACTTCCTTGGTGAGGGCCATCTGTCTGCCTCCTAATTGGGTTCCCCGCGATCCCCGCGCGGCGTGAAGGAAGACACGGCCGGCCGAGAACGCGGACGTAGCTAGGGTAGCAATCCGTGTTGCCCGTCGCGGTCGCTGCCGGTCACCCCGCCACGGTCGCGGCAGGGATCGAGATTCTCGAGGACGGCGGGACCGCCGCCGACGCAGCCGTCGCCGCCGCGCTCGCCTCCTGCGTGGCGGAGACGATCATGACCGGACTGCTGGGAGGCGGGCACGCGATCTACTGGGACGGACGGACAGCCCTGAACCTGGACTGCTTCGTCGACGTCCCCTCGGGCGTCGGGGCGCCTCCGGTCGAACTGCACGTCCCCTTCGGCGAGGAACTCGTCCACTACGCCGTGGGTCCCGGCACCTGCGCCGTCCCCGGCCTTCCCGCCGGACTAGGGGCGCTCCACACGCGCTTCGGACGCCTACCGTGGGTGCGCCTCGTGCAACCTGCACTCGAGCTCGCGCAGAGCGGTGTGACGATACCGCCCGCGCACGCGTCGTGCCTCGCCATGCTGGCGCCCGTCTTCACCCTGACCGAGGCCGGACGGGCCATCTACGCGCCCGCCGGGGATCCGCTCGAGAGTGGCGACCCGCTGGAGCAGCCGGGGCTCGTGGCCGCACTCGAGCTCCTCGCGGAGGAAGGGGTCCGATCTGTCTACCGCGGGACGCTTGCCGAGGTGCTGCTCGGGGCGGTCGACGGTGTGGGGATCTCGCGTGACGACCTCGAGCGCTACGAGGCTCGCTGGACCGACCCCGTGCAGATTGCCTATGCAGCCTCGCGGTTCCTGACCCGTGGTGAGCTCTCGGGTGTCCCGGAGGCGCTCGGCCGGCTGCCCCGCCTAGGCGCGCTCGAACACACGGAGCGTGTGCTCGCGCTCCTCGCAGTGCTCGAGGAGCCGGGGAGCGAGGGTCACACGACGAACCTCGTCGTGGCCGACGGCGACGGGGCGGTTTGCGTGCTCACGTCGAGCCTGGGACTCGGGACAGGCGACTTCCTCCCGGGCTACGATCTTCACCTCAACAGCATGCTCGGAGAGATCGATCTCGTCCGGGCGCCGCATGCCGCCGGGGAGCGCATGCAGAGCATGATGGCTCCGAGCATCGCGCTCGACAGCCGTGGGGTCGTGCTTGCAATTGGCTCGGCAGGCGGTACTCGCCTTCGGACCGCGCTCGTGGGAGTTGCGGCAGGCATTCTCGACGAGGCTCTCGAGCCGGTAGACGCGGTTGCGCGCCCTCGCTTCCACCCGGTGGGCAGCCTCGTCAACGCGGAGCCGGGCGTCGACGAAGACGCGCTCAGCCAGCTGGAGCGGGCCGGCCGGGACGTCCGCCGCTGGCCTGCCCAGCACCACTATTTCGGCGGTGTCAGCGCGATCGGGCGGCGCGGGGCGGCCGGTGATCCGCGCCGGAGCGGCCATGCCGCGCTCCTTTCCTGAACGTTGGCCGCCTCACGCCGGCCGGCGTACGACGCGCGTCCGCTCGACGTCGCGTGCGATCTGCTCGACGAGTTCCCGCTCGCTTGCAAAGGCCCGTTCGTCGCGGAGACGCTCCCAGAGCTCGACGAGCAGTCGTTGCCCGTAAAGATCACCTTCGAAGTCCAGCAGGTAGGGCTCGATTCGCCGCTCCAGCCCACCGTAGTGCGGATTTGTGCCCACGGACATCGCCGCCCTGTACTGGTTTCCGTCGGGACCTCGCGCCGCGCCGGCGTAGATGCCGTAGCGCGGCACGAGCAGCCGCGGGTCGAGCGAGAGGTTCGCGGTGGGAAACCCGAGCGTGCCGCCCCGCTGGTCGCCCGGCACGACCAGACCGTCGAGCTCCGGCGGCCGCCCGAGGAGACGCGCCGCCGCCCGGACGTCGCCCTCGCGCAGCCGCAGCCTGATCTCGGACGACGACACGCCCGGGAGCAGCGGCACTGCCCTCACCTCGTGACCGAGCGACTCCAGCAGCTCGAGGTCGCCTCGGCGCTTGCGCCCGAAGCGGAAGTCCGCGCCCGCGACGACCAGGTCACCGGGACGCAGCTCTGCCGCGGCAAACTCCTCCGGCTCCTGCTGCGCTGTCTCGAGCGTGAAGGGAAGCACCACGGTCTCTGTCACGCCGAGCTGCCCGAGCAGCTCCACCCGCCGCTCGACGGTCGAGACGAGCTCGACGAGATTCCCGAGCACGGCCCGTGGATGAGGCTCGAAGGTGAGAGCCCTGACAGGCAACCCCGTCTCGAGAGCCGCCTCGATCAGGCTCCGATGCCCGAGGTGCACCCCGTCGAACGTCCCTATGACAACGGCCCGGTTCACCGCACCGGCGCCTTGCTAACCACGATCGGCGAGCCCGATCGTGGCGAGTGCCTGCGCGGACGGGAGGATCCGTTCCTCGTCGGCGTCCTCGACGCGGAACGGGCCGATCTCGGTGCGTCGCAGCGTCCGACAGTGGCCTCCCAGGGCGTCGGCGATGGCGCGGACGTAGGTGCCGGAGCTGACGTGGAGGTCGAGCCGCACGACACCGCCGTCGTACGCGACCACGTCGAGCGCATCGACGCGGGAGCGGCGCAGCGGCATCTCGACGACAATGCCGCGCCGGTGCAGCCGGTACGCCCTCTCACCGCCGATCTTGACCGCGGAGGCGGCGGGGATCGGCAGCTCGATCTCGCCGCGAAAGTCCTCGAGCCGACGCTCGAGCTCGTGCTTCCCGGGCGGCTCGAGCTGCTCGATCATCTCCCCCTCCCGGTCGCCGGTCGAGGTTCGACAGGTCAGGTCCACGTCCGTGAGATAGCGCTTGTCGAGGCCGACGAACGATCCGGCGAGCTTTGTCGCGCGTCCCGAGAGGAGAAGCAACAACCCTGTCGCAAAAGGGTCGAGCGTTCCCGCATGACCCATCCGTGTCCCGGTGCGAGCGCGGATCCGATTCACGACGGCGAACGACGAGGGCCCTGCGGGCTTGTCGACAAGGATGATCCCGCTGGGTTCCAGTCCACGCGGTGGCACGAGGTCCTCAGACGGGTCCGGCCGCGACTCGCGTGTCCGCGAACTCCCGCAGGATGAAGGCTGTGATCTCCTCGATCGAGGCGTCGCTGGAGAAGCCCGCCGCCTGGCGATGGCCTCCGCCACCCGACTTGCGCGCTATTGCCGAGACGTCGAGCTCGTCGTGGGACGCCCGCAGCGAGACGCGACGGGCGGGACTCCCCCCACGGGGTGGCTCACGTATGAGAGCGGCCATCTCCGCGCCCTCGACCGCGCGCAGGTAGTCGATCACGCCCTCGGAATACGGTTCTGCTGCACCCACCTCCGCGAAGTCGCCTCGGAGGAGATAGGAGATGACCAGGCCGCCGCCCTCGTAGATGTGCGCCCGCTCGAGCGCACGTGCGAGCAGCTTCAGCTTCGCGAACTGGACGGTCTCGTAGACGTCCTGGAAGACCTTGTGCACGTCCGCTCCCGCCTCGACGAGCTCGGCGGCGAGGCGGAGCGCCTTCGGCGTCGTGTTCGCGTACTGGAAGCGCCCCGTGTCGGTGACGAGCGCGACGTAGAGCGGCTCGGCGAGCTCGGGCGTCAGCTCGACCGCGAGCTCCGCGAAGACGTCACGCAGCACCTCGCCGGTCGAGGAAGCATCGGCCACGATGAGGTTGACGTCCCCGAAGCGAGAGTTGTCGTGGTGGTGGTCGACATCGATCGTGAAGGGAGCAAGGTGGAAGATGGCCGGGTCTGGCCCGAGCCGCGTCTCGTTCGCGCAGTCCACCGCCAGCAGAACGCGCTCGGACGCGTCTCCGGGCAATTCGCGTCGTAGCTCGTCCAGTCCGAGGAAACGGTACTCGGCCGGCAGCGGGACCGGACCGGCGAGGAACATGACGCTGTCCTTGCCAAGCTGCTGTAGGGCGAGGTGGCTCGCGAGCAGCGAGCCGAGAGCGTCGCCGTCGGGGTTCTCGTGCGTCGTGACGAGGAAGCGCTCGTGCTTGCGGATCGCATCCGCGACCGCCTGGAGTTCAGCTGCTGCGCTCGCCGGAGGCTCCATCGTCTGCCTGGATCGACTGTACGGGGACGAGCTCGTCGATGAGCCGGCTCATTCGCATCCCGTGCTCGACGGACGGATCGTATGCGAACGTCAGCTGTGGAGTCCGCTTCAGGCGAAGCTCGCGTGAGATCCGTGCTTGCAGCACGCCGTGCGCCGCGTCCAGCCCGGCAAGGCTGCTGCGACGTTTCTTCTCGCTGCCAAGGACGCTGACGAAGACGCGCGCGTGACGGAGGTCCGGAGACGTGTCCACGCCGGTGACCGTCACGAAGCCGATGCGCGGATCCTTCAGCTCGAGCAGGGCCTCCGAGAGCACCTGGCGAACCGACTCGTTGACTCTGCGCATCCGCTCGCCCATGTCCCTACCGTAGCGGGCTACTCCTCGAGCGTCACGATGTCGCGTTCGATCCGGCCGAGCTCCCATTCGCGGGAGGCGAGATAGCGCTCGGCGTCTGCGAGCAGCCTCTCTGCCTCTCCATGCTCGCGCGCGACGACAGCGGCGGTGATCCGCGCCCGCTGCCAGACGTCGTGGTGATCGACCTCGGCGACGGATGCGCCGAAGCGGTTCTGAAGCTGCGCCTTGGCCGAGCGCAGGCGCATGCGCTTCTCCTTCAACGAGTGGGCCTCCGGGAAGTGGAGCTCGGCGGAGAGAATTCCGACCCAGCCACGGCTCATGGCGCCAGCGTAGTCCGACTGGACCTCAAGCCAAGCACTTTCCTCGTCGATCAAATGACCGTGATGATTGTCGCGAAGTTCGCAATCGTCCTGGTTGGCTTCATCTGCGGCGTCGCAGGTGTCGTTCTGTCCGCCGTCTCCTCGGAACGGGAGGCCGCGTCACATGCCTTCGTCAAGCTGGAGGAGGCCGACAGGATGATCGCCGCGATGCTGGCCGGCGAGAGCGCACTCCGAGGCTACACCGAGACCCGGAGCGCGACGTTTCTCGAACCGTACGAGCAGGCTTCCGCGGCGCTCGCAGATGCGGCGGACAGAGCTCGGGCGGAGGTCGGCGGGCGCGCAGCTCAGCTCGCCAGCATCACGGCTCAGGAGCGCGTCGCCGAGCAGTGGGCAGAGAGCGCAGACGCCGCGATAGCCAACATCCGCAACGGCCGTGTGGCCGGCAGGAAGGCGTCGGCCACTCGCAGCAAACTGATGCTTCGGTTCCGGGAGTACAACGAGGAGTTCAGGGGGCTGGTCGAAGATCAGGCGGACGAGGGCTACGCCGCGGGCCTCCAGCGAACCATCCTCATGATCCTGCTGCTGAGCGCAGGCTTCGCCCTCACCGCCGGCCTGCTGCTGCACCGGCTGCGTCGGCAGGAGCGGCAAAGGCAGCGAGAGGAGCAGGCGTACTACGAGACTCAGCGGGAGTTCACGGAGACGCTCCAGGTGACGGAGAACGAGACGGAGGCACATGCGCTCGTCAAGCGGCACCTCGAGCGCGCGCTTCCGGGCAGCAGCGTTGTGGTGCTGAACCGCAACAACAGCCAGAATCGGTTGGAGGCAGCCACCCCGGTCGACGCAGCTGCCCCCTTCGCGCAACGGCTCCTCGACTCCGCACCGACCTCCTGCCTTGCGATCCGCCTTGGTCGGGCGCACGAGCAGTCGAGCGAGCGCGAGCCGCTGCTCGTGTGCACGCTGTGCGGGCTCCAGCGCCGTTCGGCCTGCGTTCCCTCACTCGTCGGCGGCGAGGTGATCGGCTCCGTGCTCGTCACCCACGATGACGAGCTCGAGGAGCGCGAGCGGATCCGGATCGAGGAATCCGTCGGCCAGGCTGCGCCCGTGCTCGCGAACCTGCGCAACCTCGCCGTGGCCGAGGTGCGTGCGGCCACCGACGCGCTCACCGGGCTCCCCAACGCCCGCGCCCTGCGCGACAGCCTGAAGCAGATGGTCGCCCAGGCCGTACGCTCGGAGCTCCCGCTGGCGGCGGTGCTCTGTGACCTCGACAACTTCAAGCAGATCAACGACTTGTACGGTCACGACAAGGGCGACCAGGCACTCGCCGCCGCCAGCGCCGCGATGCGAAAAGTCCTCCGCACGAGCGATCTCGCGGGCCGGTACGGCGGCGAGGAGTTCCTCATCCTGCTGCCCGACACGCCTCTCGACGGTGCAGTCGTGCTTGCCGAGAAGCTGCGGGAAGAGCTGTCGCTCATCAACGTTTCGGGTGTCGACCGGGCGATCACCGCGAGCTTCGGTGTGGCCGCCTTTCCGATCGACGCGCCGGACGGCGAGATGCTCGTCCGCATGGCCGATCGCGCGCTCTACGCGGCGAAGGGGCAAGGACGCAACTGTGTCGTCACCTCTGCCGAGCTCGTCCAGCCCTGACTTGCTGCGCAGGGTCGGAATCCGCGGACGACCCACGGCGGCTTGCAAGCAGCTTCAGGGGTGTTTGAGCGGATCAATCCAGCGACGTGCGCTCGATCTGGCGCGTCTCGTAGACCTCGAGCACGTCGCCTTCCTTCACGTCGTTGAAGCCGTCGAGCAGGATGCCGCACTCGAAGCTTTCCGCAACCTCTCGGGCGTCTTCCTTGAACCGCTTCAGCTGCGCGATTGTCGTGTCGTAGATGACCGTGCCGTCGCGGACGACGCGCACCTGCCCGTTTCGGCGGACCACGCCGGAGGTGACCATGCAGCCTGCGATCGTGCCCAGCCGCGACACCTTGAACAGGGCGCGCACCTCTGCCTCGCCGATCGTCTCCTCCGTCTGAACGGCGGTGAGCAGTCCGACGAGCGCTTGCTCGATGTCCTCGGTGAGCTGGTAGATGACGCGGTAGGTGCGGATGTCGACGCCCTCGCGTTCCGCAAGCTGGCGCGCTTCGACGTTCGGACGAACGTTGAAGCCGACGACGAGCGCGTTCGAGGTCGCGGCGAGCATGATGTCCCCCTCTGTGATCCCGCCGACTCCCTGGTGGATGACGTTGACCCGCACCTCCGGGTGCTGGATCTTCGCGAGCTCGGAGATCGCCGCCTCGACCGAGCCTCCAACGTCGCCCTTGAGAATGAGGTTCAGGTCCTGGATCGCGCCTTCCTGCAGCTGTGAAAAGAGCGTCTCGAGCGAGACGCCCGACTTGGACCGCTGGGCGTGCTGCTCCGTGCGGAGTCGCTGGCCACGGCGTTGCGCGAGCGATCGCGCCTCTCGCTCGTTCTCGACGACGCGCGCAAGCTCGCCGGCGGGCGGCGGCGTGTCGAAGCCGAGGATCTCGACGGGGGTACCCGGCCGTGCCTCCTTCACCTTCTCGCCGCGGTAGTCGTAGAGGGCGCGCACCTTGCCGTGCGCGTCACCCGCGACGATCGCATCGCCGATCCGGAGCGTCCCGCGCTGGACGAGCATCGTGGCGACGGGACCACGCCCGATGTCGAGGCGAGACTCCACGATCGGCCCGGAGGCCTCCGCGCTCGGGTTCGCCGTCAGCTCGAGCTCGGCATCGGCGACGAGCAGGATCCGCTCGAGCAGGTCGTCCAGATTCTGCTTCTCTCGCGCCGAGACGAGCGCGAACTGCGTCGTTCCTCCCCAGTCCTCGGGCTGCAGGCCCTCGGCGGCGAGGTCGGACTTCACCCGATCGGGGTTCGCGTCCGGCAGGTCGATCTTGTTCACCGCGACCACGATCGGTACGTTTGCGGCCCGCGCGTGGGAGATCGATTCCTTCGTCTGCGGCATCACGGAGTCGTCGGCGGCGACGACCAGGACGGCGATGTCCGTGACCTTTGCACCGCGGGCGCGCATGGCCGTGAAGGCCTCGTGGCCCGGCGTATCGAGGAACGTGACCTTGCGGCCGTTGACGTCGACCTGGTAGGCGCCGATGTGCTGCGTGATCCCGCCGGCCTCGGTCTCGACGACTGCGGTCTCGCGGATCGCGTCGAGCAGCGAGGTCTTACCGTGGTCGACATGACCCATGATCGTGACGACGGGCGGGCGTGCAGCCAGATCCTCCTCGGAATCCTCGAAGACCTCGGGTAGCTCTTCCTCGTCGGCGGCGTGCTTGATCGTCACCTCGCGTTCGAGCTCGGCCGCGATCAGCTCGACCTCGTCGTCGGAGAGCGACTGGGTGATCTGGATCATGTTCCCGAGCCCCATCATGATCTTGATGAGCTGGGCGGCTCCTACTCCGAGCGCCTGCGAGAAGTCGCGGACGGTGACACCCGACGGGACGGTGACGGGGCCGGTCGGCACGACCACGGGCTGCGCCTCGCGTTTCGGTGCGTCGCGGCGGTCCCGTGCCTGCTGCCACTTGTTCTGGGGGCGGTTACCGCCGCCCTCGATGACGACGCGCCGCTTCCGTCCAGGTGCGCCCTGACGGGGGCGAATGGGGCGGTTGGGCTTGTTGGGCTCGTCGGCCATCAGCTACCAGCTATCCAGTGTAGAGGCGCTCCAGCGCCGGATCGATGAAAACGGTCTGCTTCAGCACCCGGTTGAAGGCCCGTCGAGCTCGCGCCCGCTCGAAGCACGCGAGCCGCGGGCAGGTGTAGACACCCCGGCCCGGCTCCCCGCGTCCCGGCTCCAGTCGGCCGCTGCGCGCGACGAAGCGCAAGAGCTCCGGCTGGGGCCTCTTGGCGCCGCAGCCCGCGCAGGTTCGCTCCGGCTCGGTCATACCTCAGTTCGCTCGACCTCCTCGACAGCTGGAACCTCGGCATCCGCCGTGTCCTCCAGCTCGTGGCCGGCCTCCTCGGCGGACGGTGCGATCGGCGGATCGCCCTCCGCAGGACTCTCGGCCTCGACGCGCTCGACGGCCTCGATCTCGGCCTCGATCTCCTCCGGGACGAGCTCGGTCTCTGTGGCGATATCTGCCTCGGCGGCGACGAGTGTCTGGTGCGCGGGGACACCACAGTGCCTCGAGCCGGGGAGCGCGGCGTTTGGGCAGCGCTTGCCGTTCGAGAGGACGGCCGCGCAGCGCCCCGTGTACTCCTCGCCACCCTCGCCACCCTCGCCGCCGAAGGCCGCCTCGGCCTCGGCGCGGGCGAATTCCTCATCCGACTGGATGTCCACCTTCCAGCCCGTCAACCGCGCAGCCAGTCGAGCGTTGAGGCCCTCCTTGCCGATCGCGAGCGCGAGCTGGTCGTTGGGGACGACCACGGTTGCTTCCTTGGTGTCGTCGTCGATGTAGACCTCCCGGACCCGCGCGGGGGAGAGCGCCTTCGCGACGAATCGGGCGGGCTCGGTGTTCCAGGGGATGATGTCGATCTTCTCGCCGCGGAGCTCGGAGACAACCATGCGGACGCGCGAGCCGCGGGGGCCGACGCAAGCGCCGACCGGGTCGACACCCTGGGCATGCGACTCGACCGCGATCTTCGAGCGGTAGCCGGGCTCGCGCGCGACGCCCCTGATCTCGACTAGGCCGTCGGCGATCTCGGGGACCTCGAGCTCGAACAGGGTCTTGATCAGCTCGGGGTCACGCCGCGAGAGAATCACCTGCGGGCCCTTCGTTCCGGAGCGCACCTCGGTGATGACCGCCTTGATGCGGGACCCCTGCTCGTAGCGTTCGCCGTCGACCTGTTCGGAGCGGGGCAGGAGAGCCTCGACCTTGCCGAGGTCGACGAGCACGTTGTTGCGGTCGCCGGCCTGCTGGACGATGCCCGTCACGACCTCGCCCTGCCGGTCGACGTACTCCTCGTACATCATCGCGCGCTCTGCCTCGCGGATTCGCTGCTGGATCACCTGCTTGGCCGTCTGCGCCGCGATGCGGCCGAAATTCCCGGGGGTGACGTCCGCCCGCTGGATCTGCTCCTCTGGCACCTGCGACCAGTCGAGGTCGAGGTCGGACTCGGAGATCAACGTGTGCTGCCGCTCGCCCGTCTCCTCCTCGAGCCGCTCGAGCTCGTCGATCTTGGCTTCCATCGCCTCGTCGAGAAGGCGCACCTCGAGGTCCGAGGGGATCTCGATCGAGAAGACGCGGAACTCCCCCTCGTCGTCGAGCTCGACGGCCGCGTGGCGCGCGGCGCCGGGGGTCTTCTTGTAGGCGGCGAGCAACGCGTCCTCGAGCGCGCTGACGAGGGCATCCGGCTCGATGCCCTTCTCGCGCTCGATCGTACGTACGGCCTCGAGGATCTCCTGGGACATGGGTGCCTCCGCTCCTAGTTCCGGACGTCGCTGTAGATCAGGTTGCCCCGTACGATCTGGTCGTACGGAATGTCGATCGCGGCCGGGCCCGCCTGGATCGTGACGGCGTGCTCCCCGGCGCTCAGGACCTCGCCCCGCAGCTTTCTGCTCCCGTGTGCGCGTACGGTGACCTCACGGCCGACCGCGCCGCGGAAGTGCTCGTGCGTACGCAGCGGGCGCTCGATCCCCGGCGAGGAGACGTCGACGCCATAGTCCCGAAGGTAGTCGCGCAGCACATCCGTAACGCGGCCACAGAGGGCGTGATCGACTCCCTGAGGGTGGTCGATGAACACCGTGAAGCGGTGCGGTGAGCTGAGCTCGACCGCCAGCACCTCGACCCCCGGCAGGGCTGACCCCACCTCTGCGCCGATCTGTCGCTGCAGCGTTTTCTCCTTCTCGAATGCCGCGCTCAATGTCCGTTCCCTCACAAAAAATGGGCGCCGCGCGCCCATTTCGCCAAACGGTGAAAATGGTGCGTGAAGTGTAGCAAGCGACAGGCCGTTCGGCCTAGCCCGGACGGCGCCGCTCAGAGCGCGGCGTAGAGATCGACGGGGACACCGTCGGGATCCTGGAGCTGCGCGTACCGCTGCCCCCAGAACGCGTCCCACGGCTTCGTCTCCCCTTGGAAGCCGGCCGCGGTGACGCGCTCATAGAGGTCGTTTACCTCGGCTGGGCTCGCGCATTCGAACGCGAGCGCGAGCTGGTTTCCCGCCGCGCGCGTCCAGTCGGGCCGGAAGCTGCGCACGGTCTCCTCCGTGTCGAGCATGAAGCGCACGCCGTTCGGGAGGAAGGTGTCGACGTGGCCCTCGTCCGGCGTCTCCGGAACGTCGAGCCCGAGGAGCCGGTAGAACTGGATCGAACGCGCCATGCCTGAGGTGACGATCCCGATCGCGTTCAGCTCAGGCATGAACCTCGACCATAACCGAGGTCAGGTCGAGAGGTCCGTCTCCTATCGAGGTTCCTCCACACCATGTTCGAGCTGGCGGTCGTACTCGGCCTGGTCGAAGTGGCCTTGCGACTCCGCGATGAGTCCGTCGCCACCGATCGTCCACTCCTCGAACCCGGTGATCCGAACCCGGTTTCCGGTCCCGCCCGGCCCAGTGTTGGTACCGACGAGGGTCCAGTGGCACTCGACGCCGCCGTCTTGAACCAGGAGGTCGTCCATGAGCACTCGCATGTCCGGGAACGCGATCATGAATGACCGCGCTGCCTCCGTGATCGCGGCTCGCCCTACTGAAGGTGAGCCATCATTGATGGTGAGCGAACCTGCGCGTGCGTAGTGTTCAGCTACGCTCGCCGGGTTCTGGCTGCACCAGGCCGCGGTATAGCGCCGAGCGAAATCAAGCAGTTGATCTGGGTCAGGCGTCATCGGTCTCCCTCCTGATTAGTCAGACGTCGAGGATGATCGTCACCGGGCCGTCGTTTACGAGCGCGACCTGCATTCTCGCTCCGAACACACCCGTCTGCACCGGGACGCCGAGGTCACGGAGTGCTTGAACAAAGCGCTCGTAGAGGGGCTCGGCTACCTCAGACGATGCCGCGCGTGAGAAGTCCGGTCGAGTTCCCTTCTGACGTTTGCCATCTGCGAGGAGTGTGAACTGGCTCACGACGAGCACGGCGCCGCCCGTGTCGAGCAGCGAGCGGTCGAAGCGGCCCGCTTCGTTCTCGAAGATGCGCAGGCGCGCGACCTTCCCTGCCAGGCGCTCGGCGTCGGCCCCGGTGTCGCCCTCCCCCACGCCGAGGAGCACCAGCAGGCCGCCACCGACCTCACTCCGCACTACCCCCTCCACGCGCACCGACGCTCGGCCGACACGCTGCAGCACGACCCTCACGACTCGTCGGAGCGCGGCTCCAGTTCCATGATCCGGTCCGCATAGCGCTCGTCTCCCGGGCGCAGGGAGCTCGCGAGCTTGTAGTGGCCGTTGGCCTCGGCGGCCCGGCCCTGCTTCTCGAGCGCCCGGCCGAGAGCGTAGTGGGCATAGTCGTCGGTCGGGGACAGCTCGAGAACAGCCCGGAACTCTGCCTCGGCCTCAGGCCAACGCTGGATCCGGAAGTAGGCGATCCCGAGCGACTCGCGGATCGACGCCTTGTCCGGCTCGAGCCGCTTCGCCTTCTCGAGCGCCACCGTCGCCTGCGCGGCCATGCCCTCCTTCAGGTGGCTACGGCCCTGCTGGAAGAGGTCGTACGCTTCGGTCACAGGTTCCTCAGGTAGGGGAAGTTCTCCAGCAGTACATCAGTGGGCGCCGTCAGGTCGCGAGTGGGACCGATCTCGATGCCGGCGACCTCCTCTCCCTCGTCGATCGCCTGTTGAAACGCCGTCTGGAGCTCCCACGGCGGCCTGCCCGGACGGGTCTCGATGCGCCGAGCGAGCGGCTCGGTGATCGCCCAGAGCGGTGCCCCGGTCAGGGTGTTCTCGGGATCGTCGTCGAGCATCCGCTCGACTCGTCCGTCGCGTACTCGGACGACGTGCCGCCCCGACGCGGGGCCCGGAACGCGCCGGACGGCGACCGCACCCACTGCGGACGAGGCGCGAAACGCTGCCGCGAAGCGCCCGACGTCACCGCTCGCGAAGAGCGTGTCGGCAGCGAGGACGAGATACGGCGGGGTCGCCCCGGCAGCGAGCACGGCATCGGTGGAGCCGTCGGGTCGTTGCTGGCGCGCGTACCGGACCGGCACACCCCAGGCGCTCCCGTCTCCAACGAGCCGCTCGACCTGCTCGGCGAGATGCCCGACCACGATTGTCACCCCGGGACAGCGTGCAACGCCGAGCTCACGCAGCAGGGAACCGAGCACCGGCCGACCATCGATCGGCAGCACCGGCTTCGCGTAGCGGTCGGAGAGCGGCCGCAGCCTCGTGGCGGGGCCCGCAGCCATGACGACCGCCGGAAGCGTCACGTGCCCCGATTCACGTGCGGAGGGAGCGGAGCGCGACGTAGCCGCGCAGCCGTTGCAGCCGGCCGAGGCTCCGACGGAGGCCGCGGAGCAGGGACCGCAGCTCCAGCCGTGTCCGTGAGGCGGCCTCCGCGCTCCCGTCCGGCGGGCCGTAGCGAGCGCGTGCAGCCGCGGTCGCGAACGCCTGTGCGTCGATCCCCAGCTGGGCACGCACGAGCGCGCGCAGTTCGTCGGCAGTGGCGCCGGGGCTGACGGAGAGCCCCTGATCGACGAGAAAGTCGGCGAGCTCGCGGCGGGCCGCGCCGGCGATCAGGCGCGGGTCCTTCGTCAGGTAGCGCAAGCGCCGCCGGATTAGCTTCGCGAGGCCGATCGCCGTCCCGCTCGCGAAAAGCGAGCCGAGCAGCACCCAGAGCGTGCTCACCCCCTCGTCGCGAACCGTAATCCCGCGGTTCGCAGCCCTTCGCTCCTTGAGCTCGGTCAGGCGCCCGAGCTGGCCCGCGCCGCCCTGGTCGAAGCCGCCCCTGGCGCCTCTGAACCCGCCGAATGCCTGGGCCGCGTCGCCGGGGTTGAAAGCATCCGACGAGGCGCTGTAGCTGGCCCCGAGCTCCCCCCGGCCGGGTGTCGGGTCGAAGGAGAGCCAGCCGTAGCGCGGGAACCACACCTCGACCCAGGTGTGGGCGTTGCGGTCGGTCACCGTCCAGGTGCCGTTGCGGTAGGAGCCGCTGGTGAAGCCGGCGGCGACGCGGGCAGGGATGCCCAGAAAGCGGAGCATCAACGTCATGGCGCCTGCGAACTGCTGGCAGTAGCCGCGCCGCCCCTCGTCGACGAAATAGGCGAGCGGAGGCACCCCTGCGGACGGCGGCGGCTGCTCGTCGTAGGAGAAGCCGCCGGTCGCGCGCAGCCAGGTCTCGATCGCGACGACCGCCCCGTACGGCCCCCGCGCGCCGGCCGCCAGGCGCTCTGCCTGGCGGTGCAGGCCCCGATACGGCCAGAGGGCGAGGTAGCGGTCGTCCTCGAAGATCCTGCGAACGGCTTCTTCCCGGCCGGCCGTGCCGAAGGGCTCTACGCGCGTGCGCCCGATCTCGAGGAAGCGCTGGGCCGCGGCCGGGTAGTCGGCGCGGAGGGTCGCCAGCTCCGCGGGTGCAGGTCGGGGCGAATAACTCTGGATCACATAGCGCTGCCCACGCTGGAGGCGGCCGCGGCCGCGCAGGACCCCGCCGCCGAGCAGGTCGATCAGACCGACGTCCTGCTGAAGTGCGACCGGCGTCGTCGCCGCCACCAGATGCTCGTCCGCGAGACCGACGATCTCGATCTCCTGCCTCGTCCAGTTGGCCTGTGCTGCGGCGGCCGGCGGCAGCAGTGGATCGGGCTGCAGGCGTCCGTTCGAGATCCTGATTGCGCTCACGTTCAGATCCTCGATCCAGCGGTCCTCGGTGAAGCGGTCAAGTGTCGTAGCGCGCCAGTAGAGGCTGCGCCGGGGCCCGCGGACGCGCAGGGCGACCGTCTCCTTGCGCGGGAACCGGATCCCGCTGTAGTTCGCAGTCCAGACAAAATCGACCGACACCGGCTTGTCGGAGAGCCCATAGGGCTCCCACCGCTCCCAGTCGAGGACGGCGTCCTTCGCGACAGCGGCCGAGGAGGAGACGCCGGCGGCGACGAGGACGACGAGCGCTCCGGCGGCGAGAGCCGGGGTTGGCCGCTCGACCCTCAGCGCGGCAAGCAGCCACAGAGCCGCCGTCAGCACGACCGCTCCGTAGACGACACCACCGGAGGGATAGAGCGTCACCGGCCACCCGGCTCCCGCGAGGAGCGCGAGCAGAGCGGGGATCGGGGTGCGGGCGGCGACCGCGAGCCCGAGGGCTGCGCAGAAGCCGAAGGTGGCGACCACCAGCAGACCCTGCATCTCGGGCTGCTCCACACCCGAGAACGGGACACGGAGGTCGTAGAAGCCCAGTAAGCCATCGGAGACGCGCGACCAGACAGGGCCGAAGAAGTCGTGAGCGTCATCTCTCGGACGCGCCTCTAGGGGAGAGACACCAAAGGCGAGCCACGCCGCCGCGACCGCCGCCGCCGCGAGTGCCGCGAGCCGCAGGCGGAGCCGCGGCAGGAGCGCCGGAGCGAGCGCCAGCGCGAGGACGGCGTAGACGGGAGCGCCGGTCTCGTCTATTCGACCCCAGGAGAACGCGACCACGAGCGCCGGCAGGACGGCGGCGACGGCGGTCCTAACCACTTACCCTCCGTGCCGCCTGCCCGGCCGAGAGTGCGCCGACCAGATCCTCCCCGGCTCGGACGACCGCGACCGGAACGCCCGCTGCCTGCAGCCGTAGCAGCTCGGGTTCCATCCGCGTCGGCCTGCCGGCGAAGCTGGCCGCGTCGATCCAGACGACAGAGACACCGTGACTCCCGAGCGCACGCTGGACGAGCTTCGTGCCGAGTGCCGGGGAGAGGCGCGCAGTGACAACGACGAGCTCGAGAGCGCGTGCAGCCGGGCTCTCCCGACCGATGAGCTCGACGACCGGGCGGAAGCCGTCGGCCTCCGCCGCGGCGAGCGCCTCGAACGCCGCCTGCCAGTCGCTCTCGAGGGAGGAGACGCGCACACTCGCGGGCTGGCTCGCGTTCAGCGAAAGCACGGCCCGTCGGCCGCGGGACGCGTGGGTGCGCAGGATCGAGCCCGCCGCACGCACCTGCGCGTCGAAACTGGCGCCGGCGACGGCGCCGGCATCGGCATCGAGGACGACCGCGATCTCGTCCCGCGGAGCGTCCTCCAGCTCCTTGACCATCAGCTGCCCCCGCCGGGCCGTTGTCGGCCAGTGCACTTTGCGCAGCGACTCGCCCTGCTCGTATTCGCGCACGGAGTGCAGATCGAAGCCCGCCTGCCTCTGCAGCAGCATCCGCCTCCCGTCCTGGGCATGCGCGCCGCTCTCGGAGAAGAGCCCCTCGAGCTGGACGAGGCGGGGGTAGACGACGACGGAACCGCCGGGCGAAAGCGCGACGTCCGTGCGCGCGAAACCGAACGGATCCGCGATTACCGCTTCGGTGGACTCGACGACGTAGCGGCCACGCGGGACCCGTTCGAGAACGTAGGTGCCCCGGTAGGCTCGCCCGTCACGCCGCAGCTGCGTGTGCCGGTCGCCGAGTCGGGCGAGCCGCTCGCGGATCGAGAGCCCGGGCGGCGGCACCCGCGACGCCGGCTTGGCCTCCAGCGTGACCCAGACGTCGTCACCCTCGAGCATCGCTCCCCGGCCGGCGCGACGGCTGAGGCGGAGCGGCCCTGCGGACGTCCTGATCCAAGCGCGCGCGCCGAGCGGCGCAAGCACAAGGCCTGCGGCAGCCGGGTAGAGCACCTTGGCGCCGAACAACCACGCGACGAGGTAGGTGAGCAGGCCGAGGATGAGGGTGAACTTGCCTCGCTGGGTCAAACCGGCACCGGCGTCTGGTCGACCGCCTCCTGCACGATCTCCGCCGGCGTGAGACCCGCGGAGCGCGCCTCCGGCGACAGGATCAGCCGGTGCGCGAGCACAGGCACCGCCACCGCCTTCACGTCGTCCGGGAGCACGTAGTCGCGCCGATCGGAGAGCGCGCGCGCCTTCGCGACGCGCAGGAGCGCGATCCCCGCCCGGGGGCTGGCCCCGAGCGCCAGCCGGGAGGTCGTGCGCGTCTGCCGCAGGACGGCGACGACGTAGCGATGGAGGCTCTCCTCGACGAAGATGGAGCGTGCCTCCTCGATCGCTCCTTTCAGGTCTGCGGCGCTTGCGACCGGCTGCAGCGTTTCGAGCGGCGGCGCCGTCGTCTGCTCGGCGAGCATTCGCGCCTCGTCCGCGAGGGGCGGATAGCCGAGCGAGAGGCGCATCGTGAAGCGGTCGAGCTGTGCCTCAGGCAGTGGATAGGTGCCCTCGTACTCGATCGGATTCTGCGTCGCGAGCACCATGAACGGCGGCTCCAGCGGGTAGCTCTCGCCGTCGATCGTCACCTGGATCTCCTGCATCGCCTCGAGCAGCGCGGACTGCGTCTTGGGCGAGGCGCGGTTGATCTCGTCGACGAGGAGGATGTTCGCAAACACGGGCCCGGGCCGGAACTCGAACGTATTCGTGCGCTGGTTGAAGACGTTGACTCCCGTCACGTCCGAGGGAAGCAGGTCCGGCGTGAACTGCAGGCGTGAGAACTCGAGGTCGAGGGAGCGGGCGAGCGCCTTGGCGAGCATCGTCTTCCCGACGCCCGGAAAGTCCTCGATGATCAGGTGGCCTTCGGCGACGAGGCAGATCGTGCACAGCCGGAGTGTCTCCGCGCGTGCATGCACGACCCGGGCGAGGTTCTGGGCCACCCGATCGAGCACCTCGGCCGACGAGGGCGCGATCGCGGCGTCCCGCTGTGCCTCCAGCTCATGCGCCTCCATGTCGCTCCTCGAGCAGCCGTTCGACCTCGTCGAGCACGGCTGCGGCGATGACGGGCTTCGGTGCCTTCGGCACTTGTCGCTCCCCCTTCCTCGAGATCAGCACGACCTCGTTGTCCGCTGCATCGAATCCGATCCCGGGCTTCGAGACATCGTTGTAGACGACGAGATCGAGGTTCTTGTCCTCGAGCATCGCGCTCTTGCGCACGCGCCCGGCCTCGCCGACCTCCGCGCCGAAACCCACGAGCACTCGCCCGTTCCGGTGCTCTTCTCCCAGCATTCGTAGGACGTCTACGGTCGGGCGCAAGGAGAGGTTCCACTCCTCCCCCTTCGGTCGCTTCCCCTGCAGCGGCGCGTCCGGACGATAATCCGCAACGGCTGCCGCCATCAGAACGACGTCGGCTCCCCCCGCCCGCTCGCGTGTCTCCCGCTCGAGATCGGCTGCGGTCGGCGTCTGCACGATCGCGACCCCAAAAGGCACCGGGACGGCCAGGTTGGCCGCCAGCAGCGTCACGTTTGCGCCGCGGCGCCGCGCCTCTTCCGCCAGGGCGACGCCCATCCGGCCGGAGGAGCGGTTACCCAGATAGCGGACGGCGTCGATCGGCTCACGGGTGCCGCCGGCGCTCACGAGCACGTGCTTCCCGGCGAGGGTTCCTCGTCTTCCCTCGCTGAGCGCTCTCTCGAGCGCTCGGGCAATCTCCTCCGGCTCACTCATCCGGCCGACCCCCGTCTCACCCTCGGCGAGCTCCCCGGCCCCGGGCCCGACGACCTCCACGCCTCGCTCGCGGAGGAGGGCGAGGTTCGCCTGCGTGGCCGGATGCCCCCACATGCGCGTGTTCATCGCGGGGGCCACGATCGTCGGCCCGCGGTGCGCGAGGGCGGCCTCGGTGAGCACGTTGTCGGCGAGTCCGTGTGCAAGCTTTGCGAGCGTGTTCGCTGTGAGCGGAGCGATCACGAGCGCGTCTGCGCGCTCGAGGTGCGGGTACGGATCCTCCGAGCGAGGCATGCGCGCGAGCGCGAAGAAGGTCTCGGCGGCAACGAATCGCTCCGCGCCCGGCGTCGGCAGCGGCAGCACGTCGTGACCGGCTCTGACGAGCAGCCGCAGCAGCTCGCAGGCCTTGTAGGCGGCGATGCCGCCGGTCACACCGAGCAGGATCCGGGCCACCGGCACATTGTGCCTAGCGGCGCCCGCGGGAAGCGCCTAGCGGCGCTACTTCTTGGCGTAGGCGTACTTGATCTTGCCCTGGGCGATCTCCTCCAGGGACATGGTCAAGTAGTTCTTCGACCTGGATTCGACGAGCGGCGGCGGCGCTTCCTCGAAGCCCATACCCTCGCCGAGCTGGTGGTGGTAGTTGTTGATCTGCCGGGCCCGCTTCGCGGCGACGATGACAAGCGCATAGCGCGAGTCGACTCCACCCTTCTCGGTATTCAGCAGCTCGTCGATGCGGGGATGAATCATGGTCCGGTCATGGTAGCTGCGAAGGCGAGCTCTCGCTCCACGAGCACCGCAAGCGCGTCCGTGGCCCGGTCTACATCGTCGTTCCGCACCATGTAGCGGAAGCGATACGCCTGCTCGAGCTGCTGACGAGCGAGCGTGATCCGCTCTCCGATCTCACCCGAGCTCTCGGTCGCGCGGGCGCGTAGCCGGCGCTCGAGCTCCGGCACGTCGGCAGCGATGAAGAGCGTCACGCTGCCCTCGACCTGCTCCTGCACGCGCAGGGCCCCCTCGATCTCGAGCTCGAGGACACAGACCCGTCCCTCGTCGCCGATCCGGTCGAGCTCGGAGGCGAGGGTGCCATAACGGTGACCGGACACGTACTCGACGTGCTCGAGGAACTTACCGGCGCTCGTGCGCGCTACGAACTCCGCCTCCGACAGGAACCAGTAGTCCCGTCCGTTCTCCTCGCCGGGGCGCTGATCGCGGGTCGTCGCCGAAACGGCTACCTCGAGCTCCGGAAGCCGCTCGATGAGGCGCGTGATCAGAGTTCCCTTGCCCGCTCCGGATGGGCCTGTGACCACGAACACAGGCCTTGAGATTCTCGGCACGAGAATCTCTAGCGGTTGAAGAGCGCGACCAGCTCGGCCCGCTGGCGCTCCGACAGGCCGCCCACGGTCTTCGACTGGCTGATGCGGCACTGGTTCAGCAGACGGGCAGCTTTCACGCGTCCGAACTTCGGTACCGCCATCAGCATGTCGAACACCTTCGCCGTCGAGACGTATTCCGGCGGATCCAGCAGGATCCCCTCGATCTGCACCCGTCCATCCTTCAGGTCCTTCTTCAGCTTGGCCCGCCGGACCCGAATGTCGTTCGCCCGCTTGAGAGCTTCCATCCGTTGGTCGAGCGAACGCAGCGGGGCCTGGGCTTGCGTCTTCGACGTCACCATGAGCGCGGGATACTAGCAGCCTCGGCGGTCGGGTCAAGCAGTCACTTCTTGCCCGTTTCCAGGTATTTCTTATCTTCTGTTGTCAGAACTGGAACCGGCCATTTGCAGGGATGAATGCGCGGCGCGGTGCAGATCGGACAAACTAGTGATGTCTCGCTCGGCAACTTGCGACGCAAGCTCGCTTCGAACACGTGCGCCCGCCCCCGGATCGGAGAAGAGGATCGTTCCCAACGCGACCGTCGTTGCCCCCGCGGCGATCAGCTCCAACACGTCGAGCCCCGAGCGCACACCCCCCATGCCCACGATCGGCAGCTCCACGGCTCCCGCACACGCGTACACGGCGGCCAACGCGATCGGCTTCAGCGCAGGCCCGGAGTAGCCGCCGCCGCCGGTCGCGAGGCGCGGGCGCAGCGTCTCCGGGTCGAGTGCCAGTCCGCGCATCGTGTTCACGAGCGAGAGTCCGTCTGCCCCGGCGGCCTCGACCGCGCGCGCGACCTCGGCGAGGTCCCACACCGGGGAGAGCTTCGCGTACAGCGGCAGGCTCGTCACGGCGCGGCAGGCTGCGACGATCTCGGCAGCGCCCTCGGGCGCCTCGTCCACGTTGGGGCAGGACAGGTTCAATTCGACGGCTGCCACTCCGTCGCAGCCGTCGAGAGCTGCGCACGTCTCCGCGTACTCGGCTGCCGTGAACCCGCCCACCGAGACCCAGATCGGCTGCTCGAGACCGCGCAAACGCGGAAGCGTCTCAGCGAGGAAGCGCTCCCGGCCGGGGTTCGCGAGCCCGATCGAGTTGAGCATGCCCGCGTCCGTCTCGGCAATGCGCACGGGCGGGTTACCCTCGCGGGGCTCAGGCGTGATCGTCTTCGTCACGAACCCGTCGAGAGACCTGGCGATGTCGGGGGTGGCGAGCGCGTCGAGGCAACCGGAGGCGTTGAGGAGAAGCGGTGACTTAGTTGCTGACAGCAACTAGCTCCCTTCGTGCGCGGCGCCGGAGGACCGGGCCTTCCAGGCAGAGCCGCCTCAGCTCGCCGCCGAGCTCGACCGCGCAGCCGTGGCAGGCGCCGTAGCCGCAGGCCATGGGAGCCTCCCAGGCCAGCTGGGCGTCGGGCACGAGTGCCCGGAGCGCCACGAGCATCGCTTCGGGGCCACAGGCGAGCACATCGTTTGGCTCCTCCGGCAGCAGCTCGGTGACGTAGGTGGGCTCGATGCAGACCTCCGCGTTCGGAACGAGCGCGGCGGCCTCGGCGTGCCGTTCGCTGCGGAAGCCGAGTAGCGCAGGTGGTGTGCCGAGAGCCGCGGAGAGGTAGGGGAGCGGAGCCACGCCGATCCCGCCGCCCACGAGCAGCGGCCGAGCGACGTCGAGGTCGAAGCCGTTGCCGAGCGGGCCGAGCACGTGCAGCTCGTCTCCGCGCCCGAGCGAGCAGAGGGCGCGCGTGCCGGGTCCGATCGGGTCGATCAGGAACGCAAGCTCACTCGACGTCCCCAGGCAGAGGCTCATCGGCCGCGGAAGGAGCCGTCCGGGAGCCTCGAGCATGAAAAACTGTCCCGGCAGCCCAGCGTCGAGCGCCCCGCGCCCGACGCGGAGCAGCGTGTACGGGCCTACCGGCTCGGAGGCGGTGACCCTAAGCCGCTCGCGTCTCACTCGCGATCCTGACGACCTCGACCTGCTCCTGGAGCGAGCGCGCGAACTCCGCCCGCGAGTTCGCTATCGCCTCGATCGCGAGCCGAGCTGCGGGGAGGGTTGTGATGCACGGGAGCCGAGCAGCCAGCGCGGCCTGTCGGATGAGCGCGCCGTCGCGGCGCGCACCCGCGCCTTGCGGCGTGTTCACGACGAGGTCGCAATGGCCTGCCCGGATCGCATCGACGACGGCCTCCCCCTTCGCGACCGTGGAGACCCGGACCCCAGCGGCCGCGAGCGCTCGTGCGGTTCCGCCGGTCGCCAGCAGCCGGAAGCCCAGGTCGCGCAGCCTCTGGGCGATCGGCACGAGCGCAGGCTTGTCGGCATCGCGCACGGACAGGAAAGCGCTGCCGGAGGTCGGGAGCGGCCTGCCCGCGGCCCGCTCCGCCTTGGCGAACGCCGTCGCGAGATCTCCGGCGCTCGCCATCACTTCGCCCGTCGAGCGCATCTCGGGGCCGAGTACCGGATCGGAGCCGGGGAAGCGGGAGAATGGCAGCACCGCCGCCTTCACGCTCACCTGCCGCGGGAGGCGCTCCTCCGGCAGCTCCAGTTCGTGCAGCCGGGCGCCGGCGGCGAGGCGGGCAGCGGCGTCGACGAGATTGATGCCGGTCGCCTTGCTCGCGAACGGGACCGTACGGGACGCACGCGGATTCACCTCGAGCACCGACAGCTCCCCGTTGACGAGCGCCAGCTGGACGTTCAGCAGCCCAACTGCCCCGAGCGCCGGCCCGAGCCGCCGGACGACGCGGCACACCTCTGCGTAAGCGTCCCCGTCGAGCGAGGGCGCGGGCAGCACGCAAGACGAGTCGCCGGAATGAACGCCGGCCTCCTCGACGTGCTCCATGACGGCGCCGATGTAAACCGAGACGCCGTCGCACAGCGCATCGACGTCGATCTCGAGCGCCCCCTCGAGGAAGCGGTCGACGAGGACGACGCCGCACACGTCCGCCAGAGCCGCCCGGACCTGGCCCTCGTCGTAGCAGACCCGCATCGAGCGGCCGCCGAGGACGTAGCTCGGACGAATGAGCACCGGGTAGCCGACCTGCGCCGCGACACGCACGGCCTCGTCGCCCGTCTCGGCCATGCCCCAGGGCGGACAGCGGATGCCGAGCTCGTCCAGCAGCAGCCCGAACCGCTCGCGGTCCTCCGCGAGGTCGATGGCCTCGACGGGCGTGCCGAGCACCTTGAACCCGGCTGCCTCGATTCCCCGCGCGAGCCCGAGTGGCGTCTGGCCACCGAACTGCGTCACCACCCCGATGGGTCGCTCTCGCTCCAGGATCGGCAGCACGTACTCCTCGGTGAGCGGCTCGAAGTACAGCCGGTCCGACGTGTCGTAGTCGGTGGAGACGGTCTCCGGGTTGCAGTTGACCATCACCGCCTCGTAGCCCTGCGCCCGGAAGCTCTGCACCGCGTGCACACAGCAGTAGTCGAACTCGATCCCTTGTCCGATCCGGTTCGGTCCTGAGCCGAGGATCACCACGACCGGCCGTTCCGGGCGGTGGTTCGAAGGGTCATCGGCTTCGCCGGTCGTCGAGTAGAAGTAGTTCGACGCGGACTCGACCTCGCCGGCGACCGAGTCGACGCGTCGGTAGACACGCCGCCCACCGGGGAGGCCGTGTGTCCGCAGCTCCTCGAGCTCGCGCCTGAACCAGGGATGGAGCCCTTCGGGTAGGTCTGCGCTCTCTAGACTCCGCCAGGGCGAAGCCGTGGCGGAGTCCAGCTCCCGACTCGCGAAGGCCTTCGCGAACGCCTCCTGGAACGTGCGCCCGATCCCCATTGCCTCCCCCACGCTCTTCATCTGCGTGCCCAGCGTCGTGTCCGCACCGGGAAACTTCTCGAAGGCGAAGCGCGGGAACTTGACGACGACGTAGTCCAACGTCGGCTCGAAGCTCGCCGGCGTCGTCCTCGTCAGGTCGTTCGGGATCTCGTCGAGGGTGTAGCCGACGGCGAGCTTGGCCGCAACCTTTGCGATCGGGTACCCCGTCGCCTTCGACGCGAGCGCCGAGGAGCGCGAGACGCGCGGGTTCATCTCGATCACGCGCAGGTCGCCGCTCTCGCGGCAGCGGGCGAACTGGATGTTCGAGCCTCCCGTCTCCACTCCGACGGCGCGGATCACGGCGGCCGCGGCGTCCCGCAGCTCCTGGTAGGCCTCGTCGGACAGGGTCAGCTGCGGCGCGACCGTGACCGAGTCGCCCGTATGCACCCCCATCGGGTCGAGATTCTCGATCGAGCAAACGATCACGACGTTGTCGCGCCGGTCGCGGATCACCTCGAGCTCGAACTCGTCCCAGCCGCGGACGCTCTCCTCCACCAGCACTTGCGTGATCGGACTCGCGGCCAGGCCGAGCTCCACCTGGCGGCGGAGCTCGCCTTGGCTAGAGACGAAGCCGCCGCCGTGGCCACCGAGCGTGAACGCCGGACGGACGACGGCCGGAAGCGCGACATCGACGAGGTCGTCGAGACTCGTCACGATCCGCGAGCGCGGCACCTGGAGGCCGCAGCTCTGCACCGCCTCGCGGAAGAGCTCCCGGTCCTCGGCGCGCCGGATCACGTCGACTGGGGCGCCGAGCAGCTCCACGCCGAGGGCGTCGAGGATCCCCTCCTCCGCGAGCTCGATGGCGAGGTTCAGGGCCGTCTGCCCGCCGAGGGTAGGCAAAAGCGCATCGGGCCGCTCCCGACCGAGTACACCGGAGACGCCCTCGAGGTCGAGCGGCTCGAGATACGTGCGGTCGGCGAAGCCCGGGTCGGTCATGATCGTCGCGGGGTTCGAGTTGACGACGATCGTCTTGAACCCGTCCTCGCGGAGCACCTTCAGCGCCTGGCAGCCCGCGTAGTCGAACTCACACGCCTGCCCGATCACGATCGGGCCGGAGCCGATCACGCAGATCGAGCGGAGATCGCCGCGCCTAGGCATCGAGCTTGACGTTCTCGATCCATCCCTCGAGGATCGGCCACGCGTCGTGCGGCCCCGGGCCGGCCTCGGGATGGAACTGAACCGACCGGGCGCGAAGCTCCGGGAAGTCGAATCCCTCGACCGTGTCGTCGTAGAGCGAGACGTGGGTCGCCTCGTGCGCGTCGCTCGGGGCGACCGCGAAGCCGTGGTTCTGGCTCGTCACCAGCACCCGCTGCGCGCGGCGGTCGAGGACGGGATGGTTCGCACCCCGGTGACCGAACGGGAGCTTGAAGGTCTCGTGCCCGGTCGCGAGGCCGAGCAGCTGGTGGCCGAGGCAGATCCCCAGCACCGGAACGCGACCAAGCAGGCGCTCGATCTCGCGGACCTCGTCCCGCAGGGGCCGCGGATCACCGGGACCGTTCGAGAGCAGGACACCGTCGTACTGCTCGAGCTCGTCCGCGGTTGTCGTGTGCGGATAGACGGTCACCTGAGCGCCCGCACAGGCGAGGCGCCGCAGGATCGAGCGCTTGCAACCGTAGTCGACGAGAGCCACTCTGACCTTGCCAGCGTGGTTATAGACGTACGGTTCCCGTGTCGAGACCTGCGCCACCAGCGCCGAGCCCTCCATCGCCTGCTGAGCTCGCACCGCGTCGAGTGCTTCCTCCTCCGTCATCACTGCGGCGACCGCGGCGGCACGCATGGCGCCTCCCTCCCGCAGGCGCAGGACGAGCGAGCGCGTGTCGATCCCGCTGATCCCCACGATGCCGCGGTCGGCGAGCCAGCCTGTCCACTCCGGCCCACGCGCCTCGCGCATCAGCACCGCCTTCGCGTGCGCCGCGCCCGACTCCGCACGGCGGTCCGCAACCCCGTAGTTGCCGACCATCGGCGCCGTGAAGCACACGAGCTGCTCGGCGAAGCTCGGGTCGGTGACCGTCTCCTGGTAGCCCGTCATCGCAGTCGTGAAGACGGCTTCGCCGAAGGCGACTCCCTCTGCTGCAACCGACTGCCCCCGGAAGATCGTCCCGTCCTCGAGAGCAAGGAACGCACTCACCCGTGCACCACGCGCCCGTCCGCGACGGTCGTGACGACGGATCCGCACAGCCGCTCGCCGAGCAGCCAGGAGTTGGCCGAGCGGGAGCGGAGGCCGGCCTCGGTCACCGTCCATTCCGTCTCGAGGTCGAGCAGCACGAGGTTGGCGCGCGCGCCGACCTCGAGCCGCGGTCCCGGCAGCCCAAGCGCGTCTGCGGGTCCGGCGGACATCCGCTCGAGCAGCGTCTCGAGGCGGAGCAGCCCCGGGACGACGAGGTGTGTATAGAGCGCGGCAAAGGAAGTCTCGAGGCCGATGACGCCGAACGGGGCCGCCTCGAACGGCGCCTCCTTCTCCTCCCGCGAGTGCGGCGCGTGGTCGGTCGCGACCGCGCCGATCACGCCGCTGCGGAGACCTTCGAGCAGCGCGCGCCGGTCCGCTTCTGCGCGCAGCGGCGGGTTCATCTTGAAGTTCGGATCGAGCGACCGCACGGCCTCGTCGGTGCGCACGAGGTGGTGCGGAGTGACTTCAGCCGTCGCCTCCACCCCCCGCGCCTGTGCCGCCTCGAGCGCCTCGACGGACTCCCGGGCGGAGAGGTGCATCAGATGGATCGGCCGCTTCTCATAGGCGGCCAGCCCGAGGTCGCGCTCGACCATCGCGCTCTCGCCGACGGACGGATAGCCGGCGAGCCCGAGCTCGGCTGCGACAGGCCCTTCGTGCACCTGACCGTCGAGCGACAGGGTCGGCTCCTCGCAGTGGAGGGCAAGCTTGCGCCCGGTGACGGCGCAGTACTGCAGCGCACGGCGCATCAGGCCGGCCGAGCAAACGGGCCGCCCGTCGTCGGTAAAGGCCGCGGCCCCTGCGTCCGACAGCTCACCCAGCTCCGTCAGCTCGTCGCCCGCGAGCGACTTCGAGATCGCAGCCATGAACCCGACCGGCACGAGAGCCTCACTCCGCGCCGCTGCCAGGAGACCGCGCAGCACGGGCGCTGAGTCGACGACGGGATCGGTGTTCGGCATCGCGAGGATCGCGCAGTAGCCGCCTGCGGCTGCTGCGGCCGTGCCGGAGCCGATCGTCTCCTCGTCCTCGCGTCCGGGCGTCCGGAGGTGCACGTGCGGATCGACGAACGCCGGTGCGAGCACGGCGCGGCTCGAGCCCTTCGGCTCGATCTGCGTTATGACCCCCTCGTTCACCGTCACCGTCACGCAACGGCCTCCTGACAGCCGCCCTTCGAGGACGAGGCTGTCCGAGCGCCCGTTCTTGCAGACGAGCATCACGCGACCACCGCAGACTCGGAAACGCGGACGTCCGCGACGAGGAGGTCGTGCAGGACGGCCATCCGGACCGCCAGTCCCGCACGCACCTGGGCGAGGATCAGCGAGTCGGGTGAGTCGGCAACCCGCGCGTCGATCTCGACGCCCCGGTTGATCGGGCCCGGGTGCATGACCTTCTGACCGCGGCGAAGGCGCTCCGGCGTGATCCCCCAGCGGGCAGCGTACTCGCGCAGGCTCGGTACGTACGCCGACTCCATCCGCTCGCGCTGCAGCCGCAGCACATAGACACAGTCGGCGCTCTCGATCGCCGCGATGTCGTGAGTGGCCTCGCAGCCGAGGTTCTCGATCCCTCGGGGCAGGAGCGAGGGCGGTCCGACGAGCGTCACGTGGGCGCCGACCAGCCCGAACGCCTGCACGAGCGAGCGCGTGACACGCGAGTGGAGGACGTCGCCGACGATGGCGACGTGAAGGCCCTCGTAGCGCCCGAACGCCTCTCTCATCACGTAGAGGTCGAGCAGCGCCTGAGTCGGATGCTGGTGCTTCCCGTCGCCCGCGTTCACCACGGCGGCCTTCGAGTACTGGCTGACGAAGCGCGGCGCTCCGATCTGCGGATGGCGGATCACGATCGCGGCCGGCTCGTACGCGGCGAGCGTCAGCACCGTGTCCTTCAGCGACTCGCCCTTGTCGACCGACGATCCGGACGACTTGATCGCCATCGTGTCCGCGGACAGGCGCTTGGCTGCCAGCTCGAAGCTGGAGGACGTGCGCGTGGAGGACTCGTAGAAGAGCGTCACGACCAGGCGCCCCGCGAGCGTCGGCAGCCGTCCCTCGATCCCGTCGAAGGCGCGCGCGGTCTCGAGAACGCGCTCGAGGTCGTCCCGGCCGAGATCCGCGATCGAGATGAGGTGCTTCACCACTCCTCCCTCACGACTCCTCCTCGGGCCCCACAACGAGCAGGATCCGGTCGACGCCGTCCGTCTCCTCGAGCTGCACCTGGATTCGCTCGCTTCGAGCGGTCGGCAGGTTCTTGCCCACGTAGTCCGGCCGGATCGGCAGCTCGCGGTGACCCCGATCGACCAGCACGGCGAGCTGTACGCGCGCCGGCCGTCCGTGCGCGAAGAGCGCCTCGATCGCCGCACGGATCGTACGGCCCGTGTAGAGAACGTCGTCGACGAGGACGCAGGTGGTGCCGCCGAGGTCGAAGCCAAGGTCGGTCGCATGCACGACCGGTTGCGCCGGGGGCGAGGCGTGGTCATCGCGATGGAAGGTGATGTCGACGGCCCCCACCTCGAGCTCGACGCCGCTCCGCTCCTCGATCAGCTCCGCAAGCCGCTCGGCCAGCGGCACGCCTCGCGTCTGGATCCCGACGAGCGCAACCGATGCGAGCTCGTCGTTCCGCTCGATGATCTCGTGCGCGATCCGGCTGAGGGTCCGCGCGAGCCCCTCCGCGTCGAGCAAGGACTTGCCTGCCGGACTGCGGTCGAGCGAGCCAGCCTTACGGCTGGGGACGTGCATACTCATTCCGCTCCTTTCCGGTCTCGCTGGACCGGGTTAAAGGGTCGGCGGTGACTCTACAGCATCATCCGGACTGCGCTCGATGCGGCGCGTCCGCGCACCGCTCCTCAGGAGCCGGGGCACACCGCGCTCCTCGAAGGGGATCTCGATCACGTCGAAATCGCGTGGGACGACCGTCTCGGGGAAGATCTCGCGCGCCTCGCGTTCGACGTCACCACCGAAGTAGCGTGTGGACAGGTGCGTCAACGCCAGCATCTTGACGCCGGCGTCGCGCGCGATCCGAGCGGCCTCCGCCGCCGTGGAATGGTCGGTGTCCTGCGCGCGTTCCGCCTCGTCCTCGCAGAAGGTTGCCTCGTGCACGAGCAGGTCGGCGCCCCGCGCCGTATCGGTGACGGACTGGATCGGGGCGGTATCTCCCGTCAGCACGAGCTTGCGACCGGAACGCCCGGGCCCGAGCACCTCCGCGGGCGTCACCACCCGCGTATCGGCGAGCGTTACCGCCTGCCCATCCTGAAGCAGCCCACGCTCGGGGCCGAAGGGTACGCCGAGCGTATCGGCGGCCCCGACGTCGAAACGTCCGGGTCGCTCGTGCTCGACGAGCGCATAGCCGAGCGCGGACAGGCCGTGCCGTACGGGGAAGGTGCGTACGTCGTACCCAGCTCGCCCGAGCACGTCGCCGGGCGCCAGCTCGACGAGCTCGTACGGGAACGAGAGCCTGCCGATGATCCGGCGAAGCGAGCCCAGCAGCTCGCCGAGGCCTCGCGGGCCGTAGAGCGTCAGCGGCAGCTCACGTCCGCGCAGTGCGAAGGTCTTCAGCATGCCCGGAAGCCCGAGGACGTGATCGGCGTGGAAGTGCGTCAGGAAGATCTCGCCGAGGTCGACGAGGCCGACGTCGGAGCGGAGCAGCTGTCGCTGCGTTCCCTCGCCGCAGTCGAACAGCAGGCGCTCCCCGCCACGGCGCACGAGCGTGGCCGCAGGAGCCCGCTGGGCAGTCGGCATGGAGCCGGACGTCCCGACGAAGACCACGTCGAGATCCATGACCGGAGTCTAGGTCTGGAGTTCCTATGGCAGGACGAGCACTTGACCGGGCACGATCATCGTCGTCCCTTCGAGACCGTTGCGCTGCCGCAGCTCGTAGACGCCCTTCCGCGGATCGGAGTAGCGCTTCGCGGCGATCGACCAGAGCGTGTCGGCGGGCTGCACGATATACGGCTGCTCCGGCCCGGAAGCGTCCGAAGAGCGGGCGAACGTGGCCCAGAGGAAGACGACCATGGCGATCATCAGCAGAGTGCGAGCGAACATGTGTTCGCATACTGAACGAACACGCGTTCGGTGTCAAGACGGGAGCTCGATCAGCTCCGGGGTGATCTCGCCGCCGTCGATCGTGAGTTCCAGCATCGTCCGGGCAGGCGCGCGCCGACGTTCTGTCGGGCTGCCGGGGTTGAGGATCCAGATGCCGTGGTGGTGCTCCACCTGCGGCCGGTGGGTATGGCCGTAGACAATGGCGGTGCAGCCAGGAAAGCGTACCGCCAGCCGCGCCTCCCTCCCTGCCGACGGGCCCGGAACGTGTGTCATGCCAATGCGGGCGCATGCGGCTTCGATCACGAGCTCGTTCGGCAACGCCTCGCGCAGCGCCGGCTCGTCGACGTTTCCGTAGACGGCCTCCACGGGCGGGCCGAGGGAGCGCAACTCCTCGAGGAAGGCAAGCGTCGAATGGTCGCCGGCGTGGAGGATCAGGTCGGCAGCCTGCAGTCGCGCGACGCACTCCTCGGGCAGCCGGCGGGCGCCGCGCGGCAGGTGCGTGTCGGCGATCACGGCCAGTCTCAAGGAGCGCTTGTTTAGCAGACTCCCCGCATCATCGGTTTCCTCTCGGCGTCGCGACCTTGCTCGTCGGCGAACCGACCCGAAAAGGCTTCGAGACGAAGAAGGACGCCCGGTTCGGGTTCAGCTCTGCTGCCATCCGGATCGCGTAGACGTATGACCCGGCGGCGAGCCTGCCGGACGGGAACTTGATCGCGGGCAGGAAGCGAGATTTGATCGTGCCCGCAGTCCTTCTCACCGCCACCCTCGTTCCTGTCAACTCGCGACTCAGCTGGGCCACGGGGGTGGCAGCACGGAAGATCCCGGCCCGGTAGGTCGCATTCTCGAGTGCCGTCGCCCGGAAGCTCCAGGCGCGGCGCGTCAGGGTCGATGGCCTGGAAAGGTCGCCGAAGTCGGCGGATGCGCCGATGACGACGCGGGTCCGGTTCCAGGAGTCGAAGGTGCCCGGGCACCGTCCGCCGGTCGCAGCGATCGCTTCGGCGACGGCCGCATTGGCCGGCCGTTCGCTCCCGTCGACGCGGCGGAGCGCCGACTGCCAGCCCCCGCGGTCCCGCTCGTCGTAGTAGCCGAAGAAGTTCGCCTGCGCCACGTCGGGATCGCACGCGACGAAGCGGACGAGGTCGCCGTAGATTGCAGCCTGGGTCGCTTCCGAGGTGACCCTGACGTTCTCGGCGCCTTCGTAGCCCGCGAGCCCGGAGGTGTCGACCTGCCAGCCGACCTCGTCGAGATAGAGCTTCAGGCCGCTCTCGGTGGTCGACTGCGCCGTGCCGCTGAAGGCATCCCAGACGGCCTGCTTGATCCGGTCGAGCTCCTGCACGCTGGCGTTCGGCCAGCCGTACGCGAACGAGAAGGGAACCGTGAAGTCACTGGGGTTCGGATACGGGTGGTAGCTGAGCGCGTCCATCAGCGGCGCCGGCCTCCCGCTCGAGCGGTACCAGTCCCCAAGCGCGCTGAGAAAGTGCACGGGGGAGGTCTTGCCCGCGGGGCCGGGTGCGTCCTCGCCGCGCGGCGACAGTCCCAATCCGAGCACCGTGATCTCGCTGGAGACGCCCTTCAGGGCGTCGTACCCGGCCGCGAGAAAGGGGCCGAAGGACGCGGCGGAGAGGTTGTTGCCGGTTCCGTCGCCCTGCGGGCGCCAGAAGGTGTTGAGGTTCGGCTCGTTGCCGACGATGAACGTCCGGACCTGCGGGTACGTGCGTGCGACCATGTCGAGCCAGGCGCCGAACGCCGCCGGAGAAGCTGCGCCGGCCTCGATCTCGCTCGGCGGATAGGGGTAGACGGCGAAGACGGGAGCGATGCCGGCTCCGACCGCCGCCGGGACCGCAGCATCGAGAAGAGACTTGTCCGGGATCGTCATCGGCGCGCTCGGCAGGAAGCGCACGGTCATCACGTTCTGCTTCAGCCCGGCGGCGGCCATCTGGCCGAAGAAGCTCGTGCCACCATCATCGGAGTACTTGCCCCGGTCGTCGTTCGCGCCGAAGTCGACGGCGAACGCCGCGGTGGCGGACGTCAGCGCGCATGCAAGTGCAAGCGCAAGTGCCGCAGTGATCCTCTTCACGTTCAGACCCCTCTCTCGTTTCTGGTGCCGTTCTCACGTCCGTTATCGGCCGCGAGGACGCGATCTGAAGGGGGCTACGGCAGCGCGGCGAGAACGGCCTCGAGCACGCGGCCGGGGCCGAAGCGCACGGGGTCGTCGGCAGGCAGGCCCGTCTGCGCCTCCGCCGCCGCGATCGCCTCGCGCGCTGCCGCCTCGCCGAGCAGGCGCGTGTTCAGCGCGATGGCAGCCACCCTGGCCGGTCGTGCGGGCAGGGCCACTCGCTCATGCAGCTCCACTAGCTCGGCGAGCGGCAGGATCGGATGTCCGGGAAAACCCTCGATTTCCGTCTGGCCCGCGAGATGGCAGAGCACGAAGACGTGCGGGGCGCTGCCATGGATGAGCCCGAGCGTCACGCCCGAGTAGGCCGGATGGATGAGCGATCCCTGGCCCTCGACGAACAGGAGCTCGCCGCCGCGCTCGTGGCCCTCGACGAGCAGCCGCTCGGCGGCGCCGGCGAGGAAGTCGGAGACGACGGCGTCCACGGCAATGCCCCACCCTGCGATCGCGATCCCTGTCTGCCCGGTGGGGACGAACTCGGCTGCGAGCCCGCGTGATCGCGCCTCGCGCTCCAGCTCGAGCGAGACCGTCATCTTGCCGATCGCGCACTCCGATCCCACCGTGAGCATCGTCCGTACGGGCAGCCTGAGATTGGCGCCGGTAGGAACGTTCAGGTCAGCCGGCGGGCGGCGCAGATCCCTGAGCTCGACACGGTGTCTGGAGGCAAGTTCCACCATCTCGGCGTCGTCGCCGAGGAACTCGTGCAGGCCGTTCTCGACGTGCAGCCCGTTCGCGATGCAACTCCTCAGGAGCTCCCGCCAAGCGGGCGGGAAGCGGCCGCCTTGCGTAGCGACCCCGACCACAGCGGTCGTGGGGTCGAAGCAGAGCGCGTCGTTCACCGACAGGAACACGTCGTCGAGGCCGACGATGGACATGCCCACCGCGGCCTGTTCGAAGGCGTGC